>Ga0180436_10000835_pt1 | contig 30872 bp, 23 predicted proteins | sample SS_ome_2_FD_132434 | JGI IMG/M metagenome (GOLD analysis project Ga0180436, IMG submission 132434) | Hypersaline lake sediment archaeal communities from the Salton Sea, California, USA - SS_3_S_2 metaG | ecosystem: Environmental > Aquatic > Non-marine Saline and Alkaline > Hypersaline >... | reverse complement strand
TCGGGAGGAACAAGTCTTGCAATAGTGATCTGCGAGATCACGGCTGTCCTTGCGGCAGCCACCTCTCCTCTGAGCAAGACGGAAAGAGGCCGGGACCGTACGGGGGTCCCGGCCTCTTTCGTGTTCGAGCTACGGATCGGGTCCCCTACGGCGTTTCCTCCGGGGTCATCACGGCCTCTTTGACTTCGGCCAGCTTCTGGACGAAGGTCGCTGCTGCGATGTTGTAGTCGGCGAGGGCCGTGAGGCGCTTCTCCGAACCTGAGGTGTTGACCAGCCCGTCGAACATGTTGTCCGCCTCGAGCTGCATGGTTGCTGCCGCTGTAATCACGTCGCTCCACTGCTCTTCGGCTGCCTCCGGCAGGTCGCTGTCTGCATTGTCTTCGCTCAGGGCGCCGACCCGATCATTGAACTCGCTCGTAGCAACCCGCAGGTCGCTGAGTGCATCGCGCGTATCTCCATAGCCTGTCGTGTCGGGATATTCGTCGTTGATCTGCTGCGCTGTTGACTGCAATCCCTCAGCTTCGGCGGCTAGCTCGTCAAGGGTGGCGGCAAAGGCGATGATCTCGGGGGCGAGGCTTGTCGTTGTCGTGGTCTCCTCGGGTGGAGCGGTCGTAGTGGTGCGGTCGACGGCCTCGGTGGTGGTTGCCAAGGGGGTCTCTGCTGCCGGCAGGTTGTTTACGAACGTCCAGGTGAACAGCACAAGTGCCAGTACCACTAACGGGAGGATCCAGCGGCCGTGTTTGGGGTCTTCCTTGCTCACCGGCGCAAAGATAGTCCTTCCTGGCATCTGTGCCATTTCATGTCTCCCGGGGCGGTAGCCTCTCGGCATGGATATCGCAGGACGAGTCGCATTAGTAACGGGTGGGGCACGTCGTGTCGGCAAAGCGCTGGCGCTGGGCCTGGCGGCCGCCGGGGCCGACGTGTTCGTGCATTACAACAGTTCGGTCGAGGCTGCGCAGGTGGTGAAAGAAGAGATCGAGCGCTGCGGAAGGCGGGCTGCAGTTGGCTCGGCCGATCTGTCGAATCCAACGGAGGCACCGCAGTTGATCGATCTGGCCCGCCGGGCGCTCGGCGATGTCACGATCCTCGTGAACTCGGCCTCGGGGTTTGCGGTCGACACGATCGACGATGTCACGCTCGACGACTGGCGGCGCAGCCACGATCTCACTCTTGCTTCCCCGGTGTTTCTCACGCAGGCTTTTGCCCGAGCGCTCTCCGCTGATCAGGACGGGGCCGTCCTCAACGTCACCGACGTGCGGACAGCGACGCCCTACCGCAAGCACTTCTCCTACATCGTCGCCAAGGGAGGAGTAGATGCCTTTACCCGGGCCGCCGCCCTGGCCTTGGCCCCCCGAATCCGGGTTAACGCAGTAGCCCTCGGGGTGATCTTGCCGCCTCCCGGTGAGGATGCCGACTATGTCGAGGCCCTTGCCGCAGAGCTACCGCTGCAGCGGGTCGGCGGCACCGAACCGGTAGTCGAAGCTGCGCTCAGCCTGATCCGCAACAACTTCGTCACCGGTGAGATCATCCGCCTCGACGGCGGCAGTCACCTCGCCTGACCGCGCCTCACAGCTTTGGCGTCGGAAAACGGAACATGTTCCGCTCTGGTACGCCAAGGAGGGTTGGAGGGGGGCTAGCCCAGGAGGCGGACGAAGAGGCCGCTGCTTATCTTGGGGAGGAACCACGTCGACTTCGGGGGCATGACCAGGCCGCGGTCGGCGACGGCGGCTACCTGCTCCATCCGAGTTGGATGCACGAGGAAGAACGCCCCCGGACGTTCCTGAGCTGCAATGTATTCCAGGGGAACGGTGCCCGGTACATACTCCAGCCGCTCGCTGGTTCGGGGATCACTGATGCCGAGGATGGGTCCAAGGATGAGATTGTTGAGCAGTACCACGTCGAGACTGCGATAGGGGTCCCCAGTACTTAGTGCCTCTTCGGGGATTGTCAGTCGATACCACTTGTTCCCCACATTCATTCCGAACATGCCGGGCCGATCCGGTCGAGCCCGTTCGGGATCGTCGCTGTGGATTCGCTCCACAGTCATCTGCTCGCTAACTCGCTGTACAAACTCCACAGCGGTGAGCCCGCCCAAATCCGAGACGAGCCGGTTGTATTCGATGAGCCGCAGCTGCTGAGACGGATAGATGACCCCCATCACATAGTTGAACGGTTCGAGCCCGGTGGACCCGGGGTGCGACGCCACCATCTCCCGAGCCAGCGCCGCCCCGGCTGCCGCACGATGGTGACCATCGGTGATGTACAGCGCTTCGATGTTGGTCAGGCAGCTTTCCAGTTCGTTGCGCGACTCTTCCGATGTCACCTTCCATACCGTTTGCTGCACGCCGTCCTGGCCGAGGAAGTCGAGCATCGGCTGCTCTGTGATCAACTGGTCGATGAGTGCGTTGATCCCGGCGTGTTTGTAGGTCATGCACATCGGATAGGAATTGGCTTGGATCCGTTTCAGTGCCGCGACCAGGTTGGCCTCCACTTCCGGATGAGTGTGCTCGTGCCGCTTGATGAGGCCGCGGTCGTAGGCGGAGGCGTCCACTTCGGCGACGATGCCGGTCTGGGTGCGAACGCCGTCGAACACGCGGTACACGTAGTACGACGGATCCTCGTGGTACTCGTAAATGCCGCGCTCAATCATGATGTTGAGACGGGCCCGGCCCACGGGTGTCGCCAGGTCGGGCGCTCCTGGCTCACCGGGAATTATGTCGCGCATTACCAACTCGAACGAGAAAGGGTTAGTCGCTTCGAGGTTCTGCCAGTAGCCCGGCGGCACCGACTTCTTCGGCACTACCGCAACCCTGGGTGCGTACTCCGGTGTAGGTAGATAGATCCGGGTTGGTCGGACTAGCGGCCGGTGGCTCCTCACCGGCTCACCGACACTGCGATCACATTCTCGACGGACTCCAGATCGGCGATCGTGTCGTCGGTGACGTCGCCAACTACGTGAATCAACGCTGAGGCTGCTGTCTTGCCGGCAAGTACGAAGTTCTCCATCTGCTCGACATTGAGTCCGGCTTCGCGCAGCCGCACCAGGACACCGGCGAGCACTCCAACCCGGTTGTGGTGCCGCACGGTGACCGTGGCACTAGCGCCGGACAGTTCGCCGAGGTTCACACAATTCGCTGGTTGACCTGCCTGGAAGGCAGTGATCGCCTCGACAACGGCATCAGCGATCGCTTCCTGAGCCTGGTTGGTCGAGGCGCCGATGTGATGCGTCCCGTACACTGCGGGATGCTGTGCCAGTGATGACTCGAACGGTGCATCGCCGGAACCGGGTTCTCCCTTGTAGACATCGAGGCCGACGCGCAGGTCCTTTTCTTCGATGGCCTCGAGCAGCGCCGCTTCGTCGATGACACTGCCGCGGGCTGTGTTGATGATTACCGCACCGGGCCTGACGACAGAGAGCAACTCCCTCGATACCAGCCCCTCGGTCGCCGGCGTCGCCGGAACGTGGAAGCTCAGGATGTCGCAATTGGCCGCCAGCGCCATCAGATCGGGCTCGAAGCGAGCCCCCATCAACTGCAGCTCGGCGAGACGTTCGGGATCGCGGCTGGGGCGGTCGACGACTGCGATTTCCATATCAAATGCGTGCGCGCGCCTGGCCACCTCTAGCCCGATAGCCCCCAGGCCCACGATTCCGATCGACCGGCCGGCGAGTCCCTTCGTCTTGGCGTATCTCTTCTTCCGCCACTTGCCCTTGCGCAGATCGCGAACCTGGTCTGGAATGTTGCGATCGATAGACATGACTAGACCCATCGTCAGTTCCGCAACAGCCACTGCGTTCTTGCCCGGTGTGTTGCAAACGAACACACCCTTCTCGGCGGCATAGTCGACGGCAATAGTATTGACTCCGGCGCCCGCCCGGATGATGAGGTCGAGCTTGTCGCCCGCGTCGATCGTCTCCGGGGTTACCTTGGTGGAGCGAACAATCAACGCTTCGTATCCGGGAATCGCACCCGGGAGATCATCCTTGGAGAGGTCGGGGTCAAGAGTGACCTCATGGCCGAGGTCGATCAACTGGGTGAGGTGCGAATCAGAGAATTTGTCGGCTATCAAGACCTTCACGGCCATACTCCCAATGGTTGGGGGCACAGGATGTGCCCGGCGCAATACGCATCTTTACACTTTGTTCAAGGCCGACCAAGCGCACCGTTTCGGCAGCGCGGACAGTGGAGAATCATGACAACTCCCATACCCCCCGATCTCGATATCGCTCAGGCCGCAACAGTGCGACCAATCACCGAAATCGCCGACAGGCTGGGCATCGATCACCGTCATCTGATTCCGTTCGGCCATGACAAGGCCAAGGTACACCTCGATGTCCTCAAAGACATCTCACCTCGACCTCGCGGCAAGTACATAGATGTCACCGCGATCACGCCCACCCCGCTCGGTGAGGGCAAGACAACCACGGTCGTCGGCCTGGTGCAGGGGCTTGGTCGGCTCGGCCACGAAGCTGTGGCAACCATTCGTCAGCCGTCCCTCGGCCCCACCTTCGGAATCAAGGGAGGTGCGGCCGGTGGCGGTTTCAGCCAGATCGTCCCGATGGAGGATTTCAACCTCCATCTGACCGGCGACAACCATGCCATCACTGCGGCTCACAACCTGGCCTCGGCGGCATTGGAGGCGCGCTGGTATCACGAAGCGCAAAGCAGCGATGAGCAGCTCGCGAATCGGGGTCTCGAGCGCATTGCCTTAGACCCTTATTCAATCCAGTGGAAGCGGGTGGCCGACGTCAACGATCGCTCCCTCCGCAACATCATGGTGGGCATGGGCGGCAAGCCCGACGGTAAGCCACGTGAAGCCGGGTTCGACATCACGGTTGCCAGCGAGCTGATGGCAATCCTGGCTCTCGTCGACGGTGATGACTACGCATCTGCGTTGCGCAACCTTCGCCGCCGCATCGGCAACGTGGTGGTCGGCTACACCAAGCGGGGCGAGCCGGTATCGCTGGAAGATCTCGAGGTTGCGGGTGCGGTGACCGTGCTGATGAAGGACACACTGCACCCGAATCTGATGCAGACTCTCGAGGGCCAGGCCGCCTTCGTACACGCCGGCCCGTTCGCCAACATCGCTCCCGGCAACTCTTCGATTCTGGCCGACCATGTCGCTCTGCACCTTGGGGAGTACGTCGTCACGGAGTCCGGGTTCGGTGCTGATATCGGCATGGAGAAGTTCTTCAATATCAAGTGCCGTGCCTCGGGGTTGGTCCCAGACGCCGTGGTGCTGGTGGCAACGATTCGCGCGTTGAAGATGCACGGCGGCGGACCGCGGGTCATCCCCGGACGGAGGCTCGATTCGGCATACACCGAGGAGAATCTCGGACTGCTCGAGGCCGGGCTGTCGAACCTGCTGGCCCACATTCGCAACGCCGACCTGTTTGGTATGCCTGTCGTCGTGGCGATCAATGCCTTCTCGTCAGACACGCAGGCCGAGATCGATCTGGTCAGGAGAGCAGCCTTCGGCGCCGGGGCCGTGGCCGCGGAAGTAAGCAACCATTGGGCAGAAGGTGGCGCAGGTGCCGTCGCTCTGGCAAAGGCCGTGGTCGCAGCGTGTGAGCAGCCGTCGAGTTTTGAGTACCTGTACCCGCTCGACATTCCGATCCGTGACAAGATCGAGATCATCGCCAAGCAGGTCTACGGAGCTGCCGACGTCAAGTATGACGGGCTTGCTGAGCGACAGATAGCTGAGTATGAGAAGCAAGGCTGGGGCTCTCTCCCGATTTGTGTTGCCAAGACCCATCTATCCATCAGCCAGGATCCGAACCTAAAGGGAGCGCCCATCGGGCATGTTGTCCGGGTGCGCGAGGCTCGTGCGTCGGTCGGAGCCGGGTTTATCTACCCGCTGCTGGGAACGATGCGCACAATGCCGGGGCTGGGTATGACGCCGGCCTACATGAATGTTGATATAGACGAAGACGGCAAAGTCGTCGGACTCTTCTAGGAGCAAGATGTCGAGCCGAAAGCGACCGAACACCCTCACTCTCGTCTACGACGACCACTGCGTGCTGTGCCGTCGCTCTGTCGACTGGCTCAGTCACCGCCGAACTCATGTCGATCTGGAGTTTCTCCCGGCTTCGTCGCCGCAGGCCGTTGCCCATTTCGGTGATACGCCGGATTACGGAGATCACATGATTGCCGCAGCCGATGACGGCAGAACTTGGATTGGGCCGCCGGATGCCTACCTGGCCACGATGTGGGCCGTACGCGGCTTACGCTGGCTGTCTTATGTGCTGGCGTGGCGGCCATTGCGGCCGATCGCGCGGAGGGGCTTCATGCTCGTCACGGGCAACCGCCACTTCCTGGGCAACTTCATCGATGACTGTCCGCGCTGTGCGGTTGCGCCAAAGATATCTGCGTGATGCGAGGTCTCCGGATCTAGCCATCTCGAACTAGCTGTCGCCCGGATCTCTTCGGATGAAATCGCCTGGGCTGCAGCGTTCATTGCAGGCCGAGACTCATCCGGAGCGACCATTCCCTGAGTCGAATAGTCAGCTCACCGATTCGGGGTTGCGCCGTATAATTCGACTCTCGTTCCGAGGAGGAGAGTTCCATGATTGGTTCGAACGGACGATTTCTGTGGAGATGGGCCGCGGTACTGCTGGCATTTGCCCTACTCGGAACGGCCTGTTCCGATGACGGCGACGACGCAGCGACTACTGCTGCGCCCACCGAAGCACCTGGGACCACAACTGAGGCTCCCGCCGAAGCGATCACGATTGGAATGGTGCTGGTCGGGCCCCGTGACGATCGCGGCTGGTCCCAGGCTCACTTCGAGGGTGGTCAGTACGTAGCCGAGAGGACCGGCGCCGAGCTCATCGTCGTCGACTCCGTGAATACTGCCGACAAGCCGGAGACGACTGTCGAGCAGGTGATTGCCGACATGATCGACCAGGGTGCAGATCTGGTCTTTGCGACGTCTGACGACATGAAGGATGGGGTGGAGATTGCCGCCGAAAGCCATCCCGACGTCCCGATGATCTGGTCGTCAGGTGACAGCGCCTGGGCCGACGGCGAGGCCTATCGACCCGATCTGACCAACCTCGGCAACATCATGGGCCGGATGGAGTACGGCAAAATGATTGCCGGTTGCGCCGCCGCCCTGCAGACCGAAACCGGTTCCATTGGCTATCTCGGGCCGCTCATCAACGATGAGACTCGCCGGCTGGTCGCTTCCGCCTACCTGGGAGCCAAGCACTGCTGGGAGGCCGAAGGTAATTCGGCTGCGGACCTCGAATTTGCGGTCACCTGGATCGGGTTCTGGTTCCAAATTCCCGGCGTGACCCTCGATCCGACGCAGGTTGTCAATGAGTTCTACGACGGCGGCGCGGATGTTGTCATCTCCGGCATTGACACGACTGAGGCCATTGTTCGCGGCGGCCAGCGGGCCGATGCCGGCGAGACCGTGTGGGCAATTCCCTACGACTTCGAGGGCGCCTGCGCCGAAGCCGAGGAAATCTGTCTCGGCGTTCCCTACTTCAACTGGGGTCCTTCGTACCTCGAGGTAGCGGAATCGGTGGCGAATGGCACCTACGAAGCCGGATTCCAGTGGCTGGGACCGGATTGGTCGGATATCAATAACCCCGACACAAGTGCGATTGGGTGGATCACCGGCGACGGTCTCACTGAAGAGAACGTAGCGACGCTCGAAGCGTTCATTGGCAGCCTCGCCGACGGTTCGCTCGAACTGTGGACGGGCCCGCTCAACTACCAGGACGGGACGCCGTTCCTCGCCGACGGTGAGGTAGCCAGCGACCAGCAGATCTGGTATCTGGACCAGCTACTCGAGGGTATCGAGGGAGCAAGCACGTCATAGCTCGGCCTGAGCTGGGGGGCACTGCGAGGTGCCCCCCAGCCGCTAGAGGGGAATAGATGCTCGAGCTGCTCGACATCCACAAACACTTCGGTCCGGTGCGCGCTAATGACGGCGTGACAATGCGTGTGGAGTCGGGCACGGTGCACGGCCTGCTTGGTGAGAACGGGGCAGGCAAGTCGACCCTCATGAAGGTTTTGGCCGGATTCATTACGGCCGACAGTGGCCGGATCCTTATCGAGGGTGAGCCCCTGCAGGTGAGCAATCCGCGGGAGTCGGTTGCCGCGGGCATCGGTCTGCTCCATCAGGACCCCCTGCTGTGCCTACCGTTCTCAGTGCTCGAGAATTTCATGCTCGGTCGACCCGAGAGCCTGGTACTCGATCCGGATACGGCTCGCCGCGAACTGGAGGAATTGGCCGAGCGATTTGACTTTCAATTCTCGGCCGATGCCACGGCGCGCTCGCTGACCGTTGGCGAGCGTCAGCAGCTGGAGATCTTGCGGCTTCTGTCGCTCGGGGTGCGAATTCTCATCCTCGACGAGCCGACAACCGCCATTTCCGCGACCCAACGGGCGCTGTTGTTCACCACCCTCCGCAAGCTGGCGGACGAAGGACTCACGGTGATCTTCGTCTCGCACAAGCTCGAGGAGGTCGAGGAGATCTGTGATCGGGCCACGATTCTGCGCGCTGGTCAGGTCACCGGCGATGTCGACTTTCCGGTACCGGCTGCTGAGCTGGTCTCGCTGATGTTCGGCCGTGCCATTGTCCCCGAGAAGCGTTCCGATGTGGACATCGGCTCGTCGGTGCTCGAACTGGCGAACGTCACGGCTGCGGAGAGGCTCGTCACCCTGGAGGACGTGTCGCTGTCGGTTGGGGCCGGGGAAGTCATTGGTCTTGCGGGCCTGGCCGGCAGCGGTCAGCAGACCATGTTGCGCGTCTGTGCCGGCTTGCGAAAACCGGATTCCGGTCGGGTTCTGATTCACGGCGAGGATGTGACTGCGCGTAGTTACAGCCAACACCTGGATCGAGGGGTGCATTGGCTTCCCGCCGACCGATTGGGAGAGGGCTTGGTGAGCGGTCTATCGGTGACCGAGCATTTCGCCCTAGCGGGTGACACACCGCAGAGCTTCGTGGTCGATTGGGACGGAGCTCAGCAGGAGGCACATCAGAAGATCACTCGCTTCTCGGTCAAGGGTACCGTCGATTCCACCCCAGAATCTCTTTCCGGCGGCAACCAGCAGCGGTTGCTGCTGGCGATGATGCCCGATCACGTCGAGTTGTTGCTGATGGAACACCCGACGCGGGGCCTCGACATCGAATCTGCGGAATGGGTGTGGCATCAGATCCTGGAGCGGAGAAGCGATGGCACCGCCATCGTGTTCTCGTCGGCCGATCTCGATGAACTGCTTCGCTACTCGGACCGCATACTCGTGTTCTTTGCCGGCAGGGTTCTGCGACAGCTCGTTGCTGCTGAAACCGATTCCGAGGAGCTGGGTTACCTCATCGGCGGCAAGGAGCGCACATGAACGGGCACCGAAGCGGGCTGCGGGGGATGATCGCTGCCGTTATCGGAGCCGTCGGCGTTGTAGCTCTATTGCTGCTGGCGCTCGGGGCCAATCCGCTAGAAGCTCTCAATCTGCTCTACCAGGGTTCATTCGGATCGGTATCGAAGTTGTCGGCAACGCTTCTGGTCTGGGTCCCCCTGGCAATAGCATCGGCATCGTTGGTCGTTACCTATTCCGCGGGCTTGTGGAACATCGGGGTTGAGGGCCAAATCGTCATGGGGGCCATCTTCGCTACTTGGGCTGCCCGCACCGTTCCGGGCCCGGGATGGCTGATCATCGTAGCCGGGATCGTTGTGGGCATAATTGGCGGCTTGCTCTGGGGGCTACTCGCGGGAGTGCTGAAGACCCACGGCGGAGTCAATGAGATCTTTGGCGGCCTCGGGCTCTACTTCGTCGCTCTCGGCCTCACAACGTATCTGGTGATCGGCCCCTGGGCACGCGAAGGTGTCGCTTCGACATCCGGCACCGACTTGTTCGAACGTGAGGTCTGGTTTCCCCGGTTCTCCTACGAAGGGGCTCCCCTGGATATCTCGTGGCTGTCGCTGCTGCTTGCGGTCGCCGCAATTGTCGGCGTCTATTTCCTGATGCGCGGCACCATGTTTGGCCTCCGACTCAAAGCGATAGGGAACAGCATGCCAAGCTCGGCCCGGCTCGGCGTTCCCTCGAACCGATACATGCTCGGCGCGTTTGCGGTAGCCGGCGGGCTTGCCGGTCTGGCCGGCGTGACCCAGGCAATGGCTTTCCATCACAAGCTGGTTCCCTCGGTTTCCGGAGGTTTCGGATTCCTGGGAATCCTTGTTGTCCTCCTCGCGGCGTTCCGTGCTGCGCCGGTTGCGCCCTTGGCTCTCTTCTTTGCGGCTCTGTCCGTTGGGGCTTCGCAACTAGAACTGAGATTGGAGCTGGACTCGTCCGTCGGAGGTGTGATTCAGGGGTTCCTGGTCTTGTTTGTACTGCTCGCCACGGGATGGCAACGGCGTCGCGCTGAGTTGAGGGCCGCCCGGCTGGAGATGGAAGCATGATCTACCCGGCCGCATTCGCACTCATCGCGGCACTGATGGGTTTTGGAGACCTCGACGTGACTGCCGGCACGGTCATCGCCGGTGCCGCTCCGCTCATCTACGCCACCATCGGAGAGACGATCACCGAGAAGGCGGGCGTGGTCAACCTCTCCCTCGATGGCAGCCTGCTGCTTTCCGCGATGGCCGGGTTTGCCGGTGCCTACCTGTCGGGCAGCGTGATCGTCGGATTCCTCTTGGCGGCGGCGGTGTCGGCACTGGTTGCGTTGATCATTGCCTACGCCGGTATCGAGTTGCGGCTCAATCAGATCGCCGTCGGCTTCGTGCTCTTCCTTCTCACCGCCGAGTTGTCGGCTCTATTGGGCAGCCCGTTCGTCCGAGAACCCGGGCCGGCGGTTCCCAAGCTCGAGATTCCGCTCCTGGCCGACATCCCTTTCCTCGGCAAAGCGCTGTTCTCGCACAATCTCTCGGTATACGGCAGCTTTGCAGTCATCGGAGTCACCTACTGGTTCTTCTATCGGACCCGGCCCGGCCTCGAGTTGCAGGCGGTCGGGGAGCGTCCCGAATCGGCCTTTGCCCGCGGCATTAGTGTTCGCGGGCTCCGCTACTTCTATGCCGTCCTCGGAGGAGCGCTGGTCGGAATCGGGGGTGCAGCCTTCTCCCTCGACCAGAAGTTTGGTTGGTCGGAAGGGCACGTTAGAAACTTCGGATGGATCGCCCTTGCCATCGTCATCTTCGGCGGCTGGCATCCGTTCCGCGTGGCTCTCGGGTGCTACCTATTTGGTGCTCTACAGGTAGTTGCTCTCAAGCTGCAGCCGGTGTTCCCGGGGCTATCGCAGGTCCTTCCGATCCTCCCGTTCCCGACCATGATCTTGACTCTGGTTGTGATCAATCGCCCCAGCTTCAGGGCTCTTGGTGACCGATTCGTCTCGCTTCGCAAGTTCCTTGCATCGGAGCCTCCGGCCGCGCTCGGGACCAATTTCGAGCAGAGCTGATACGGGCCTAGCCGGTGTAGTGATCCAGGTCGGCGAGCAAAGTGGCTTTCTCGGCAACGGGCAAGAAGGACGCCTCGAGCGAGTTGCGCGCAATCTCGACCATCTGCGCTGCGGTCAGATCCAAGGCTCGTTGCGTCGCGATGTAGTTGTCTCCCACGTATCCGCCGAAGTAGGCGGGATCGTCCGAATTGATAGTCACTTTGAGGCCCCGGTCGAGCATCAGCGGCAGAGTGTGGTCGGCCATCGTGGCAAAGCCACCGAGCTTGACGTTGGACATGGGGCATACCGTCAGGGGCACCTCGTCACGCTGCAACCGGGCGACGAGCTCCGGATCCTCGAGAGCGCGCACCCCGTGGTCTATCCGCTCGACCTGCAAGTCATCCAGAGCGCTCCACACGTACTCCGGCGGTCCCTCCTCACCGGCGTGAGCGACGGCATGGAGGCCTTCGGCCCGCGCCCGCGAGAACACATCTGCAAACAGGTGGGGTGGGAACCCGACCTCGGACGAATCAAGGCCGACGCCGATGAACCGATCCCGGAACGGGAGGCTCGCCTCGAGTGTTTCCATTGCCGCAGTAGCAGGAAGGTGCCGCAGGAAGCACATGATCAGATCTGCCGAGATGCCAAGAGCAGAACTCCCCTCTTCCAGCGCTGCGCCCATTCCATTCATGAATACTTCAAACGGGATACCCCGGTCGGTGTGGGTCTGCGGATCAAAGAAGATCTCAGCGCGACGGACCCCATCAGCGGCGACCCGCCGCAGGTAGGCGAGGGTCATGTCGAAGAAATCCTGCTCGGTGAGCAGAGCGGCCGCTCCTACGTAGTAGATGTCGAGGAACTCCTGAAGGTTGTTGAATTCATAGGCAGCACGCAGTTCTTCGACCGAGGCGTGGCTGGGGGCAAGACCGTTGCGAGCCGCCATGGCGAAGATGAGCTCGGGCTCGAGTGTCCCCTCGATATGAACGTGCAGCTCTGCCTTGGGCAGACCGCGGAGGAATCCGTCCATTCCCATTTCCGTTATGCCTCCTGAATTTTCATAGTCTCGAGATGGTACTCCCAACACAACGGCAAGGTCGGATAAGGTTGGAGCAGCCAAGACGGAGTCACCATGATTTTCGGCTTCAATGCACGTTTCGGCAGGGCGGCTGACGGCAGTGCTTTTCGCTGGCGCCTACCGCAAGAGCACGAGAAAGCCATCCGCGATCTAGCTTGGGATTTTGCCGAGCCGGATCAGTATCCCGATTTGGTCGCCCAGGAGAAGCCCGGCTTCATGGCATCGAAGGCCGAGAAGGCTTTCCATGCCGCCGTCTCCTCCGGCGACCCCGGGGCGATCTTGGATAGTGGGGCACAGGACGAGAAGTACCGTGCTGTGGCGAGTGCGATTGCGGGACTACTGCTACTCGAGACGGATCTGGAGCGAGGTATTGACCAGCTCGAATCGGCTATTGGCGCTGCCGACGACATTGGGAAACATCACTTCCTGCACAAGTACATGCCCGAAGCCGGGCTGAGCGTGGTGATCGCCGCCGGGCTGATGGCACGGCTGCCGCTGCAGCGAAATTCGCTGGTGCTGTTGCTTGCCGAGCTCTACCAGGCCCAGGGGCAGGTGGCGCCGGCCCTCGACCTTCTCGCCGCAGCCGAGCAAACCACTCACATACGCCTTTCCCGAACTGAGCTGCTGTACGACGCTGGCCGTTTCGAAGATGTGCTTGGTGTGACGCAGGGCGTGCACAACGATGATGACTTCACCGCGCTGATGTTGGCTTATCGGGGTCGCGCTCTCGGTGAACTGGGCCGGTATGACGAAGCCGTCACGGTCTTTGCCCTGGTGCTGGAATACCCGAATCGAGCAGAGTCGATCAAGGCTATCGCCCTGGTGGGTCGCGGCATGATCAATCAGGCGCAGGGAGAATTGATCCTTGCGGAGAACGACTTCACCCAGGCTCTCATCGAGGTCCCTGATGACGAAGAAGCGCGCCGGCACATCGAAGACCTGATCCAACGCGGCGGTGGCAAGTAAGCCTGACGGCACCCCGCGGAGGTACTCTCCTCCCTGAAGGAGCGTGCGCCGTGCAGAACCACCCTGTTTTTCAACTGAGCAACGAGATCGTCGACGAACTGGCCGGCACCTTCCCCGACATCGCTACCGAGATCGGCATTGCCGGCTACGACGATCGGTGGACTGACTTGAGCCCGGACGGGGCGCAGCAGGCCCTGCATGCGCTGCGGGTGATGCGGCGTCGCGTTGATGGCCTGCCCGCACCTGAGAACGACTGGGATCGGCTTGCCATCGAACTCGCAAGGGCGACCCTCGATGAGGAAGCGTCCCACTTTGAACATGAGGACCATCTGCGCGATATCAACTCGATGGCTTCGCCCCTGCAGGCGATCCGAGAAATCTGGGACCACATGGGCAAGGAGAGCGAGGAAGATTGGACCAACATCATCTATCGCCTCGAAAGGCTGCCGGCAGCTCTCGACGGCTATCGAACCAGCCTCGATGCCGGTCGTCGCAAGGGCCTGGCCGTTGCGGAACGTCAGGTCCGCGCCGCCGTGGAACAGTGTCGGGTCAGCGCGGCATCGGGCTCCAGGCTGACCGGGCTGCTCGACGCATACGAGGCAGCCGATGGGATGGCGACGATGCGGGGTCGGCTCGAGACGGCAGTCACCGATGCCCGGGCTGCTTTCACGGAGTTCGGCGACTACCTCGCTGATACGTACGCTACCGATGCTGCCGATCGCGATGGCGTTGGTGCCGAGCGGTATGTCCGCGCCGCGTATCGATTCCTCGGAACCGAGATTGATCCGGTTGCCACCTATGAGTGGGGCTGGGATCAAGTCGCCGAGCTCAGTGCACAGATGCGCGCTGTTGCCGCCGAGATCCAGCCCGGGGCGTCGATGACCGAGATCGAAGCCCTGCTGCGTTCCGATCCTGCTCGCACGGTCCCCGATGCGGCTGCCCTGTCCTCGTTTGTTCAAGGCAGGCTCGATGACGCCCTCGCCCGGTTGACGGGAACCCATTTCGATGTTCCCGAGCCCATCCGAACCCTGACAGTCAACATCGCGCCTCCCGGGAGTTCGCTCGGTGCCTATTACGTCGGCCCGTCTGAGGACTTCACCCGTCCGGGCAGCGTGTGGTGGTCGCTCACGCCGGAAGGGCCGTATCCGGTGTTTGATGAGGTTTCGACTGCCTATCACGAGGGCTTCCCGGGTCACCATCTCCAGGTTGGAGTCCAGGTTTCGCTCGCCGATCGGCTTTCCCGGCTGCACCGGCTGTGGGTTTGGAAGTCCGGATCCGGGGAAGGCTGGGCTCTTTATGCCGAGCGATTTATGAACGAATTGGGTTTCTTCGAGAAACCCGACTACGTGTTTGGCTGGCTGTCCGGACAGATGTTGCGCGCCTGTCGGGTGGTCATCGATATCGGCTCCCATCTCGACCTGTCTATTCCCGAGAACCAGGCGTTCCATCCCGGTGAGTCGTGGACGTTCGGGACGGCGGTCGACATGCTCGTTGACTACGCGGCGCTGGGGCGACCCTACGCCGAGTCCGAGGTCACCCGGTATCTCGGTTGGCCGGGCCAAGCCATCTCGTACAAAGTGGGGGAGCAGGCCATCCTCGAGATCCGGGACGAGGTCAGAACTCAACTCGGCCCGGATTTTGACACCAAGGCTTTCCACGCCCGTCTGCTGGAGGTAGGTCCGGTAGGTCTCGACGTACTGCGCCGCGAAATGGTCGGGTGACTCTTGCTGCAACTCGATGAAGCCCCGCGGGGTTCTTGAGAGTGTGAGCATGGGAATTCGATGACGAGTACTGCGATGAATCGCCGCCTGGCCACTGATCTCGACGGTGCGTTTCCGGCTTTTGTCGTCGAGATGCAAGGGAGTGTCTTCAACGGCGCTCGCCGCTGGATGCCGGGTCGCCAGGACGCCGAGGATGTGACTCAGGAGGCTTTCGTCCGAGCGTATCGGGCGCTGCAGTCCTATTCCCACACCCGCATCCTCGAGTTGCGACTGCGGCCCTGGTTGTTTGCGATCACGCTCAACCTGTGCCGAAACCATGCGCGCGCCCGCGATCGGCGTCCGGAGCAAGTTGCGCTCGGCGCTACGGATCGCGCTACAGCAGAAGGCACCGACCGAGAAGCCCTCGACTCGATCGCCATCGACGAGTGGCGGCAGCGGCTGGCAAAGCTCACCCGGCGGCAGCGCGATGCGGTCGTGCTGCGACACGTGGTCGGTCTCAGCTACGCGGAGATCGGCGAGGTACTCGGCTACCCGGCGGGTACCGCAAAATCGGATGTCCATCGGGGGATCGCCCGGCTCCGCACCTTATTGGAAACGGAGGATCTGGCATGACGAAAGAACAGCAGATTGCCCGAATGCTAAGGAAACAGGAGGCGCCACCGGCCTCGATCGAGCGCGCCGTCCTGATCCGCACCGACCTGGCAGACCAGTACACAACGGTCCCGGGCCCGCTCGGTGTCCTACACGTTGGATTCACGTCGCTGGGAATCTCGTCGATTGTGCCGACTATCGACGAGGACGAGTTCCTGACGGCCCACGCCGCCCGGGTGGGGAGAGTCGCCTATCCCGGTGAGCTCCCGCCACGGCTCGCCGGCCAACTGCGCCGAGCGATTGAATCGGGGCGCCCGGGCAAGCTACCGGTCGATCTGCGCGTGGTAACCCCTTTTCAACAGCGAGTGCTGGAAGTCACTGCAACCATCCCGCCAGGCGAGGTTCGGCCCTACGGATGGGTAGCCCGGGAAATGGCCAACGACGGTGCGGTGCGGGCGGTAGGCACTGCGCTGGCCCGCAACCCGGTACCGATCGCGATTCCCTGCCACCGAGTGGTGAAGAGCGACGGTGGCCTGGGCAATTATGCGTTCGGGGCAGCTATGAAGCGATCACTACTCGAGCATGAGGGCATGACCGAGTTCGGCAAGCTGCGCTACGTTGGGAGTGACACGACCAACATCTTCTGCTTCCCGACCTGTCGCCACGCCAGGAGAATCGGCTCCAGTCACCGTGTCGAGTTCGCTACGCCAACGCTCGCCATCGCCGCAGGGTTTCGTGCCTGCCGCTTATGTCGACCGGGGCCCGGCTAGTCGTCGGATCGTGCCTGCCGGGCTGCTCCGAGAGCTACCCCGAGTGCAATTCCTACCCCGATCCACACCGCGCTGCCGGTTGCCGCAAACAGTGCAGATCCTATGCCGGCGCCAAGCGCGATTCCTATGCCGATAGCTGGAGATGTCTTGCTTTCCTTGTTGTCGACCATGCCTACACCATAGGGAAAGCTGGTGATCATGATGGCGGACAGGGAAGCAAGCGTCGGCGAACCAATTAGATTTGCCGCATGAGCACGCTGATTGAGACGATCCGGAACGCGGTCATCGGCCGCGATGAGGTTGTCGACGGTCCTTTCGGGCCGCGCAAGGTCACCTATGCCGACTACACCGCGTCGGGCCGGTCGCTGAGCTTCATCGAGGATTACATCCGGGAAGCGGTGATGCCGCTATATGCCAATACCCACACTGAGTCTTCCGGCACCGGGCTCCAGACGACCCGGTTCCGGGAGGAGGCCAGGGCGATCGTCCGTCGATGCGTTGGCGCAACTGATGAGCATGCTGTGCTCTTTTGTGGCTCCGGCATGACGGGCGCCCTCGATCGGTTGATCAACATCCTCGGAATTCGTATTCCCTGCCGCCTCGAGGACCGCTATCAGCTTTCTCGATTGATCCCGGCGGAGGAGCGGCCGGTGGTGTTCATCGGCCCCTATGAGCACCACAGCAATGAGCTGCCGTGGCGGGAGTCGATTGCCGACGTTGTGACCATTGCCGAGGACGCCGATGGGCACATCGATCTGGATCATCTCGAGAAGGAACTGATCGATTATGCCGACCGGGAGCTGAAGATCGGTTCGTTCTCGGCGGCATCTAACGTCACCGGGATTATCTCCGACGTACAGTCGATCTCGATTCTGCTGCACAAGCATGGGGCCCTGTCCTTCTGGGACTTCGCTGCCGCCGCCCCCTACGTCGATATCGAGATGACCCCGCCGGCAGTGAGACCCGATGCCCATCTCGCCTACAAAGATGCCATCTACCTATCACCGCACAAGTTCATCGGCGGACCCGGCACGCCGGGGCTGCTGGTCGCCCGCAAGGACCTGTTCACCAATCGGGTACCCGCCGTTCCGGGCGGGGGCACCGTGGCATATGTGAACCCGGTCGAACACCGCTACCTCGACGACATCGAGCATCGCGAGGAAGGCGGCACTCCGGCCATAATCGAATCGATCCGGGCCGGTCTGGTTGTCCAACTCAAAGAGGCCGTCGGAGCGGAGACCATCAAGAAGCGTGAGGAGGAGATGACCAGACGGGCCATCTCGTCATGGTCGGCCAACCCCAACATCGAAGTGCTGGGCAACCACGACGCCGATCGCCTCTCTATCGTCTCCTTCGTTGTTCGGCTCGGAGAGCGCTATCTGCATCACAACTTCGTGGTTGCCTTGCTCAACGATCTCTTCGGCGTGCAATCCCGCGGGGGCTGCTCCTGCGCCGGCCCATACGGTCATCGCCTGCTGGGAATCGATCTGGAGCGGTCCCACGAATTCGAGCGGGAAATCGCCCGCGGTTGCGAAGGGATCAAGCCGGGTTGGGTGAGAGTCAACTTCAACTACTTCATCTCCGCACAGGTCCGGGATTTCATTCTCGCGGCGGTCCATTTCGTCGCCGATGAGGGATGGCGCTTCTTGCCGTACTACGGCTTCGAGCCAACCACAGGCTTGTGGCGGCATCGACGCCCGCTTGCCGAACCGCCCCTCAGCTTGAGCGATGTCGACTACCGCACCGGGACTATGGAGTATCGGCACCGGTCGCGGCTCCATTCCGACGACGATCTGGCTGGCTATCTCGAGGAGGCTCGGCAGTTGGTTGCCGACATGGATGGGACCGACCTACCCGAGCCCCTCGGTGGGCCGCTGGTCACCGAGGACTTCGAATATCTGCGCTGGTTTCCGCTTCCCGATGAGCTGCGCGACCCTCAGGAGATGAACCGGTGAGCGATCCCCCGCATTGGTTCCTGCGGGCGCAGAGCACTCCATATAGTGAAGATGTGACAAAGGTCGATGATGTGCCCATTCACTATCTCGAGTGGGGAGATCAGCGGCAGCCCGGCCTGGTCTTGATACACGGTGGCGCCGCCCACGCTCAGTGGTGGACCTTCCTCGCCCCGATGTTCGCTGAGGACTGGCACGTTGTTGCACTCGACCTGTCGGGTCATGGCGACAGCGGTCGGCGGGCTGAGTACTCACATGAGGCTTGGGCGGCCGAGGTACTTGCGGTGATGGATGCAGCCCGGTTTCCGGGACCACCTGTACTGGTTGGTCACAGTCTGGGCGGCCTGGTCACGATCCAGACGGCCTCCGACTACGGGGATCGACTAGCCGGCGCGGTGATCGTGGACACTCCGGTGCGGCGCCCCGATCCGGAGTCGGAAGAGGGAGCGCGGGGTCGAGCCTTCAAGTCCCCCGGCACGTATCCCGACCTCGAGACTGCCCTGAGTCACTTCCGCCTGATCCCTCCCCAGCCATCGCAACACAAGTTCATTGTCGACCATATCGCCCGCCACTCACTGCATCAGACCGCCGACGGCTGGACGTGGAAGTTTGATCCGCGTCTGTTCAAGCACGCGCTCATCCCCCTGCGCGATCAACTCTCCAGCGTCAAGTGTCGAGTGGCCCTCTTCCGCGGGGAGTACTCGGTGACGGTGCCTGAAGACACAGCTGCCTATATGTACGAACTGATGGACCGCAATGCACCGGTAGTCACGATTCCGGATGCGCACCATCATCTGATCCTCGACCAGCCACTGGCTTTTGTAGCCGCACTGCGTACTCTGCTGGCGGACTGGGCGCATTCGATTCCGCATCGTCGCTCTCTAGCCGGCCAATGAAATTGGCTTGGAGTTCTGATGCGGCCTCTCCTGTGAAGAGGTCGAACTTGCCGCCAGAATCGACCCCACTCGTTGCGCTTAGGTACATACGGGTGAAGTCCGATAGTGTTCAGGTCGGTTGAAACCTGAGGAGCCATGGATCGTTATCGCACGCCAACCGTAAGCCTCGCTGAGGCGTATCACGTTGCGCAACGGTGGTTGACCTTCCTCGGTGCCGTCCCGGAGCAGGTGATCGAGCCTGCGGACGGGATCATCGAGTTGCGTAGCGCCGGCTTGGTCACCCGAATCAAGTTCGATCGGGCCGCCGTTGCTCCTTCGGCCATCCTGGCGATGCTCAAGGCAACCGACGGCGAAGCGGTACGCCGACTGCTCTTCTCAGCGACGGGTTTTACCGATGGGGCGAAGCAATTGGGGGAGAGTCGCGGTATCGGGCTATTCGACATCGATGCCATGGGAGATGTTCATCCGCATACGACCTTTGCCCGCAGTCTTGTACCCAGCGACCCGCTCGAACCAGCCTTCCTGCATACGCCGCGTCCCGAGAGCGAGGAACCGGAGGCGCCGATCAATCCATTCGGGCCCGTTGACGAGAGCGATGCGGACGAGTGGGTCGACTGTCCCCGGTGCGGGGTGAGTCAGCATCATGCCGTGGAGGTTTGCGTCTCGTGTGGTGCCGACGTGTCGAGTCGCGGGCGCATGTCGGGGTCCTCTTCTGTTGGCGTGGGAAGAAACACCGGTGGGCAGGCTCCCAGCCCGAGCGTTGCCCCTGCCCCGGGAGTTGCCCGGGCTCCGGCATCCGGTGGCCCGAGGCTGCGGTGCCGGACCTGCGGCAGCCACGATATCGAACTCTCCCACGACTAGGGCGCATGAAATGCGCTTGGAGTTTGATGGAATCAAACTCCGGGCTTTCGCGACCAAATGCGCTTGGAGTTTGATGGAATCGGCTGATGCAATCAGCTCGAAGTTCGATGCAATCGAACTTCCCAGACCGTGACGGGGCTGGTTCGACGAAATGGAACCCATTGCCGTTAGCGTGGAGTAGTCGAAAGGAGGTTCGATGGCCCTCGCTCACGATGCCGGCCCCAAGGATGTCCCGCTCATCCGCCAGACGATCGGTGAGAACCTGGCTGCGACTGTCGCTCGCTACCCCGACAACGAGGCGCTCGTGGTGCCGTATCAAGGGGTTCGGCTCACCTACTCGGAGTTTGCCGACGAGGTCGATCGTGTTGCCCGGGGTCTCCTGGCGCTCGGCCTGGAACGTGGCGATCGAATTGGGATCTGGAGCCCCAACAACGCGGAGTGGGTGCTGATCCAATACGCCACGGCTCGCATCGGGGCGATCCTGGTCAATATCAACCCCGCCTACCGAACCAGCGAGCTCGAGTATGCCCTCAACCAGTCGGGTTGCCGTTTCCTGGTCTCGGCGCCAGAGTTCCTGACGAGCGACTATCGCAAGATGGTGGCCGAGGTGGCTCCGTCGGTTCCTTCGCTCGAGCGAATCGTTTTCCTCGAATCGGAGGCTTGGGAGGAGCTACTGGCGGCCGCCGACAAGGTGGCGGTGGCGAGGCTGGAGGCAGTGGCTTCAGCCCTGGAGCCCGACGATCCGATCAACATTCAGTACACGTCGGGAACGACCGGCTTTCCCAAAGGCGCGACCCTCAGCCATATGAATATCATCAACAACGGGTTCTTCGTCGGGGAGATGTGTCGCTACACGAGTGAGGACCGTGTCTGTATCCCCGTTCCGTTCTACCACTGTTTCGGCATGGTCCTCGGCAACTTGGCCTGTACGACACATGGAGCCACGATCGTTGTCCCCGGAGCTCGGTTTGCTCCTGAGGAGGTGCTGAGGACGGTCAACGACGAGCGCTGTACCTCGCTGTATGGGGTGCCGACGATGTTCATTGCCGCCCTGGAGCATCCCGACGTCGCCGCGTGCGATCTATCGACGCTGCGAACCGGCATCATGGCGGGTTCACCGTGCCCGGTCGAGGTGATGAAGCGCGTCATTTCCGACTTCAACATGAGCGAGGTGACGATTGCCTACGGCATGACCGAGACCTCGCCCGTGTCGACTCAGACATCACCCGACGACGACATTGATAGAAGAGTTTCGACGGTCGGGCGGATCCATCCCCACGTCGAGGTGAAGATCGTTGATCCAGTAACCGGTTCCACTGTCGAGCGGGGTGAATCGGGTGAGCTTTGTACGCGCGGCTACTCGGTCATGATCGGTTACTGGGACGATCCGGAGCGCACGGGCGAAGCCATTGACGGCGATGGGTGGATGCACACGGGCGACCTGGCCACGATGGACGACGCCGGCTACGTCAACATCGTTGGCCGGATCAAGGACATGATCATCCGCGGGGGGGAGAACGTGTATCCCCGTGAAATCGAGGAGTTTCTCTACACCCATCCCGACATCGTCGACGCCCAGGTGATCGGGGTGCCCGATGCGAAGTACGGTGAGGAGATCATGGCCTGGGTCAAGCTGCGGAAGGATGCCGAGCTAACAGAGGACGAGCTGAAGGCCTTCTGCAAAGGCAAGATCGCTCACTACAAGGTTCCGAGGTATGTGCGGTTCGTGCCGGAGTTCCCGATGACGGTCACCGGCAAGGTACAGAAGTTCCGGATGCGCGAGACGGCCATTGAGGACCTCGGGCTCCGGGACGCGGCAAATATCGAATCTGCTTAGACGGCTATCTCAATCCTTGGCTGATGCAGTCAGTGGCCCCGCTCCGCGGGGGGAAGGTACCGCCGAACGAAGGTCGGGGGTAGGGGCGAACTCACTGTGTGAGTTCGTTGGCAGTTTCCTTGCGGAAACTGCTGGAACGAGTCGAAGGCAGGCACCGAAGGTCGGGGAGGGGCCTCGAAGGTCGGGGGTTGGCGAAGCCGCCGATTCGGCGCAGCAACACACCAAGCCCGCGGCGGCCGCGGCGGACTTGTGCCACACTCCCGGTAGCCGTCGCAAGGGAGTCCCATGCCGCATCACAGCATCATCGAGCCGTTCCGGATCAAGAGCGTTCAGGCGATCGATCTCCCCTCGGCGGAAGAGAGGGAGCAAGCCCTGCGGCGGGCCGGCTACAACTTGTTTGGGTTGCACGCCGACGAGGTGATCATTGACCTACTCACCGATTCCGGTACGGGGGCGATGTCGGCGCGGCAATGGGCCGGGATGATGATGGGCGATGAGTCGTACGCAGGAGCCCGCTCCTTCTTCAAGTTCGAGACCGCGGTCAAGGAGATCACCGGTTACTCCGAAGTGATCCCAACGCATCAGGGCCGCGCCGCCGAGCGCATCCTCTTTGCGAATACGGTGAACGAGGGTGATGTAGTCCCATCCAATACGCACTTCGACACCACGCGCGCCAACGTTGAGTATCAGGGAGCTGAGGCCCGCGATCTGGTGATCGCAGGCGGTAGTGATCCGGCCAAGGTTCTGCCCTTCAAGGGCAATCTCGATGTCGATGCATTGCGCGCCACGATCGAGGAGGTCGGCCGCGACCGCGTGCCGATGGTTATGGTCACCGTCACCAACAATTCGGGTGGTGGCCAGCCGGTGTCGCTCGCCAACCTGCGTGCGGTTCGCGCAGTCTGTGACGAGTACGGACTGCCGCTCATTCTCGATGCGTGTCGATTTGCCGAGAATGCCTGGTTCATCAAGCTACGTGAGGAGGGCAATGCCGATCGAACCCCGCGGGAAATTGCCCAAGAGATGTTCTCGATCGCCGACGGGTGCACGATGTCGGCGAAGAAGGACGGGTTGGCCAACATCGGCGGTTTCGTTGCGCTCAACGACAACGAACTGGCGGCCCAGTGTCGCAATCTGCTGATCCTCACCGAAGGGTTCCCGACATATGGCGGACTGGCCGGCTACGACCTCGAGGCTATCGCTGTCGGGCTCAATGAAGTGCTTGATGAGAACTATCTTCGCTATCGCATCCGCTCCACCGAGTATCTCGCCGAGAAGGTCTATGCCGCAGGGGTTCCCATTGTCCGACCGGCCGGCGGCCACGCGGTGTATCTGGACGCTAAGGGCCTTCTCCCCCACATCCCGCCGGAACAGTACCCGGCTCAGGCGCTGGCCGTGGAGCTCTATCGAAAAGGGGGAGTGCGGGGGGTTGAGATCGGCTCGGTGATGTTCGGCAAACCGCAGCCCGACGGCAGTGAAATCCCTGCAGCCATGGAATTGGTGCGGCTGGCGATTCCCCGGCGTACCTATACCCAGAGTCACATCGACTTCGTGGCCGAGGTGGTCATTGAGGTGGCAATGACCGCTGCCGATATCATCGGCTACCGGATAGTCGAGCAGGCCCCCTGGCTCCGCCACTTCACCGCAAGATTCGAACCGGTCTGAGAAAACCCTGTACGCACGAACGGAAGGCTTAAGGCGGGTTGACGTAGAGCCGATTCTTCAATGGAACTGGGAAGGATCTGTTGAAGTCGTCTCGAAGCCTCGCCGCAGTTGCGCTGGCCATCACGCTGGCGCTGTCCGGGTGCGCCCGCAGCGACACCTCGCCGGTTGCCGCCGAGGATGTCTACGAGTTCCCTGCGGAGCTGCTCGCGACAGGCGAGGCGGCAAACGCCGTTACGAAAACAACGGTTCCGTCGCTGAGCGAGCCACCCGAGCCGGTCGAGCCGCCACCACCCCGAGCTGCAATCGAAGCACTGAATGCCCCGGACCCGCTTCCCCTGCCGTCGTCGGACCTGCTACCCGACGTGGGCACGCTCGAACCGTTCGTGGTGACCGACGGCGGTGAGCGGGCGCTGCTGCGGGATGTCACCGTAACGGTATCGTACGACCAGGAGACCGGGCTGCATGTCGATCCCGCCGGATGGTGGGTCGTGAACTACCCGCTCGATCGCATCGTGGGAGCCGAGGGGCGCACCGCCGATGAGGTTGCGATGCTCCTGACCGGCCGGCCCGCTGGAGACCTGGGCAACTACTACTTCTACACGGCGCCCGAGTCGGGTCGATCTGCGCCCGAGCTTCCCGTTCCCGACGGTCCCGCCCCGATCAGAGTGACTGCCACAGTCGACCTGGTTGTCGACAACCAGGATCCCGACGCATCGGACGCGAACGACGGATCGCGCGCTCATCCCCTCCTCACCATTTCCGAAGCCGTGTCTCGCGCCGGGCCGGGCACGACCATCCACGTGTACCCGGGTGTGTATCGCGAGTCGGTGATCGTCACGGCGGATGGAACTGCCGACGAGCCCATCAGCATCGAGGGGATTCGCGGCGCATCCGGCGCCATGCCGGTCATAACCGGGAACGACCCCTTCCCCGCAGGGGTATGGAGCGAGTTCGAAGGGATGCGAGGCGTCTACGCTGCCGCGGCTTTCGCTGACCTGGCGGGTTCGCTCACCGACGACGGTGTCGCCCTGATTGCGAGATCGGCGCCGTGGGAGCTGCAGCCCGGCGAGTACGTTGTCACCAGCGGTGATGAGGCCTATGTGGCCCCTCGCTTCGATGGCAACGTTGCGGCGCGGGAAGGCTCCCTCCATACCTTCGGGGCGAGCCGGTACATGTGGGAGAAGAAGCTCGCGGATAGCGGGGGCTTCGTTGATCTCGGGTCCGAGTTTGGAGAGGAATTCGAAGGTGGCGTTTTCTGGGGATCCGCCTGGGTACACGTTGACCGCCCGGACGAGATCAGCGACTACGACTGGTACAACAGCTTCGGCTTCGATCTGCAAATCTCGGGTCCGTTTCGGGCGGTGGGGATGAGCGGAGTGCCGCTGGCCGAGCAGCCATATCGTTACCGTGTCTGGCTCGACGGCGAACTGCTCGACGCGAACGTGTACGCAACGGTGGATAGCGGTGAGGCCGGAGTTCCCCATCCTGAGCTCGGTCGCGGTGACTACGGAGAGACCTGGCACAACGTGGTCATGCGAGAAGGCTGGCATCATCTCGTATTCCAGTGGGATACCACATCGGCTGCGACCGGAACTGAAGATGTGCCTGTGTTCCGCTTCGCGATACCGGACCTGGTCGGCAAGGCCATCACGGTGGCTGCCGAGCCGGATCGCAAATGGCGAGGTCCCGACGGCACCCCGCAGAACTATCTCGCCGAGTACATGGTCCTGGGACCGGTGCCATCGGAATACGAACCGACCGTCTTCGTGCGACTGCCCGGCGATAGTGATCCCAACGACTTGGCTCTCGACATTGCTGCCCGTTCCGGCCCGATCGTTTCGATCCTGGGCGATCATGTCGAGTTGCACGGGTTCAGCATCTATGGCGGTGCCCAGGCCGAAGGGGACGCCCTCGTCGAGATCGGCCGGCGCGGCGACGAGGTCCTGCCCGATGTTCACGTGCAGGGGGCTGTGGTCGAAGGCAACTACATCGCAGACAGCCAGTACGGCGGTATCGGTGTGGTCGTATCCGGGGACATGGCGATGAGTCCGATCGTGATTCACAACAACTGGGTGATCAACGCTGGTGCCTTTGGAATAGCCGTCAACGGGGTCAGCGATCGGCTCACGCCCGACACCGTCAACGACTGGGCACCGGGGCGGACTCCCGTGACCGTCTCCAACAACACGATTCGCGGTACCGGCTGGGCGGGCTACGACCGGCTCGCAGATGTGGCCGGGATCCGCTTCGAGCGGATGGCGGGTAGCACAATCAGCTACAACACCATTGCCGGCGACGGACCGGGAATCACCCTGCGCGGCGAAAACTACGGGATTCGAGTCGACGGAAACCGCATCATCGACCCTTACGGTTGGGGTATCGGCGTTGAGGCGAATCCCGGCCCCAACCTCATTGCCAACAACCTTGTTGCCGGTCTGCGCATTGGACCGGACTGGTACAAGGGCCACTTGCTAACTTGGGATTCGGATCAGACCTGGATCATCAACAACACCGTCGACGGGCTGTGGAGCACTGAAACGGGATGGTTCGGCGATGTCGGCACCTGGGGTGCCGGCGGCCCCGAGAACTTCCAGCGGCTCGACTACTGGCGCTGGGAGATGGAGGACTTCCGTCGCACCTATGTCAACAACCTTCTGCTCGGCAATTACCTGGGCGGTATCGAGGACTACATGGGCAACTGGGGTGAGTCCGATTCGTTTACTGCCAACTACAAGGAAGTCCCCCGGCCCGATCCCTTCGACTTCCTGGAGGACGGTGCGGAAGAGGCTGATGTTCGCTACGACTTCGTCGATCGCGAAGGCGGCGATTACCGGTTGCGCAGTGACTCCGAATTGAGCACTCTCGGTGCGACGAGCCTCACGGTGCGGCTGGCTGCGCTCGACCTGATGGGCCTACCGCGCTTCATTGACGACATGACTTCAGTGGGCGCGTACCGCAATGCGCCGCTTGTCCCCGCAGGCAGCTCGGTGATCGAAGTGCTCTACGCCGACGGCAGCGTGGTCCGGATCGAAGGCTGACCGCTAACTGAGCCCGCGGTTGTCCTGCTTGAGAGCGGTATCGATCGATAGTGCCGAAGCCACCACCAGCGAACGCAGCGGTTCTTCCAGCGGGCGATGGATCTGCAGAACGTAGTTGTCGGCGGTGGTGAACATCGTCTTGGCGAGGCCTTCCCACGTCTTGGTGATACGAGCGACCTCCGCGCCCGTGTCGTCCTGGATGCTGAAGTTCCATGCCCGCCAGTTCTCGGCCTTGATCTCGCCGACCTCTCTGCCGTCGGCGACGAGTCCGAAGTTGATCTTGCCGATCATGTTCTTCTGGACGACAGTTCCGACGGCCCGGCCGGTTCCGTCGGACACTTCGACCCGGGACTTCATGATCTTGGCGGGGCGGGTGATGGCGAGCTGTACGTTTCCGGATAGGTCGACGATCTGCAGCTTGTGCGTGAGGAACTGGTCGACGTTGCCGGCGAAGCGCAGCACCTTCTTCATGGTGCTCTGCCCGACCTGGCGCACCGCAGCGATCTGGTTACCGTCCTGGTCGTAGACGGCGAACTCGGTGTTGACCTCGATGATCTTCACCTTCTGGTTCACCACCAGGATGGGCTCGGTGAAGATGGTGCCGCCGCCGCGGGGACCGCCGCCGAGCCCGGCTTGCTCTGCGACCTGACGTTGGACTCTGTCGGCGCTCTGGTCACCAACCGGTACGTGGGTACCGCCCGCGGCATCCGTGCTTTCCTTGTCGCCGTTCATCACGCGGTCGGTCCACTTTGATCCGTCCCAATAGCGCTTCTCGTGTCGGCCCGACGGGTCGGGGTACCAATTGGGGGCAGGTGAGTTACTCATAGAGCCGAGCGTACTCGGGCGATGCCAACAGCGTCCTGCCTTCGGCTGGGTCGAGTTCGATGCAATCGAACTCCACGCATGGCATCGGACCTCCGCAAGCCGCACCCCTAAGTGGGGTGCGGCTCGGGCCGTCAAGGTCCGGAGAGCATCACTGGGAGTCTCCGATTCGATCTAATGTGAGCTGGATCATTCATCTTGCCTTTCTCCTTGGGCCCCTCCCGGGGGCGGTTGTTGGTCCAGCCGCCATTTAGCGCACTCGCAGTGCGTTGGCAGCCTCGCTGACACGAGCGATCTGCCGAGCATCTGCGTCGTCTACCCAACGCGGACTTCGCCGCTGGGCGATGCCATGGCGAGCCAGCACATTGCTGATTCGGGCGATAGGTGCTTGCACCGTCCCCCTCCTTTCCTTTTGTAGTGACGGAGCAGCCGGGAGCTGTGGGCTGCGATGGGCCGTGTATGTGTGCAGAGCCACAGGTCCCGGCAGCTGTTCCGTCTTGCGTGACCGCGGGTGCGGCCACGTCGTGAGGCGGGGAGGGTTCGAACCTCTGAGAACTCCCAAGCGAGTCCGCCCCTGCTGGTGGAGCGGCCAATGAAGAAAGCCGCCCCGGGGGCGGCTCCTCGTGAACGATATGTGCGGTCAGACCTGGGTCGTCCCGGTGTTCCGAGGAGCCGTGCTGGCTGTTCCAGCGCCCTTGGCGCCGCGCAGACGCGGAGACACGAGCGTGCAACAATCAGCAGTGAAGATGGTGATCATTCCGTGTCTCCTTTCTCCTCGAAACCTACAAACGAATACGCCGCAACTCCCCCAAGGGGGCGTCACGGCTTGGGAGCAGGCTCGCATACTTGTATAGGCGTGTCAAGGGGTTCTGATGAGGAAGGGACCTTTCGGGACCTTGGTCGGTATTGTCGGGGCATGTTGTCCCCAACCGACTTCCTGGCCCATCTCGACGCGGATTCGCACCTGCTCGCCGCCGCGGCGGCTCGAGGCCTCGCTGCCGACGTTCCGGGTTGCCCGGGTTGGTCGGTGTGCGATCTGCTAATGCACATCACCCGGGTTCACACCGAGAAGGCCGACATTGTGGAAGGTGGCCACGTCAACTCCTGGCCGCCCCGACCCGAACCGCCGCAAGATGTCGACCCTCTCGACTGGTACCGCTCGAGAGCCGACCGGCTCTTCCGGGTCCTATCCGCAGCTGATCCGGCCGCTCCAGCCAAGACCTGGGCCGATGAGCAAACCGTGGGGTTCTGGATTCGCCGGATGGCTCACGAGACCTTGGTCCACAGAGTCGATGCCGAGCAGGCGCACGGGTACGAGAGTTCGGTCGATCCTGAGTTGGCCGTCGACGGAGTGGCTGAGTTGTTCGACGTGTTCCTAACCGGCTACCCCGAGTGGGGTGAATACTCGCCCGACGCCGCGGTGGTGCGGGTCGCAACCGGGGACCGATCCTGGACCGGCCGCTTTGGTCGCTTCGTTGGTACCAAGGGAGGTCGAGACTATGACGTGCCTACGTTGAGCCTCGTGGAAGGGTCGGAACCCGGCGCCGTTGTGTCGGGCGAGCCCGATCGGGTGCTGCTGTGGATGTGGGGCCGGGCCCCGCTGTCTGACGTGACGGTCTCTGGCGAACCCGCGCTGGCACACCGGTTGCGCGAAGTGTGCTCGATCTGATCCGCAGTGGGCTCGGCGCTGCGGGTCGGGTTCACGGTTTCCCGTCGCGCCTCAACCAGGCGGCGGAGCCGCTCGCTCTGCTCCCTCTTGCGCCGCGTCGCTGATTGCCACATGAGCGCTTCACCCGATTAGTGGCATAATCTTCCGATGCGCCGCATTGCCGCACACCTGGTGCTCGCCGCAGTCACTGCATCATGTTCTCCGAGTGAACCGACCGCGACTACGGCGGCCGGCCCGGCACCGACCACGCCACAAACCACGACGGCGCCAGCCACCACAACCCAATCGCCGCCGACCACCACCGACGCCTGCCGCGACGTCCAGCCAGACCTGATCGGGTACCTGGAGGCTCTCGGGATCCAGGACGTAAGCCTCGATTCCGTCAATGCCGGCCCCTTCTCTTCCGATCTGCCGAACCCGGAGTCCTTCGCCGCCGAGCTCGGGACGGGCTGTGCTGCGGAGTTCCTCTACCAATCGAGCTTCGGTGAGATGGCGCATGTCGTTGCGGCCTGGGATCGCACGAAGACCCACGCGGCACTCGGGGCGCTCGTGCGCCCAGATCTGGCAGGCGATCTGCCCGAGGTAGAGGCTGACTTTATCGTCGACTTCGATGGCTTGCAGAGGGCGCGGCTCTACCCAGCCGGCGACGATTTGCTTTGGGGGACGATCGACGACTGGTCGACTGTCTGGACGCTCCGCAGCATCGCTGGGATCGCCGGGGACGACCCTCTCGAAGCCCTGGGAGGTTGGCATCGAGCCAAAGCCACGGCGGGGATTCCGACCTTGGTGATGGGAACGTCAAGCGGATGGGGTGCCTCGGCTATCACGTTTGTTGTGTCGGACGACAGTGATCTGATTGCCCTCACTGACCAAGGCGGTTTCCCCCGCACGTTTGCGGCAGCCAGGAAGGTCGTGAGTCTTGGCCCCGCCGAATTGGAGGAAGTCAGGACGCGGGCCGCGGCGACCGGGGTGACGACTGGTGATGGCTGGCATCGCGACGAGTCGATCATGGATGCGGGTTCACTGTGGCTCCGATACCGAGCGGATGATGTCAGCTACTACGGCCTTGTCTATGCGCCCCGGCTCGGCGAGGACACTCCGGCTCGGCAGTCGATCATCGATCTATCGGCGCATCTGGAGGAGTTGGCCGCTAATGCAGAGGGGAGCCTGTGGGTACCCGAGAGCATCGTTGTCTACGTGGACCAGCAGGGTCCCCCCGGCGAGGACGGCAACATCGTGCCGTGGCCCGGTTCGCTGGATCTGGCCGCAGCGGCGGAACGTGGATGTGTTCTCCTCGATGGAGCTGGTGCTGCCGGCTATGTCGATGAGCTTTCGATCATCATCGATGATTGGCGAGGTCGCGATCGAACCGTATTCGAGTACGCGGGGGCAACGTATCGGGTCCACGCAGAAGGGGTGCTTCCCGGCGATCCGGAAGGGCTGCTCGATGGCCTGTCCGAATGTGACGAGGACGGCTACATCAGCGCCGACCCCGGTCTGCTCTCGTGGCTGTGGAGCGCCAGAGGGATCGACGAGTACCAGATGTCGCTCCGTGTCGAATGTTCCGGCTGTGATGCTGTTGTGACTCTGGATCTGCAGACAACCACCGTGCTCCCGGGATGGGGTGATTTCC
>Ga0180436_10000834_pt1 | contig 30882 bp, 27 predicted proteins | sample SS_ome_2_FD_132434 | JGI IMG/M metagenome (GOLD analysis project Ga0180436, IMG submission 132434) | Hypersaline lake sediment archaeal communities from the Salton Sea, California, USA - SS_3_S_2 metaG | ecosystem: Environmental > Aquatic > Non-marine Saline and Alkaline > Hypersaline >... | reverse complement strand
TCTTGGACTTCGGAGGCGGGGGAAGGACCATGGCGACTCCTTTCGCCAGAGGGGATCGCCACCATGGCGATCCTATGCCACCATGATAGCCGATAAGATCAAACCGTAGGAGAGCATTTGCCCGGGGCGGAAAGTTTACGAAAACACCACCCCGCAGCCCCCTATTTTACGGGGTTTTTCGCGCCGCCGGGAATTGCTGTCGGACAAGCGAGGCCGGTCGAAGCCTGCACGACGAGCCATCCACTGCCTACGAGTAATATCGCAGGTTGGATGTAGGGGTGCCGCCCGCGAGCCGGCGAGGCTTCCGCCCGCTGGCCGAGCAAGGGCGGACCGCCACGTCGGTAATCAGCAGCAAGACCAGCGCGATGCCAAGGGTCATCATGGCCAACATGGTTTCTCCTCCTCGAAGGGACCCGCCGTCTGGCGATGAGCCGGGCAACCGGGGCCTATCCCACGAACGGATCGCTCGAGCGTAGCGGGCGGACGAACTCCAGCGACGCGGTGATGCTCAGAGCGGTTCCGGCAAGTAGCAGCAGGGACGTGACGAACATGGTGATTCCTTTCGCCGTTTCTGGGCGGTGGGGTGTATGGGTGATCTTCCGTGCCGACATCGTGATTGATTCAGCCGCGGCTCGTGCCCGCGAAACGCCGAGCGGAAGGGAGGCGACGTGTCCAATGCCCGGGACTTACCCCAGGCTTACAGCTCTCAATTCCGCCCAACGATTCAGCAGCGATGCAGCTTTGATAAAGGCACGCCGCGTGCCAATCGGCGCGGGGGCGATGAAAATTCGACGTAAGCCCTTTCTTTAAAGGAAGATATGGAAAAGACCGGGAAGCCGACCATTGGCCGGTCGAAGCGGGCATGGAGTCACAATGACTGCGCAATGCGCCCCATTATCGCAGCACCACCTCGGCCGGTCGATTCATTTTGATTCACCCAGGCGATGTCCATTGACCCCGACCGCGCAAATGGCCATAATCCGCCGCCTTTTCTCCGTCCGAGGGTGCCCACGACCGCGTGTCCGACCGCAGCCCCGGCCGGTCTCCCGTTCCGTCGCCGCCTCCGCCCAACAATGCGCCCAGAAACGCGCCGTTCGACGCCCACGAATCCGCCGTCCGCAGCGACCGTCCGCCGGTCGGCCTTCGGCGACCGCTCCGTCAAGTCGCGGCCTCACCCGTGGCGTCGGGCGATGGCGATAATCGCCACCGCATGTCTGACGACGGTTCTGGCCACGCTCGGCGAGCAAGCCAAGGCGCAAGCGCCGACGGCGCCCAGCGGCATCGGAAACCCGCCGGTTGCCGAGGACTTCATGGCGGCCGGCTATGCGGCTGGAATGGAGCAGGGCGTTGTAATGACACACGACCCGGCACTGGGTCCGCCCATGTTGCCCGGCGGTCCGCCGGAGGTCTATTACGAGCAGCCGGGCGGATTCCTCCACCGCAAGCCGTTACGCCGATTCCTGAGTGCGGCCATGATGCCCTTTGCCCCGGCCGCCCACGGTCCGGGGGCCATGCAGGCACGCGAGAGTTGGCTCCACCGCCGTGCCAGCGTGGGGCTGCAAGTTGGCTACATCCAGGGAGCCGAACTGATCAACGACTGGACCGGCGCCAACGACGGCACGTTCGTCTCGCTCCGCTTTGGCTGGGATTTCGACGACTACTGGGGCGCCGAAACCGGCTTCTCCTACGGCGCCCTGGGCATGTACGACAGCGAGCGGGCCAAGCTCATGCAGCGTCTGGCCGACATCGAGGCGGGCTACGAACTAGATGACCCTTACCTCGATCGCTTCGACTCCCGCCGCAATCTCGACCTCTACCAATGGGATGCCTCGCTGATATACTATCCCTGGGGCGACGCCGACCTGCGACCCTACCTGTCGGCCGGACTTGGCATCTCGCGAATGGACTTCACCGATCGGCTCGCGCAGAACTACGACGAGCAGTTCCTGCTGGTGCCGCTGGCCGTGGGCGTGAAGTGGCGAAGCCGCAACGGACTGGCATGGCGGATCGAACTGGCCGACAACATCTCCTTCGGGAGCGGCTCGATCAGTACCACGCACAACCTCTCGCTCACCGGGGGGGTGGAAATCCGGTTCGGCGGGTCGCGCACCTCCTACTGGCCCTGGAACCCGGGCCGGCATTACTGGTAACGCCCAAGCTCCGCTAGATTGCCAGGGTAGCCAGGAGCCAGTGCGCCCTGGAACCGGTTGCCCAAGCACACGACGCACACTCCAACGGAAAGACATCCTCGTGATTGCCCTGATCGCCCACGATCAACAGAAAGACGACCTGGTCACGTTCGTCGGCCAGCACATCGCCTTCTTTCGCAAACGCTCGCTGGTGGCCACCGGCCATACCGGGGCGCGCCTGGCGGAGGAACTCGGGCTGAAGGTCGAGCGCGTGGTCCACGGGCCGGAAGGGGGCGACCTGATCATCGGCGGGCGCGTGGCCCAGGGCCAGATCGAGGCGGTCATCTTCTTCCGCGATCCGCTGACCGCGCAGCCCCATGAACCCGACGTCTCCGCCCTGCTGCGGGTGTGCGACGTGCATCGGGTGCCGCTCGCGACCAATCTGGCATCGGCCGGGGCGATTGTCCGCTGGCTCGACACACGCACGGCCGAGTGAGGGCGAAGGCCGATTGAAGACCTAATCCGGGCAAAACAATCGCCCGGCGGCAGCCATCGCCGTTTGCGCTGGTCAACCGGCGCAGCAACCGGGGCGACTGCGCCGACCGACGGCGATCACTTCTCCTGAATCGGCAGTTGATCGATCTTAGCCGCCAGGATGAAGTCGTTCTCCGACAGGCCGTTGATCGCGTGCGTGGAGAGGTCCACGCGAATATTACGATACCCGGTCAGGTGCAGGTCGGGGTGATGGCCTTCCTCCTCGGCGGCGTCGGCGATCTTGTGGATGAAGTCGACCGCAGCCAGGAAGTTCTCGGCCTGCCACGTCTTGTGGATCCAGGTGGCCTCGTCGTTCAGTTCCCAGCCATCGAGCGACTGGATTTGCTCGCGTGCCTGCTCGGGTGTGTACTTCTCGACGCCCCCTTCGCAGGCCTTGCACTTCTTGGTGCTCAGTTGTTCGGCCGTTTGCGTACTCATCGTTGTGTCCTTCCCTTAGCTGGGCAAATGAGGGTGATTGGTCGCGACTGGCGGTAAACTCGGCTCTGACGCCGGGTCGCATCAGCCGTCCGAAGGGCGTATTCTCCGCTGGGGAAATTTTCCCTGGATGCGGGCGGGGGGCAAGACGACAGGATGTCGCACCCGGCGCGGCGCTAGATCGCCCTCAGCCGCTCGATGTGCTCCCGGCGGAACGGCACCGCCATGCCCGGCAGCGGCGGGTCGGGGACCAGACGCCGAGACATCTCGGCCAGCAACTCCTCGACACCTTGGCCGCCGACCGCACTGACATGCAACGCCGGCGAACCGAACCGCTCGTCTCCGGGCAGCCCAGCCGCCGGTGACAAATCGCACTTATTCCACACGTGGAGCGCTCGGGGATGTCGCTCCACGAGTCGGGCATCGTGGTCGGTCCACGGTTGGGAGCGATCCAACACGAGCACGACCAGATCGGCGGCGGCCAATGCTTGTTCCGCACGTTGCATACTACGTTGGGCCAAGGGTTCGGCCAGTGCGGAGTCGAGGCCCGCCGTATCGCACAGCTCGACCGGCCAGCCATCCACGGCGGTGGTGGCGCTCACCGCGTCGCGCGTGGTGCCCGCCCGAGGGTGGACAATCGTCCGCGAGTATCCCAGCATGGCGTTCAGCAGGCTGCTCTTCCCCACGTTGGGGCGCCCGGTGAGGACCACGCGCCACGGCTCGAGCAGGTGCATCCCGCACGGCGCCCGGGCGATTAGTTCAGCGCGAAGCTCGTCGGCGCGGCGGTTGTCATCGGGGCTTCGCACGCAAGCCGACGTTCTTCGATCGAGTTCCACCAGCGCGGCGCCGAGCGCCCCGGCGTACTGATCGACCAGGATGGCCGCCGTTCGGGCCGTTCTCGCTTGGGCGAGATCCTCGGCGGCAGCGGCCCGGATTGGATCGGTCTCCTTTTCAGCGAGCCACGTTTGCCAGTCGACGCGTCGAGTATCTTCATCGGCGAGGGCGGCGATCACCCGTTCCACGGCGGCCCGGCCACCATGGCAGCAGACCTCCACGGCAGGCAAGGGGGCGGCGATCCGGCGAACCACGACCGTTTCACCCGGCGGCAGCCCGAAACGACCCACCAGCGGCGTCCCCGGTGCGTATTGGGCCAGCGGCCGGCGTCCAAGCGGGCGGAAGTGTTCCGCCAGGCACTGTTCGGCGCCCGGCCCCTGGAGCCGCACGACGGCAATCGCCCCACGACCGGGGGGCGTTAGTTCAGCGATGGTGAGCGGAGGCGGCATCTGGCATCCAGTAGGAGGGCAATAGTCCCGACGAGGCGAGTTCTTCGTCACGGCTTGATTTTGGGCTGAGGCAGGAGGATTGCAAAGTCGATTTCTTCCGTCATTCCCGAGAAGCTTGTGCCCGCGAAAGCGGGGATCGGGAATCCAGTAATCCGCCCCAACTCCCTGGATTCCCGCGTGCGCGGGAATGACGCTAGGGAGAGAAGCCGTACGGGCCCGCCCTACCCTGGATTCCCGCGTGCGCGGGAATGACGGCCCGGCGCGGGAATGACGGCCCGGCGCGGGAACGACGGCCCGGCGCGGGAATGACGTGTGGAGGCTCAACACCGGCTGCAACCGACTTTGCATTTCTCCTGTGGGCTGAGGCCCTGCCCTTGCTCTTACCGCAATTCGGGCGGAGAATCAATCGTCCCTCGAACCAGAATCAACAATGAACACCACTTGGAACGAACTGGCCGAAGCCGTTCTCGAAGGTCGCCCCCTGACCGCCGAGGAGGGTCTATCCGTGCTCACCGCCCCCGACGCCGAGCTGCTCGACCTGCTGACGGCCGCCTACCGCGTCCGGCATCACTATCATGGCAACCGGGTGGCGCTGAACTTCCTGATCAACGCCAAGAGCGGTCACTGCAGCGAAGACTGCGGCTACTGCTCGCAATCGAGCGTATCGCGGGCGGAGATCGCGCGTTACGACCTGGTCGATCCCGACAAGCTGCTTGAGGGTGCCCGGCTGGCGGCGGAGCGCAAGGCCCGCACTTATTGCACGGTGCTATCCGGCCGCGCGCCCAGTCGGCGCGACTTGGACGTGGTGGCCGAGGTCGTCCCGCGGATCAAAGCCCGATGGAAGCTGGCCGTGTGTCTTTCACCGGGGTTCCTCACGCGGGAGCAGGCGACGGCACTGAAGGCATGCGGGGTGGACCGGATCAACCACAACCTGAACACCAGCCGGCGGTTCTATCCCCAAATCTGCACGACGCACGACTACGACCAGCGACTGGAAACACTCCGCGCCGTGCGCGACGCGGGCATGGAGATCTGCTCCGGCGGCATCGTTGGCATGGGCGAGTCGGAGCAGGATGTGGTCGAGTTGGCCTTGCAATTGGGCGAACTGCGCGTCGAGGCCCAGCCGATCAATTTCCTGTTGCCGATCGAAGGCACGCCGCTTTCGGGCGTCACCCGGCTGAACCCGCGCTACTGCCTGAAGGTGCTCTGCTTGATGCGATTGGCCAATCCGCCTTGCGAACTGCGGATCGCGGCCGGACGCGAGGAGCATTTGGGGCCTTTGCAGGCACTGGGACTCTATCCGGCGTCGTCCATTTTCGTGGGCGATTACCTCACCTGCGGCGGCCAACCGCCCGAGGAAGATTATCGGATGATCGAAGCGTTGGGCTTCGAGCCGGTCGGTGAGCAGTAGGGCGTAGACTCCGCGAGCAGCAGACGCTGCGCATTGGGGACGCTGGACGGCCGGGCGTCCGCGCGGCATTGGCATCCAAGAAAAGCTCGATTACTCACTCTCGCAACAGCCGTCAAACGAGGACGACGTCAGGTGCATCTCTACCTCATCCGCCACGGACAAAGCCAACACAACGCCGACGGCCGCATCCAAGGACAATGCGACGTGGGACTCTCGCGGCTGGGCCACGTACAAAGCCGCGCGCTGGCCGACGAGCTGGCCGACGCGCCGATCGAGGCGATCGTCGCCAGTCCGCTGCAACGAGCCATGCAAACCGCCAGGCCCCTGGCCGAGCGCATGGGGCTGCCCATCTCGACCGACGACCGGCTCAAGGAAATCCACGCCGGCATCTTCCAGGGCATGTTGCGCGATGAACTCGCCGAACGATACCCGGACGAATACCGCCGATGGATTGGCGGCGACCCGGACTTCGCCATCCCCGAGGGCGAATCGCGCCGCGCGCTGATGCAGCGCAGTGGCGAGGCGATCCAGGCCATTCGTGAGGCGGGCCATCGGAACGTGGCCGTGGTGGCCCACGGCGGATCGCTCAGCGGCGCGTTGAAGGTCCTGCTCGACATCCCGGCCCATCGGCATCCGTTCAAGCTGATGAATGCCGCAATCAGCCGCGTCCGCTGGGAGCCGTCCAGCACCAAGCTGCTGACGCTCAACGAGACGCACCATCTGGCGGGAATCGACGGCGTCGGGGGCGGCGATCTCTAGCAAGGCGCCGCGCGGGGGTGATTCAGGAGGATTGCGAAGTCGATTTCTTCCGTCATTCCCGAGAAGCTTGTGCCCGCGAAAGCGGGGATCGGGATTCGAGCGATTCCTCCCCTTCCGTCATTCCCGAGAAATCGGGAATCCAGTAATCCGTCCCAATTCGCCTGGATTCCCGCGTGCGCGGGAATGACGTGACGGGGCTCAAGCCCGATTTGGACGACGAACACTGGATTCCCGCGTGCGCGGGAATGACGGGTGGAGGCTCAAGCCCGATTTGGACGACGAACACTGGATTCCCGCGTGCGCGGGAATGACGTGCGGGGGCTCAACGCCAACCGGAATCGACTTTGCAATCCTCCTGCCCTCCACGTGTGCCGGTTGCATTTGGCCTCCGCGGTGGGCTATAATGTCATGATCGTGGCGAAAAACGCCGCCCGGGCCGCGTCTCCGCGTCGCCCCAATGCGGGCTAGCGTACCATCGCCGCGTCCCCCCCGGATCACCCACCCAGTCAAAGCGAGGACCCGCCATGTCGCACTCGAAGCCAATCCACCACGCCAAGTTCGATCGTCGTCGTTTTCTCGGAGGTACGCTGGCCGCCGCCGGGCTGAGTGCGGTGCCCGCCATCGCCCGCGCGAAGGACACCAACGAGAAGCTGGGCATCGCCGTGATCGGTTGCGGCGGTCGGGGCAACAGCCACCTGGCCGGCTACCTGGGCGATTCGCGGACGACGATCGTCGCCGTGGTCGACCCGGACGAAGGACACGCCAAGCGAGCCGCCGACAGCGTGGAGAAGCGTCAGGGCAGCCGCCCGAAAATCTACGCCGACATGCGGGAGGCGTTCGGCGATTCCTCGGTCGACGCCATCAGCACGGCCACGCCCAACCATTGGCACGCCCTGTGCGGCGTTTGGGCTATGCAGGCCGGCAAGGATGCGTACCTCGAAAAGCCCATCTCTCACGACGTCCTCGAAGGCAGTTCGCTGGTGGCCGCGGCCAAGAAGTATGGCCGCATCTGTCAGGTGGGTACCCAGTGCCGCTCGCATGCCGCCATCCAGAACGCCATGAAGTTCATCGCCGACGGCGGGATCGGTGAAGTGAACTTCGCCCGCGGGCTGTGCTACAAGCGGCGCAAGTCGATCGGCCCCTTGGGCGATTACCCGGTGCCTCCGAGCATCGACTTCAGTCTTTGGAGTGGCCCCTCGCCGTACACCGATCCGCGCGTCACCCGCTCTCGGTTCCATTACGACTGGCACTGGCAGCGGCTCTATGGCAATGGCGACTCGGGCAACCAGGGCCCCCACCAGTTCGACATCGCCCGCTGGGGCCTGGGGCTCAACCGCCATCCCAAGGGTGTGGTCACCTACGGCGGCCGGTTGGGCTATAAGGCCGAACGCAAGGACCCGGACTACGTCGACGCCGGCGACACGGCCAACACCGAGGTCTCCATCTTCGACTACGGCGACAAGTGCATCGTCTTTGAAACCCGCGGGCTGGACGTGACCGACTCGGCCGACGAGGAGATCAACCGGCTGTTCAAGCGAAACCGCGGCAACGTGATCGGCGTGATCTTCTACGGCACCGACGGCTATCTGGTGCAGCGGTCCTATACCAACTGCATCGCCTACGATCGCGACGGCAAAGAGATCAAGCAGTTCGGCGGCGGCGGGAATCACTACGGGAACTTTGTCGACGCCTGCCTCAGCCGCAAGCCGGAAGAGTTGAATGCCGACGCCCTCCAGGGGCATCTGTCCGCGTCGCTGGCCCACCTGGGGAATATTTCCTACTACCTGGGTGAGGACAACAAGGTATCGGTCAAGGAACTGGAAGACAAGCTATCCGACATCGACAGCCCGGACGATAACGTGGCCACGCTTTGGCGTACGGTGCAGCACCTGCGCGACAACAAGGTCGACCTGGAGAAGTATCCGCTCTCGCTGGGTCCCCAGCTCGACTTTGATCCGGAGAAGGAGCGGTTCACCAACTCCGACGCGGCCAACGCCAAGCTCACGCGCGAATATCGCGACGGGTTCGCCGTACCGAAGCCAAGCGACGTGTGAGGCAGGCTGGCCGGCCGGCGGGGCTCGAGCGCGTCCGTCATTCCCGCGGACGTGGGAATCCACGCGCTCTTGGCGTCTTTGCGGCTTGGCGTGAGTCCCTCCGCGAAAGTCTCACGCGGGTGGCACGGACACTTCTCCGCGATCCGGCTGGCCATGCTTGCTCGAGGCCAACGGAGATGTGTCCGTGTTGCGCCAGCAACAAGAGGTCTGCCGAAGACGAAATGCCCGATCCCACTCGTGGCTGCGCCACCCGACGCCTTTCTTCGCGTCTTTGCGGCTTGGCGTGAGTCCTCCGAAAAAGTCTCACGCAAAGGCGCGAAGGCGCTAAGCAACGGATGACCGCGTATGAGGCACGCGTTCTCGAACCCGTGAAGCGAAGCTGCAAGAGGGTTTCCCGTCAATGGATCGGGCTCTCGTCGACCGCGCGACCCGAAAACCTCCCGTCGCTAAAGCGACACGGGTTCAAGAACCGGTGCCACCCAGCGGAAATGCGCATGATCCTTCTCCCAAACCCGAAGGCTCCAATGCCCTACTCCGGCTCCGCTTGGAGCATGCCCGCCACGGCCCGGCGGGTGCCGGCCAACTCGTCGGCCACGGCGTCCTCCACCCCCTGGCGCACCTGTCGCCGGGCGTATTCTAGCGGCGGAATGGGGTACTCGATGCCGATCGTCACGTCGACGACCACCTCGACCCCCTCGGGCACGCGCCGCATCACCATGGTCTTCTGGTGACGTCGGAGCATCCCCGCCGGTTCGGCAAGGCGGCTCTCGATCCGCAGTTGCCCGATTTCCGCGCGGACTTCCTTGTTGAACGTCATTCGTTCGGCCCCGAGACGATCGTCGCCCGGTTCGACGGTCACCTCGCCGCGAAGATGCACTTGCCCGTTGGCCACCGCTTCGACCATTCGCCCGAAGATACCCTCGCCTCGTCCGTCTTCGGGCGTGCCGGGGGCCACTTCCACCTTCTTCCAGGAGCTTTGCACCACGCGCCCTCCGCCGCTGAGTTCCACAAAGCGATCTTCCGAGCCGGGCGCAGAGAAGGTGGGCACCACGCGCCAGTACGGCACCTCAAGGACAAAGCGATCCGAACCGCTTGCCTCGGCCGCGTAGGGCCGGGTGCTGACCCGCAGGGCCACGTAGGCCACCGCGACCAGCACCACCAGCACGCCCACGGCCGGCACGATCCAACGCCAGATGTCGCGTTTCGATGGTTCCATGGCGGCTCGCAAAGGTTATCGCTTCACTCGTGGCTGCCACCGTCGCCCGCGCTGGGGCTCGGCGGAAGTCGCCGGACGGATGCCAATGGCACTCACGAATCGTCAGTTCACGCAGTGCTATAGGTCGACGATCACCTCGGCCAGCCAACCGTCGCCGTCTTCTTCCACGCGCAGGCCGTGCCAGGTGATCGCTTTGATTTCCGTGTCGAGTTCGTGCCGCTGATGGTCGATTGGCTCGCCGTGAACGGTGGCGGCCAGCGCGAGTTCCGCCCCGTCCGCGCCGGTCAGCTCTACGTCGAACCGCGCCAGCAGCAGATGGTCGACATCGTACAGATAGAGCAGCTCGGCCAGCCAATCGTGCAGCAGTTCATCATGTCGCGCGGCCTTGATGGTTAGCTGACGGGTGTCGCGCGCTTCCACCGCTTCGTAGTTGTCGACCAGCGCGGCGAACAAAGCCCGGCCACTCTCGGCGTACAACTCCGGCAGCGAATCAGCGCGGGCCCGCAATCCAAGGTCGGCGGTGTGCTCGAAGAATTCGTACATGGGAGGAACGGTCGCGGCAAGCGTCGACGGGGTCCTATTCGATCTCGATGAGTTGCTCCACTTCGCCGTCGGCGTCGAATCGGCCGACCATCATTTCGCTGACCAGATTGTGACCCAGTAGCGTGCGATTACCCACCGGGCCAAGCGAACGGTACAACAGCCATTGCTCGTTGCCGGCGGCCACGCGAAAGCCGGCGGCCACGTGCCGCGGCTGAACCTCGAGCATCTCGGCCACGGTCAGCCGTCGCCAGGTGTAGCGTTTGGCCGAGCGACGCCGATCCAAATCGACCCACAAGGGGGCGTAAAGCCGATGGGCATCCGTCTCCATGCTCAATTGAAGCCGCCCGTCGATCGCCTGTAATTCGCCCGGGCCGCTGAGCGATCGCCATTCGGGCAACGCCAAGGGCATTACCAGCCCGCGACGCTTGGTGCCCCGCAGCCACCCTTCGTTGCTGTCCTGCTCCGGCTCGTAGCGGCACTCGTCGGCCAACGGCAGGCCGCCGCGATAGGCGAGACGTCCACCCTCGGGGGCGAACACGGCATCGCCCAGCAAGAGGAAACCATCCTCGCGGGCCATCAGCATCTGACGCTGGACGCGTACGCCTTGGCTCATCTCCAGCTCAAGCTCCAGGTAGTCGACGTCTTCATCCGAGATCCAGCAGACCTCCTCCCACTCGCCCTCGGGCTGAGCCGGTTGACCGTTCACGTCCACCTCAAGCGACCAGGTACCAGCCAGCAGCAGGTCCTTGCCGGCGGTGAATTCGAGGCCCACTTGGTCACCCGGATATCGCACCCCCAGACGCGGCGTGTTTCGCTCCCAGTCGGGGCGCAAGATGGCCACCGCCGCCCACTCGCTGTGAACGGCCGCCGGAGGATGCTCGTAGCGTGCCGCCTCGCGCCGGGCGGACTTGCTGGCGCCGGGCAAACACAAGGCGGCCAGATCTTCATCATGCTCGTCGCCACCGTATCGCAACGCGGCTTCCAGCAGGGCCGCATCATCACCGGATGCCGGACGCGGTCCAAACGTCGCACTGCCATCGTGCCGGGTAAGTCGCAGGGCCTCGCGAACCAGCCATTCGTATTGCGTGCGCGCGGCCTTGCGCAGTTCCCCCTCGCTGCCTTCAAGATGCTCGCCCACCATGCGGCAGCGCGTCCAACAGGCAAGCAGCGGACGAAGCAGCGCGAGCCAGTCGGCGTGGGGCAAGCCTTCACCGTCGAGCAAATCGACCAGGCCACGCGCCGCCGCGTTCCGTCCCGGCCGGGACAGCTTCCGCGTGGGCTTCAGCTCGGGCAACACGCAGGCAAGCACGAGCGGCAACTCGGCGGCCAGCAACTGGTGAACCAAGGGGCTGGATTCCAATTCCAGGGCACCGGCCTGATCGGCTTCGCCGATCAGGTGATCCACCAAGGCCCACCAGGCCTCCGCGCCGATCTTGCCCGAGAGCAGCGGCAGTTGCCACGCCCAGGCCAGCGCTTCGATGGCGTAGGGGACGGAAGGATCGCCGTCGGGGGCGTCGGCCAACCAGTCGAGCACGCAGCGTTCCATGTCGCGTGCCGAGCGCTCGGACCGAGCGGCGGCCAGATGCTCCGGCTGGTCCTCCTCGGCCAACCCCCAGCGGAGGCTCTCCACCCCGGCGGGGAGGATTTTCTCGACCGGTCGGGGACGCCGGCGAGCGGCCAGATGTTCCTGGACGACCGTCCAGGCCTCGCCGGGATCGACGGCCGAACGCCGACGGAGTTTGGCCGGCGCCGATTTATGCCAGATGGCCGCCTGCGCGCCGCCGAGGAAGTGCTGGCCGAGCCCCCGGGGAATATCCGGAGAGGCCAAGGTCGAAGTGGAAGACGTGGAAGCTGGTGTGGACATGGTTGCCGGTACTTGATTTTTTTCCGAGGGTGCGGATATCCTGAGGAGTCGCCGGTGGTTGGACGGCATGCAGCCAATCGCGCGAGGCAGCGAAGCGGGACGCGGCGAAGCGGGACGCGGCCGCCACGCGCTGCCGCCGCCAAGGCGGCGACTGTCGCCATTGTATCACCTGACGGGCCAATTGCGAGCATGGTGTGGGCGATTCTTTCGCCGGCCTGAACCACCCCTATTCAAAACACCCGGAAACCGCTTGTCACCCGGAGGACTGTGCGATGAAACGACTTCCCTCTTCGCGGCATCTGGCTTATCGGCATTTGGCCGTCGCCGTCAGCCTGGCCGCACTCGTGGTATTGATCACCGGTTGCCCTCCCTCCGGTCCTCCGCGCGACGCGGAGCCATCGTCTCCGAGCACGACCTCAGCGGACGAGGATTCAACTCCGGACGGGGCAAAGACCGGTGACAACGGGACCCCGGTCGACGACGACAACCAGGCGGGCAGCCCCTCGACTGCCGACGGGGACGAAGCGGGCGATGCGCCCGCGGCACCAGACTCCGATCCCGACCAGCCGGACCCAGACCAGACGACCCCGGACCAGACGGCCGACGACGATGGCGGCTTACCGCCCGAAGCCCCGCTCCCCAACGAACTGGCCGCCGGGCAAACCGGCGACGGCTCGGCGGACAACGGGCCAGGCGGCGACGATTCCGCATCGGCCGATACCGATCGGGCCGACGCCGATCCTGACGACGCTACCCCCGGGGCGGACTTTCCCATGCCGGACAACGTCGATCCGAATTGGGAGATGGGCCCCAGCGAGAGCACCAAGCCCTGGGACCTCGGCGAGCCGCTGGTGGAAAACGCCGAGAAGCTAACGCGGCTCGATCCGAAGGCCGCCATTTGGGTCGACGCGGAGAACAAGCGGCTGGTGATGATGGGTCGGGTCGTGCTCCGCGAGGCCCCGCTGGAGATGTTCGCCTGCTTGCGCAACTCCAAGGAGCATGAATCGATCGTTGCCCTCGACGTGTTTGATGAACAGGCCTACAAGATTCACGCCGGGCTGCTGGCCATCGGTGCCGAATCGGGGCACTCGGTCCGCTGGGACCCGGTCTACGAGCCGGCCTCCGGCGACGAAATCGGCGTCGAGGTCCGCTACAAGGATCAGGAGGGCAACCTGAAGCAAGTGCCCGCCCAGCAGTGGATCACCAACCACCGGACCGGCAAGACGATGGATTACCCCTGGGTGTTTGCCGGTAGCGGCTTTTGGGAAGACGCCCGGACCGGCAAGCGGCACTACCAGGCGGCCGGCGGCGACATCATCTGCGTATCGAACTTCACCACGGCCATCCTCGACCTGCCCATCCAGAGCAGCCAGTCGAACGACGCCCTGCTGTTCCGGGCGAACACCGAGGCCATTCCCGCGGCCGGCACGCCGGTCACGCTGGTGCTGACGGTGGAGAAGAAACTCGAAGACGGGCAACCGGGCGAATAGCGGCCGGCGGTGCAGTTGAGCGCCACGATTGGTGACGGATGCTTTGGGTGATCGACCCAAGCCCGCGGGCAGCGCCCCGTGGGACTGTGGGGTACGGCCGGGTGACTGGGGCAAAGAGGTGACGGACCAACGCCGTGCACGGGTGTCATGCTTGCTAAGCGAGCCCCGGCGAGACAGCAAGCATGCGAAACGGCCGGGCATGCGGCGGCAGTGGAATCCAATTCCCACTGGTTCTCCATTGCCACGGGTTCCCCGTTCCCACGGGTTCCCAATTCCCACGGGGCGGTGCCCGTGGGCTTGACTCCCCCCAATCCCTCCCCTCAATACCGCTTGACCTTCTTCATCAGCCACCAGCCCCAGGCGATCAGCAGCACGTTACCCAGCCAGACGCCCCAGGGGGGCAGCGTACCGCTTTTGGCCCCGTCGATCCCCCAAGCCATCAACGGATAGTAGACCACCAGGATCGGCACGAAGCAGACGAAGAAGCTGGTCATGAAATCGCGGCCGCGCATCCAGACGGCCATGGGGATGCCCACCCAGGCAAAGCACAGGCAACTCATCCCGGCCGACCAGCGACGGTGCGGCTCGGTCCGCAATCGCGAGAGCCGCTCCCGGGCATGATGCAACTCGTCCTCGCTCGGCGGCTCGCCGGAGCCGGCCGCCAGGCGATCCCAGCGGCCGGTCAGCAGGTCCATGCCCGCCTCGGCGGTGGCGCCCGCGGTCATGGCGCGCAGGGCGATTTGCTGCTCGGCGATTTCTTCAGGGATATCCGCCAGGGGGATCGACGAGGGGTGGTCGGCGAGTTCCTTCGCCCGACTAGCCGTGTTCAGCGGAATGCGATGTTCCTCGACGTCGGGGAACTCGACCGACATGCGGCCCTCGACGTCGAACGACCCGCGGCGGAGCACGATCCGCAGCTCGTCGCGCTCGCGGTCGGCGTGGAGTTCCGCTTCCTCGGCGGTGACGGTCACGTCGGGCCCGTCGTCGGATTGCAGCGAGAGCGTGGGGCGGATCAAGCGGCGGCCCTCGACCCGTTGCACGTTGATCGTCATCCCCGGCGAGCTGTAGCGGCGTTGGGCGCGGAGCATGCCGTAGACGATTTCCTCGACCGCGTCGACCACCACGCGTTGGGCCCCCTGCCGTCCCCAGGAGACGGCCACGTCGTTCAGCCAGACGGTGACCACGCTCAACACCAGGGCCAGCCACAGGGCGGGACGCGTGAGTCGCGAGGGCGCCACCCCAACCGCCTTCACGGCCACCACTTCGTTGGCGCTCGACATCCGGCTGTAGACGCTCGTGACCGCCAGCAGCAGCGTCACCGGCACGGCGATCCGCAAGGCATCGGGCAGCACGTAGGGAATCAGCAGGGCAATCCGTCCGGCCGGAAGGTTCTGCAACGCGGCCTCGCGAACCACGCCGATCAGCAGGATCGTCAGCGTCAGCGCGCTCAGCGCCGTGACGAACACCTTGAGCAACTCGGCCAGGACGTAACGCGTTAGGATACGCATCGGCATGGCCGCCTCATCCGTACTGGCGGCCGCGGCTAGGCTTGGTTAAGTGGGTGGTCCATGATGAATCGTCGAACGCGCCCTTCAATCTCATCGCGCGCGATGGAGTTCGCGCCGAGGCCATGTGCAAGCCGCCTGCCCGGGTGGATGGTGTCCCAGAGCGACATGGCCTGTGAGCCGCGTCCACCGCCAGGTTTGTGGATTCCAAAACCATCAAGCACGCAGTTCCAAAGGGGCGATACTTGTTTGATCAGCAGGGATTCGCCCAGCGGTATCCAGATGTCCTCAACGACAAGGTAGCGGCAAAAGAAATCCGCGATCTCCAAATTGCTGCATTGCTCGATGGAACGTTCATGTTCACGAAGCCTTCTCCGAAGCGCGGTTCCAGGGTCTTCGCCCAAGCCGAAACCGCCCTTGCGCACTCCCTGGGGCACGGCTTTGCCGACGTAGATGGGCCAGGCGAATCGGCCGTCGGCATTGTGTTTGGCAATATCCCGGTAGAGGGGAAACGCGCCGACATAATACAAGGCGTAGATCCCCGCGCCGATGAACTTCTCGCGTAATGGAAGTTGCGTCGGATTTTTCCGAAGCATCTCGGAGGCAACACTCTCGCCAAGATGCACCTTGTCGAGCGGGTTGTATGTCTTCTCGGCACGAGCCTCATGCTTCGCGATCTTCTTCTCGGCCATGAGTCAATTCGCCCCCCGCAACTTTTCGGCGATGCTTTCGGCGATCACGCGTGCCAACCCGACCGGCACCGCGTTGCCCAACTGCCGCATGGCCTCGGTCCATGCGCCCTCGAAGACGTAGTCATCGGGGAAAGTCTGGATCCTCGCGGCTTCCCGCACGGTGAAGTATCGAACCGTGCCGTCGGGCCGAGCGAGCATGTTTTCCCCTCCCGGCACGCCATGGTCACCCGCCTTTAGTGCCTTGGCCGGTTCATCCAATGGGCTTCCCGTATGCCCCTTATACGCTCGCGCCCCCGGATTTAGCTTATGGTCGAGCACCTTCGCGGCTAGCCTCGGCCTAGTTGGGTCGGGAAGGTCGGAAATCGCCTCGCGAACGGTGCGCCACGGGGAAGCCACGGGGAAGAGTGGCCGCTCCGACCGAAGCTGCTGAACTCGGCGGACAAGGCGCGGCGGTACTTCCGAGCGTTGCTTCTTCGCCACGCGGTGCCGGTCCCAATACTCTCCGGTGACCCATTTGTCGTGCAGGAGCATGTCCTCGCAATGCGTGGGGTCCGGAAACGACCAATCGCTGAAGACGTCATGGCGGAAGGCGACGATGAACACGCGGAGCCGCCGTTGAGGCACACCGTAGTCGGCGGCGTTCAGCTTCCGGAAAAACACTCTGTAGTCGGGTCGCCGCGTGCTTGAATGATGCCTTTCGAGCCGCTTTAAGTGATGCTCCCATTTTTCGTCGGCGCGTCGCGAATGCATTGGGTATTTAAGCTGCAGCAAGATGTATTCAAAAAAAGTGGCGAAAGCCGGCCGAAGCAAACCAAACACATTTTCCACCAAGACTGCCTTGGGACGGGTTTCCCGGACCGCCCGGGCCATTTCCGGAAAGAGATTCCGGCCGTCGCGATGCCCCCGATGCTTGCCACCAATCGAGAATGGTTGGCAGGGCGGCCCCCCGGCGACCAAATCAACCCCACCGAAAGGGCGAAAGTCGTACTTGGTGACATCCACTGCCTCGGCGCGTGGCCAATTCGACACTGGCGATACGCAGCGACGCTGGTTCGCGCGAATCGACGCGACGCAGTTCGCGTTCCACTCCAAAACGGCGTCGTGCTCGAACCCGGCGAAAGCGGTACCCAGCGCAAGCCCCCCCGCACCAGCGAATAGCTCAACCGATTTCATGGCCTTCTAATCCTCCAAAAAATCGACGATCCCTTGCCGCAGTTCCTCATCATCGCCCTTCAATATCTGGCATTCCCAAACCACCAGGAATTTCCAACCGAGCCCCCGCAACCTACGTTGGTTCCGCAAGTCCCGTCGACGGTTCTCCTTGAGCTTGGTTTCCCAAAAGGCCCGCCGGGACTTGGGAAATCGCGTGTTTCGACAACGGGGATGCCGACGCCAGAAACACCCGTGAACGAAAATCACCTTTCGACGCGACGCAAAAACCAAGTCGGGACGGCCCGGCAGCTTTCCGCCGTGTAGCCGGTAGCGGTATCCCATCGCGTGAATCAAACGTCGCACCGCCAGTTCCGGCTTCGTGTCCTTGGAGCGGACGCGGCTCATTCGCTCACTTCGCTGGGCCCTCGACAACGTATCCATGATCTGTACCAATGTCTATCGTTGGATCGTATCAAACCCTGGATGGTCCGGCAAGGGCGGTACCGGACTCACTTCCCTGCCAGCCGGTTGCCCCCCCAACCCGCCGGGGCGGTTTACAAGTCGGCCGCTCCGTCCAATAATCGGCCCATGTCGGGTGTGGGGTCGGCTGCCGCCGATCGCCCCGCGAGGTTGCCATGAACCATTGCCGCCGTGCCGGAGAATTCGCCGCCGATGGCCAAGCTGTCGATCAATGAAACGACCACTTTTCGCTGGTCGCTCGAAGAAGACGTGGTCCGCTACGCCACGGCGGGCGTGCCCGCCATCGGTGTCTGGAGAACCAAACTTTCCGATTGCGGCCTGCCCCGGGCAACCGACCTGCTCGCCCGCCACGGACTCGAGGTGTCCCACCTGCACTGGGCCGGGGGATTCACCGGCAGCGACGGGCGAAGCTATCGCGAGTCGATCGCCGACGCCGTCGAGGCCGTCCAGTCGGCCGCCGCTCTGCGGGCCGGATGCCTGATCGTCTACACTGGGCCACGCGCCGGGCATACCTTCAACCACGCCGCCCGGCTCGTCCGCGACGCCCTGGCCGAGCTGATCCCCGTGGCCGAGGAGCACGGCGTCACGCTGGCCATCGAGCCGATGCACCCGGGCTGCGCCGCGGAGTGGACATTTCTCACCTCGCTCGGCGAGTCGATCGAACTGCTCGACGCGCTGGCCAGCCCGGCGGTGAAGCTGGTGTTCGACACCTACCACCTCGGCCATGAACCCGATCTGACTGCCCGCATCGCGGAACTTGGTCCCCGCGTGGCCTTGGTGCAGTTGGGCGACGCACGTGAACCGCCCGGCGGCGAGCAAAACCGCTGCCGATTGGGCGAGGGCGTGCTGCCGCTCGGGGAGATCGTGGCCGCGCTGCGCGAGTTCGGCTACGACGGCTATTTCGACGTGGAACTGCTGGGCGAGGCCGTCGAACCGTTCAGCTACGAATCGCTGATCGAGCACGCCAAGCAGGGATACAACGAGCTGATCGGAACGCACTGACCAGAACGATTTGATCGGTGCGTCAAGACGGCGCGTGGGCCGATGTAGCCCAGCCCCTGGCTCTCAGCGCACTTTCAGCATCCGCTCCAGGGCCAGCAGGGCGTCGCCGGCCGTCGGCTCGGAAACCTCCACCACATTGACTGTCTGGCCCTCGGCCAGGTTTTCCAGCACCCAGCAGAGCCGCGGCAGGGTGATCCGGCACATCGTCGAGCAGACGGAGACCATCGGCGAGAGGAAGTGGACCTCTTTGTCCGGGTTCTCCCGATCGATCCGGTTGACCAGATTCAGTTCCGTACCGACGCCCCAACGCGTGCCGGGGGGCGAGCTTTCGATGGCCTCGAGAATCTGCCCGGTGGAGCCCGACTGGTCGGCCATTTGCACCACTTGGCTGGGGCACTCGGGGTGGACGATCACCTTGATGTCCGGCCAGCGGCGGCGGAACAGTTCGATGTGCTCCGGCAGAAACATCTGGTGGACACTGCAATGCCCGCGCCACAAGAGAACGCGCGATTGCTCGATGTCGGCCGGCGCGTTGCCACCCAGCTCCGGCTCGCGCGGATTCCATATCGGCATCGCCTGCAACGGAACGCCCATTGCCAACGCCGTATTGCGCCCCAGGTGCTGATCGGGGAAGAACAACACGCGGCTACGCTGGGCAAAGGCCCATTCCAGGGCGGCCCGCGCGTTGGACGACGTGCAGACGATGCCGCCATGCCGACCGCAGAAGGCCTTCAGGTCGGCGGCCGAGTTGACATAGGTGATGGGCATCACGTCGTCGGTGTCGATCACCTCGCCGATTTGCCGCCAGCACTCCTCGACCGAGTCGATATCGGCCATGTCGGCCAGCGAGCAGCCGGCCCGCAAGTCGGGCAGGATCACCGGCACGCGTCGCCCTCCGCGCTTCTCCAGCCGCTCCGGCCGGTTGGCCACGATGTCGGCCGTTTCGGCCATGAAGTGGACCCCGCAGAAGACGATCACCTCACACTCGTCGTGCTCGGCCGCCAGGGCCGCCAGCTTGTAGCTGTCGCCCCGCAGGTCGGCATGGGCAATCACCGGGTCCTGCTGATAATGGTGGCCGAGAATCAGTAATCGCGAGCCCCACTCCTCGCGGACACGCTGGATACGCGCATCGAGTTCCTCCCGGGCAACGGCCCGGTATTCGCTGAAATCGCGCTGTCCAGGGCTGGACGGGGACGAGGCGTCGGTCTGGTTGGGTGCGGTGCCGGACATCGGTGCTCCTGGGTGATCCTGGTTCGGGTCTACCCTCAGTATACCGAGGAACCGGCCGGCCATGAAGTGTGTCAAAAACGCAATGCGTTCTGATCCGCCGGGCACACACCCAAAGAGGCGAGCAATCGCCAGGCAGCCACCAGGCGTTAGTCGTCCGACGGAGCCGGCAACTTGCGCTGCTCGATCAACTCGCCGAACGTGGGCGATTCGGGATCGTCCGGATTGCTCTTCAGCTCGGCCACGGCACGTATCGCCTCTTGGATCTTCTCGACGTTCTCCTTGTCGGTGTCGTGGTCGAGCAGTTCGGAGAGGGCCTCGCCGTAGACGTTGCGCATTTTGCGGTTGCGACCCACGTGGCATAGGTTGCACCGCGCGCCCCTGACCAACTCCACATAGGCGACGTCCTCCTCAGCCGTGCTTTCCTCGTCGAGATAAAGCACGTAGAACTCATCGCGGAACTGACGGAGAGCCAACGCCGGTCGGGCGGCCAGCAGCGACCCGGCCATCACGGCCAGCGAGCAGGTGAGAATCAATGCACGGCGAGCAGCGGAACGTCGCATGGAGATTGTCTCCCAATTTGATTGAAGCGAAACGTGTCGGGCATGGTTTCAGGCATCGAAAGAAACGCAGTATGGCGTCCACCAATTAAACCTTCCCGCCGCTTCGGTGTCAAATCGCGAGCAGGTGGCCTGCACCCTCCACCGCCTGAAGAGCCCTTGCCGGAGCGTGGTATTTTTCGCTCGGCAGCTTGCGAAAACGTCTGTCGCGCGCGGGGATTTCAAATAAGAGACTGCGCTTTACCCTGCACTCGATGGCCGTTTGTTCTGTTGCGCCAACAAATCCATTCGCCAACGTTGACAACCGGTCGTGCAACGGCAATCATTGATGATAGGAACAGAGGGCTGAAAAGAGTGGCGGATAAACACCGAAGGGCGACCGTCGAGGTTCGATGGCCGCCGACGAGAAGTGAACCGGTCGCGGCACGGCTTGCTCCTCGCACGACTCGACGATTGCCACGCCGCTGCCCGCCGGTCAGTTGCCCCCGCCGAAGTGGGCACAACATACGACTCGGCGCCCCTCCAGCCCGGAGCCTCCCATGTCTCGCCCGGCCGTGCTCGTTCTGTTTCCGCTTGCCGTTTGCACTTTGCTCGCCGCCGCGATGGTGGCCCCCGGTTTGCTCAAATCGACGTTGACCGCCGCCGAAGGCGAAGCCGCTGCCGAGGCAACCGCCCAGGCCGACGACTCTAAAACCGACGATACCAAAACGGAAAAGGCCAAGACCGAGCGCAACGCCGACACCGAAGTCGAAGCCGTCAACTACAGCCAGCACGTCCGGCCGGTACTATCGGATGTCTGCTATGCATGCCACGGCCCGGACGCCGCCAGCCGGCAGGCGGGCTTGCGCCTGGATCGTCGCGAGAGCGCGTTCGGCGAGCTGGACTCCGGCTACACGGCCGTGGTCCCCGGCAAGCCGGACGAGAGCGAGCTGTACTTCCGGATCACGTCGGACGATCCGGACATCCGCATGCCCCCGCCCGACGTGCATAAGCAACTTAAGCCGGAGCAGGTTAAGGCGATTCGCCGCTGGATCGAGCAGGGGGCGGCGTGGGAAGAGCATTGGTCGTTCGTGGCGCCGACGCGGCCGGAGTTGCCCAAGGTGGACAATGCGGACTGGCCGCGCGGGCCGATCGATCGCTTCATCCTGGCCCGGCTCGAACAAGAAAACTTGAAGCCCTCGCCCCCGGCCGACAGGGTCACGTTGCTGCGTCGGGTCACGTTCGATCTGACCGGACTGCCGCCCACGCCCGAGCAGGTCGAGGCGTTTCTGGCGGACGATTCGCCCGGGGCCTACGAGAAGGTGGTCGACCGGCTGCTGGCGTCGCCGCACTACGGCGAGCACATGGCCCGCTTCTGGCTCGACGCGGTCCGCTACGCCGACACGCACGGCCTGCACTTCGACAACTACCGCGAGATGTGGCCCTATCGCGACTGGGTGGTCCGCGCTTTGAACAACAACCTGCCGTACGACCGGTTTCTCACCTGGCAATTGGCCGGCGACTTGCTGCCCGACCCCACGCTGGACCAACTCATCGCCACCGGCTTCAACCGCTGCCACGTCACGACGAACGAGGGCGGCTCGATCAAGGAGGAAGTCTATACGCGGAACGTCGTCGATCGGACGGTGGCCGCCGGCACGGTCGCCATGGGCCTGACCATGGACTGCACGCGCTGTCACGATCACAAGTACGACCCGCTCACGCAACGCGACTTCTACTCCATGTTCGCCTTCTTCAACAGTATCGACGGCGGCCCGATGGACGGCAACCGCAAGGACCACGCGCCGGTGATTCGCGTGCCCACCGACGAGCAGCAGGCGGAGTTGGATCGCCTGGCCGATCGCATCGAGGCCACGCAGCGGGAAATCGCCGAGAAGCTGGCATCGCTCGACTACACCGACCCCGGTCCCGACGCGACGGCGGAGCAGGCCACCGCGGCGCGGGAGATCGTCTTGATCGACGACGAACTGCCCGCCGGCAAGAGGACGGAAGGCTCCTGGCAACTGGTCGACGAGAAGGCCCACTCCGGCAAGAAGTGCATCCGGCTGGCGGTCAACGGCCGAGGGCAAAACGTGATCCACCCGCTGGCCGAACCGTTGCCCATCGCCGAGGGCGACGTCTTCTTCGCCCATGTGTGGATCGACGAGCAAAATCCGCCGCGGGAGATCATGCTCCAATTCAACGACGGGAGCTGGGACCATCGGGCCTACTGGGGCGAGAACCTCATCGACTGGGGCAAGGACGGCACGGCCAGCCGCCGGCGCTTCGGCGACCTTCCCCCGGGCGGCGAATGGGTGCGCCTCGAAGTGCCGGTCGAGAAAGTCGGCCTCAAGCCGGGCAGCAAGGTGACCGGCCTGGCCATCACGCAGTACGATGCGCGAACCTGGTGGGACACCGTCGGCATGATCTCGCACGCCAAGCCGAAAAAACAATATCGTTCGCTGGCCGACTGGCTGGCCGATCAGCGCGCCGCGAAGAAACCCGACGTGCCGAAAGCGCTCGCCGGCGTCCTCAAGAAGCCAGACGAGAAGCTTAACGACGCGGAACGCCAATCGCTCCGCGCCCACTTCCTCAGCCGGGTTTGCATTCACACGCGCGAGCAGTTCGCGCCGCTTCACGAGACGCTCGCGGAGTCGCGCAAGCAACGCGAGAAGCTCGAAAAGCAGGTGCCCACCACGCAAATCTTCCGTGAAGCGAAGAAGCCCAAACCGGCCCACATCCTCACCCGCGGCGAGTATGACCAGAAGGCCGAGCAAGTCGAGCGGGCCACGCCCGAGTTCCTGCCGCCGATGCCCGAGGACGCGCCGCGCGACCGTCTGGGCCTGGCCCAGTGGCTACTGATGCCCGAGCATCCGCTCACCGCGCGGGTGGCGGTCAACCGGCTTTGGCAACAGGTGTTCGGCACGGGACTGGTGAAGACGGCCGAGGACTTCGGCTCGCAGGGCGAACCACCCAGCCATCCCAACTTGCTCGACTGGCTGGCCGTCGACTTCCGCGACAATGGCTGGGACGTCAAGCGGCTGATGCGCCAGATCGTCACCTCGGCCGCCTACCGGCAATCGTCGCGGGCAACCCCGGAGCTGCTCCAACGCGACCCGGAAAACCGGTTGCTCGCCCGCGGGCCCCGATACCGGCTCGACGCCGAAATGCTTCGCGACCAGGCCCTGGCCGTCAGCGGCTTGCTGGTCGAGAAGGTTGGCGGTCCGCCGGTCAAGCCACCGCAACCGGACGGCCTGTGGAAGGCGGTGGCCTACGTCGGTTCCAATACCATGAACTTCAAGGCCGACACCGGGCCGGGGAAAGTGCATCGCCGCACGCTCTACACGTTCTACAAACGCACGGCCGTGGCGCCGCAGCTCTCCACCTTCGACGCCCCCATGCGCGAATCATGTGTCATGCGACGCGAACGGACCAACACTCCGCTGCAAGCCCTGCTGATGATGAACGATCCGCAGTATGTGGAATGCGCCCAAGCCTTGGCCGCCTGGGCGATGAGTGAAGCCGGCGCGTCCAGCGATGCCGGGAAGGACGGCGGGAAAGCGGAAGACATCGCCCGCGCGATGTTCGACCGATGCGTCTTGCGCGACCCGACCGCTGCGGAACTCAATGCCCTGGTGGCGGCCTACCGCGATCATTTGGCGGCCTTTAGCGACGACCGCAGCGCGGCCGAGGAGCTGGTCGGCGTCGGCTCGACCGCGCCTGCGGACAGTCTGCCAGCGACCGAGCTTGCCGCCTGGACGTTGATCGCCAACACGCTGCTGAACATGGACGAAGTGATTTGTAAAAACTGAGTGACACAGATCAAGAATGAACGCTGAACGACGCATGATGGACGGCTCGCCGCGACCGCGTTCGTCATGCCGCCTTCATCCGACTGCTTTCAACGTGAACCAAATCCTCCACCGGAGCCCACCATGCATCCGATCGACGAATATCGCCTGGCGATGACCCGCCGCCACTTCTTTGGCCGCGCCGCCTCCGCCGGACTGGGGTCCGCCGCGCTGGGGTCCCTGCTGCTCGATGAGCAAGCTCGGGCCGCGAAGGATGCCACCGGCTCGGGCCCGGGGGAGGCCGCCGCGAGCGACTTGCCGGAGTTGAAGCGCGTTGGTGGGCTGCCCGACCTGCCCCACTTCGCGCCCAAGGCGAAACGCGTGATCTACCTGTTCATGGCCGGCGCGCCCAGCCAGGTCGACACCTTCGACTACAAACCCAAGATGCAGGAGTGGTTCGATAAGGATCTGCCCGAGTCGATCCGCCAGGGACAACGGCTGACCACCATGACCAGTGGCCAGAAGCGGTTCCCCATCGCCCCGTCGAAATACAAGTTCCAACAGCACGGCCAGAGCGGCGCCTGGGTGAGCGAACTCCTGCCACACACGGCCAAAATCGTCGACGACATCGCGATCCTCAAAGGCATTCACACCGAAGCGATCAACCACGACCCGGCCATCACCTACATCTGCACCGGCCACCAGTTGCCCGGCCGGGCGAGCCTCGGCTCCTGGCTCAGCTACGGGCTGGGCACGCTCAACGCCGATCTGCCGGCTTTCGTCGTGCTCACCGCCTCCTGGACCGGGCGGAAGGACGCCCAGGCCCTGTATAGCCGCCTCTGGGGCTCCGGCTTCCTGCCCAGCAAGCATCAAGGCGTGCGGTTCCGCGGCCAGGGCGACCCCGTGCTGTTTCTCTCGAACCCCTCGGGAGTGAGCCGCGCCCAGCGCCGCCGCATGCTCGACACCCTTCAGCAGTTGAACCAGAAAACGCTCGACGAACTGGGCGACCCGGAAACCCGGGCCCGCATCGCGCAGTATGAAATGGCCTTCCGCATGCAGGCTAGCGTGCCGGAACTGGTCGACCTGCAGCGCGAGCCGGAGCAGGTGCGCGAGATGTATGGGCCCGACGTGGAGAAGCCCGGCACCTTCGCCGCCAGCGCGCTGCTGGCCCGGCGGATGGTCGAACGGGGCGTCCGCTGCGTGCAGATCTTCCACCGCGGCTGGGATCAGCATTTCAACGTGGCTCGCGATCTGCCCAAGCAATGCCACGACATCGACCAACCGGCCGCCGCGCTGGTCCAGGACCTCAAGCAACGCGGCATGCTGGACGACACGCTGGTCGTCTGGGGCGGCGAGTTCGGCCGGACGATCTACTGCCAGGGCAAGCTCACGCGCGAAAACTACGGCCGCGACCATCACCCGCGCTGCTTCACCGTCTGGATGGCCGGTGGGGGGATCAAGCCGGGTGTCGTCCACGGCGAGACGGACGAGTTCAGCTACAACATCACCGACGGCGCGGCCCACATCCACGACCTGAACGCCACGATCCTCCACTGCCTGGGCATCGACCACGAGCGGCTGTCGTTCAAGTTCCAGGGCCTCGACATGCGCCTGACCGGCGTGGAGAAGCAGTCGCCGATCAAGGCCGTGCTGGCCTGAGCGGTGGCGGAAACCGACCCCCGGGCGGGGCATGCGAGAAAAGGCACCCGGTGTCCCTTGCTTGGCGCACTCAGGTCGCGCTTTCAGGCGCTCCGACGCCCGCGTGTCCCTTTCTTCTCCCGTGCCCCTTCCTTTGCATTTCACTGTTCGTCCGCGGCTGCGGCGAGGAAGCGACCTAGAAGAGCCTCCGCTGCCGAGCGCTGACTCGCGGCGGCCAGAACGTGCCGACAACAATCCACGTGTTGTGAGGGAATACGGTCCCCATGAAGAAGCGAGTATCCTTGTCGTCTCGGCAGATTTCACCCAGAAACTTCTTCTTAACGCTTTCGGCGGCAGCTCGTTCGTTCCCGAGACGTGATTCTTCCTTCAGGTAGAGGGTGCCGAGTTCCCAATCAGTAATCAGCGCTCGACGCGGCTTTTCGTCATCTCCGCATTCGTATACATAACGAAACTCGAACGGTATCTTCCTCAGCGGGAGAGGTGGATCACCAAACAGCCGCATCTGCTTGAAGATACGTTGGTACTTCGGTTCCCAGTCCCGATCTGTTGGACTGATTTCCAAATCGAGGACGCGCTTGGGGCGGACCACTCCAAGAGAGACGTGCTCCTCCTCGTGGAGCCGCATCAACTGTTGCAAGGTACGGTGGGGAAGTCGATCGATGATTTCGCGACGTGCCTGCCACCTATTCGCAGTAGAAAGGCGTTCGCCCACTAACCGGATTGATTCAAGACGCGGTTCCCTGCTTTCCTTTCGGCCATCCTTCTTGTAACCACGAGGCAACACGTCCACCTCGATCCACTGATACTTGCTGAATTGCTGCTGCCAGGGCCGGTATCGGTAGTCGATGGGGTAGAGTCGGACCCACTCTCCGGCCTCCGTGACTCCCGCCGTGCATACCACCTCGTCGTGGCTTTGCTTCGGGTGCGGATACGTCATCACCGTGATTAACACCCGCAGACGTTCAAGGTCGTCGATCATGCCTTGCGACACCCCAAATCTCGAACCGGAAGACCGGTCTCTTGCAAAACCGTTTCCGCCAGACGGCTTCGATGGCAGAATCGCGGATCAGCTTCCATGCAAATCAACACACTCGCCTTTTCCGCCATCAATCTCGCGACACGGTCGATTGCACACGTCTCGCTTGCCAGCGTCTCCCTCGTGTACCGGTCAAAGAGTGAATCGTAGTCTTCCCGCGAGGAGAGTTCTCGCCGGAGTGCCGAGGGGATTCCGAGTTCGGGCACATGAACGTATTGAACCCCCACTCGGCCACCGAGTCGCGCCAATGTGGACTTGTGGAACCCGTACCTGCGGGCAACCGGATTATTCCGCACATCGATGATCCGTTGGATGCCATTCTGAACGAGACGATCCAGAAAGGCATCGACGGAGAGGCCCTCGTACCCGGCAGTGTAGACAGCGGGCGGGGCAAGAGGTCGCCCCTTCTCTTCCTCCGCATTGTCGACCATGAACCGTGGATACGTCGAGCGGACGTATTCGACGACGCGGTTCACGGGCTTTTGCGCGAATCGTTGTACAACGCGCTGTCCATCCCGCCTCACTTTTTGGGGTAGTGATTGGACCAACTCATCCGCGAGATTGGTCGTCGCCCAAGCATCGCCGTCCTCGACGTACCCATTGCGAATCAGGGCATCCATTTCCCGATAAAGACAGAACGAGAAGGGACCTTGCTTGTACGGCAGGAAGTCGTAGAAGGCACTGCCACCCTGAGACGGCATCTCTTCACGCAGGATGAACGCCCACTTCGTCAACTCCATCTTGGAAACGGGACGTTGAGCCGATTCCAAAAGAAGCAAGAGTGTCTTCTGGCGATTCAGCATCCGAACGCTCTCCCCTGTAGGTTTCTTAACCGCATCACACCAACTCCCGATCTTCTCAACTCGACTCGCTCAAAAACGCCGTTGGGCAGAGAAATGCCCAGCGCGAGCCCTGGACTCTGGGATTCTACGCGAAATGGGCGTTTGGCGTCCAGGCACGAAGAGCAGCCTTGCAGACAGCGCAGGCGGTCGCCGGGCAACGGGAGCGTGATTCGTTGTGAGAATCGGCACTCCCGCGCCCGTCGCCCACCCGTCGTGCGAGGGAGGGTTCCCGGGCCGGAGGACAGCGCTCCGCTCGGCCCCCAGTTGGCCGCCGGGGAAGCGAATTCCCGGTGCGGTAGCGATGCGTCGACCGTGGTCCCCCATCCACTCACTTGCTGATGGCGGACGCAACTGGCACTCCCTCCTCGCCAGTTCCGCCATCCCTCCTGGAGGAGCTAGCCTTCCATGCTTTCCCCTCCACTGTATTCTTCGTAAAACGATTGCCTCGATCTTGACGCTAACACCGACTGCAACGAAATTGTCCGTGGCAACGAACCGCCCGCTCATGGACGTAACGGTCGTTGCGATTAAGAGGGCAGTTGACCGTATGCAGCAAGAGCTTGTCCGAAAACGGTAAACGGTTGACGGTGAGCAACAGACGCGCCGAATGGCGGCTATCGATGGCAAAACACTCCAATCGCCTCGACGCCTTGAGTAGCCCGACGCGATCGGGCCGTTCATTCCGTCTCATTGTTCATTTCGCGCCGATCATTTCGCGCCGTCCACTTCGGCACCGGCTCGCCGATAGATGTCCATCAGCAACTGGTGGTTGCGTTCGGCGGTGAAGCGTTCGAGAAACACGGCCCGACACTGCTGCCGCATCCTCGCGGTGGTGGCCGGATCGTCGAGCAGGCGGGCTACGCAGTCGGCCAGTTGCCCCGCGTCGCCCGGCTGGAAGAGCAGACCGCTACGACCCGGCTCGACCAGTTCAGCCACTGCCCCCAGTTGGGCAACCAGGGTGGGCGTGCCCCGGGCGTGGGCTTCCACGATCGTCCGCCCGAAGGTTTCGTACCACTCGGAGCATTGCACCAGGCAGACGGCATCTCCGATCAGGTCGAGCAGTTCGCCGTGCTCGCGGCGGCCGAGCCACTCGACGCCCGGCGTGACCGCGGCCGCCTGGGCGACCGTGTCTTGCAAGGGCCCGTCGCCGACGATCTTCAGCGGCAGTCGGCCGTCGAGCCGGCGCCAGGCGTCGAGCAGCGTGCCGATGCCCTTCTCCGGCGACAGCCGTCCGGCGAAAATGGCGTAGCCGCCGCCACCGTCGCCGGGGCCTGGGTCGGGATCGACAAAGTTGGGCTTCACGTCGATCCGCTCCGCCGGCAGACCGGCTTCCGCCAGCTTTGCTCGCGCGAACGCCGAGGGGGTGAAGAACCGATCGACCGAGCGCTGCCACGTCCGCCGCGCGCGGTGATACATCAGCATGGCCGCCACCACCGCGCTGCCCGAGCGGCTGTCGCGATAGCAGGCGTGGCGTACGCCGGGCCAGGGGGCGCGGCCCAGGCAGTCTTCGCAAACCCGACCGTCCCGGAAGAAATACGAGTTCAGGCAAGCCAGCCGATAGTTGCGCAACGAGAGGACCACGGGCACTCCTTCCGCGCGGCCCGCGGCCGGCACGGAAGGCGAGAGCAGCGGGAACGTGTTCGTGCAGTGCATCACGTCCGGGCGCCACTGGCGGAGCAGCGAGCGCACCTCGCGGTATGCTTGCCGATTCCAGAGCGTTCGGGCGGCCGTCTTCAGGTGTCCGAGCTTCGCTACCTCGTCGTTGTGGCAGGTGTGGCAACGGACGTCGTGGCCGTGTTGCCGCAACAGTTGCATCTCCGACTCGAACGACTGGTCCTCGCCACCCCGCTGCTGATAGTAGTTATGGCAGAGAAGGATTTTCATGGTTGAGAACAAGTCGTCGCGTGGGCGGGAAAGCTTGCGGGGGCGGAGTAGTCAATCGGCGAATCGGTAGCCAAGTGATTCGAGCCGCTCCCGGAAATCGTTGGACAAGTAGATTGGGTCTTCCGCGTGGCTGGTATGCGGGTTGAATCGCTGGTGATTGAAATCACATGCCCAGGGCCCGCTGAGTCTCGCCTGACATAGGATTCGATCGACCGGCTGCTCGCGCCCCTCGGTTTCGACGACGATCAGTCCAACGTGGCGCAACGTTTCGGTTAGCCCGGCAAGCACCGCCGGTTCGTGGCCTTCCACGTCGAGCTTGATCACCTCCGGTTGAAAGCCGTGAAGCTGGCAGAAATCGTCGCCGCGGACCGATTCGACCCTCAGCGTGGGCTGTCGTTCGTCCTTGCCGGGGGCGGTGGTGCAGTCGCTTCGTTCCTGCTGAAGCTCACCCGTTCCACCGACAACGTGGTTCACCGGACTGCCTGGCACATCGGAGAAGTTGAGCACGCCCCCTCGATCCGAAAGTGCCAGTTGCCAGCCGGTGGCATTGGCGCGCCCGTTGTGACGGATATTCTCTTGTAGCATTCGGTATGTGACCGGATGGGGCTCAAAAGCGGCCACTTCCACCTCGGGATTCTCCGAGAGCAGCAGCGTGTAGACCCCGATGTTCGCGCCGATGTCGAACACGCGCCGCGCGAGCCCCTCGTGGAGTATCTGACGCAACAGACCCATGTTGTTGTGGTCGTAAAGCTCCATGCAGTTGACCAACGCAGCCGGCCCGCGGGCGACTCGGCGGCCGGCGACCAACAGGCGAGAATCGCCCAAGGGAATCTCGCAGGGGAACCGGCCGGCCAGTTTCCGAGCCTGCCAGGCCAAATGGCGCGTCGCCCCTTTCCAAAAGGGCATCGCCGGATGGTTCCGGATCAGCCGCATTGTGTTGGCCAGTTGGAAAAGTCCCATGGTCTTCCCTTTCGCAGCCCAACGGAGGCACAGCCACGCTGGTATTAGGCATCTTGCGACGTTTCAATGATACCATCCGCCCAGTCAGGGGCATTCGGGCCGGTGATTTCCGTGCCGGGCAAAGAAACCCCGCGCCCCCTCGTGTGGGTGGCATGCTGGCCAGGGGCGAATCCGCCCGAATCGGCCTTGATCGTAACCTTGCCAACTGCTAGCGGTCTTCATGGTTGAGTTGCAGCCGGAAGCCAGGCGGCCTTTTTGGGGGGGCGCTATGCTTCTGCGGCGCAGCAGGTGGCGCATTGCGCCTGTGGCGCGCCTGCTGGGAGGCTTCCCGCAGCTGCCGAAGGGCGTTAGGCCACACGACGAGTGGCACGTGGGCGGGCGGGCAGCGAAAGGTG
>Ga0180436_10000833_pt1 | contig 30891 bp, 28 predicted proteins | sample SS_ome_2_FD_132434 | JGI IMG/M metagenome (GOLD analysis project Ga0180436, IMG submission 132434) | Hypersaline lake sediment archaeal communities from the Salton Sea, California, USA - SS_3_S_2 metaG | ecosystem: Environmental > Aquatic > Non-marine Saline and Alkaline > Hypersaline >... | reverse complement strand
GTCAAGAGCAGCCCCTGTATGCAGAATCATCACCACTTCTTATGTCCGTGATCAATGCCAAGGCTCACCTGTGATAGGTTTCGTTTTTATCAGGCTACAATGATCAAAATTGTAGCTATTCAATAATCTTAATGTCTTTCTCACTTTGTTCAATAAACCTTAAGAGGTGCTCCTGTTGATCGTGGGAAATGTTCTTAATATTGCTCCAATCACCATCGCTTACGATTTCTGAATAAACAATCAGAAACAATCCCTCATTATATAATCCCGTGCGACACCCAATTAACTTGTTCAGTCTATAACCGGATTTTATTTTTTCTGCATTAATACAGAAATCATAGAATTTTCCAAGGTAATAAATGCTTCCTCTATCATAAAGATTCGTTGCGTTAGAAAAAAAATTAGGATTGTACGCCACCCCGCTTTTCGTTATCCTGTTAAACTGTATTGCAATCGTTTTTCTGGATTTATTTTTAGTGTGTTGGAAAACGAAGGTTTCTTTCTTAATGTGTGTTTCCGGAACAATTTTAACGCGATGTTGATCCTTAATCAATTTGAACTCAGGGTTAATTTTAATTTTTATACTTGGCTTATGTGTTGAATAGAAAATATTGTCATCACTAACTTCTCGTTTAAAATCGGCCCCGGCACAACCCACGATAAAGGTAAATCCAACCAAAAGAGTCATTATTTTTTTCATATCATTTCTCCTTTTAGTAAAACCATTAATACGCATATCAATGGCATTGGTCCCATACAGATAGTTTAGGATTATTTGTAGTTTTGCTATTACAGGAAGGTAGGATCACAGTAGAATTACAAAGAAGAATAATAATGTCAAGTAGATATGGAAACTGTGTGGCATTGCGCATTTTGTCATAAAGACTTATCAATACAGGCATTTAGGCCTCTTGATCTGTTGAGTGGTTTGTGCGATCATGCGGGTGCTTTAGTAAATAAAAAAAACGACTAACTGTTATGGAGGATCCTAATGGAAAGCCAGATAGAATTAAATAAAGAACGCATGGAACTTTTAAAAAAATTCAGTGAAGCCGCTCCAGAGTTTATGTCGGTAGAGGCAAATGTAATTAGGGAAGCATATAAGGAAGGCGCGTTGAGTAGCAAGGTAAAGTGTTTAATCGCATTGGCTGCATCTTTAAAAGTCGGCTGCACAAATTGTATCCTTGCCCAAACTGAAAAAGCCATCAATGCGGGGGCCACCAAGGAAGAAATCATTGAAACACTTCAGGTTATTGTTTCCATCGGTGGCACAACTGGCATCGCCGAATCACTTAGGGTGATAAAATTTATGGATGAATTAGGGCGCCTGTAAATCTCAAATCATCAAGCGTAAAGATTTGGGGTCAAAGATTTGGGGTCAAGGATTTGGGATCAAATTTAGGGTCAAGTCTACTCTTGACCCTATCAGAACAGTTGTTTAAGCTAGGGACATTCCTTGCCTTTTTAAATGGACATCCCCATGGATTATTGCCCTTTATTTGACTGGAAATCCATTAATTCAAAAAAAGCATTCACTATGGACAGGGGCACTAGGCGCCCTTCCCCATTTATTTCTAATCCAATAAAAAAATTGGTGGCGAATTTAATCACCTGTCGGGTAATTTCAAGTTTTCGTCCTTTTCCCTTCTGTCTTTTTCGCCCCTGCGGTACTTGATTCCCCTTTGTTCTGGGCCGCTGTATGCAGAATCATCACCGCTTCTTCTATCTGGATTGACTCTGCGGTCTTTGCCGCTTCTTTTGTCAGCCATTTTCCCTGCCTCCACATTCCATCTATATATTTCTGTTTTCAAATAGAATTATAGCAGGTTTAGTGTTAGTTGGACAAGGTATTGATATTCAAAATCACACCGATTTAACATCCGCATTAAATTTCAATCAATTCAGCCTTGATCATAATTACCCTTCGTGTCACTATCAGGTACAGTTCATGACGCAATCGGAGGTTATACCATGCCCAAGGATGCTTTCACTGAATTTCTTCAAGGGACACGCTGAAACAATTGAAATACCGAAGCATGCCCAAAAATTAAGAACCCCAGCATGCAGCTGACGATCATAAATCGTCCCCACCGGTTCATGCTAATCGGCCAGACTGTTGAAGAATAAAACAACCCTTGCGGCAATTATATGGACCTGATGGATAAGAAAAGGAGACCACATGACACACGAACAGGACCATAAATCGATTGAGGATCTTGTTGTATCTAATTCCCTCCAGTTTGAGACTCTGTATCGGCTTTTAATCGACAAGGGTGTCTTAACAGATACTGAGTTCAATGATAAACTGAATGAAGTACAGGCCTACTATCAGAAATATAACAGCGATCTAAATGAATAGGCAATGACCATGCATGTTTGGCTACACCTATTGATCGCTGCACTAATCCCAACCAGCATCCTTATGGGGGGGTCGATCTTTTTCTTTTACATGGGGCAGTTTGGCTTGGCCATACTGGTGCCGCTACCATTAACGGCACTGTTGATGTTTCTTTTCATGAAGTTTGTGCCAGCACGATGCCCTGAGTGCGGTGGTAAGGCCTACCTAAAAAGATCCAAGGAAAAACGGTTCTATTATGTGTGCGTGAAATGCGGGCCAATAGATAGTACAGGTTGTACTCTGGATGAGTAAAGGGGTCTGCTCTTGACTCTATCATTACAGCTATTCAAGTCAGGGACATTTCTTGGCTTTTTAAAATGGACACCCCCCCTTTTATTTCTAATCCATTGAAAAAATTGGTGGAGATGAGGGGATTCGAACCCCTGACCTCGGCGTTGCGAACGCCGCGCTCTCCCACCTGAGCTACATCCCCACATATTTAGGCAGGCTTCAAGATCTGGAGATTTTGTGTAACCCATTTGCCAATGATATTCAAGAATAATCATTCCGGTCCGATAATGCTGGAGGGCTGCGATGCTGGAACGCTGGGATGCTGGGATGCTATAAAGCTGCCAATAGGGCCCCGCTTTCGGGGGAGAAGAATACCTACCTTTATGACCATCCCCTAACATTTTGAAATACCGTGATATAACAAATATTGGTATGCTTATCCGCGCATGTTGCCAGGATGGTCTATCGTGATTATCGTAGGTTACATATTTTGATAGAATTTGACACTTTGTAGTACCAACATGTAGGGTGCCACGAATAAAATGTGCAAATACGGGAGATGCAGATGGCTTATAAAGTTGAGATTGAAGATGCTTTTAAAACCTACACCCACGACCAAGACAAAAGTTTATCGCCGACTGAGACGGTTCAGCGGTTCCGGAAAAAACTCCAGGACGTCAATCTGGATATTTTGAAAAAGGTGGAAAGAATCGACAACGGTCGCCTGGACATTCCGGTTTTTTTCAGCCAATGCGGCCGTGATGCCCACAAAACAATCGGTACAAAGAAGCAGATGGGTAAAGGCGGCACACCCGAACAGGCTGAAGCCAGTGCCGTGATGGAACTGACCGAACGATTCAGCTTTTTCAGTTTCTGCAAGGACCCCCAAAATTTCTTTGTGGATACCGCTGCGAATTTAGACCAAGACAGCTTACCTTTTTCAGAAATCGCCAAATCTGTGCATGACGACGCCCCGGAGCTTGCCGTCAGCCAAAAGATATATGAGTCCCTGCCCATGCAATGGGCCTGGGGATACAACCTCACCCGTCAACAACCGGTTCTGATCCCCTTTGACTGGTTTTTTACCATCAATGAATTCAATGGCCCCTCGGCCGGCAACTGTGTGGCCGAAGCTATTTCCCAGGGCATCTGCGAAGTCGTCGAGCGGCATGTCTCTTCCCTGGTGAGCCAAAAGAAGATACCAGTGGCCGCCATTGATCCGGACTCCGCCACCGATCCTTTGGTAGTGGAAATGCTGCAGAAATATCGTAAAAACAACATAACCGTTTATCTGTCCGATTTTACGCTGGACATGGGAATCCCCAGCGTGGGGGTCATGGCTTATGACCCAAGCACATTCCCTGAAAAAAGCGAAATCGTCTGGACCGCCGGAACAACCCCCGATCCCCAAAAAGCCCTCAGCCGGGCACTTACCGTGACAGCCCAGTTGGCCGGAGATTTCAACTCCGGCGCCAACTACGTGGCCAGCGGCCTGCCCAAATTCACAGATCTCGAATCCGCCCGCTTTATCACGCATGCACCTAAGCAGGTCCGAATCGATAGTCTCCCAAATATTGCCAATAAAAATATCAAGACGGAAGTGGAAAATTGTGTGGCCGCTTTGCAGGAGCGTGACTTCGATGTACTGCTAATCAATACCACTCACGCACAACTTGATATCCCCGCATTTTACACCATCGTTCCCGGCGCCCATTTCCGTGAACGTGCTGCCGGTACCAGCGTGGGCATGTTTGCTGCCAAATTGATCACCGAAAAGAACCAGCCGGATCAAGCCTACAAAAGATTGCAGGAATTTGATGCGCTCCTGCCCGACAAATACTACCTACAATTTTATATGGGCAATACGCTGTTGTCCTTGGAGCAACCGGACCGTGCGCTACCCTTGCTCGAACGCGCCCGGCAATTGGATCCGCCGGCTCAAGATATTCCCAGCATCTGTTCTTATCTGGGCATTGCCCACAAAGACCTGGGCCACTATGAAAAAGCACTCGAGGTCCTGGCAGAAGGTGCAGCTCACGATTCCGAACGAACCGACATCTTCAATCTCATGGGCTTTTGTCACTTCATGCTCAAGCAGCATGAAAAGGCCATCGAAAATTTTGCCAAAGTCCTGGAATTAAACCCGGGCTCGGCCATCGATTATGCCAATATCGGCTCCAACTATCGAGAAATGGGTGAAACCGACAAAGCCATCTATTTCTATGAAGTGGCCTTGTCCATCGATCCAAGCATAGATTTTGCCAGGCAAAGTCTGGAAAGGTTGAAAAATGCCAACTAATGGAGCGGCACCGAATCTGCAAAAGGAAAGTTTGTTGATCCTAACGATCCGAGCTGCGCTTAAAGCGAGTGATGCCATAATGGGAATCTATCAAACAGACTTTACGGTGGATTATAAACAGGATGATTCACCCTTGACCCAGGCTGACGAGGCTTCTCATGCCATCATCATGCAACATCTGCAGGATACCGGCATACCGGTCCTAAGTGAGGAGGGCAAGACTTTGCCGGTTGCCGAGCGTCAGTCTTGGCAGACCTTATGGATTGTGGATCCCTTGGATGGCACCAAGGAGTTTATTAAAAAAAATGGCGAGTTCACCGTAAACATTGCCCTGGTGGCAAATGGGACGCCGGTTCTGGGTGTCGTGTATGCGCCCGATCGAAACCGTCTCTATTTTAGCATGCAAAACTCAGGCGCCTATCTGATCGACGATCCGGACCGTTTAAAAAACTTAGCCCGGCGACTTACTGGGTCTGAAATAAAACTGGCCAATTTGATAACAGAGGCTCACAAACTTCCTTTGGCAAAAGACAAGGAACAGACCTATACCATCGTGGGCAGCCGTTCGCATGCAACGCCTGAATTGGAACAGTTTGTAACCGCCAAACGCAAAGAATTTGGCCAGGTTGAATTTATCCCGGCCGGAAGCTCGCTTAAAATCTGTTTGGTGGCCGAAGGTCGAGCCGATATCTATCCCCGGCTGGGACCCACCATGGAATGGGATACCGCCGCCGGACACGCGGTCGCCCAAAGCGCCGGTGCCCGCATTTATGAATACGAATCCGGTGAGCCGCTAACCTACAACAAGGAGAATCTGTTGAATCCTTGGTTTGTTGTGGAACGCTTAACGACATAGGCTGTAGACTTTTAGACTGTAGGCTGTAGGCATCTCATGAGTTTGTTGGGTTTATTGAGTTTATTGGGTTCATTGGGTTTTCTGAACGTTGTATTCCGAACATCGAACGAAGGAAGCATGGCGGGAGGGCGTAATTTGGCGCTGTACAAAAAAGCAATATCACATTTTACTTTTAGCCGTCAGCTCACGTCAACATTCACAATTCCCTGTTCGGCATTCGATATTCGTGGTTTAAAATGAATCATAGCGTCTCAGGTTTGGAAAGTTGAAAGCTCACATGCCAGGAAATTGATATTATGACTGAATCCAAAGTAACCATCCCCATCACCGGCATGACCTGCGCCAATTGCGCCATGAATATCGAGCGCAATGTGGGGAAGCTGACCGGTGTTGCCGAGGCAAACGTCAATTTTGCGTCTGAACAGGCGGTGGTGACTTTTGATCCCAAGCAGGTGCCATTCAAGGATGTCCTCGCAAAAATTGACAGCATTGGATTCTCTACCCCCAAGACAAGCATCGATTTTGCCGTCACCGGCATGACCTGCGCCAACTGCTCGGCCAATATTGAACGCGCATTGAACAAAAAACTCACCGGTGTCACTCAGGCCACCGTGAATCTCGCCACCGAGCGTGCCTTTGTGGAATACATCCCCGGGGTGGTTTCTCCGGATGACATTTTTGCAGCCGTAACCAAGGCCGGCTATGGTGTCATTCTGCCGGAAGAATCCGAAGAAGAAGATGCCGAACAAGCCGCCCGCAATCTGGAAATCCGCAACCAGACCCGCAAATTTCTGGTGGGCGTCATCTTCACCCTGCCCCTGTTCTTGCTCAGCATGTCCAGAGATTTTCAGCTAACCGGTCCCTGGAGTCATGCTGCCTGGGTCAATTGGCTTTTCTGGGCTTTGGCCACACCGGTCCAATTTTACACCGGCTGGGATTACTATGTGGGCGGTTTCAAGAGTCTGCGCAACAAAAGCGCCAACATGGATGTTTTGGTAGCCATGGGGTCGTCGGTGGCTTATTTTTACTCTTTGGCACTCTTGCTCTTCAGTTCGCTGGGCTCGCATGTATATTTTGAGACCTCTGCCGTTATTATCACCTTGATCAAACTGGGCAAACTGCTGGAATCGCGCACCAAGGGCAAAACCGGCGGCGCCATCCGCAATCTCATGGGCCTGCGACCCAAAACCGCCTTTATTATCCAAAAGGACGTCGAGTTGGAAATACCCCTGACCCGGGTCAAAAAGGGGGATGTTGTTTTGGTTCGTCCGGGGGAGCGGATTCCGGTGGACGGAAAAATTATAAAAGGCGTCTCTGCCGTGGATGAATCCATGCTGAGCGGAGAGCCGCTGCCGGTGGACAAACAGGTCGGCGATCTAATCATCGGTGGCACCATCAATGGACAGGGTTTGTTGCATTTTGAGGCCACGCGTGTGGGCAAGGAGACCGCTTTATCTCAAATCATTAAACTGGTTCAAGATGCCCAGGGCAGCAAAGCCCCCATCCAGGCCCTGGCTGATAAAGTGGCTGCCATATTCGTTCCGGCCATCATTGCCATTGCGTTGGTGGTATTTAGTATCTGGTGGGTTCTGAACGGTGATTTCGTGGCGGCCATGATCCGCATGGTGGCGGTGTTGGTGATCGCGTGTCCGTGTGCATTGGGTCTGGCCACACCCACGGCGATCATGGCCGGTACCGGCAAAGGCGCCGAAAACAATATTCTGTTTAAAGACAGTGCTGCGTTGGAGACGGCAGCGGCCCTTGATACCGTCCTGATGGATAAGACCGGCACGATTACCCTGGGCAAACCCGCGGTTGTGGACATCCTGCCAATGAGTGACCATTGCACCTCAGCCGAAACATTGCTAAAGCTGGCCGCTTCGGTTGAAAAGGGTTCCGAACATCCGCTGGGCAAGGCCATTGTGCGCGAAGCCGAAAACAGATCGATTGCGTTGGAATCTCCCCAGGATTTTAAGGCTCACGGCGGCATGGGGGTTGAAGCCCAAATTGCCAGCGACCATGTCATGATCGGCAAACCCAAATGGGCCGCCCTTACCAGGATGATTCCGACTGCGGTCCAAGATCAGATCCAATCCTTGCAATCGGATGGCAAAACCGTGATGGTGGTGATCACCAATGCAACGTTTTGCGGTCTTTTGACGGTGGCCGACTCCATCAAGCCTGAATCGAAAGCTGCGATTGATAAACTGCGGGAAATGAATATCAACGTGGGTATGGTAACCGGCGATAACGCCCAGACTGCCCGGGTGATTGCGGCCCAATCGGGTATCGATACGGTTTATGCGGAAGTACAGCCTGATGAAAAAGCATCCACGGTCTCAAAGGTTCAGGCACAAAATCAAAAAGTCGCCATGGTGGGAGACGGTATCAACGATGCCCCGGCCCTGGCCACGGCCGATGTGGGCATGGCCATCGGCAGCGGAACCGATGTGGCCATAGAAACCGCCGGTGTGATTCTTTCCGGTAACAACCTCATGGGCGTCAGCAAGGCGATCCAACTCAGCAAATCCACCATGCGAACCATCCGTCAGAATTTATTCTGGGCCTTTTTTTACAATCTGGCCCTGATCCCCATAGCGGCCGGTATCCTATATCCCCTTCAAGCGGCGCCCGCTTTTTTGCGAGAACTGCACCCCATTATGGCCGCCCTGGCCATGTCCATCAGCAGCATCACCGTGGTATCCAACAGCCTGCGACTATACCGAAAAAAAATATAGCATCACCAACAGATACGATGGAAGAAATTTGACGGATTTGAATACGGTTCACATTCAAGGTCTACGAATTTCGCCATCCTGAGGTGTGCATCTTTTACGTTGATTGGTCGCGAAATGATGTACAACGCTGCTTGTCCCGTCGTAGCTCGAGGAGCGAAGTCGGAAAGTTGGAATTTTTAGGAAATCGTCATAAATTCGTTTGCAAATTCCTTGTAATCTAAGGCCCCATACGACGTCGTCCGGTAGAACACAACCGGCTTGCCCACTTCGGCAGAATCGGCAATGGTGGTATTTGCGCGTATAACGGTTTTAAACAGCAGCTTGCCGGTACGCGCATCGTCCTGAAGCCTTTTAAGCGTATTGTGACTCACCCGGGTTCGCTGATCAAACATGGTCGCCAGCAGACCGCCGATTTTAAGATTCGAATTGATCTCCCGCTGGACCGCCACGATGGTATCGAAAAGCTCGGTCAGAGCGTCAAACGCATACGGATGGGTCTGGCAGGGAACAATGACCTCCCGGGCGGCACTGAAAACGTTTACCGTCAACAAGGACAGGCTGGGCGGCGTATCCAGAATGATCACGTCATACGCGCCTAGAAGGGGTGCCAGGGCCTGTTTCAGGTGATTTTCGCGACCGGCCACATCTACAAGCTCAATTTCCGCACCGGCCAGGTCCACATGTGAAGGCAGCAGGTCCAAATTTTCCCAGCGGGTAGTGACAACCACTTGATCTGCCTTGGTTTCAGCGGGTCGACACATCATGTCATACGTGCTGGTTTTGATGTCATCCGGCCCCACTCCCAATCCCCGGGTTGCATTGGCCTGGGGATCCATATCGACCACCAAAACCGCAAGTCCTTTCAGAGACAGACCCGCCGCCAGATTTATGGCCGTTACGGTTTTGCCAACACCGCCTTTTTCATTGGCGATGGCCACGATGCGTGTCATCCTTTTGCTCATAGTATCTCCTTTCCCAAATATTAACCTGAATCTTGATGCACCGGGAAAACATCGCGCCCTCATTCAGCTTAAACGGTCATGCCGGCATATTCATCTGAATCTCAGTTCGAAGTTTCCCGATCCGAACACTGAAATCCCGGGTGCGTTCCCCAAGCATGCGCAACTCACGGTTAAGGACTTCTTTGTCCTGGTAGTCTTCCTGAACCAGATTGATCAAACCAGCGGTATCCGTCAGGTATGTCTCGAATTGAGCCACTAAATCCGTATTCATTTGCTGGGCCAGACCATCTGTCAGCCGAAACAGATATTGGAATTTGATGTTTTCCTGATAATCCCGGAATTGCATCCGTATGGATCGTTCCGTCTCCAGCTTCATGCGTTTAAATCCATCCACAAGCGCCTTGCGTTTACGGCTGTACGGCTCTGTATCGGTCTTTTTAAGAAGCTTTCGAAATACCTTTACAGCCGCATACAGGCCCAAACGCATGACCGCCTCAGATTTGATTCTGGCCGAATAGCGCATGGCCGTTTCCACGGGCGGCAAATTTAAGTCATTACTGGATTTGAGTGATTTAAGGTCAACCTCGATATGATCCTGCTCAGACCCTTTGGCTTCCCAATTCGATTTGTGGGCCAACGCCTCCTGGTATTCCAGCATGGTCTCATTCACCATGGCCGAAAACGGTCTGGCGACCGCCTCAATCTGGTCCTTGATTTTGCCTTCTTCCGCCTGCATAAAGTGGACAATTTTGGGATGCAACACTTCGGCGATGTGGCTGTCCAAGACGGCCCGAAAATCCTGGAAAACCAGGTAGAGCACCTCGGTAAAACGGGATGTTTCCATGACCGCTTCGTAGGGTTCCAGATTTAATTGATACGTGCGGATAAAGGCCAGCACATCCTTAACCACACTCCCGGCACGGGCATCGAAAAATCGATCGATCTTTTTTTTCAAATCTTGTTTAATTTTCTGAGATGCACCCTGCAAGGTGCTGTTCACCAGCGTAGCAATCTGGCGCATTTGTTGCTGATGGTGGTTCATTTTATCCAGCAATGCGGCCACGTCATCAGCATCACCGCTCAGCACCTCCCGGTGGATATCCGCCCAATGAATCAAACCTTTGAAAATACTGTCCAGGCGCTCAATATTATTTCTCAAAAGAAGTGCGTATCTTTCCTGCCCCAGTTTATTCAGTAAGGCTTCCTGAAACCGCCGCGATTCGGTATCGGACAGTTCGATAAAGGCGGTTTCTGTTTCCCATTGTAAATAACGTTTTTCTTCCTTGGCGGACATGGATTTGAAAGAGGCTTTAAACAGATTGTAAAGCGATGAGAGTACATATATGTCGGATTGGTTCTTGATAATTGCCAGGTCTTTTTGAGTGCTTTCCACCAAGTTGTGGAGGTCGTCGATGGTTTCATGCTCGCTAAAATCGCAGTTGACCACAAATAGGATATTATCCAGAATACCCATTTTCTTGATGATGGTTAGAAAGCGCAGATCTGCCTGACGCACCCCAGTTCGGCTGCTGATAACATAAATGAGCAGATGCGTTTTAAGCAAGTAGTCTTGAATCATAGCCAAATGCCGGGGATTAGGCGAATCACTCCCCTGGCAATCGGCGATCTCGACATCATCGGCCATGTCACCATCCCGGATCTCCAGAAGCACGTCTTTGAGATAGACCGCCAAGTGATCACTACCGACAAACAATTTCTGTTCGTCAAACAGATCATCCTCATAAACCTTGGCGGAATTTTCGGAAGCAATGATACCTTCGACCAGATCGTACCCTTTGAGATAAGATTCAATCAGCACACCATTGGGATTGCGGACACCATTGACAATCAGCAGATTGGATTGAATGTGTTCCAAGGCACGTGTCAAGGCTTCCCGGTCGTGTTGTCTGCGAATATCAAATTGCCGATCTTCCGGTTCCCACTCATGGTGAGGAAATAGGGTCAAGGCCTGGGCAATCTCCGCATTGACATCGTCCCAGGACTTGAAATACAGGTTGGCTTTTAGATAGGGACCACGCCTGATCCGGGTTACGATGGAGGTAACCACACCGGCACCCCGCTTCAGGTAATCATCTTTGAATAGAGAATTGACAAAAGTACTTTTGCCTGACTTTATCGCGCCCACAACGGCCACCCGTAGAATTTCTTCTGCCACCTGTTTTTGAATACGCTGACAGGTGCTGTGCCATTCTCGAAAAGTACTGCCGCTGATTCGGTCTATTTCCGGGCCGGGGGCCAAGCAATCCAGTGTTTCCGTCAGGAGCTGTTGTAGCTCTAATTTTGCGTTCTCAAATTTGTTCATGCCCCTACTGTAACATCCTTTTCAGTTCTCAACGGCATTGCCGCTAGCTGATGAAGGGAGTTCGATCCCTATTTACATAGGTTTGGAATACTTGTCAAAGGTAATGGCTTGTAAATTCTATAGGTTTATGATATATACCCCTTTATCGATAATGAAGTGACTAACCACAGATAAAATTGTGGTCTTCTGCGATGGCGGATAAAAGGGGAGCTTGTATTCATGTCAGAAAAACATCCGGAATGCCCATTGTACAATCCATTAAACTGCAAAGAGTATTACAATCCGAAACTCTGTGCATTTGTACGTAAGGACAAGGTTTGTCTGAAGAAGAAAAAACCGAAGACAAAACCCAAGAAAAAAGTCGAATCTAAAGCTTAGATCCAATAAACCTCCTGCTGAAACCAAACCACGAGTGGCTTCCGTTAAGCAGGAGGTTTTTTTAGGCGTGTCCGGCTGTGTCCGAAAGCAACACTGGATCAATCCCCAGTGTTTTTACTGCCGCATCCCAGCGTTCATCTACCGCATAATCAAATAGAATTTCATCCCTGGCGGGACAAGTCAACCAGGCATTCTGTGCCAACTCGGCCTCCAATTGTCCCGGCCCCCAGCCAGCACATCCAAGGGCGATAAGAAATGTTTCCGGCCCCTCACCCTTGGCAATTGCCCGGATAAGATCCATGGTGTTACTCATGGCCAGATTTGACGTAATTTGGATGCTACCCTCCCACGTAAAGGGATGGCCGTGCACAATGAAAATTTCATTTTCATGAACCGGCCCACCGATATAAATCGGAATTTCGGCCGTTTCACGATTGTATTCAAGCTTCAGCTCTTTAAATATGGACTCAGCCTTCAAAGATGGTATCATCCGATTGATCACGATTCCCAAAGCACCTTCCTTGTTATGTTCAGATAAACAAGTAACCGTGTGCGCAAAGTTGAAATCCAGCATGGATGGCATGGCGATCAGAAATTGTCCCTTTAAAGAATCCATATGACTCGGCCTTATACAATAGTTTAAAGCTGACAATAATATAATCCCACTGCCTTAGTCAACAAAACATCCTGTCGCGAGGTTATCAACTGGCTGATGCAAAAATTGTTTGATTTGATCCGGTATGTTTAATATACTGGGCAGGCGATGTGCTGAATTTTGTTGAGATCGTAATAATTTTGTCATCCGAACTTACAAGGAGACAGAAAATGATAAGCAGAATCCTGATCCTGATGACACTTATTTCCCTGGTGTCTATCCCGGTTTGTGCCGAATTTTATAAATACCGGGATGCCAATGGTGTGTTGCGCTTTACCGACAATCTGATGGACGTGCCCGAAGATCAACGTGAAAACCTGAAATCCTATCGGGAAGTTGTGACACCTGAGGAAAAACCGCAAATCTCTGAATCAGCCCAAAAAGCGGCAGCGTTGAAAAACCGCAACAGTCGCATCGAGGAGATGAATGGGGAAAGAGAAGTTTTGGCCCAAACCTTTGACGCGTTGGAAACTGAAAGAAAAGCAATTCTGGAGTCTGCACCAGATCCCCAGGATCAGGAGGCCTATGAAGCGCATCGCCAACGCATTACGGCATTCAATGAGAGAATCAAATCCTATGAGGAAAGTCGTAAGCGATTTCAGGAAAAAGTTGATGCCTTCAATGCCGAGGCCAAAGCAGAATAAAAACCTGTTCCAAGCTCCGGTATCATTTCAACCCACAATTTGAACCGCCAGAAATAGAAGAAAAAAACATAAAGCCTGTTTCTGGCGGTTTTTCCTGTTAGATGCGCTTATACGAGGCGGGCGTACTCGGGATAAAAACGAACTTTACGCGCAGCCACCCGAAATTCTATTTCGCGCTGCCGTTCGCGACGGCGACAAGCAACCTCGGATCGTCTATCATGAAAGATGTAGCAATTGATCTTGCGGCGGTCATCTCCACCGCGCTTCTCTGGTCCGGAAATAAAATGGGTGCGCGAACGTACGCCTGCTTTTGATTCGAAAGTAGTCATGTTGGATGAGCCTTCGGCAATGCAGGTTCATTGTGGTTTGAACGACCCATATATATCATTGATTTGAATTCTTAACAAGCCCGTATTCTCGTTTGACCGCGAAACGCAAATCAGATATGGTTCCTGCCGTCGGTGCCGTAGCCGGGGTGAGCCTGCCATTCAGGCGCAAACCACACCATTAGCGGGGCCCGACTGATCGCCTGAACCAATAAAAAATCTATTTGGAGAACGATTCATGAAAGTGCTTGAAGAGGCCATTAAACGAGGCGCAAACAATCTATCTGAGTTTGAATCAAAACAACTGCTGGCGGCTTACGGGATTCCTGTAACCATCGAAAAAACGGCACAGTCATTGAAACAGGCCTTATATATCGCCAACGAAATTGCTTATCCGGTTGCGCTCAAAGCTTCAGGATCGAATTTGCTGCACAAAACCGAAAGCGACTTGATACGCCTGAATCTTCGGGACGACGTCCAGTTAGAGCAGGCCTATCACGAGCTTGTCGTCGAGAAAGAGCTGAATGTATCCGAAGTTCTGATTCAGGAGATGGTTCCCGGCAACCGTGAATTGATGGCCGGCCTCAAACGAGATGCCCAGTTTGGTCCGTGTGTTGTTTTCGGCCTAGGCGGCATTCTAACTGAAATCCTCGAAGATGTGGCCATCCGCGTGGCTCCACTTAGCTCCTTTGATGCTATGGATATGATGACATCCATCCGGGCCAAGAAAATTATAGATGCCTTTCGGGGCCAACCGCCCATCGACCGCGATGCCCTGGCAGAACTTTTAATTGCGCTTGGCACCATCGGGCTCGAAAATGACCTTGTCAGCGAAATCGACATCAATCCGATTAAACTCGTTCAGGGAAAGCCGCGAGCGGTAGATGCGCTGGTGGTGCTGGCATGAATACCCGAGGCTAAAAATCACGAACCGGATCTCAGACCATGCGGGTATCTATATGGTTAGGAAATCCTAATTCCGAATATCGAAACGCGAATGATGAGTGAGAATCCCATACCAACACCGGATTCAGCCCCGTCCTTTGGGGAACCCCAGCGCAGAATTGGTCTTGAGGGTGCTCCCAATTTCAGGGACCTGGGCGGGTACCCTATTAAGGCAGGCCGATGTGTGAGATGGCGTTGTGTGTTTCGGTCTGGCCATTTGGCCGCACTCACCGAAACCGATCAACACGCATTGCTCACGCTGGGAATTCGATCCGTCTGTGATTTTCGGTCCGAGCAGGAAAGAAATCGTCAGCCCAACCAGCTACCCCGGACAGAGACTATCCAATCGCTGCAATTTCCCATAGTCAGTTCAGTCATCGAGCCAACGCAAGCGATTGCCCGGGTTATGAAAGGTGACATCCGATGGTTTACACCGGATTTCATGATCAAATCTTATCTTGAGAAAATCGATCGCTTTCATGCTGTCTGGCATGATTTCTTTAAACACCTTTCGCGGGCGTCTGCCCGGCCCCTGGTGTTTCACTGCACCGCTGGAAAAGATCGTACCGGCGTGTGTGCGGCCCTAATTCTCCTCAGCCTGGGCGTATCGGCAAACCAGGTTATCGCGGATCATGCCTTATCAAACGTCTACAATGCTGCAGAAATTCAAAAAATAGAAAGAACCTTATGGAAAGTGGGTATCAACCCAAAAGATTTACGAGACTACATCATGGCGCCCAAAGCGGCGATCACCGCGACCATTGAACATATCCATAAACAATTCGGCTCAACCCAGAAATACCTCATTCAAAAAGCCGGCGTTAAACCGGACTGGTTAGAATCCCTGGCAAAGGAATTAACCCAACCTCTGGGTTAAGACATCGGCCATGGATATTCGCACCAAACCAACATTGTCGAATGAGGACATCGCTCATCTGAATTTTATACGGCAACCATGCCCATACTACTTTCGCATCCATTTTCGTGAAGGTCTGCGTTCGCGGCTGCTGCAGGTATTGAACCCGGAGGATGTCCTCAATGAGGTTCGGGGGACCATTCAAAATGGGTTGCGCGTGTTTCCAGTGGCACAACCGGTGGCCATGCTGCGCATATTTAAAAAACAGTTTAACACTTGGCAGGAAGTTCAAAGGGAGATTGAAAATTATAAATTGGTTCAACACCATTTGCCCCCGCGGCACTATGCGGCTTCAGCTGAATTTATTGTCGAATACGTTCAGGCTGGAATCAATCAATTACTACTGTGCGGGCTTCAGGAATATGTGCCCGGTGAAGCGGTGGATCCCTGGCATGAAAATTCACGGCTTAAAATTGAAACCGACATGCAAAACTCACCGACCGGGACATTGGATATGGCCCTTTTGAATCTGACATCTTTTGTCGATTGTATCAAAGCCATGGTGCTTCAGTCCCGAACAATCCCTGACCTTGCGGGTGTGGGCAACTTGATTTTAACACCGCAAGCGGAAATCAAACTCGTTGATATAAACAATATTTCCAGGATTTCATACGAGAAGGCCATTCCCCTGGATGACAAGAATTATCCAGCTTCAGACAAATCGATTCAAGCGCTTTACAACTTGGAAAGCCAGGTTCTGAAAAATGACCATGCCGGTGATGAAAAGCTCTATCGATATTTTTTAGATCCACAGCGCACGGACGCGGTACGCCGGGTTGAAATCACTTTCCAAAAAACAACAGCCCAATCTGGAAACTATCCGGCAGTCAGATCAAAATAGGATAAACTGGAGAAGAAAGATGCGTGACAAGCCAAAGGCCCCCTTCCGGGCCACACAGGTCATTATCCGTATAATCATTTGTGTTGCTATCCTGGTGGTCGGATTTGTGGCCATGAATAAACTCGCCAAACTTAAAAAGCCACCGGTTGAGGCCAAGCAATCGGAAAACGTTTTGCAGGTAAAGGGAATGATTGTCCAAACCGAAGATATTCAGACCACCCTAAGCGGATATGGCGAGGTTCGGCCAATTAATACGGTTTCAATCGCACCCGAAGTATCCGGCCGGGTTGTTTATGTCCATCCGCGTCTGGAGGTAGGCGGTATCATTCCGCGTGGCCAGACCTTGTTTACGGTCGATTCACGGGTCTACGCCGCCACCCAAAAAGAAGCCATGGCCGCGCTGCATCAGCTCGAAAACACGGTCTTGCGGCTGGAAAAACAATATGCACTGGATCAGGAAAGGCAGGCAACCATAGAGCGCAACCGGGAGCTGGCCGGACTTGAGTTCCAACGCCTGCGACACCTTTATGAAGTCAACAATGTTGGCACACGATCCAATCTGGATAAGGCCGAGCAGGCCTACAACGCCGCCATCGATCAGGCGGATCAGATGGCACGGGCCCTGGCACTCTACCCGCTTCAAATTCAGGAAATTAACAGCAGCATAGAAGCAGCCCAGGCTCGAATCGTCGTTGCCACAGTCAACCTGGAACGCTGTCGGGTGGCAGCCCCTTTTGCTGGCCGTGTCAAAAACGCTAACGTCGAAATCGGACAAATCGTGTCACCGGGCCAACCCTTAATTACGCTGGCAGATGATACGAGTCTGGAAATCCAAGTCACGCTGGATGCTCGAGATGCCCGACAGTGGCTCCTGCTGGGAACCGGCCGTTCCAACGCATCCGGATCCTGGTTCTCTAAGCCAATGCCGGTAACCTGCCGCATTACCTGGACGGACAACCCGGAGGCGGCACCATGGGATGGCAAAATGGATCGTGTGGTTCAATTCAATTCCCAGACAAGAACGCTTACGGTTGCTGTTCGGATCAACCTTCAAGAACAATTCCGGCAACAAAACAGATCCTTTCCACTGGTTGAAGGTATGTTTTGCCGGGTTGATATTCCGGGCAAGTCACTCCAAAATGTGGTCAGGCTCCCGCGCTGGTCGGTCAGTTTTGAAAACACCGTTTATGTGGCCACCGATCAAAACCGTTTGATGACCGTTCCGGTGACAGTGGTTCGGAGCGAAGGTGACGATGCATTTATATCCGATGGTTTAAATCCCGGTCAAACAGTCATCGTTACCCGCCTCAGCGATCCTCTGGAAAATGCGTTGTTGGCTGTCTCCTTAGACGAATCGTAGCGGCGGGCGATGCCTGTTTTAGGTTTTACGTTTTAAGTTTGCGTGGCGGGGTGCGGGATTCGGGTTGAAGGAATGCAGCCCGCAAAATTTTTTTTAGGATTCACTTTACGCCGTAAAGATTTAACGCCTAATAGTCTTCAGCCTACAGCCTAATAGCCTAATTTACACGAACTTAAGCTCAAGTGTTTGTACATAATGCAAGAAAGAAATAGGGAAAACCCAATGAAACGCGTACTGGCTGGATTTGCTCGAAACATCGTATTCGCCAATATCCTTTTATTGCTCATATTTGTTGCCGGTGGGTTTGCGGTAAAATCCATGGTCCGTGAAAACTTTCCTGAATTTTCCCTGGACATGGTTACCATCACAGTTCCCTTCCCCGGTGCCGATCCGGAAGAAATCGAAGAAGGCATCTCTCAAAAATTAGAGGAAGCTCTGGAGAGTATTGAGGGCATCAAACTTTATACGACCTACTCCAGTGAGAATACCGGTACTGTACTAATTGAAATTCACCAGGATTATGATGTCGACCGTGTACTGGATCGAATCCGAACCAAGGTAGACGCCATATCAACCTTCCCGGTGGATGCCGAGAAACCGATTATCACCGAACTGCTCCTAAAAGATCCGGTTGTACTTCTGTACCTTTCCGGCAACATGACCGAACGCCGCATCAAGGAATATGCGGAACGACTTAAAGACGAGTTGCAAGAACTGGAAACAGTGTCGCAGGTGGATATTTTTGGGTCCAGAGAATATGAGATCGCCGTGGAAGTGTCTGAAGAACGCCTGCGGGAATACGGGCTGACGTTTTCCGCTGTCTCCGATGCCATCCGACGTAGTAATTTGAACTTGGCCGGCGGGACCCTGCGCACCAAGGGCGAGGAAATCCGCATCCGGACGGTGGGCAGAAAGTATACGGGTAAAGAATTGGCCAACATCGTGGTTCTCGCCAGTGCCGGAGGCGATATGATTACCCTCGACCGTATCGCCACAATCAAGGATGGTTTTACCGAAGATCCCATCCAGGCTTTCATCAACGGTAAATCCTCGGTTCTGATTATTGTGAATAAAACCAAGGAAGAAGACGCTTTGGCCATCTCGGAATCGGTGGCATCCTATATCCAAAAAAAGAAACAAACCTTGCCCGTGGGCATTCAGGTGGACACGCTCTACGATAACACCGAAATCCTGAGAGACCGCATCGATCTACTGGTAAAAAACGGCTTAATCGGTCTCATCATCGTTTTTCTACTTTTATGGATTTTTTTGAATGCACGCCTGTCATTCTGGGCCGGGCTGGGAATTCCAATATCTCTTTCCGGTGCCTTGGCATTATTATGGGCCGTGGGCGGCACCATCAATCTCATCTCACTGTTCGGTCTTATCATGGTGCTGGGAATCGTGGTTGACGATGCCATTGTTGTGGGCGAAGCCATCTATGTCCATCGCAAAAAAGGCAAACCACCCATCAAGGCAGCGGTGGATGGGGTTGCCGAAGTTGGTCTGCCCATTACGGCCGCAGTTGTCACCAGCATTGTCGCGTTCATCCCCCTGGGATTTGTGGGCGGCATCATGGGCAAGTTTATTGCCATTTTGCCCCTGGTTGTCATTGCCGCCCTGGCGGTCTCTTTGGTGGAATGTCTCATGTTGCTGCCAGCTCATCTGGGAAATTTACCCGATCTCAATGTTGCCAGAAAACAAATGAATCCCCTGACCAGAAGACTGGAAACCTTCCATCGCTTTACCAGTTCAGGCCTGGAGTGGTTAATTGAAAAAGTATATAAACCGTTTTTAAGCAAAGCCCTGTACTGGCGTTATGTGTCATTGTGTATTGCCATCAGTATTTTACTGATCACCATCGGTTTAGTCAGAAGCGGCATTATCAAGTTCGTGGTTATGCCGGAAATAGACGGATTTATCATGACCGCCACGGTCGAATTTCCGGAAGGTACCCCCTCGGCAACCACTCGTCAAACCGTCCATCAGATCGACGACGCGCTATTGCGCCTGGCGGCCCGTACCCCCACCCTCACGGGAGAAGACATGATCCGTGAACGCTTGGCCTTGGTGGGGCAAACCTTGGGTGAAATACCGGAATCCGGACCTAACCTGGGGGCTGTTCAGGCAATTTTGCTTCAATCCGAAAAGCGTGGTGTGCATTCTAAAGACCTGATGGTTGCCTGGGAAAAGGAAATCGGGGTTATTCAGGGTGTCCAATCCCTAACCTTTGATGGCATGGCCATGGGCCCGCCGGGAGCCCCCATCGAAATATGGGTCCAGGGATATGATATGGCGGTGATACAGGCAGCCTCCCAGGAAATTATGGACCGACTCAAACGCTTTGACGGCGTATTTCAGATCCGCTCTGATTTTTCCAAAGGAAAAAACGAGATGCATTTGCGGCTCAAACCCGAGGCACGTGCCCTGGGTTTGACAGTAGAAGATCTGGCCCGGCAGGTGTACGCAGGCTATTATGGAAACGAGGCCATGCGGATGCAACGGGGACGCGACAATATCCGTATCAAGGTACGCTATAAAGCCGATGAAAGGACCAGCCTATCAGATGTGCAAAATATTCGCATCCGCACACATGGCGGTCTCGAGATTCCACTTTCATCTGTGGCCCAGATAGACTTTGCACCCGGATTTTCAACCATCACCCGCACCAATGGCATGCGACGCATCGCCGTCAGTGCTGGCGTCGATGCCAACAAAGCCAATACCACTGAAATCCTGACCCAGCTGGGACGCCAGTTTTTCCCGGATCTACGCAAGCAATATCCCAGCATCCGCATTGCCGTTCAAGGCGAACAAAAAAAAATGCGCGAGTCATTTGGCAGCCTCTATGTGGGATTTCCTTTGGCCGTCATCGGCATTTTCATCATCATCGCCACCATGTTCCGATCCTATAGTCAACCCTTTGTGATCCTTTTTACGATTCCCTTTGGTTTGATCGGCGCCGTTATGGGACATCTGGTTCTGGGTTATGAACTGACCATGATGAGCATATTTGGCATGGTGGCCCTTACGGGGGTCGTGGTTAACGATGCCATTGTTCTGATCGAACGTGTTAACGAAAATTTCGCTACCGGCCTGCCTTATTTCGAAGCTGTTCTCCAAGGCGGTGTTCGTCGTTTTAGGGCCATCATCCTGACGTCTCTAAGTACCATCGGGGGCTTGATGCCGCTAATTCTGGAAAAAGATTTGCAGGCCCGCTTTTTAATTCCCATGGCGCTGGCTTTGGCATCCGGTGTCCTGTTTGCCACGGTATTGACCCTGGTACTGATTCCCAGTCTTTTGACCATCCTGAGCGATATGCGCATATTGATTTGCCGTTTGCGCCGCGGTTACTGGCCCCAACGCCTGAGTGTGGAACCGGCCAGAGATCGACATGTGGATCCGCTCAACCAGCCTGCGGCCGATGAAGACACGTGATCGCGTGGCCGCTGCCAGCCCAACCGGCCGGCACTTGTGAGCCCTATATAAACATGATATGTTCCCTGAATCTTGTATGAAAGCCTCCGACTCGTGCAAGATCCAGGAAATTCCTTAAGTATTTGAACGATTGAGACGATAATAGCTTCGAAACAGGGAAGTCATCCGAAATGCGTGATAAAAACGAGAAAATGAGCCGCTTGTTAGACATTCTCGGTGATATTTACCAAAACCGACTCCCTTTCAATCAAGTGCTGGGTCTGCATATCGTTCATTTAGAACCAGACCAGGTCAGACTCGCTTTCGACATGGCGGAAGCACTGGTAGGGAATTATGTTCAGGGCTCTTTGCACGGCGGTGTTATCAGCTCGGTTCTGGATGCGGTTGGCGGCTTAACAGCCACGGCCGGTATGATTCAGAAAAAAATGGATCGCCCCGCTGCAGAGATCCAGGAAAATATCAGTCGCGTCGGCACGGTTGATCTTCGGATTGATTATCTGAGGCCCGGACGGGGCGACGCCTTCCAAGCGTCTGCCTCCATTATGCGCATCGGCAATAAGGTTGCCGTGACGCGCATGGAATTACACAATGATCTGCAGCGTTTAATTGCGGTGGGAACGGGAACCTACCTGATATCCTGAATAAAATGGTCAAACGAAATAAACCATATAAAATTCTGCGTAATTTTATAATTTCCCTGATCCTTCTGGTTCTGTTGGCGGTTCTGTTGCCTTTCTTTCTCAAAGGTCCGGACAAGCAAGCGCTTATCTCGCCAGATAAAATAAAGGTTCCAGAAATAAATATATTAAAAAAGAAAACTGTCGATAACCGTCAGATTTCAACCTCGAAAAGTGCAAAGGCCAAAAAGGAAAAAAATTTCATCTATAAATGGAAAGACAAGCACGGTGTCATTCACTTTGCCGACTATCCCAATCCCAACGGGGCGTCTGAAAAAATATCGGGAGTGCCCTTAACTCCCGATCACAAAGCCAAATCCCCACAGAATATGGCGGATCAACCCAAGGATTCAGACCCCGATGGCATATCATCCCTACCTTTTCCCGTGACCATTTCCCCGTCACGTGTCAAAAAGTTAAAGCAAGATGCGGAAGAATTGAGGGAAGTTCTTCAGCAACGATACGACGACATTTCTCAGTTTCAGGAATAGTAGATACCCGGGGCCGGGGTCGGAAGACCGAAAGCTGCCCTGCATTGCATGCCTAAATTCCGGTCTTCAAATACCCAATCTTCGATTGACACCACAAGCCGATTTCTTTATATTGGTGTATTGTGCGTATTTTCGAGTCTCATGACGATTGTATTGCTGAGAGCCTGAAATGAAGACCAATATCCTCATCCTCATCTGTCTTGCCTTATTCGCCGTGGGTGGTTTCTTCACATATCAGCACATCTATACCGTTCAGGTCATTATTTTAAAAGACGATCGAGCCATTATCACGGACGAGTCCTGGGTCGTCGGCGATAGCCTATTCTATCGCGCCGGAGAAGACACCCGTGCCATTAGCATGGACCAGATTCTGGATATCAAACAACGCGGTCTTTTGAAAAAAGGATATGGCATCTGGGTCATTATCAGACACCATCTGGCACCGTGGAAAAATAAATCCATGGACATCGTGTCCCAAGCTCAGATTGAAAAGCGTGATTTAGAAAAATGGGCTCCCGTGATCGGCCTGGTTCTAATGGGCCTGGGCTTATGTCTGACTCTTTTTTTTATCCTGAAGAAAATCCTGCCCTTGCGAAAAGCAAGAAAAGCCAGAGCTGGCGATGACCCGGACCAAACGAAAGATCATCGTATTTATGAAGGCAGGGAACTGATCGTAAACTTTTTCTTATCTATATTTCGGGCCCAAAAAGGGTTGCCACCATCGGCCGAAGCCATGTTTCGCCCCGTGGATACGCGCCGGCCGGATGGTAATTCGACTTATGAACTGCGTGTTAAAACCGGTGATGACTGGGCTTCCCGGCGTATGACCATTGGCCCCATTGGCGCAGATAGCGGCAGTCGCAGCAAATGCTATTATGTTATATACGACGATCATATCGTGGTGAAAATCACGCCCAAACCCCCGGTGGATTTTGAACGGTATGTCCAGAACATCAACCGGGACAACCAGATTGCCCTGTTACTGTCCCCGCGGGAGTGCCTGGTCCCCCGCATCGCCGTTATCTTGAAAAAAATCATACCCCACCAGGTCAAGTCAGACCAGCCCATAGAATCCCAAGAAAAACAGTATATTAAATGGCTAACCGAAAATCCGGAAGCCCAATCCCATTTAAAAATCGGTGATGGGTTTGCTTATTTTATGGATCTCTCCAAATACTTTTTTCTAGGACATATTCTCCAACGCATTCATAGCATCGAAGATAAAATGTCAGAAGAAATCTTGAAGAACCCATTGCTCTGGAGTAACGTCGAATTTGAAGCACGCTATGGATCACAAAATGCCGATATCGTTGATCAACTCAATCCCGTCTATACCTCTTTTCATACGCGGATATACGACTTATTGCAGCAACATCATTTGGACGGTGCGGTATCAGAATTCAATCTCAAAGAGTGGTTCCTGGTATATCTATCGGGTGGCAAACCGACACCGGCAGACCTTGAGGCCAAGCCCAGTGTTTTTTCGGATATGTACGCCTCAACCATGAAGCTGTTCAACACGAAACGTGCGGCTGTTGAAAGCTATCGGCGCATGATTCGATCTTATGTCTTATCCCGGAATCTGAAACAGCACAGTTCGGCAATTTCGAGCATGGTTATCAATCTTCTGGATCTACTCTATTGGCTGGGGAAAAAAAAATTAGCCATGCGCGATTTGAAACCGGACAATTTACTCGTGGCCGGAAATCCATCCAAATTCCCCCAGTTTTTGGGATCTGCCAATTTGTACGCCATTGGCTTGATTGATGTTGAAACCGCGGTTTCATACGAGGGGCCGGATCCCAAGCGTATTCGCCAACCACCCTTAGGTGGCACGCCCTCCCATGCAACACCCGCCCACCAGTTACGAAACAGTACCATCCTGGATGTCTATAAAGACCTGCCGCTGATATTGCAACTTCAGGACTGGTATGCCACAGCGGCCATGATCTATCAGGTGGTCACGGGAGAACGTTTATTTGAGAAGACCGCCAAGCATCTGATAAAACTGAAAAAAAGTATTAAAGAAAAATCTGCGAATAAGCGTGGTATGACTTCAGTATTAAAAAAAGTGAGTTTGTCTTTCTGGCGGGTGGCGCAACAGGAATTTGATGCCAAGACTGCTGAAAATGAAAAAAAACTGCGATTCATCAACCAGATCCTGACGCCCGAATCGAATGCCATGCTGCTGGCTAAGTTTTCTATCACCCAAAAAAGCGTGCAAAAAGCTGTGCAGCGCCTGGTTCAATCGCAAAACGTATTCAAGGGCGATAAGATACTAAAAAATTTCATTGCCGCGCCGGCGCTTAAGATTCATCATTTTCGTATCAAGTTTAACGATGAAAAGGCCAGGCAGTTGTCACCAGAAGATAGGCAGACTGCCGCGATATTCCTCAATGATCTCATTTTTCTCAAAATACAATCCGAACATTTGAGGCTCAGCGCCAACCTGTTATCAAAATCCGTTCCCGCCATCTCAGCCTATGATCTGCTCAAAGCAATGTTCATTGTTGTCCAGGTACACATGAGCCAGAAACGATTTGGGATTGCAAGGACCCAGAAGTAACACCCTACCCATCAATTCCCTAATCCGAATATCGGAACCCGAAACAAAATTTAAATTCAATTCCCAAATTCCCCCAAACATGCTTTTGATTTAAGGCCGTGTTTTTATTTTCAGAAGGGTTGTCAGATTAACTTTCCGATACCGTCAGAAGGGGCCCACTACGTTTCGAAAGGACATATCAATGCACCTGTGAATAAGCTATCGTCATCTCTGTTCAAACTTAATCGGAAGTGTAATCGTAATCGATCCGTCGGGGGGTGCATCAAAGGGAGCTGCTTTTTTAACTGCCTTTTTGGCGGCACGATCCAGAATCCTGTTCCCCGATGTGCTGACCACATTGATGGACACCAATTCACCCAGACGACCAATAATAAACGCGACTGTCACCACGCCCTCTAAATTGCGTCTGAGCGCCCTTCGCTTGTATTCTTTGTCGGCTTCTTTCGTAATTTTTTGCCTTAAAAGATCAGTATAACTTCTTTCAGACCGATCTAAATCATGTTCATAAACGGAAAGCGGGGCTTCTAAAGCATTCTGAACAACTTCTGGTGCATCTTCCCATGCAGTGACCACGGGGTCACGGATAGCCGGGATTTGAGGCAAGGATGACAATTTTTTCAGGCGTTCATCCGCGATTGGTTGAGGCGGCTGGAATTGGGGTGCAGTAATAGCCCGACTCGGATTCACACGAATGGGAGATGGTTGACGCTCAAAAACCGCCTGGGACTCCTTGGGAAGTGTTGGTGGCATCACCACCCTGGGTTGGGGACGTGATTTGATGGATTGAAGTGTCAGTTCGATACGTGAAACCACATTGGGACGGTATATGGTCGCCAGATGGACCAGCAAGATTAGATGTACGCCCACGGAAAGGAGCATCAATCCCCGAAAGAGCCAGTTTGGTTTGTGCATGTCAGCATGCATGGCGTCTGGTTTGTTCGTTTATTGGGTGTGTTGGGTTTAACCTGCAGCATTCAGGTGTAAGCCACAGCCATAAGCTGCTTAATGCTTGCAGCTGATTGCTTATGGCAGCCCGTGAAATTTGTTGAGGAAGAAAATGAACATGCGTTAAACAAGCTGTCTCTTCAAATTTCTTGCTAAATGCTATTTGCGTTCTGTTGCCAAAACAAGCTTTCCGGCTCCGGCGGCTTTGGCGATATCCATGACATTGACTGCCTTGTCCAGAATCACGGTTCGGTCTGCCTTAATGACCACCGGCAGATCGGTATGGCCGCTCAGACGGGTTTTGATTTTATCAAATAGTAAATTCAGGGGAACAGGCTGTTCATCCATGTATACGATTCCGGCCGAGTTAACATAGATTGTGATTTCTTCTTCAATTTGCGGTGCGGTTGCTTTGGCGTGCGGCAGCTTAACCGCAATGCCTTCGTCCACCATGAAGTTTGTGGTTAACAGAAAATAAATCAACAATAAGAAAACAATATCGATCAGAGAAGTTAACGGTGCCTGTAACTGGTAATAGTGCCGTTCTCGTTTTGGAAATAACATCTTATCTACCTCGGTTATATTGTTCGCAATCAGCCCTTGGCAGCTGACGGCTTCTACCTTGATGCTGAAAACTGGGTTACGTTACCACCGCCTTTAGAAACGTTACGGCACCCCGCTGCAGTCTGGCCTCATAGCGGTTGACCTCCGAAACCAGATAACTATGGGCGATGATAACCGGAAGGGCGACACAAAGCCCCATGGCCGTCGTGAGCATGGCTTCCCAGATGCCACCGGCCAAAACAGCTGCATTGACCTTGCCGCCCATTTCCTGGATGACCATGAAGGCCTTGATCATGCCCACAACGGTCCCCAATAATCCCAGTAAAGGGGCAATGTTGCCGATGGTCGCCAGTGCCTGCAAATATCGGGAAAGCCCTCTGAGTTGCTCCTCGGTGGCATGCATGATAATCCCCTCTAAGGTTTCCTGGCTTTTATCCTTTACCTCCAAGGCCTGTTCCAGGACAGCACCCATGGGAGACTCACTGGCGATTGCCAGGTCGCGCGCCTGGTCGTCATGTCCCTGTTTTACCAAATCTGCCACCTGTTTCGCCAACCCATGCCCCCGTCGTCTTAGCCAGGCGATACGAATTAATCTCTCCAGAAATATGGCCAACGCAACAACCGAACAGAGCAAAATCGGTATGACCAGCAGGCCGCCCTTGAATAAAAATTCGAACATGTCCCCCTCCCTAACAACGTTTGCCTATATATTATTTAAATGAAATAAATCCCAACAATTACATCGGCACAATTGAAGTATAAAATGATACGCAATTATGACGACCGCTAACCTAAAAACAATAGGTGGAGCTGAAACAACCATCGGGATCGATATCGCTATCGGGATCGGGATCGAATTGTAAGCGCCTAAAAGGTCTCTTCAATATCGGCAACCCCATCAAAATCCAGGTCCTTTTGGCGACGAACGACCTGTTCGGATGCATCCAGCGCATCCCACACATCCGGCTTGCCATCAGCGTTGGTATCCTTGGCAATACCCGCCAGCCGCCCCCCCTCGTAAGCGTACCAGAGTTCGCTGTGACCATCACCGTCGGCATCCAGTTCCCCACGCGCTAAATTCCCCTGAGCGTCATAATGCCATTTCAGCTCCCACCTGCCGTCCGCATCCCGATCCTCCCGGCTTTCCGTGCGGCCACCGGCTTGATCGAAAATTTCCAGAAGTGTAACAATCTTGCCGCTGGTATCCAAATACTCTCTTTGGGCCATGATATCGTTCTGATAATAAGATTTCTGATCAGGAGCACCATTAGCGTCTTTATCCAGTTCTACGACACGCGTCCAAGGCGATTGATCATAATAATGAACCAATTCAAAGAAACCGTTGCCGTCCGTATCCTGGCTGATGCGTGTTTTTTTCTTGTTCCGATAGGCTATTTTAAGATCAATGCGGCTGTCAGCATTGGTATCCCGTTCTTCACGGATCAATTGGTTGTTGCGATAATGCTGGAAACTATCCATCCGGCCATCCCGGGTCAGATCTCTTTCAATAGATCGGGTCTGCCCCTGGGCATTGAAATAGATTCGTATGTCCACCTTGCCATCTTGATCGGCATCCACTTCCTGGGATGCGGGTGTCCCATTGTCGTATGTCACCCGGGTTTCGCGGACACCATCCCGGTCACGATCTTCTTCCATATGCGATACAGCGCCGGCCTGATAAAAAACCACTTTTTCATAGCGGCCGTCCTGATCATGGTCCCAATACTGGGTTTGAATTTGTTTGTCCTGGTAGGTCTCTGTCAGGTCCAGATCCCCATCACCATCCGTATCCCGATATCTTTTTTTCAGGGATTCGTTCTCACCGAATACGAGTCGTTCTTCGACCCGGCCATCTTGATTTTCGTCAAAAACCCGTTCTGACAGCTGTTTGTCCTGATATCGCTCTGTGATGGCAACACCGTTTGATCCAGCCGGACGCCGAACAATTCGCACCACCTGACTATTCTGATAATAATAGACCGTATCAAACTGACGGTCGCCATTGCTATCCTCTTGCACCACAAGCGGCAAGCCATTTGGATCGAATTCAATTTCTTGATAAATCCGGCCGCTTTGCCCCAAACGCTCCAAACGCTTTTTTACGCCTTTTTGGTAATGATAACGCACATCGAAAATGCCATCCGCGTTTGAATCTTCCTCCAGGCGTTCTAACTCGCCTTCATGGTAATATTGAATTCGATCTGCAACACCATTATCGTCCGCATCAATCGTAAGTTGGGCCAGTTGTCCCTGCTGATCAAATATGGCTACCTGCTCATGAATGCCATCTTGGTCTACATCTTTTGTCTTGGTTTGCTGCTCCGCCGCAGTTATCCCGTTGGAAAATGGAATCCCAATTCCGAGCATGATCCAAAAAAGCAGTATGGTATATTTGAGATAAGACATTAAACTTAAAGGATCATCTCCCAATTAGTTGGTGCTATCATTTGAAATATCACTGATTGTTGTTCTATGTTACGAGTGACTAGTTCGTGTCCAGGATTCGAGGATTCCAGGGGCCAAGTGGTGCTTTTAGCGGATTGCCAATTGCTGATACTGGATCCCCGATTCCTCGGGGATGACAAACGGAGAATTGCAGCTACCAGCTATCAGCATTAAGCCCTAAGCAGCTGTGGCTTATACCTGATTGCTTAATACTGGATCCTTGATGCTGGATGCTGGATGCTGTAACCCGCAACCCGAACGATACGCCTGCCTTATGCCCCCTATTCTCCCTGTCTTTCCCGCGCAGGCGGGAATCCAAAAAAGCGGTCAGCCCTTCCTGTCATTCCCTTGAAAACTTGTCCCCTCGAAAGAGGGGAAGGGGCACGGAGTGAAGCTTTCGCGCTATCCAGACAAGGCAATTTGCTCATAGCCTATTCTGGATCCCCTAATGGACCAGGATAGCTGGATTCCAAGGAACAAGCTACTTTGAGTTACGGGCTACACGTCACGTGGAGCGGCTTGAATTATGCTTTCAGCAACTCACAACGCGAAACCTGCAACCCGTTTCCCGCTCTCTTGAATCCTGGGCCCCTTGAATCCTTGAATCCTTCTTCTCCAACTAAATTGGAGAAGAAGGATTCAAGGGGTGTTTTCCATGTGTCTCGCCTAGCGAAAAATATATGCTGCCACCCAAGCTGTCAATATATTTCAATTGACACAAAATCGTGATAAATCCCAATGTTGCAAAAGCCTGAGGGCTCCAGAATGAAGGCGTCTGAGGGTGAAGTCGTAGTTCTTTACTTCGAACCCTAAGCAACGCAGAATCTGGGGCTCTCAGGCTTTCCCAAAGGGTGAACAACATGATAAAAAGACGACCTTATCGTTAAATTTCAACAGGATATTATACGCAAGAAAGGTTGCTATCGCTATGATATCGGGTATAATAAACAATTAACTGTATAGTTTTGTCATGTTGTTTATGCAACCTTGGGGTAAACCACGCATGTCACTGATTGTAAATGAAATTTTCTTTAGCATCCAGGGCGAATCCACCCATGCAGGATTGCCGTGCATCTTTATCCGCCTGACCGGTTGCAACCTGCGTTGCACCTACTGCGATACCACTTATGCGTATGCCGAAGGGCAGCGCCGGGAAATTGAAGACGTCTTGAAAATAATTGGAACCTACCCGTGCCAGCGGATTGCCATTACGGGTGGAGAACCCCTTTTGCAGTCCGGCACGCCCAAACTGATTACCGAAATAATAGAAAGCGGATGTGAGGTCATACTCGAAACCAATGGCAGTTTTGACATTGGCCAGGTAGACCGCCGGTGCCATCGTATCGTGGATGTTAAATGCCCCGGCAGTGGCGAACAGGACAGTTTTGATTATAACAATCTTCAACATCTAAATTCCAACGACCAGGTAAAGTTTGTAATCGGTGACCGTGAAGATTACGACTTCGCCCAAAAATTTCTGGTTGATCTGCCAAACCGCTTGCCGCGGGGCAATCGCCTATTTTCACCCCATATGACAAAGCTCGCACCAGCCGATATGGCTGCCTGGATTTTGGCTGATGGTTTGGATGTTCGCCTGCACTTGCAGCAGCATAAGTTTATCTGGCCGGGGATCGAGCGAGGCGTTTGACAAATGAGTTCATTGTGTTTGTTGAGTTCGTTGGGTTTGTTGGGTTGTCCATTGCCCTCAGCTTAACCTTAGACTCATCGCTATTCTGCAACTCAATAAACCCAACGAACTCAACAATCCCAATAAACAGGAATGGGAATATAGATCATGCAAAAATTCAAACCCAAAAGGGCTATCGTCTTGGCCAGTGGCGGGCTCGATTCTACAACGGTTATGGCCATTGCCAGGGATGAAGGCTTTGATAT
>Ga0180436_10000829_pt1 | contig 30936 bp, 26 predicted proteins | sample SS_ome_2_FD_132434 | JGI IMG/M metagenome (GOLD analysis project Ga0180436, IMG submission 132434) | Hypersaline lake sediment archaeal communities from the Salton Sea, California, USA - SS_3_S_2 metaG | ecosystem: Environmental > Aquatic > Non-marine Saline and Alkaline > Hypersaline >... | reverse complement strand
TGAACGTGGTGGCCACTTCGTTGAGCACTTCGTTGTCCATGTCCAGCAGCTGCTGGGTCACCGCGTAGGCGCCGGAGGGCGCGTTGATGTGCGGCGTGATGAGGAAACGAACGCTGGTGCTGCTCGCCGCCTGGACGGTCAGCGAGTGCGGCCCGAGGAGGTACTCCGCGCCGCCGGGGGCCGAGATGTAGGACTGCACCTGCACGTCGGTCTCGAAATCGGTGCCGTTGGCCACCAGAGCATCCTGGGTGAAGCTCTCACCCTGGGCGAATTCCTGGGGATAGAGCGAGCAGTAGAAGTCCCAGTCGCCGCTGGGGCCGCTGGAACCCTGGTCGCCGACGAAGAAGGTGATCGACTTCTCGCCCACATACTGCCAGGAGCCGTCCGCTTCCTTGGACTTCATGATGCCGGTCCAGGTGTAGAGGCCGGGGAAGGCGTTCGCGGGCAGGGGCTTGCCGAAGCTCAGCGTGCCGGCCCAACCGGGATAGATGTTCTTCTGGATCTGCCCCACGGACAGGTTGCCCAGGGGGTCGCCCATCTGCCAGAGCAGACGGATCGGCTGGTACGCCATGTTGCCGTTGACCACGAGCACCGAGACCCGCACGCGGTCACCGCCGAAGTAGGGGCTCTCGTCCGCGAACAGGGTGTCGAACTGCACGTCGTCGCCGACCAGCTCGGCCATGGAAACGGTACCGAACGCCAGCACCATGGCACATGCAACCAATAGAACTCTCTTCATCTCGTTCATCCTCCAAAAGGTTCCGCCGGCAACTGCCCGGTGCAACGACTGGCGCTGTGGTAGCCGCCCGCACCGAAAACCCCCTTTAGCCGACACGTCTCAAGTTGTGGAATCAGCCAACGTATGCTCTGCCCCGCCGGCATCTGACGCCAACGGAGCCGTCTACCCGAAATGATGCTTCCCTGTCACCAGGGCTCGAATACGGCCCCATACGGTCCGAATTATCACGGTGAAGGATCATGTGGATGCGGCATTGCTTTTCCACACGGCAATCCTTGAAACAACTGATTATGTGACGAGAAAGAAGGCCATGCAGTGGTGAGAGATCCCACAACATGCACAACACGTGTTCTCAATAATAAATACCGCTCCACTAATTGTCAAGTTTCTCCGGCACTCTATCGGGCCGATGCCGCTGAAACTTGAATCCCGTCCGGCCGCTGGGCCTGGTGCCCGGTCTGTATTCGGAATCAGGGCGGCCTGACCCGGCCGCGCCTTATGACCATAGAGATTATCAAAACTAATAAAAGTTACAACAAAATGACAGCCTGGTGCGATTTCAAGGCGGAATCCACCACCTCACCCTGCCCCGGGGCAGGGGATCGATCAGCGGCCGATGAGGGTCAACGGGAATCGAAAAAAATTCACGAGGTAGGCCCGGAGCAGCGGAAATCGCTGCTCGGGAGGCATGGAATGAACCATCCAGCGGGCCTCGGCCGGAGCGAAGCGGCCGAACCAGAACAGCGGCCCGTGATTGCGGATGAGGAAGCGGAGGCGGTTGCGGTGGTAGCGGTAGAAGAATCGTGAGCTGAGCTTTCCCGAAGAGACGGACTCGTGGTGCAGCGCCCGGGCCGCGGGAATCACCGCCACGCGGTGGCCCTGCCGGCGGGCCCGCAGGCAGAGCTCGGTTTCTTCGTAGTACCCGGGGCGGTAGCCGGAATCGAGGCCGCCCAGCTCGTCCCACGCGCTGCGCCGGACAGCAAGGGCCGCACCGGTGACGTAGTCCACGTCCGCCGGCTCGTCGTGCTGGCCGCGGTCCTCTTCCCCGCGGCCGATGTGCGAGGTGATCAACGAGGGGTGGATCAGCGCCCCGGCATGCTGCAGGGTGGTGCCGTCCGGGTCGTAGATCTTGCAGCCGGCCACCGCCAGCCGGGGGGCCGCGGCAAGGGCCGAGGCCAGCTGCTCGAGCGTGTCGGGCCAGATCTCGGCGTCGGGGTTGAGCAGGAAGAGGATCTCTCCGGCGGCGCGGGCCGCGCCGAGATTAACGCCGCCGGCAAAGCCGAGGTTGCGGCCGGCGCGGACCAGCGTCACCCCGGGGTGCCGGCCGGCGGCCCGTTCGGCGGACCCGTCGGTGGAGGCATTATCCACAAGAATAACTTCCGCCGGGGGGTCGGGGCGGCGGGCGGCGAGGGAGTCGAGGCAGCTGTCGAGCAGGCGGCCGGCGTTGTAGTTCACCACCACCACGGAAACCAGCGGGTCCGGGCCGCTCACGAACCGGCCCCCCGGCCGAGCAGGCGGCGCAGGAACCGGGCCGTGCGGTGGGCCAGGCCCGCCTCGGCCTGCCGCAGCAGGCGGTCCCGCTCTTCGGCCAGTTTGCGCAGCGAACCGGCTTCGGCCTCCCGGTCGGCCAACGCCTCCTCCAGGCGCTCGATGCGGGCCCGGGAGGCGGCGAGCTCGTCCCGGGCCATGGCAATGGCCCGGCGGTGATCGTCCAGCCCTTCCTCGTAGCGCTCTTCCTTGTCCCGCAGCCCGGCGATGACCCGCCCCTGTTCGGCGGCCAGGCGGTCCAGGGCCGCCTCCCGCTCCGGACCGGCGGCGGCATCGAGCGCTTCCGCCAGGCGGTCGGCCAGGGCCCGGGTGTCCTCGAGCTTCTTCTCCTGCTCCACGGCGTAGCGGTGGTGCTCGGTGGCCCGGTCGGAGAGGCAGCGGAAGAAGACCTGCAGCAGCCGGTGCATGTCGAGCACATCTTCGCGGGGATCCTGCCGCCGCGGCAGACCGGCGGGCAGGCCCGGCGGCAACTCGCCCGGCTCGCGCCCGATGCAGATCACCCGGCGGTACGAGGGCTCGCGATTCGACTGGGGGAAGAAGTCGACGTTGTAGTACTTGTTGAAGTGGCGGTAGGTCTCGGGGAACCCGGGCAGCGAGAGGGTCAGGTGATTGGCGAACATCATCAGCGTCCAGTGGTGCAGGTAGCCGTTGGGCACGCTGAGCAGGGGCAGGCCCTTCGCCTCGGCCCAGCCGCTGACCTCGCCCGCCGCGGGCAGGCCGAGGTCCAGGTGCTCGGCGAGCCAGGGGTGCGGCTCGTGCCGCAGCGAGGTGTAGTAGTCGGCCACCAGCCGTTCGGCGTCGGCCACCCCGGGGTCGTCGAAGGGCCCGGCGAGGATCACCGCCCGGGAGCTGACCCGCAGCAGCTCGTCCAGCACGCGGGCGCGCTCCTCGGGGGGCACGTGCTCCAGCACGTCGCAGCAGCTGACCACCGGGAAGGAGCGGTCGGGGAAGGGCAGTGCGGTGGCGGAGCCTCTGACATAGGTGGAGTGCGGGATCTCCCCCTCGATCAGGTCGCAGAAGGTGACCCGCCGCGAAGGAAGAAAGGCCGCCAGGTGGCCGGGGAAGCCGCCCACGTCGAGCACCGGCGCGCCGCCCGGGTCATCGCCGGCGGCGAGAAACACCTCGGCCGCATCGGCGATCACGCGGTAGCGCTGGTAGATGTCGAAGGGCAGGAATTCCAGTTCCGCTTCGCTCATGACCCGTCTCCGTGGTGCAGGGACCAGCTGTTCTCCAGCTGCACCAGGCCCAGCCGCTCGCGCACCTGGCCCTCGATGACCCGGAAGGAGAAGGCCCGCTCCCGGTGGTCGAAGGGCGTGCGCAGGTCCTTGCGATAGACCGCGGCGGAGAAGAGGTACTTGCCGGGCAGCAGGGGCAGGTTCTCAACGACGTAGTCCATGTGCCCCCGGCCCGGGCCGATGCGGCCGATGCGGTAGTCGCAGAAAAAGCTGTTCGGCCCGTTGATCTGCACGCCGTTGCGGTCGAAGAGCGCCACCCCGAACACCGGCTCCTCGACGGCCTTCCCGGCCTTCCAGTGGATGCGGGCCACCAGCCGTTCACCGGTGCGGAAGTCGCTTTCCTCCTCGTCCCGCTCGTTGTGGAAGGTCACCCCGGTGATCGTCACCTCGCCGGTGCCCCAGCGGCTGCGGTCCTCGCTGTAGGCCACCCGCTCCATGTCGGCCTCGAACGATTCGTCCTTCCCCGGCTCCGCCCCGTCAGCGGGGCGCTCGCCGGCCGCCTCCTGCCGCGCCGCCGCCTCCGCCTCCTTCTTCCGCCGCCGGGCCTTCTCCTCCTTCTCCTTCTGCCGCTGGATCCGGCCCACCAGCCGATGGTAGTCGATGATCGCGTCGCGGGTCTTGCCCAGGGTGATCACCTCGCCCCGGTGCAGCAGCAGGGCGCGGTCGCAGAGCCGCTCCACTGCGTCGAGGTCGTGGGAAACGATGACGATGGTCTTTTTCTTCTGGCGGAAGAGGTCGAATTTGTCGGCGCACTTGCGGGCGAAAGCCTCGTCACCAACGGCCAGCACCTCGTCCACGAGCAGGATGTCGGGATCGACGTGCACCGCGATGGAGAAACCGAGGCGGGCGTACATCCCCGAGGAGTAGTTGCGCACCGGGGTGTCGATGAAACGCTCCAGCTCGGAGAAGGCGATGATGTCCTCGAGCTTGGCCTCGATCTCCCGCCGTCCGAAACCGAGGATCGAACTGTTGAGGAAGATATTCTCCCGGCCGCTGAGGTCGGGGTTGAACCCGGCGCCCAGCTCGAGCAGCGCCGCCACCCGCCCGTCGATGGTCACCGTGCCCTGGTCGGGGAGGATGATGCGGGCGATGAGCTGGAGCAGGGTGCTCTTGCCCGAGCCGTTGGGGCCGATGAGGCCCAGGGTCTCGCCGCGGGTCACCTCGAAGTCGACATCGCGGAGGGCCCAGAAGGTCTCCCGGGTGTAGTTCTTGCGGTGCACCATCCCCAGCAGCCGTTCCTTGAGGTTGGTGGTCTTCAGGTGATGGATGGTGAACTTCTTGGCGAGGTTCCGGCCGGTGATCACCGCTTCCGCTTTCATCGGACCGCACCCTCCCTCAGAGCGTTTCGGCGAACTTCGGCTGCCGCCGGTGGAAAACCAGGAAACCGATGGCCAGGGTGACCAGGGTGACCGCGACGAGGGCGAGCCAGCGGCGCGGCGAAGGGAAACCGGAAAGGAAGAGCACGTCCCGGTAGGCATTGATGAACTGGGTCATCGGATTGTAGAGCAGGAGCCACTTCACCGCCTGGGGGGCGTTGGCGTTGATCACCTTGTCGATGGGATAGACGATGGGCGTGGCCCAGAACCAGATGGTGACCAGGATCTCGAGGAAGTGCTTGGTGTCCCGGAAGTAGACATAGATGGTGGAGACGAGAAAGCAGAGTCCGGCGGTGAAGAGGATGTGCAGCAGCATCACCCCGGGCAGCGCCGCCACCGACAGGTTGAGTTCGATCCTGAAATAGAGCAGGGCCGGGAAGAGCACGAGGAAGGTGAGCAGGAACTGCACGAAACTGGAAAGCACGATGGCGAGGGGGATGATCATCCGCGGGAAATAGACCTTCTTGATCAGCCCGGCATTGTCGACGATCGATCCGCAGGAGGTCATCAATGAAATGACGAAGAAATTCCAGGGCAGGTAGCCGAGAATAAAGTATACGGGAAAGTTTTCCATGTCCACGTGGAAGACCACGGTAAAAACGAACCAGTAGACCATGAGCATGATCAGGGTATTGATCAGCGACCAGAAAAAACCGAGCACCGACCCCTTGTACTTGATCTTCAGATCGCGGACCACCAGGTTGCGCACCAGCTCCTTGTATTCAATGAGCCCGCGCAGTTCCCCGGCGATGGTGATGCGGCTTTCCTGCATCTCGAGCGCTTCCTCCCGCGGCCCGTGGCCGGCCCTGAAAGCTTTTTGGACGATAGGTTTACCCCGCAACGAGGCAGGCGATTATAGGTAGCGGCCGGAACCAAAGTCAAGGAAGCGCAACCCGGCCGCCGCTTCCCGTGCCCCCCAGGCGGGATGGCCGCCACACCATGCTGTACCGGAGCACCGGCCTGAAGAGACAAAAAAATATCGGGAAAATCACCGGAAAACCTTTCCGGGCAAGGCTCGGTACCCCATCATGCGCCCGTTGATGAATTTTTTACCGCATACGATATGACAGTAATGTCTATATATATCAAGCATTTAAAATCCATGAGCCGCCAAATATCACGTCGTTTCTGCATTCACAATGGGGATATTCGGCAAATGCAGTAATGACGGGGGTTTCAGCGAATTGGTCCTTGACAGCGGCAACCCGCTTTGCTATAAATCGCCTGACAACATCCACCTTGAACAGTGCAACGGAATTTCGGGAAGGAGTACAGACGTATGAACAAGTCTGAACTGATCGAAAAAATGGCCAAGGATGCTGACATCCCCAAGACCGCGGCCAACGCGGCCCTCAACTCCATGATCGAGGGCGTGACCAAGTCCCTGAAGAAGAACCAGAAGGTGACCCTGGTCGGCTTCGGCACGTTCTACACCACGAAGCGGAAGGCCAGAAAGGGCCGCAACCCGCAGACCGGTGAAGTGATCAAGATCAAGGCCAAGAAGCTCGCCAAGTTCAAACCGGGCAAGAAGCTCGAAACCTCCATCTGACCCCGGGTCGGAGCGGAGAGCGTGTACGAAAGGGCGGCCTCCGGGCCGCCCTTTTTATTGCCATAATTGTCTCGATGCAGAAAAATAACCGCAATAAGCCAGAATAGAAATAAATCGTTTAATTATTTTCTTGACAACGCATAGGGATATGGGTAGATTCTAGCTATACAGGGCAGTACGAATTTTCCAACCCCCAACGATTTCCCCGGCGCCGGCCGAAGTCGTGCCGCCGGTGGCCGGAACGGGACGCAGAAAAGGTCCCCCGGGAGAACAACACAATGAAAAAAATAGACACCAGGTTCGCCGAACGAATCCGGGCCAAACGGAAGGCCAAGGCGCTCCGCCAGTACCAGCTGGCCAACCTGGTGGGGATCGACCCGGTGTACATCAGCCAGATCGAAACCGCGCGCAAGGTGCCCACGGTCCCCATCGCCAAACGCCTGGCCGTGGAACTGGAAGACAACGTCGATGAGTACATCCGCTGGGCCGCCCTGCACCGGGCCCAGGGAGACGCGCGCAAGTACTTCGAGCCGCCGTCCCCCCGCTACCCCAACCTGCGCGGCCTGATCCTCTCCAAGTGCAAGAACCGCAAGGAGACCGAACGGGACCTCGGCACCCAGGAGTTCGGCTTCCAGGAACGGCTCATCGTGCACACCCTGGTCATCCGCCCCCTGGAGACGGTGTTCATCGATTCCGAGCTGAAGAAGTCGGCGAGCGGAGACGTCGCCCGGCTCAAGGACGAGCTGCTCGGCTCGGACATGGAACCGGAATCCAGCGCCGAGTTCCTCGAAAAATACGGCGAAATCACCGGTGACAGCGAGGAGTGCCACGCCCTGATCGAGGAGAAGCTCAAGCGGGAGTACAACCTGCCCGGGCGGCACCTGGTGAGCATGCTCTTCAACAGCACCGTCGACGCCTGGACCTTCGACAATTCGCGGATGGAGCTCAGCGTTGCCTCGCCCATCCCGGCCTTCGAGAGCACCTACGCCTACCTCGACAAGAGCACGGCGCCGACTCCGGCGAACCAGGGGCTGGGGGCCAAGCTTCGCGAGTGCCGGAAGAACCGCGACATCAGCATCGCCGACCTGGCCAAGGAATCGGGCGTGGTGAGCCGCGCGCTGGAAAAGCTGGAAAGCGACAAGTCCGAGGTGGACCTCGAAGTGCTGGGCAAGGTCCTCGCCCGGCTCAAGGTGGCCCCGGGCATCGAGGCCGAGGGCTTCTCCCTCGACTCGCTGGACCACCAGTACTTCAGTTGCTTCTCCACCCTCTCCAAGCAGTCCCAGAAAGAGGTGGACGACTTCCTCAACTTCAAGCTGCAGCAGGAGCAGGCGGAGAAGAAGACGCGAACCAGGGCCAAGGCCACCCCGAAGAAAGCGGCAAAAAAGACCGCGAAGAAGTGACGGCTCAAACAGCGACCGACCCGAAGGCACCGCTCACCGCGGTGCCTTTTTTATGGCATCACCGCTCATGGCGCGGAGCGAAGCGACGAAGTGGGTCCGCCACTGCGGGCCCTCTCCTCTCTGTCACTGCGAGGAGCCCACGATGCGGGCGACGCGGCAGTCTCTATTCGACCAGAGTACGCGCCGGAGAGATCGCCACGGCCCTCACCTTCGGTGAGGGCCTCGCAATGACGGGTGGAGATGACATCGTGCGGCGGAAACGGTTCCTGCAACATACTTCCGCGGCCCCCGCGGTCGGACGCTCGCAATGACGAGGGAAATAGACATTGCTCGGCGAAAACTGTTCCTTCCCCAAACCTCCCACGTCCCCCGCGGTCAGGGGCTCGCGATGACGGAAGGGTCGCTTCGCTAAACTTGCGATGACGGGGGGAGCGACTCGTTCATGCTGCCGGTGCGGTAGCCCTCGAGGTCGAGGGAGATGAAGGTGTAGCCCAGCGGCTTGATGCGGGCCACGATCTCCGCCGCGGCCTCGGGGGTGAGGGCGCGCGCCATCTCCTCCGGCGCGATCTCGATGCGTGCCGTGTCGCCGTGGTGGCGCAGGCGGAAGCGGCGGAACCCCATCTCGCGCAGGGCGGCCTCGCCCTGCTCCACCATGCGCAGGGCATCCGTGCTGAGGGTCTCGCCGTAGGGGATGCGGGTGGCCAGGCAGGCGTAGGCCGGCTTGTCCCAGGTGGGCAGGTCGAAGCGCCGGGAGAGCTCGCGGATCGCGTCCTTGGTCAGCCCGGCCTCGCGCAGCGGGGAGCGGACCCCCAGCTCGCCCAGGGCACGCATCCCCGGACGGTAGTCGTCATCGTCGTCGAGGTTGCTCCCATCGGCCACCCAGGCCAGCCCCTCGGCTTCGGCCAGCGCGGCCAGCTCGCCGAAGAGGGAGCGCTTGCAGTGGTAGCAACGCTGGGGCCCGTTCTCCCGCAGCCCGGTCACGGCCATGGCATCGATGTCGAGGAAGCGGTGGCGCAGCCCCAGGGACCCAACCAGCACCCCCGCCTCCGCCATCTCGAAGGCCGGGTGGACCGTGCTGCGGATGGTCACGCAGAGGCAGCGGCCGGGCAGCGCCAGGTGGGCCTGCCGGGCGAGAAAGGCGCTGTCCACCCCGCCGCTGAAGGCCACGAGTACGGACCCCATCCCCTCGAGGATCGACTGCAGCCGCTCCAGGCCCTGATCCGCGTCCATCACCCCGTTCACCTCCCCCGGCCGCCAGCGCATCTGACGGGATAATAAGAACTTGATATGCCAAACGATCCATGATAACTTTACGGCAATTCCACTGTTCGTCAAGTGGGCGGTTGCCCGCTTTTTTTATTTGTGGCGACGTTGGAAGGCCGACACCCGTCCTGCGGGGCCGGGAGACGCGTAAGGAGACGCGTAACGTATGGCGGCGTATCGGGACATCGAGGACAGGGTCCGGCGCATGGTGGAGGATCTGGTCCGCGGCTCCGAACTGGAGCTGGTGGAGGTCACCTTCACCCGCGAGGGACGGCGGACGTTCCTCAGGGTCTTCATCCACCGCGACGGGGGCATCACTCTCGCCGACTGCCAGTCGTTGAGCGAACGGCTCGACCTGGCGCTGGAGGTGGAGGACTTCATCCCGGACGCCTACACGCTGGAGGTTTCGTCCCCCGGTGTAAACCGGCCGCTGGTGACGAGGCGCGATTTCGAGCGCAACATCGGGCGGTTGGCGAGGATCAGCACGACTGAGGTGCTCGACGAACGGAAACGCTTCCTGGGACGGATCCAGGAGGTGGACGATCGCGAGCTGACGCTCGAGGGAAGCCGGAAAACCTGGCACATCCCGCTGGAGAGCATTGCCAAGGCGAAACTCGAAGTCGAGTTCCGCCAGCACGGCCCCGCCGGGGCGGTGAACATGGACCGGAAGACAAATGAACGGTGAACTGCTGAAGGTTGTGGAACAGGTGGGCCGCGAGAAGGGGATCGAGACCGAGATCATCATCTCCGCGCTGGAGGAGGCCATCGTCATGGCCTCGAAGAAGTACTTCCGCACCAGCGAGGAACTGATGTCCCACCTCGACCGCACCACCGGCCACCTCACGGTTTTCGCGCGCAAGGCGATCGTGGAAAACGTCGAGGACCCCGACCTCGAGATGACCCTCGAGGAAGCGAAGAAGATCGACCCCGAGGCCGAGATGGACGGCGTGGTGGACATCCCCAAACCCACCGACGGGCTGGGGCGCATCGCTGCCCAGGCGGCCAAGCAGGTGATCTACCAGAAGGTCCGCGAGGCCGAGCGGGACATCATCTACACCGAGTATTCCGAACGGATCGACGAGGTGGTCACCGGGCTGATCAAGCGCTTCGAGAAGGGCGACCTGATCATCGACCTGGGCAAGACCGAGGCGATCTGCCCGCGGAAGGAGCAGGCGCGCCACGAGAACTACCGCCAGGACGACCGCATCCGTGCGGTGATCGTCGAGGTGAACCGGCTGACCAAGGGGCCCCAGGTGGTGGTCTCGCGCACCAGCCCGATCCTGCTCAAGCATCTCTTCGAGATGGAAGTGCCCGAGATCTACGACGGCACGATCAGCATCGTCGAGGCGGTGCGCGAGCCCGGCGAACGGGCCAAGGTGGCCGTGATCTCCAAGGAGCCCGACGTCGACCCGGTGGGCGCCTGCGTGGGGATGAAAGGCGTGCGCGTGCAGTCGATCATCCGCGAGCTGCGCGGAGAGAAGATCGACATCGTGCAGTACTCCCCCGAAACGAGCACCTTCGCCATGAACGCGCTCAACCCGGCCAAGGTCAATCGGGTGCACATCATCGACGACGAGGAGAAGATCCTCGAGGTGGTGGTCAACGAGGACCAGCTCTCGCTGGCCATCGGCAAGCGGGGCCAGAACGTCCGCCTGGCGGCCAAGCTCCTCGGCTGGCGCATCGATATCAAGAGTGAAGAGGAGAAGCGCCGCGAGGTCGAGGTGGACATGGAGCGGGGCCGCATCGGGCGCACGACCCTGGAGGAGCTGGGGCTCGCCAGCGGCAAGACCCTGGAGACCCTCACCGAGAACGGCTTCGTGACGGTGGGGCAGGTCGTCCAATCCACGCTCGAGGACCTGCTCGAGCTGCCGGGCATCGGCCCGAAAACGGCGGAGAAGATCGTCGAAGAGGCCGGCGCCTACATGCAGGAGCAGGTCGACATCTTCATCGCCGAGAAGCAGGCCGAGGAAGAGGCCGAGTTCGAAGAGTTCTTCGAGGAGGACTCGACGGAAGACGAGGGCCTCGACGAGACACCGGAGACCGGCGACGAAGAGCCCCCGGCCGCCGTGGAACCGACCGGGGACGCCGCAGCGGAAGTCGCGGCCGAACCGCAGGCTGACGATGGCGAGGACGAGACGGCCGAACCGGCCGCGGAAGCCGCTGTTGGCGAAACAGCCGGCGAGGACGAAGCGGAGCCCGACCGGGAACCGTAGTAACAGCGCGAGGAACGGCCCGGCCGGGATCCGGCAGGGCATTTATCACGAATATTGAACGCATCGACGAGCGGGTGGCCTGAACGGGCAGCTTGAGGAGGGATTCCATGGCAAATAAACGGATCTACATAATTGCCAGGGAAAACGGTCTCACTTCCAAGGAGATTATGCAAGAGCTGCGAGGCATGGGGATCGAAGTCAAGTCCCAGATGAAAAGTCTCGACGACGAGACCGCGGCCAAGGTGATCGCCAATCTGAAGGGGAAGGCCGAGAGTAAGAAGGAAGCGGCGGCAAAGCCGAAGGCTGCGCCGAAAAAGAAGGCCCCGGCGAAAAAAGCACCGGCAAAGGCGAAAGCGGCACCCGCAGCGAAGAAGGCGCCCGCAAAGAAGGCGGCGCCGGCACCGGCGCCCGCCGAAGCGAAGGCCGAGGCGAAACCGGCGCCGCAGGCGAAAGCCGAACCGGCGAAGAAACCACCGGAACAGAAACCGGCCCCGCAGCGCCGGGTACAGCTGCCCCAGAGCCGGCCCCCGGCCCGCCATGACCGCTCCCGCCCGGGGGCGATGCACGGCCGCGGCGGCCGACCCCAGTCCGGCGGACGGCCCGGTTCAGGCGGACGGCCCGGTTCAGGCGGGCGGCCCGGGTCAGGCGGACGGCCCCAGCCCGGCGGCAAGCCGGGACGGCGGCGCCGGGCAAAGGACAAGCGCCGGCGGCGCCCCGCGCCCCAGGACCTGGCCCCGATGAAGCCCAGGGCTGCGGCGCCCACCGCGCCCACGGTGAGCGAGATCAGTATCACCGAAGCGGTCAACGTCAAGGAACTGGCGACGAAGATGGGCATCCGTCTCAAGGACGTGATGCAGAAGCTGATGCAGCAGGGCATCATGGTCTCGCTGAACCAGTCCATCGACCCCGAAGTGGCGGTGAAGATCGCCGAAACCTTCGGGGTGACGGCCGAAGTGGTCTCTTTCGAAGAAGACCTGATGATGGAGTCGCTGAAGAAAGAAACCGACGACGTGAAGAGCATCGTCCGCCACCCGGTGGTCACGGTGATGGGTCACGTCGACCACGGTAAAACGTCGCTGCTCGACGCGATCCGCGAGACCAACGTCATCGACGGCGAGGCCGGCGGCATCACCCAGCATATCGGCGCCTACCACGTGGAGAAGGGCGACAAGGCGATCATCTTCCTCGACACCCCGGGCCACGAGGCGTTCACCCGCATGCGGGCCCGCGGGGCCGACGTCACCGACCTGGTGATCCTGGTCGTGGCGGCCGACGACGGCGTGATGCCCCAGACCGTGGAAGCGATCAACCACGCCAAGGCGGCCGAGGTGCCGATGCTTGTGGCGGTGAACAAGATCGACAAGCCCGGCGCCGACCCGATGCGGGTCAAGCAGCAGCTGATGGAGTACGAGATCCTCACCGAGGACCTGGGCGGCGACACCGTTTCGGTGGACATTTCGGCCAAGCAGGGCACCGGGATCAGCGACCTGCTGGAGATGATCCTGCTCGTCACCGAGATGACCGAGCACAAGGCCAGCGAAGACCGCTCGGGCACCGGCGTGGTGCTCGAGGCGAACCTCGACAAGGGCCGCGGCCCGGTGGCCACGGTGCTCGTGCAGGACGGCTCGGTGAAGGTGGGCGACCACTGCATCGCCGGGGCCTACCAGGGCAAGGTGCGGGCGATGTTCGACGACCAGGGCCGCAAGGTCGACGCGGTGGCCCCTTCGCACCCGGTGCAGATCATCGGCCTTTCCGGCGTACCCGAGGCGGGCGACGCCTTCCAGGTGGTGGAGGACGTGGTCAAGGCGAACAAGATCGCCACCTTCCGCCAGTCGCGCATGCGCGACACCGCCCTGGCCGGCGATGCCCCGCGGCTGACCCTCGACCAGCTCTACGCCCAGATCGAGACCGGTGAAATCAAAGAGCTGCCGGTGATCATCAAGGCCGACGTGCAGGGTTCGGTGGAAGTGCTCCGCGACGCGCTGTCCAAGCTCGAGGCCAAGGAGATCAAGACCCGCACCATCCACTCCGGCGTGGGCGCGATCACCGAGAACGACGTGCTGCTGGCCACGGCCTCCAACGCGATCATCATCGGCTTCAACGTGCGGCCCGAACGGGGCGCCGTGACCCTGGCCGAGCGGGAAAAAGTCGACATCCGGCTGCACAACGTGGTCTACAAGGTCACCGAAGAGATCCTCCAGGCCATGGCCGGCCTGCTCGACCCGGAGTATAAGGAGAAGGTGCTGGGCAACGTGGAGGTGCGCGAAACCTTCCGCGTGCCGAAGGTGGGCACCATCGCCGGCTGCTACGTGCTGGACGGGGTGGTGCACCGCAAGAACAACGTGCGGCTGCTGCGGGACAACGTGGTGATCCACGAGGGCAGCATCAGCTCGCTGAAGCGCTTCAAGGACGACGCCTCCGAGGTCAAGGCCGGCTTCGAATGCGGTATCGGCATCGAAAACTACAACGACATCAAGATCGGCGACGTGATCCAGGTCTTCACCCTGGAGCGGATTCAGCCCCAGCTGTAGGCGGGAACGCCCCGCGGCGGCATCGCCGCCGCGGCGACGGTCCCCGGGGAGTCCGGCGATGATCATCGGCGTCTGCACGCTCGACTTTTTCCTCCCCGGCTGCTCATCCCTGAAGCAGAAACGGATGTTCCTGCGCAGTTTCAAGGAAAAGCTGCGCAACAAGCACAACGTGGCGGTGGCCGAAGTGGAGTTCCAGGACGTCTGGCAGCGGGCCCGCCTGGGCCTGACCTCCGTTTCCACCGACCAGGCGCTGCTCGACTCGACGTTCCAGGCGGTGCTGCGCATGGCCGAACAGCGGCACGATGCCCAGCTCACCGACTTCGGCGTCGAGTATCTCTAGGACAGGACAATGGGAACCAGACGACAACAGAAAGTGGCCGACCTGATCCAGGCCGAAATCAGCTCGATCATCCTGCGCAAAATCAAGGACCCCCGTCTGGGGTTCCTCACCATCACCGGCGTGAAAATGAGCCCCGACCTGCGCCACGCCCGCGTCTTCTTCAGTACGCTCGGCGACGAGGACCGGCGGGAGACGGCGCTGGAAGGCCTGCGCAGCGCCAAGCGGCTCATCCGCGGCGAGATCGGCCGCACCCTCGACCTGAAATACTGCCCCGAGCTGGCCTTCCAGTTCGACGAATCGCTGGCCTTCGGCGCGCACATCGAGTCCCGCCTCCGCGAGCTGGACATCCCGCCGTCGGAGGATGATGACGAACCGGCGGAGGAAGACTGAGTGGACGCGAAAACGGCCAGCCTGGCCGCCGAGGCCGCGGCGCTGCTGCGCGGGGCCGAAGCGGTGCTCGTGGTGAGCCACGCCAACCCCGACGGCGACTCCGTGGGCACCCAGCTGGCCCTGGGCCGGCTGCTCGAGGATCACGCCGGCGAGGTGGTGCTGCTCGCCGCCGACCCGGTGCCCTCCCGCTATGCCTGGCTCCCCGGCACGGGCAAGATCCGCGTGGTGGAGCGCTGTGACCGGCACTACCCGGTGGTGGTGGCGCTGGAGTGCGCCAACTTCGAGCGCACCGGCATCGCCGGGATCAGCGGCGACGTGGTGCTCAACATCGACCACCACCAGCAGAACGACGGCTACGGCACGCTGAACTGGGTCGACCCCTCCTTTTCCTCGGTGGGCGAAATGATCTACCACGTGGGCCGTCAGCTCGCCGGTGAAAAACAGCTGCCCCTGGAAACGGCGGTCGGCCTCTACACCGCCATCCTCACCGACACGGGCAGCTTCCGCTTCTCCAACACCAGCCCCGACGCCCTGGCCGTCAGCGGCAAGCTGGTGGCCCTGGGCGTGGAGCCGGCCGAAGTGGCGGCGGCGGTGTACGAGAACCACTCGGCGGCACGACTGCGCCTGATGGGCCGGGTGCTCTCCTCCCTGGCCCTCGACGAGGAGTGCCGCATCGGCTGGGTGGCGGTGCGCCAGGCCGACCTGGCCGAGACCGGCGCCGAACCGCAGGACGTGGAAGGGCTGGTCAACCTGCCCAAGAGCATCGGCGAGCTGGAAGTGGTGGCCCTCTTCCGCGAACAGCCGGATGGCTCCTTTCGCGTCTCGCTGCGCTCGAAGCGGCTGGTGGACGTGGCCGCGGTGGCCGCCCGGTTCGGCGGCGGCGGCCACGTGCGGGCCGCCGGGCTCACCGTGCCCGGCCCCCTGGACGGCGCCGCCACAGTGGTGATCGGGGCGCTGCGCACCGCCATTGGCGAGACCCCGGGGAACGACGAGCGATGATCTCGGGCATCCTGCTGGTGGACAAGCACGAGGGGCCCACCTCCCGCCGGGTTGTGGACCAGGCCCGCCGTGCCCTGGGCGAGAAAAAGGCCGGCCACCTGGGTACCCTCGACCCTTTCGCCACCGGCCTGCTCCCCGTGCTCTTCGGCAAGGCCACCCGCCTGGCCCGCTTCCTCTCCGGCGGCGACAAAGCCTACGAGGGGGTGATCCGCTTCGGCGCCGCCAGCGACACCCTGGACCGCACGGGCACGATCCTCGAGGAGCGGCCGCTGCCCCCCGGCCTCGACCGTGACGCGCTGGCACCCCGCCTCGCCGCCCTCACCGGCGAGATCGAACAGCTGCCGCCGATGTACTCGGCGGTGCAGGTGGATGGAAAGCGGCTCTACAAACTGGCCCGCCAGGGGGTGGAGGTGGAACGCACCCCGCGACAGGTCACGGTACACCGCATCGAGATCACCGGCCTGGAGCTCCCCCGGGCGACGTTCACCGTGCGCTGCGGCCCGGGGACCTACATTCGCTCCCTGGTCCACGACCTGGGCGCGGCCCTGGGCTGCGGGGCCCTGCTCGAGGAGCTGCGGCGCACCGCGGCCCACCCCTTCACCCTCGACCGGGCCGTGCCCCAGGCCCAGCTCGAGGAGGAGGGGCGCCGTGACGACCTTCGCGCCGCGCTGATCCCCCTCGAGGGCATCGACCTCGGCATGCCCCGGGTGACCCTGGCCCCTGACGCCGCGGCCCTGGCCGTGCACGGCGGGGCCGTCCCCCTGCCGGACGACGAACCCGCCCCGGCGGAGCCGGGCAATTTCTGCTGTCTGCACCTTCCGGACGGCTCGCTGGCCGCCGTGGCCCGGGTCGAGCCCGGCCCGCCGGCCCGGCTCCAGCCGGTGGTGGTCCTCGCGGCCCGAAACCAGTAACCAACGAAATTTTAAACCTTTACAAACACCGATGATTGTGCTACAAAGACCATTCTGTTGATATGAGGCGCTCCACCCTCATGGTGGAGCGATTTTTATTGGACGACGTATGTCTATGGGTTGAAAGGAGGTTAGGAAAGTGCCCCTGGCAAAGACAATCAAATCGAAGGCCATCAGCACGCACCGGACGCACGAGACGGACACCGGAAGCCCCGAGGTCCAGATCGCCATCCTGAGCGAAAGAATCAACCATCTGACTGACCATTTCAAGACTCACGGCAAAGATCACCACTCCCGCCGCGGCCTGCTGAAGCTGGTCGGCCAGAGACGTCGACTGCTCAACTATCTCAAGGACAAGAATGTCGAGCGTTACCGGGACCTGATCCAGAAACTGGGTATCCGGAAGTAACTCGCATTCCGAACGTGAACAGCCACCCATCGTTCCATGGTTGCCCTTTCGATTATTCTGTTCCGAGTGAACGGGTCAGTATCAGTCTGCCCGCCGCCCGGAGAGAGCATCGATACGTGCGGACTTCTGAAGTTCTCCGCACGGCACCATTTTCAAACGAAAAGATTCGCTGTATTTCCATTTAGCGCTACCGGAACCCGGGGGCATATGCCCCCACCTTTACTCCGGCACGTGGAAGCGATGGGTCGCTCCTGGAGGCAAAAAAGTGGAATTCAAGACAGAAGTGGACCTCGGCGGACGCACGCTGACCCTGTCCACCGGTAAACTGGCCAAACAGGCCCACGGTGCGGTTCGCGCCCAATTCGGCGACACCGTGGTGCTGGCCACCGCCTGCGCGCAGGACAGCCCGCGCGAAGGCATCGACTTCTTCCCCCTGACCTGCGACTACCGCGAGTTCTTCTCCGCGGCGGGCAAGATCCCCGGCGGCTTCTTCAAGCGCGAGGGACGGCCCACCGAGAAGGAGATCCTCACCTCGCGTCTCATCGACCGCCCGATCCGCCCGCTCTTCGCCGACGGGTTCCAGAACGAGACCCAGGTGGTGGCGCTGGTCCTCTCCGCCGACATGGTCAACGACCCCGACGTGGTGGGGCTCAACGCCGCCTGCGCCGCGCTCTACCTCTCCGAGATCCCCTTCCACCAGCCCCTCGGCGCCGTGCGCGTGGGCCTGCTGGACGGCGAGTTCGTGACCAACCCGACCAACGAACAGCGCGAGACCAGCGAGCTGGACCTGATCGTGGTGGCCACCGAGACCGACGTGGTGATGATGGAGGCCGGGGCAAAGGAAGTCTCCGAGCAGGTGGTGCTCGACGCCATCGACTTCGGCATGGAGCGCATCCGCCGCATCATCGGCAAGGTCAAGGAGCTCTACGAGCGCCTGAACGTGGTCAAGTGGCCGGTGGAGGCCCCCCAGCGGGACGAAGAGCTCTACAACAAGGTGGAGCAGTCGATCACCGCCGACCTGCGCGAGGCCCTCTGCACCCCGGGCAAGCTCTTTGCCCAGAAGAAGGTCAAGGAGGTCAAGCAGCGGCTGGTGGAGAGCTTCGCCGATGACGACGAGATCAGCGTCGACGAGGTGAAGAAGATCTTCGGCGCGGTCAAGGAGAAGCTGGTCCGGGCGATGATCCTCGACGAGGGCGTGCGCTCGGACAAGCGGTCCTTCGACCAGATCCGCCCCATCACCTGCGAAGTGGGCGCCCTGCCCCGGACCCACGGTTCGGCGGTGTTCACCCGCGGCGAGACCCAGGCGCTGGTCAACGTGACCCTGGGCACCTCGGCCGACGCCCAGCGCATCGAGGGGCTCAACGGCGACGCGAAGAAGCGCTTCCTGCTGCATTACAACTTCCCGCCCTTCTCCGTGGGCGAGGTCCGCTTCCTCCGCGGCCCGGGCCGGCGCGAGATCGGCCACGGCGCCCTGGCCGAGCGGGCGCTCAGGGACATCCTCCCCGACGAGGACGCGTTCCCCTATGTCATCCGCATCGTCTCCGACATCCTCGAGTCCAACGGCTCCTCGTCCATGGCCACCGTCTGCGGCGGCTGCCTGGCGCTGATGGATGCCGGCGTGCCGCTCACCGCGCCCATCGCCGGCGTGGCCATGGGACTGGTGGGCGACGAGAGCGGCCGCACCGCGGTGCTCTCCGACATCGCCGGTGAAGAGGACCACTACGGCGACATGGACTTCAAGGTCGCCGGGTCGAAGAAGGGCATCACCGCGATCCAGATGGACCTGAAGATCAAGGGCATCACCCGCGAGATCATGGAGCAGGCGCTGAACCAGGCCCGCGAAGGCCGGATCCACATCCTGGACAGGATGCTGCACACCCTCGAGCGGCCCCGCGAGGACATCTCGCAGTACGCCCCGCGGATCATCAGCATCATGGTCAACCGGGAGAAGATCCGCGACATCATCGGCCCCGGCGGCAAGGTGATCCGCTCCATCGTCGAGCGCACCGGCGCCAAGATCGAGGTCAACGACGACGGCAAGGTGGACATCGCCTCACCGGACGAGGAAGCCGCGCTGAAGGCCAAGAGCATCATCGAGGAGATCGTCGCCGAACCCGAGGTGGGCAAGAGCTACCTGGGCAAGGTGGTGCGTCTCACCGATTTCGGGGCCTTCGTGCAGATCCTGCCCGGCACCGACGGCCTGCTGCACATCTCCGAGGTGGCCCACCACCGGGTGAACCGCATCGAGGACGAGCTCGAGGAAGGCCAGGAGATCATGGTCAAGGTGATCGCCATCGATCCCATGGGCCGCGTGAAGCTGAGCCGGCGCGAGCTGCTGGTGGACGAGGGCGGTCCCGAGGGCGGCGGCGATCGCAAGCCGGACGACGACGGCTCCGGCGACCGTCGACCCCCGCGCAGAGACGACCGTCGCCCCCCGCGCCGTGACGACCGGCGCTCGGGCCCGCCCCGGGACCGTGACCGGCGCTCCAGCGGCGGTCGGCCCGGTGGCGGACGCCCCAGTGGCGGCCGTGGCCGTCCCGGCGGTGGCCGGCCCGGCGGACGCTCCGGCGGCGGCCGCAGTGGCGGCGGTGACCGGGGCGGAAGGCCCCCCCGCGGAGACCGCGGTGGCCGATCGGGCTCGGACAGCTGATCGGTTCAACTGAGACCGCATGACAAAACCCCGTCAGGTGCAAGCCTGGCGGGGTTTTTTATGTGGGGTCTCCGGCTCAGGGCACGAACGGGGGTGGCTGGTAGAAGTTGCCGAAAGCCAGCTTCGCCCCGGCCACGTACTCACCCTCCTCGAAGAGCAGGAAGCTCATCCGCTCGATCCAGGCCACCTGCTCCCCGCCGAAGTTCCAGCCCCGGACGTGCAAGCCGAAGGTCTCGCTGGGCCCCGGCCCGGGACCGACCAGGATCTCGTCGTAGCCATCACCATCCAGGTCACCGGCGGAAGGATTCAGGCCGAAACCCCGGGTGAGGAAGGGAAAGAAGCGATCCGACCAACCGTCGACATTGTAAAAGGGATCCCACAACCGCAGCTCGGGGGGAGTCGACGCATTCGGCCCGGGACCGGCCATCAATCAACCTGAGCAATATAGAAACTCCTCAGAGATATATTGCCAATCCTGATCGTTGATCATCACAAACCAGACTCAGAAGCTGAACTGGCCGGTCAACTGGATCCGGTTGTCGGTCCCCTCGGCACCATCCTTGTCCTCCCTCCCCCCGCGGAGGAACTCGGCACCGAACATCAACGAAGGATCCGGACGCCAGATGAGATTCAGGCTGAAATAGCCGCTCTTGCTGCCGGCGTCATCAGGCTGATAGTCGAGGTTGTCGAGATCATACTCGGCATAGAGCACGGCCGAACTCAACGAAGGGCTCCAGGCATGACCCAGGCCGACGTAGTACGCGAACACGGGGAGGAGGTCGAAGCTCGAGTCAGCCGGATCGATGGACCCGATGGTGACGCCGTCGTTGTAATAGTTTCCGGTGCCCTCTCCGTAGCTTGCTTCGAACACCAGGTAACTCTCCGCCGGCAGCACGACCCTGCCGGACCCGGCCAGGCCCCAGCCGAGGGCGGTCTGCACCGGGCCGTCGTCGGTACTGACACGAATGTCTCGCAGGATGCCGGCCCCCCGGAGGTGTCCGCCGCCACGGGTCCACTTCACCGTGCTCACAAGGTCGGGCCAGCGGGTCAGCACGTCGGTCCCCTCGACGGTTCCACCACCGGGCTGCTCCAGCGCGATCTGGACATCGATGCTCTCCGAGACCCCTTTCGACCAGCGCAGCTGCGGCTGGCGGACCGCGATGGCGCTGTCAGGCCCCTCGAAATCGACGAGGTCGGGCCAGGCCTCGAGATCGACATAGGTCCCCCACGCCTGTCCCAGCAGCAGATCACCTCCCCAGAGCGCGCCGGACAGTTCACCGTACGCCTGGCGCATGCGAAGGCCCGGCGTGTTGGGATCGTCGAAGAGGTCAAGCGAGAAAAAGGTCTTCAGCCGGCCCAGGCTGGTCGGTGTTCGCGACTCGAAGGTCAGGCGGCTGGCGTTGACGCTGAACGTGGTCTGCCCGTCGGCCCCCTCCGCCTTGGTGCCGCCGTCGGTGGGAATGGCCGCGGTGACGAACTCGCCGCGGGTGGCGATGGCATCGGTGTCGTAGATCAGGTCGAGCTGGGCAAAGCCGCCGATTTTGAACCTTGTTTTGGAGCCGAAGAGGCTGAAGGATCCCGGCCAGTCCGGCTCGTTCGCGTCCTGGTCCGCGGCGAACGCCTCGGGCACCTCCGGCGGCATCGAATCGGCCCGGATCGATTCCGTCTCAGCTACATCGGTCAGGTTCCGGACCTGCTGCATCAGTTCCTGCATCATTTTCCGCTGTGCGTCGAGCTCCCGCTGCTGCGCTTCCAGCCGGCGCTGCTGGTCCTCGATGACCTGTCTCAACCGCTCCAGGTCGTCAGGAGTCTCGGGCGCGTCCGCGAACAGTGCCGCCGCCCCGAACAGGAACACCAACAGCGTCATCGTAACCACCCAATGGTATCTTCTCAGATGTGTCATCCTGTTCATCTGGTGTGCCTCCTGCCGCACTTTTTCGGTGGACAAGAACGGTGCGCCGTTCTGCTCGACAACCGGCGAATTCGATGTGCCGGCCAGGACGAAGGGGAAGGCGGCCGGGTGGCCGCCTTCCCCCCAGGGAAACTACAGCGTGTTCTTGTAGGCCACGCCGTCCTTCATGATCAGCTTGAAGTTGTTCTCGTAATCCAGCATCAGCATGATGTCGTCGAGCGGGTTGCCGTCCACGATCAGGAGGTCGGCATAGGCCTCCGGTTCGATCACGCCGAGCTTGGCGCCGGGATAGGGGTGCTTCAGGTTCGAGAGGGCCAGCAGCTCGCCGTTGGCGCTGGTGACCTGCTTGAGCTGTTCCACGTTCGAGTAGTACTCGGCGCGGGTCTTGAACTCCAGGTTGGTGTTGTCGAAGGCCTCGCGAGTGCCGAACATGTCGGTTCCCCAGGCGACCTTGGCGCCGTACTGCTTCGACCACTTGAAGCAGTTGGTGGATCCGTCCCTCGCCTGGAGCATCTTCGCCATCTGGATCGGGTCGGCAAACGTCGGGTTGCCGTCGTTTGCTTCATGAGAGACGATGTACGACTGAGGAACGATCCAGGCGTCCTTGTCCACCAGTTTCTTCACGGTGTCTTCCTGGATCAGCAGGCCGTGCTCGATGGTCTTGACGCCGCTGTCCAGTGCGACATTGATGCCCTCGTCGGTGTGGACATGGGCCGCAACGTAGGTCCCGTAGCGCGTGGCCTCGTTGACGGCGGCCGCGACCTCCTCCGGCGTGTACTGCACGGAGTACAGCGGGTCGGTCAGGCTGGTGACGCCGCCGCCGGTGCAGATCTTGATCTGCGAGACCTGCGAGGCCAGGGCCTCGCGACAGGCCTTCTGCACCTCGGCGACGCCGTCGGCCAGCACGAAGTACCCGAGATCCGTCAACCTGAAGTGCTCGCCGACGAAGTACTTCGAGTAGGCGTTCGGATTGCGCATGTCGCCGTGGCCTGCAGTCTGGGCCAAGCCCATACCGCTGGAGAAGATCCTCGGACCGGTGGCGAATCCATCGTCGATGGCCTGTTTCAGACCGAGCGTCGGGCCGCCGACATCGCGAACGGCCGTGAAACCGCGCATCAGGTAGCGCTCCGCCTCGTTGGTCATGACCGCGCCGATGTAATCCCATCTGCGGAGGTTCAGGAGCACCGGCGGTGGTTGGCACAGCGCCAGGTGGGTGTGCACATCGGAGAGGCCCGGCATCAGCGTCCCGCCGCCGCCGTCGATCACCTCGTCATAGGCGTCTTCCTTGCTGCCCGCATCGATGATGCTGTCGATCTTGTTGCCCTTCAGCACCACATCCTTTCCGGTGATCAACGCGTCGGACGTTCCGTCAAAGATACCGACATTTTTGATCAACAGGGTTTTTTCGCTTGCCATTTTTCCTTCCTCCTTGAAATTCAACTCTCGGTTATCCGATTCGAAAGCCCGCAGCCACAGGCTCCCGCTCTCATAACGTGGCTCTTGGCCGTACGATGGTGTTGCCCACCAGCAACCCCGCCGCGATGGTCAGGGCGACCACGAACATCTGCAGAAACTGTTGCTCACCGGTGGCAACCTGGCCGACCGCCACGGCCGCCAACCCGCGGAAGCCGATGCTCCCGCTGACCAGCAGCACGATGGCGGGCAGCAGTACGATGGATGTCGGGCGGCCTGTCCGGCGGGCCCAGATATTGGCAAAGACCACCGCGACGATGGTCCCGAACAGGTTGCCCAGGTTGCCGCCGGCGATGGCACTGCCGAGCAGGATCCCGCCATAGGCCATGCCGCAGCCCAACGCGGCCCAGAACAGATCCCTGGGCGCGGTCTGGAAGACCACGCACAAGGCGATGATCATCCCCGGCATGAACAGCCACAGCCACTGGGCATCCACTCCGGCGGCATCGGCGGTGGGCGTCGACCAGAGCAGCCGGGCCAGCCCGATCCCCAGCCAGGCCCCGGCGAACTGTTTGGCCAGGTAGACCAGCCCGCTCATCAGGTTGGCCAACCCGGAGACCATGCGGCAGCTCACCAGTTCCACAACACCCACACTGATCGAGAATCCGGGGATCAGAATGAGGATCGCCGCCAGGGTGACGAGGACGATGTTCACGCCCGGCACAAGGGCCTGAATCGCAACCGCCAGCAGCCCGACAACGAAGGCGGTGGACAGGGGCAGCCACTCCGCCGTCCGTTTGCCGAAGCGGCCCGAGAGCGTGACCATGCCATAGACGACCAGGCTGCACAGCGCCGAGAAGAGGACGTCCCACCAATTGCCGGAGAGCAGCACCGCAAACGCAGCTCCGACCAGCGCATAACTGCAGGCGCTGGCCACACCGCCCCAGGGATGCGGCATCCTGGCGATCTCATCCAGCCGGGCGGAGGCCTCCGCGATGGTGAGGTCCCCGGATTCCACCTGATCCACAAGTTCACCGACACTGGCCAGCCGTGTCAGATCGAGACCGGTGCCCGGCAGTGTCGCCAGATGTATTCGCTGCCACCGGGCATCCTCTCCCTGGAAGGCGAAGACGAGCTCCGTAGGAGCGGACCTGAACACCCCCCGATACCCGAGTGCCGTGGTCACGCGCGACAGGTACGCCTCGAGCCGGGCGGCGGTCGATCCATAGCCGTGTGCCGTCTTGCCCAATTTGATGACGAATTGGCAGGCTGCCTCAAAATCGGACGTGCTGTTGCCCTGCTGGCCCATTTCTCTTCTCCCTTTATGGTGCGCAACCGCTGGCGGTTTCATCCAAGGTTTCAACCCAGATCACCGGGAAATGCAGATCATAGAGGGTGTTCAATACACGCCACAGTTGCTCCTGATCTTCCAGGGAGCCCTCCAGCGTCGTCACCGGGCTTCCATCATCCGATCGATCGACTGTAATGCTCATGTTCCCCACTCGTTCGGACCATCTCTGCGGCAGTGCCCCTCGTGCCCGAATCCTGTAAGTGACTTTGCTTTTCATTGCAGCGTATCTTCGGTTCGATCGATCAACTGGATTGGCCGACGGTCTCCCCCCGTGACCAGCGGTTCCGATTCCAGAAAGCGACAGCCCCCATTTGCCTCGTTCGATAGTGAAGTAATGATCTCCAGATGACGGATGTAAATTACCCAAGGGTGGAATATTGTGTGGTAGACGACCGAACTACCCAATAGTGGGATTAGGACGTGATGCCGGGCAGATCACCATTCTTTTCGAAATGCACGCCAAGCTGTGGAATGGCGATCACGATCCCGGCGTCTTTGAGAGCCCGCCAGATCGCCTCATTGAGGTCTGACTTGAATTGTCCCGATTTCCAGGGGTCCTCGATCCAGATACTGATCTTGTAATTGATCGACGAACTGCCAAAATCGTTCAACTTCACGGATGGGGCGTGGTGCGTTGACACCCCGGCTATTTTTTTGCAGACGCCTTCGAGGACCTCGCGAACCTTTCCGAGATCTGAAGAATAGGAGACGCCGACCGTGGTCTGGACACGGCACACCGCATCCCGATAGGTGAAGTTCGCCACCGGATCCTGGATGAGTTGTGAATTGGGGATCAGCAGGTCCCTCTCGTCCTTGGTCCTGGCTATCGTCGCGCGAAAGCCGATCTTTTTGATACGGACCAGCGCACCACCCGTTTCCAGGACGTCGCCGGGCTTGATCGACCGTTCGAAGCGGAGCATTGATCCGGAGACCAGGTTCTCCGCAAGATTTTTCAGGGCAAAGGCAAAGGCCACGGCAAAAAGGCCACCAGTGGTGAAAACCATTGACAAGTCTATTCCCAGCATATGGATGGCCAGCAGCAGACCCGGCCCGAAAACGAGCAATTTGATTACATTTTGATAGAAACGGATGGCCGCTTCATCATTCCGTTCAACCTGTTCCAGGCGATGTCTGACGGCTCGCTTCAACAACCGGTACAGCCACCATGACGCCGCGAGCACAAGCAACGCATGGACCAGCTTGATCATCATCGCTTCAGTGGCCGATACACCGATGTGGCCGAAAAATTTGGCGAACCATTCCGAGAGTGCGTTCATTGCAGCGGCACCATCCCTCCCGCCAAAACTGGCGATAAATATCCCTTCCCGTCATCGACCATGGTGAATTTATGCTTTTCGGAATGCAGGTGTGAATTACCCGAGAGTGGATTATTGAGTGGTAAATGTCCGAACTACCCAAATGTGGAACAGCGGCGAGGGATGAGGAGGGGATCTAGCTGAAATCGTAACCGATCGTGGCACTTATGCTGTACGAATTTTTCTCCACCCCCCCCACCGGCGGATGGGAATCGTACGAGTCGGACAGGGAAAGGCCGACGGTAAAGCTCCTGAACAGTTCATAGCTCACATTGCCCTGGAACTGCAGGCGGAACCGGTCGCTTATGGTCATGCCGGGGAAGGCCATCAGTATAACTCCGGATTTCAGTTTCGGGTGCTCGTGGCGGAATGTATTCAGGCCGATCATGATCACTCCTTCCCAGCCTGAATTATCGGACACGAAAGGGTCAGCCATGTCGGGGCCAAATCCTGCCGTGGCTTCGCTGCTGTGCCGCTCCTGGTTGAATACGGCACCCGCGGATATGGAGAACAGGCTCCGGTTGGTCTGGATGAGAGTACGGCCGATCATGCCCCCGGCCAGGACACGGAGATCGAGCCCCTGTTCGCTGTTCTGCTGCGCCACCGCAATCCCCGTTGTGCCCCATTTGGGATGATGAAGAAGGAACCTGGTGACACCGAATATTCCCTGGTTGTTTTCGGTGGACTTCGAGTCGTCCTGCTTGCTGTAGTAAGAATCTACGTATAGATACCGATTGTAGCGGTGCGTCCGGTAAGAGGCATCAAGGCCCATGGTGAACTGCCTGAGGTTGTTATCGCTGTTCAGGGTGTAGCCGATGTCCAGCGAACCCTTGATCCGCCTCCAGAAAGTGGCTTCCAGGGGGTAGATGCGCACCACCCGGGTCAATTCCAGGGTGACGGGCTCCCCATCGTCCCGGACCACCATGGTTCCCTCCTCCGGACCAGCCTCCAAAAAACCGTCATACTTTTCGCCGCTCACCACTTCAACATCGAAATGGAACCGGCTGGTGATCTCGACGATCCGGTCCCACTTGATCTGGACGGTTCCCATTTCGTCCGTTTTGGCTTCCAGCATGCCCAAATCGAGCGACTTGATTTCCACCATCAGGCGGGTGCCGTTGTCCAGCACCACCAGGTCGGTCTTCTCGCGGGCCCACAGGGGTGCGTCCGCAAGCAGCCACACCAGCAAGACGCCGATCAGAATAGGTGAACCGCTCCCCATCGATGTCCTGTCAATCATGCTAATTTCCTGCGCCTGAGCCGGTGCGGCTATACCGGCGCCCTGTTTCCGTTGCCGACGCAGCCGTCGAAGGCGCTTTGCAGTTTCTCGGGCTCGATGCCGCCCCGTGCCGCGATCATCACGATCTCGGATCGTGGAGGCTCAGGCCCCCAGCGTTCACCGCCCTCGAGGCCACAGCGCCCGCCGACCATTTGCAGAAAGACCTGGTAGCCGGGCATCTCCTCGAGGCATACAATGCCCTTGGCTCGGTAGACGGTGTTCGGCAATCCGGCGCAGACCTCCCGCAGCCTGAACAGGGACAGCGGAGAGTCGTTCGTCCAGTGCCACGTCGTAAAAGGATGATCGCGGGCCTGGCCTAAAGGTCCTTCCGGGATTCCCGTACGGTGCACCATGTCAGCGTCTTTCCCGACGCCCGGGAGGAGCTCCAGCGGTATTCGTCCGCGGCTGGTTTCGAGAATCCTCGCCAGCGGAACGAGGCCGTGAAGGTGAGTCTTGACCCCGGCAAGTTCCTCCCCATCCACCAGGTCCGTCTTGTTCAGGACCACCAGGTCCGCGGCCAGGATCTGCCTCCGGGCCAGGACGGCCGGTTCGCCCCGCAGCGCCGTCAACCGTTCCGCATCCACCACGGCAAGAATGCAGCCCAGTGACAGGACCGGCCGCAGTTCCGGCATCAGAAAAGTGTTGGCCACCAGGACAGGGTCCGAAACACCGCTGGTCTCGATGATCACCAGTTCCGGCGGCCGGGGTCGCTGCAGCAGCTTCAGGCACGCCGTGACCAGATCATCCCGGATCGTGCAGCAGATGCAGCCGTTGGCCAGGCTGATGGTCTCGCCATCGACCCCGACAACCATCCTGGCGTCGATGTCGATCGCGCCGAAGTCGTTGACCAGAACGCCGGCCCGCACACCGTGGTCCCCGCTCAGGATGTAGTTGAGCAGCGTTGTCTTGCCGGCGCCGAGGAAACCGCCGATGATGATGACTGGTACGGACACCCGCTCCTCCCTTCACCAGAATTCAAGCTCCTGTCACGAGCAACGCACGGGCTTGCCCGGGAATACGTCATTGAGCAGTTCGGAGTCCCTGACCACCGTCGTGCCGTTGACGATCACGTAGGGGATGCCGGTGGAGGGCAGCCCGCCGTCCCTGGCGGTGGCGTTGTCGATGACCGTTTCGGGATCAAAGACAGTGATGTCCGCGTCGGCGCCGACCTGGATCCGCCCCTTCTGCTTCATCTGTTCCACGCCGTTGTCCTCGAGGAACCTGGCGATCATGAAGGTCATCTTGGAAACCGCCAGCGGGAGGGGGATGTCCACCGTCTTTTCGCGCACCAGGCGCAGCAATCTGGCATGGCTGCCCGCGCCCCGCGGGTGCCCGTTGACGTCGTCAAACGGCGTGTCCCACTCGATGGCCGGACCGCCCTCCTTCCTGCGGGTGTAGGGATAGGAATCGCTGCCGAGGACCGAACTCGGGTGCGCGAGGGCGGCATTGACCGTTTCCTCGGTGGCGTTGAGGAAGAGAACCGAGGTCCCGGGGGCCGTTTCGACGAGCTCCTCGTAGCGCTCCTTGGTCAGCGGCTTCATGGTCGACACCTCGGTGAGGTCCCCGTAATCGCGGCCCATGTTGTTCTGGTAGTTGTCCGGGTGCAGGTAGTCCGCGCCGGCAATGGTCGACCCGAAGTTGTAGGGGTAGATCTCGGCGAGCACCTGCACGCCGCGAGCACGGGCGTCGTCGATCAGCTCGAGCGCCTCGGGGGTCACCGAGAGGGTTTGTGCCGTCATGTGCTGGATCACCAGCCCGCCGCCGTAAACAGCCTGCGGGGCCATATGCTCGGCGAGGCTCAACAGGCCGCTGGAGGGCGGCTGCTGGCTGGAGAACCGTCCGTGGACGGCGACGAAGGTCCCGTGTTTACCGGCCAGTTTCTGGACCAGGGTGGACTCGCGCTGCGTGCTGCCGAACTCCATGTAGCCGGGGCAGTGGCCGATGCCCACAGCGCCCTGCCGCAATCCCTCCTCGAGCAGCTTGCCGATCTTCTCGATCTCCTCGGCCGTGGCGATCTGTGTCGACCACTTCATCGAGGTGTGCGTTTCCCCAGGCACCTGCATGTCGAAGAGGAAATCGCCGGCGAACCGGGATGTGTATCCCTGGTTGAAGATGTTCTCCCGTACCGGGATCGTTCCAACGGAGGCGCCGTAATTGGACCGGCACCGCCCTTCGAGAGCCGCGTACCACTCGTCGATGGGATAGACACCCGCCTCGAGCTCCATCGGTGTGGTCACACCGTCGAGCAGGGCCAGCTTCTGGCCGAAAGGCGCCGCGACGTTGTGGTTGTGCATGTCGATGAAGCCCGGCGCCACCACGAGGCCGGTGGCGTCGATGGTCTCCCGGCCCTCGATCATCTCCTCGGTGATGATCGCGACTGCCCCATCCGTGACGCCCACGTTGCGAACCGCATCGAGAGTTGTTTCCGGGTCGATGACCCTTCCGTTGAGAATCACGAGGTCGTATTGCATGGTTTTCGACATAGCGGGGCTCCTTTCCATTAACTCCGGGATGTGGCCAACCAATCCGGAACGGCCAGCTTCCAGTGAATTGCCGCGGCTCGCAATAAAAATATGAGCACGACACAAACCATTCCTCCGACGGTCCGGTGCATCGGGAAAAACTCCAGCAGGATTACGAACAAGGTGCACCCCAGCATCACCGGGATTGCGTAAAGCTCGCGTGTCATCAGAAGGGTTTGCCGTCCCGCCAGCACGTCACGAATCAGGCCGCCGCCGATCGCCGTGACGATGCCGAGAAGGATCGGGGCCAGCGGCAGACCGAAATCCAGATCCCAGACCTTTCTCGCCGCCTGGATGGCAAACAGGGAGACACCGGCGGCATCGACATACAGCATCAAACTGTAGATTTCTTTTCGCTTGAACAGGGCGCTTGCCGCAAACGCCGCAACACTCGCACCGAGCGCGACCCAGATGTAGCTCAGGTCGTCAGCCCAGAACACCGGCACGCCCAGGATGAGGTCCCTCACGGTGCCGCCGCCGATTGCGGTGATAATGCCCAGCACGGCGGCACCGAAGATATCGACGCCCTTGGGGGTCACGGCGAGCACCGCCGTGATCGCAAAGGCGACGGTTCCAGCCATGGAGATCCAATAGTTCAATTCGGCCCATTCCATACCGTCACCTCCCTGGTATGGAGACGGCGGCGTTGAGCGCTTCCCAGGTGCAAAGGCAGCCGACCGTCTCCTGGCGGCAGATGTATGACTCAGCTTCGAGACTTCTCTCCGCGCCCTCTTGCTTGGATCTCCGGGTGCCTTCGGAGAGCACTGTTACTCCACTACCTCGATCTCACTCGGCCGCCAGGTCTGATCAAGCCAGGGCTTGAGCGGCCCATACATCCGCAGGATGACGAACCAGCTCTTTCCGGGAACGGTCTCCAGCCAGTTGTTCTCGTAGCCTTCCGGAGCCTGTGGGCCGAAGTAGATATCGGTGGCCCCATCCTGGTTCGCCTTGATCCCCCTGGTCTGGCTCCCCACCGTCGGGAATGCCTGGCTGGTTTGCAGCATGGATCGCGTCTGGGGATCGTAGATGGTGACCGCCCAGAAGCTCTTGACCGGGGGATTGGCCGGGATGTGCAGCTTGTAGGTCTTGCTGCCGTCGAAGGGCTGCTTCTCGGAGTCGAGATAGGCAATACCGTAGTCCGACCCCTTGCCCTCCTTGGGCGTCGCCATGGCCGGCGTTACCGCCGTGTACGGATAGTAGAACATGACGCGCGCGTCGCTGTTCATGGTCATGCCGTCCTTGCCGTTGAAGAACACGTTGCGATCCAGGAAGCCCATAAGCCAGGCGCTGTTGGTGTCCGGATAGATGCGGACGCCCTTCATGTTCATGTCGTAGCGGGGATGCCAGACGATGGAGCGGGAAGCGGCGTTACCGAGCGCGACCCCGTCAGTGAGGATCCTTTTCATCCGCGCGTCGGGTGCGAACGTCTTGCCCTTCTCGATGCCGATGGAGGCGAAGAGACCCCGTGTCTCGGGATCGAGCATCCCGAGCGGCTCATACTGGATGATCTTGTCGAGGTGATGGAAAAACTCGAAATTGTTCGGGTGGATGGTGTTGTACGATTTGCCCGAAGCACTGACGAACTTCATC
>Ga0180436_10000828_pt1 | contig 30961 bp, 20 predicted proteins | sample SS_ome_2_FD_132434 | JGI IMG/M metagenome (GOLD analysis project Ga0180436, IMG submission 132434) | Hypersaline lake sediment archaeal communities from the Salton Sea, California, USA - SS_3_S_2 metaG | ecosystem: Environmental > Aquatic > Non-marine Saline and Alkaline > Hypersaline >... | reverse complement strand
GACTACTACTGCCTGGCCGGTCACGGCAGCATCGGTGGCGGTGTCTGCCCAGACGGTGAGGAGTGCGGTTGCGGCAGCCCGGTCGAGGACGCGACCTGGGGCGGCATCAAGGCTCTGTACAGGTAGAATCGAACAAGTTGCAGGGACTGGCTTGACGCTGGTCTTGACGGGCCCCCGAGGCATTGCCACGGGGGCCCGTTTCCTTGAGTTCGTCCCGCTCCGGGAGCGCTGGCCGGCAATGCATCCTCGGGGTCCGAGGACATCGTCTTGCGCCCCCTTGGGGGCCGTGCTATGATGTATCACCTGAAGACAGATTGGGTTACGACCCCTTGAGACACAACCGTGGGTTCAGGAGGCAGACGTGTTTCACACCCGTAATCTTCTCCTTGCGGCGCTCGTGGTCGTCATCGCCGCCGGCTGCAGCGTCGCGCCGAAGGTCGAGCAGCCAGAACCGCCGACCGGGCCGTTCGACGTGGCTATCCTGGCCGTCACCGACACCCGGGGCGAGCTAGAGCCCTGTGGCTGACACGGGGGCCAGAAAGGCGGGCTGGTCCGGAGGGCCGGCTACATCAACCAGACGCAGCAGGAGATACCCAACGTTCTTCACCTGGACGGCGGGAGCTTCGTGACTCGCAGGTCGTTCGAGTACCAGCTCGTGGACGCGATGAGCGCCCGCGGGATGAGCGACATGGGGGTGGCGGCCACGACCATCGGCGAATTCGACCTCTACAGAGGCGCTCCCTACGTCAAAGAGCTCATCGAGGAGTACGACCTTCCGGTCGTCTCGGCGAACGTCTACGATGAATCCACGGGTGAGCTCTTCGTCGAACCCTATACGATCGTCGAGCGCGCGGGCGTGAAGTTCGGGATCACCGGTGTCATCGACGACGAGACCGAGATCCGCACGAGCAGGGACGTCGAGGAGCTCGGGGTCACGATAGCGGACCCGATGGAGCGGCTAGAGGTAGTCCTGCCGGAGTTGAGTGAGAAGGCCGACATCGTTGTTCTCCTGAGCCAGCTGGGACTGGACGATTCGAGGTTGCTCGCGGAGGAGATGGCGGGCATCGACTTCATGGTCGTCGGCGGCGAGGCCCGCTACTCGGCGAAGTCGTTCGAGGTGGGCGGAACCGTGTTCCTTCAGCCCGGGTACAAGGGCCAGCGACTGACCGACTACCGCTTGCAGTTCGACGAGAACCGCGCGTTCGTCGGATACACCGGACAGACGCTGGACCTCGGCGACAAGGTGCCCTCGGACGCGGCGATGGCGCTTCTGGTGAAGGAGCACAAGATCGCGATCGAGGACGCAAACAAGCGCCGGGCGGCAGAGAGGAACAAGGAGCGCGCGGCACAGGCGCCGAAGTACAAGGAAGAGTGTCTCGGGTCGGAGGCCACGTGCGAGCGCTGTCACATAGAACAGGTGAAGCAGTGGGAGACCACGGCGCACGCCCATGCGTTCGCTACTCTCGAGCAGGGGCACCAGTCGAGCAACCCCGAGTGCCTGAGATGCCACGTGACGTGCTATCTCGACATGCCGCTCGATGGATCGGTGGCCGTGAAAGAGCATCTAAGAAACGTGCAGTGCGAAGCGTGCCACGGGAAGGCTACCGACCACGCGCGAGACGGTTCGTACGGTAGGGTGACGGTCGCGACCTGCGTCCGTTGTCACGACAAGGAGAACAGCCCGGACTTCGACTTCGCTACATATCTGCCCAAGGTTGCTCACTAAAGGCGTGGGCGCCTTCGCGCGCCGTCGTCCGAGTGAGCCGGCGAACCCGTGGTGACGGCGTGGAGGGCGGGCTGACGGGGGGTTCACGACAATGAAGGCAGTCTGGGCGGTAGTGGCTCTGGTCGTTCTTGCGGCTCCGGTCGCCTCCGCGAACGTGGCGCGGGTCCTCGACTCCGAAGACGACGAGATAATCATAGAACTCGCCACCGATGACTACTCCCTTGAGGACGTAGCGGTCGGTGGCGAGTCGTTTGTACGAGTGAGGGCGCCGCGATACTCCCTGTTGCGCGAAGAGGGGCGGCCGCTCTTGCCTCAGAAGGCGGTGCTCGTAGGTGTGCCGTTCGGTGCCAGGCTGTCCTTCGAGGTCGTCGCGGTCGAGAGCGAGAACCTCGGGCGCGTCCGCGTCGAGCCGGCGCCGCACGAGGAGATCGTCCTCTACGAGGAGGTGTCGACGCCGATCCAGAGGTTCGCCATCGACGAGGAGTTCTACTCGCGGGGTGGGACGTTCCCCGGGGCCGTCGCTGAACTTGGCGAGCAGGGAGCGCTCAGATACCAGCGCGTCGCGCGGGTCGTGCTCAACCCCTTCCAGTACTCGCCCGCGTCCGGCACTCTCACGCTGCACACGCGCATCGCTGTCCGCGTTTCCGTCGAAGAGTCCCGTAGGCAGAGCGGTCTGACCGATGCCGTACGCGTCGAGCCAGAGTGGGAGAGGGTCTACGAACGCTCGGTCCTGAATCACGAACAGGCGGCCCGCTGGCGAGCTCGCCCCGAACCGAAGCGAGGTGTCTCGGGTCCGCGGTACGGCGAGCGGAACGAGGCATACAAGCTCATGGCGACCGATTCCGGGATGCACCGCATCGACTTCTCCGAGCTTGCCTCAGAGGGCCTCGGCTCGTCCACTCCGGTCGATGATGTCGCGGTCTTCCAGCGGTCGTTCGATGCGGAAGAGCCGGATCCCTTCATCGAGACCCCGCTCGCGATCGACGTGGTCGACGTGGACGGGAACGACTACTTCGACGGTGACGACTACGTGCTCTTCTTCGCCAGGAGCTTCGAAGAGCAGCATATGGAGGTGGGGTACGAGGACCGCTACGGGACGGAGAACGCCTACTGGTTCGCTGAGGACGGAGACCTGGCAGTGCGCATGTCGACGCGGGACGGTTGGCTGGACGAGCCGGGGCTGACGCCGCCCGTGAGCTTCAGAGACACGGTCAGGTTCGAGGAGGACGTCTACTTCTACCCCCAGCCCGACTACGACGACCTCGACCTCTACCACTGGAGCAGGTATCAGGACAGCAGCGACAACTACCAGTACCCGTTCGCTCTCTACGACGTCCACGAGTTCAGCGACACGCGCATGCGGTCGCGGTATCAGGGGATGACGAGCGGGTGGCACTACCTCGACTTCCGCATCTCGTACGGTGACACCGCGGACAACTACGTGGGACAGTTTGCGTTCAGCGGAATCAGCCAGGACATGGACGAGGACATCTACGTGAGCGGTCCCATCGCCAACTGGTTCTTCACTGACGGCGACCACGAAATGCGTGCCGTGGGCAGTCGAGGCTCCGGAGCGAACATGGACTGGTTCCGGTTCGAATACGACCGGGAGTTCACTGCCCGGGAGCGCAGGTTGGGCTTCACTAACGCTGGCCAGACGGGAGAGTCGGAGTTCGAGGTCGACGGGTTCAGCACGGACGGCATGCGACTCTTCGACACCACGGACCCGTTCTCGACCTCCGAGCTCGAGCTTGGACCCGAGAACGTCTCGGGGGGCGGAGGGGACTACACGCTCGCCTTCCAGGACGACGTCTCGGGTTTCACCAGATACGAGGCGGTGGAGCCGGGCGGGTATCGCTCCGTCACCAGCGTCGAGCGTAGGCAACCCGCCGACCTTTGGTCGACGGAGGCCGACCTCATCGTCGTCGCGCACGAGAACTTCGAGAGCGGCGTCGAACCGCTGCTGGCGCACCGCGAGTCCGAAGGATGGATGGTCGCTCGCGCTGCCGTCGGTGACGTCTACGACGAGTTCGGGGGTGGTCTGAAGTCGCTCGAGGCGCTCAAGGGCTACTTCACATACGCCTTCGAGAACTGGGACCGGGCACCTCAGTTCGTGATGCTGGTCGGAGACGCAACGGACGACCCGAGGAACGTCGATGAGGACAGCCAGCCGGACTTCATCCCCACGGTTCTCGGGCACGGGAGCGCCAGCTATCCGCAGATGACCGCGAGCGACCAGTGGTTCGTCTCGTCGGACGAGGGTCCGTTCTACTTCCCGAACATGTTCATCGGGCGTCTGTCTGTGGGCAACGGCAGCGAGCTCGACAATCTGGTGGAGAAGATACTCACGTACGAGGACTACTCACCCGGCGAGGAATGGCGGAACACGATCAGCTTCTTCGGCGACGACCAGTGGAACTACGGCACCTTCGGGGGCAACTACAGGTGGGATTGGGGAGAGAGCGAGTTCACCACCGTCAACCTCAACCTGTCGGAGATGGTGGCTGCGTCGCCGGCCGGCATCGACACCTCGCTCTACATGCTGCGCCGCTACACCACGCCGTTCCACGAGTCCAACGGAGTGCAGCCCGGAGACCAGATGCCCTTCGACTACTTCGCCTTTGAGGTCTACCCGTTCGTGAGAGAGCAGCTGACCCCGGCCCTGACGGAACTCTGGAGTGAGGGGGCGCTGCTAGTGAACTTCCAGGGGCACGGCAACCGGGAGCAGATGACCCACGAGCAGATATTCCAGGCGAGGCGCGCCCCGCAGAACGACATGTACCTGCTCGTCAATGAGGGGAAGCCCTTCATCTTCACGGGCTTCTCGTGCCACCTGGCCCAGTTCCACTACCACGGAGAGGGCATCACCAACGGACAGGAGTCGATAGTCGAGCAGATGCTCTTCCTGCCGTCCGGGCGGGGTGCGGTAGCCGGATTCGCTTGCGCCGGAGCCGCCTATCTGAGTCACAACAGCGACTACAACACCGAGATATTCGAGGCCTTCTTCGACTCCGAGACCCCGACCGGCGACCCCGCGGACTTCTTCTGGCCAAGGTGGACGCTCGGCTCGATACTCGGGCAGGGCACCGTTGACTACATCACGGCCGCCGGCAACTCGACGCCGGCGCGGACATACGTGCTGCTCGGCGACCCGCTCCTTCACTTCGAGACCAGCCCGCCGACCATGCAGGTGACGGTCGACGGCGAGCCACTGCTGAGCGGGGAGTTTCTCGAGGCGAGCGACGGGCTCGTCACGTTCGTCGCCGACATCATCGACGAGGTCGAGATCGATCCCGCGTCGATCGTGGTGACGGACCGCGGAGGCGTCGTGGATGACGAGTTCTACACGGTCGAGGCGGTTACGGATACGCTTGCGGAGATCGGCAGGTGGTACAGGCTGACGTACGACACGACCATAGTCGACGAGACATACGACATCACGTTCTCCGCCACGGACATGAACGGTCAGACGACAACCTTTGTCGTGCACGTGGTCGGACGCGAGGCGATCACGCTCGACCAGGTCATCAACCACCCGAATCCGTTCTCGGACCGGACGAAGATCATCTACATGCTCAACCAGAGCGACGCAGAGGTCAGCATCGATATCTACACGGTCGGCGGCCGCCTTATCAAGACGATCGACGACGCTCCGGGCGACCTCAACTACAACGAGGTCGAGTGGGACGGCGTGGACGACGACGGTGACCTGGTGGCGAACGGTCTCTACCTCTACGTGGTGGAGGCAAAGGGCGAGGACGGTAGCACGGCCACGAGCGACGTCGGCAGGATGGCGGTGGTGCGCGGTCCCAGGGCGGACCGGCGGTAGCAGGCTGGCTATCGGCTGGCGCGCCTCCCCGGAGGCAAGCGCGGCGAGGGCGCCGCGCGGCCCGAATCGGTTTGACAGCAGGCATGCTCGTTGCTAGAATCTAGGTCTGTCGGGCGCGGGATTTCGGGACGCGTGGGTTCCGGGCCGCGCCCTTCTGAACACAGCTCAATACTCTCCTCGGTAGCTCAATGGTAGAGCAACCGGCTGTTAACCGGTTGGTTGGTGGTTCGAGTCCGCCCCGAGGAGCCAGCACCCAGAGGCCTCGTTCTGTCAAGGACGGGGCCTCTCGTTTCTGCTAGAATGGAGTGGACGGTGGCACTCCGCCCGCAGGTGAAGAGGGAAGCGATGCGCAGACTCGCAATCATCATCCTGATTCTGACGGCACTCACCACCACCACACTGGCAGGTCGGGATTGCCAGACTCCGGTATTCGCGGACTGGAGCCTGGCGATGCTCGACTACACCCCCGGGCTGTCGTGCGACGAACAGGAGCCGTTCGCGTATACACCGTGCGTCGACTACACCTACATCCCGCATCCTGGCGGACTGCATGGCCACGGCCCCGCGCATCCCTTCACGACATGTCTGTATGATCAGTTGACGGCCGCCGGCGCGCCGCGCGGGGTACTGATCCTCGAACGAAACTGCCCCTTCCCGTACAACTACGAACCCCACACCACCTCACCCGACGCGATCGATACGGTCCTCACCTACGTGCCAGACATGGAGTTCGTCTTCATGGATCTCGAGGGGAGCACGCTTCTGAACGTCGAGCCGAACGTCGTCGAGGTGATCGCCCGGTCACGCGCGGTCAATCCGGACATCCGGGCCGGCAACTACAACTACTTCCCCGGTGAGTACGACGGCTCGCTGCCGTATCAGTCACAGGCCGATCGCACACACGACGCCTACGGGGCAGACCTAAACGAGATCTACCTGACGAGCGGTCTCGACGTCGCGATGCCGAGCTGTTACCCGTACGAGTACCACGAGCGCCACGCCCTTCCGGGTCAGTACGGCGGTTCGTCACCGAACAAGCGCTCGGCTCTCTTCTGGGCGCCGCTCGAGCGTCTGAGTGTCGCGAAGCGCAATCTGCCGGAAGGCCACATGCTCATTCCCTGGATCGCGCCTTTCGTTGCCTGGGATGGCTACGATGCGCCTCCGCCGACGATGTCGGACGTGGCGAGGCTCACACAGCACTTCAGGCTGCGCGGCGCAGATGCGTTCTACGGCTACTCACCCGGCGCGGACGACCACCCCGACTTCACAGGCGAGTCCTACCGGCAGTTCGTCTCTGCTGTCTGGCGAAGGCTCGACCAGGACTTCGAGGATCCGCACGACGTGGAGGTACTCAACCTCGAGACGAACAAGACCGAGGGCGTCGAGTGGTCCGGCATCCGCAACGGTGAGCGGGTCGTGATCCTAGCCAGCAACCTTGGAACGGACGACCCCGCCATCATTGCGATGCCTGACATACCCGGACTACCGGCGACGATAAGCATCCCTCTCAATGAACACGTCCTCTACCGATTCGGTCCCACCGGCTGCTCCGGGGAGTCAGAAGAGGTTGGGCAGCGCCTGCAGCTCGAACAGAACCATCCGAACCCGTTCAACCCAGCAACGACCGTTCGCTTCTCTCTTGAGCGTGCCGGTCTGACGGCGGTACGGGTGTTCGACGTTGACGGCCGCCTGGTGCGGACGCTGACAAGCGATGTGCTCCCGGCGGGCGAGCATGAGGTCATCTGGCGGGGCGACGACGAGCTGGGTTGTCCTGTCGGGTCCGGCGTCTACTTCTACAGGCTTGAGTCCGATGGAGTGACGGAACTAGGCAGCATGGTCCTCCTGCGATGACCCTTCGAGGAGGTACTGCAACTCCGCACGTGTGCCCGAAAGCGTTCGAAACACGCCCACCGTGGGGAGCCAGCATACGGACGGGCCCATCCCCTGTAAGGGATGGGCCCACCTGTTTGCGTCCAGTCTCCAGGCTAGTCTCGTGGCTCGAGGAACCTCTTGAACGGCGGGTAGTCCCAGAGCGGCTGCAGGTCCGGATCCTGGTGAACGTGAAGCCCGAGGCCGGCGCCCTCCGAATAGGCGGCCCTCAGGTAGTCCATGGCCCCGTCTCTGTCGCCAAGCTGTGCGCTTATGCAGGCGGCCCAGTACTCCTCCATGCCATAATCGAAGGGCTCGTCGAGCGCGAGGATCGACTCACGGACTCTCTCGGCCTCCTCGACGGCACCGCGTCTGGCGGCGAGCGTTCCCAGATACCCGGTGTAGTCCCTGTAGTCCGGATGCTCGCGCGCGAGTCTGCCAAACAGCTCCTCTGCTTCGTCCCATTGCTCCGCGGCGTAGAGCGCGAATCCGAGGCTCCTCAGCGACTGCTCGGTCTCACCTTCGACCTCGAGGTTCCTGCGGTACCAGGCCAGTGCTTCCTCCGCGAACCCGGCGGCCTCCTCGGGATGACCGTGTGCCCGGAGTTCGCGGCATGCCGTCATCAGGATCTGCCCCACCGAACCCTGGCCAGGTGACGCCGATGCCTCCTCGATCACGCGCCTGATGTCCTCGACCCTGCCCAGCGCGGCCAGCGCCCGCACCTTCCGGCCTCGGAGCCAGAGCAGGTCGGGGAAGTCCTCGATCGCCTCGTCGAGCACACGCAGTTCCTGCCGGTACTCGCCCAACATGTGGTAGGAATTGGCCAGGCCTCCGTGTACCCAGGACTCGATGTACAGGTCCGTCAGAGGCTGCTCCGACCGGATGGCCTCGATGCTAGCTATCGCTTCCCTGGGGCGATTCACGGCCAGGGCCCTTACGGCCAGCAGACGTCTGCCCATGAAGTTGTCCGGCGCGACTCGGACGACCTCGCGCATCTTCCGAAGCGCCAGCTCGTGGTCTCCGTGTACCCTTGCTTCGAACGCGTCCAGGTAGAGCCTGACTACCGGGGGAAGTGACGGCGAACGCGCGCGCATGACTTCGATGAGCGAATCGGCCTCGGCGTCGCGACCAACAGACATCACGCCGGCGATCCTGAAGACCTCAGCGTAGGCGAACTCCGGGTCCAGCTCGAGGGCGCGCTCGAGATGTTCTACTGCCGTCTGACCCCGTATCCCCACGTATCGCAGGCTGTTCTCGTACTCCTTGTAGGCTTCGTAGGTCGGCGCATGGTAGCGCGCGTCCGCGCCGATGGTGGGGTCGGCGTGCGCGGCAAGGGAGCCCATCACCCTGCTCCGGATCTTCCCCACGGCTACCCCGGGGGCCTCGAGAGGACCGGACTCATCAGGGATGATGTTCATGACGTCGCCGCTGGCTGCGTCCAGGACCCGCGCCTCCACGTGCAGCGAATCCGACCTCACGCGGAACGATCCCGTCACGAGCACCGAGGCCCCGGCGTCCAGTGCGGATCTCAAGTCGTGCGTCGCGCTCTCTTCTCCACCCGCAGCGGCCGGTTCCCCGGACCCGGACGCGCGGTGTGGGAAGGGGACAACCTCGACCACGCCGGTGCTGGCGAGTCCTTCGGCGACCGCGGTCACCAGAGTGTGCTCGAGATAGTCCAGAGACCTGTCGCCGGAGCGATTGCTGAACGCGGCGACCAGGACGCGCTCGGGTCCCGAATCAGGTCCTTCGCCAGCGCTTCTCATTGGTGCCCGGAAGTACAGGAACCAGACAGCGAGCGTACCAATGATGATCACGGCGCCAGCCGCCGCTAGCCAGTTCCGGCTACGGCGCGGCTCGGCGGGGACCGACTCCTGCGTCGCGACCGTTGCGACCATCCGGGAGGACGGAGGTTTCGTCACTGCCCTGAGGTCCACGATGAGGTCGTCCACGTGCTGGTAGCGGTCCGCCGGGTCCTTGGCCATGGCCTTGGCAATGACGCGCTCCAGCTCGAGAGGAACGCCGGTGCGCAGTCCGGAGGGAGGCTCGGCCTCGTCGTTGATGATGGAGCGTAGCACCGCCTGCTCGTGGTCGCCCGAGAACGGACGCCTCCCGGTGAGCATCTCGTAGAGGACGACGCCGAGCGACCATATGTCCGTCCGGCGATCCAGGTTGTCGCCGCGGCTCTGCTCGGGCGACATGTAGGAGACAGTGCCCGTGGTCCGCCCCACGCCGGTCAGGCGCGTCATCTCAGGCGCCAGAGCGAGCCCGAAGTCCAGTACCTTCGCGCGCCCGTCGGCGGTCAGCATGACGTTCCCGGGCTTGATGTCCCGATGGACGATGCCGCGTTCGTGAGCGGCCCCTAGTCCCTGCGCGATCTCCACGCCCCTGCTGACGATGTCCTTGATCGACATGGGGCCGCGGGCGATCGTGTCGGCGAGGCTCTCGCCCTCTATGTGCTCCATGGCGAGGAAGACGAGGCCACCCTCATCCTCGACCTCGTAGATCGTGCAGATGTTCGGGTGGTTGAGGGAAGCGGCCGTCTGGGCCTCGTGTAGAAACCGCGCTCGGGCCTGAGAGCTGCGGGTCCAATCCTCCGGTAGGAGCTTGAGCGCAACGCGGCGTCCCAGCTTGAGGTCCTCAGCGAGGTAGACTACACCCATACCGCCCTCACCGAGCTTCTCGATGATCTTGTAGTGGGAGATGGTCTTGCCGAGCATTGTGGCCCTCGCTGGGGATGAGGTCACCTTCATGAACCTCAATCGGCTACATTCTAGCTCCCGTACGAGTCTTCCACAAAGCCATTCTCCGCGAGGGCGCTCGCGTTCGAAACACGCCCACCCCGGTGAGCCAGCACCTGCGCGCTCACCCTGCAAAGGGTGGGCGCGCCGCATTCCGGCCCTTTGAACCCGCCCTGCCAGTTCGCTGAGGACCGGCTTCCAGCCCGGGCCCGGATGCGTGTCGATTGCTCTGTCAGCTGGGCTGGAGACAACGCGTTCAGGGCTGAACGCGGGGCGTCCGGGCAACCTCTTCGCGATCTCCGGGCGCCTGACCGGCGGCAGCTGTAGCCGACCCCGTGATGACCCTGTATACCCTCGTCATCACGCGGCTTCCTTCCGGCACGTGGTACCAGTCGTGGGCTTCACTGAAGTCGGTGTACACGGGCTCGTAGAGACCCGGGCGCTCGTCGAACCATGTAGTGAACGGTTCATCGAGGAACACGCGCATGAAGACGTACTCCACGCCTGCCCCGACGAGTAGCCGATGCGCGGCGGAGGGTTCCATCTGCGCCAGCTTCACACGAAACTCGACGTCCGTGTCCATCACCACGTTGTTGCCGGGCAGGTTCCCCACGAGCGGATACCGGAAGGTCGCGAAGTAGAAATCCTCTTCGAAGACCCTGAGCAGCATGATCCTGGTGCCTTCGGGAAGCTCCTCGATCATCTCGGGGATGCGGTAGAAGTCCTTACGGTCCACTCCGCGCAGATGGGACCAGGTCAGGTCCCTGTCACGGTAGACGATCCTCATCGTCTCGGCCGTAGAGAAGCAGAGGGCGACGACGGCCAGACAGAGCAGCGCTGCGCGAGCGCGCCTCTTCACTCTCTCAAACAGAAGCGCTACGGGCACACATGCGAGGGCGCACATCGGAAGAAGATAGCGAGGTAGATGGAACCCTCCGAACCACCATGCCGCGATGCCGACCGCAATGGCCGCAAGCAGCGAGCCTCTCTTCCATACTCTTGCGGGCGCCACGCCCTTGTCGAAGACGCTCTCCAGACATACGACGACAGCGGGGAGGAAGAGCATCCCGAATGCTGCCCCGAAACCGGCCGACCCCGTGTAGGTCGTGCTCTGCCGGTCGATGAGAGGCTGGATCCACCAGTGCGCCGCCGAGGGCACGAACTGGAACTGCTGCTGGGTCCAGCTCTCCGGGAGAGCGATGCCCTGCGAGAGAAGCAGAGGCGCGACGGGGCTGCCTGTCACGAGCAGGTTGCGGACGTACCAGAACGCGCAGGGCAGAGCCAGAGACGCGACGAACACGGCGAGCATGCGTCCTGTCTCATGTCGGTTGGGGTGGCCAGCGGAACTGGCTGAGTAACGGGCGCCCCGAACGAGCATGAGAGCCACCGCCGCCACAGCGACCGCGGCGACGAAGGGGAGGGCCGTGTACTTCGTCCCTGCCGCCAGCCCCAGCGACAGCCCCGCGAGCGAGATATCCCAAGTGCGCACGTCGCTCTCACCTTGAGGCTCCAGCGCTCTGAGAAGGAACAACATTCCGGCGAGCGTGAGCGCCGCGACTACAAGGTCGTTCTTCGCCACGGTGCAGTTGAAGAACACCATAGGCGAGGCGACGAACACCAGAGTCGCCAGCACGGACGACCACCTGCGCGCCCCGACCGTGCGAGCGAGCGAGAAGAGAGCGAAGGCGGCGAGCACCAGGAACGGGGCCTGCATGAGGGGCGTGAACCTGTCCGTCCCCGTGAACAGACCCATGAGCAGCAGGAGCTCGGCGTTTCCGGGATAGAACGCGGCCTCGGGGCCATAGGCGCCCAGGTCCCCGTTATGCAGCCAGCTGACCGCGCGGGGCAGGTGGTACGCGAGCACGTCCCAGCCACGTGGCGGCGCTGAGAGACCGGACGCGACCGCGTTGGTGAGGAGCGCCACGAGCACGACGGCGAGCACGACAATCAAGAGCGAATCGGCACGGCCCAGTCTCGCGAACAAGCGTCTCTTGGATGTGGAGTGTGGTTCCTCGGGGTGGGGGTCGCGGTGCCGCCGAAGTCGACGTGCCGCAAGCCCCCAGGACGCCGCGCAGAGCAGCGCGGTCGTGATGGCGAGACTCCCGGGAGTGACGGCGGGGCCTTCCGTCAGAGCGGCAAGCACGGCGAGGACGTGGAAGCTCAACGTCAGGCACGCGTACCCGGCGATGCCAACGACTATCGCTCGAACGACCGGCGCGCGCCAGACGAGAGCGATCGGGACCGACGCGCCTAGGCAGCACACACCCGCCAGTATTGTCAGGGCTGCAGGCAATTCCGTTCCGCCTCAGTGCAATTCCTGTTGCCTGAAGGCAGCGCTTCTTCCGCCAGGCTCACCTCGAGGCGAATCCGCCGAGGAGCAGCCGAATTGCTTCGCCGTGGAAGCAGAGGTAGACCAGGAGCAAGATGGCGCAGACTAAGACGATGCCCCACGAGTCGCCGCTGGACCCAGCTACCGGGCGATCCGAGGGGACGTTGGAAGCACCATCAGACCTTGCTCGTCTCTTGTCCCGCAAGCCGGCTCCTCTCCGCGACTGAGCAGTGCCAGCCGCTCGCTGCTCAGCTTCCCCGAACTCCGCGATCCTTGAGTGCCCATCATAGCTGAAGAGCGAGTCTGTTGTAAGGGGCGCTCCGGCGTGGGCGCCGTCTCGTCGTCAAGCACGCCGGCCTTACGGGAGGCCACAAAGGGCCAGACGGGGCACGATTCGTGGTTGACATCGCGGCCGTGTTGTGGTTATATTCCTGTCTGCGCATCATCAGCAACTAGGAGGACAAGTGCAGGTAGACGAGCACGAGGTCGAGCGGAGGGTCGAGCGCTTCAAAGAGGCAGCGAGGGGGGACGGTGTCAAGCTGACCCATCAGCGCATCGAGATCTTCAGGGAGGTCGCAGCGAGCGTCGACCATCCCAGCGCCGAGTCCGTGCACAGGGCGCTCGCGCCGAGGATGCCGACGCTGTCGCTCGACACGGTCTACAGGACGCTCCGGCTGCTCAGCGACATGGGGCTTGTCTCTACGCTGGGACCGGGGCGCGAGGTGGCCCGCTTCGACGCGAACCTCGCACAGCACCATCACTACGTCTGCGCCCGGTGCGGGCTGACGCGCGACTTCGAGAGCGAGGAGCTGAACGCTATCAGCGTCCCGGAGTCGGTTGCGGAGTTCGGGAGCGTCGAGGCCACGCACGTAGAGGTGCGCGGTGTGTGCAGCCGCTGCGCGAAGGAGCAGGCCAAGAAGTCAGGTGACACCTACCCCGAAGAGGCGAAGGGTGCGGAAAGGAGCACGACATGAGCGAAGAGAGCAGGTGCCCTGTGACGGGCAAGTCCCGCGAGCACGGCGGAGGTGGTGGGACAACGAACCAGGACTGGTGGCCGAACCAGCTGAACCTCGGGATCCTCCATCAGCACTCCCTCTTGAGCAACCCGATGGGTGAGGCGTTCGACTACGCCGAGGAATTCAAGAAGCTCGACTACAAGGCGCTGAAGGAAGACCTCTACACCCTGATGACCGACTCGCAGGACTGGTGGCCTGCGGATTACGGTCACTACGGGGGTCTCTTCATCCGGATGGCGTGGCACAGCGCGGGCACGTACCGGATGGGCGACGGCCGCGGCGGCGCGGGCGGCGGCAACCAGCGCTTCTCGCCCCTGAACAGCTGGCCGGACAACGTCAACCTCGACAAGGCGCGTCGCCTTCTCTGGCCGATCAAGCAGAAGTACGGGAAGAGCATCTCCTGGGCCGACCTCCTGATCCTCGCGGGCAACTGCGCCCTCGAATCGATGGGGTTCAAGACCTTCGGGTTCGCCGGTGGACGCGTTGACCTCTGGGAGCCGGAGGAGGACGTCTACTGGGGCTCCGAGATGGAGTGGCTCGCCACGAGCGACAAGCCCGGGAGCCGCTACAGCGGGGAGCGAGACCTCGAGAATCCGCTCGCCGCGGTGCAGATGGGCCTTATCTACGTGAATCCGGAGGGTCCCGACGGCAACCCGGATCCCGTCGCCTCCGGCATCGACGTCCGCGAGACGTTCGCGCGGATGGCCATGAACGACGAGGAGACGGTCGCGCTGGTCGCGGGCGGACACACCTTCGGGAAGTGCCACGGCGCGGGCGACGCGGCGAACGTCGGTCCCGAGCCCGAGGCCGCCGGCATCGAAGAGCAGGGGCTCGGGTGGAGAAGCAGCTACGGCTCCGGGAAGGGCGGCGACACGATCAGCAGCGGCATCGAGGGCGCCTGGAAGCCCAACCCGGTCAAGTGGGACATGGGCTACCTGAGGATCCTCTTCAAGTACGAGTGGGAGCTGGTGAAGAGCCCGGCCGGCGCGAACCAGTGGCTGGCGAAGGACGTTGACGACGAGGACATGATCGTCGACGCTCACGATCCGTCGAAGAAGCACCGCCCGATGATGACAACGGCGGACCTCTCGCTCAGGTTCGATCCAATCTACGAGCCGATAGCGCGCGACTACCTGAAGCACCCCGACAAGTTCGCGGACGCTTTCGCGAGGGCGTGGTTCAAGCTGACCCATCGCGACATGGGTCCGCGTTCGCGCTATCTCGGTCCGGAGGCCCCGGGAGAGGAGCTGATCTGGCAGGACCCGGTACCCGCTGTCGACCACGAGCTGGTCGATGACAAGGACGTCGCGGCGCTCAAGGACAAGATCCTCGCCTCGGGTCTGTCCGTCCGGGACCTGGTCTTCACCGCCTGGGCGTCGGCATCCACCTTCCGCGGGTCCGACATGCGAGGAGGGGCGAACGGGGCGCGCATACGCCTCGCGCCGCAGAAGGACTGGGACGTCAACGAGCCCAAGCAGACTGCTGGTGTGCTGTCGACCCTCGAGAGCATCCAGAAGGAGTTCAACGGCTCGGCGCCCGGTGGGAAGAAGATCTCGCTCGCCGATCTGATCGTCCTTGGCGGCTGCGCGGGCGTCGAGCGGGGGGCGAAGAACGCCGGTGTCGAAGTGACCGTACCGTTCACTCCGGGACGCACGGACGCGTCGCAGGAGCAGACCGATGCGGACTCGTTCTCGGTGCTCGAACCGTGCGCGGACGGCTTCCGCAACTACCTCAAAGCGCGGTACTCGGTTCCGGCCGAAGAACTGCTGCTCGACAAGGCGCAGCTTCTGACGCTCACGGCCCCCGAGGTGACGGTTCTCGTCGGTGGGATGCGCGTCCTCGGCGCGAATCACGGGAAGTCCTCTCACGGCGTCTTCACGGACCGCAAGGAGACGCTCACGAACGACTTTTTCGTGAACCTGCTCGACATGGGCACGGAGTGGAAGGCCACGTCTGACCCCGACGTGTTCGAAGGTCACGACCGCGCCACTGGCGAGCTGAAGTGGACGGGGACCAGGATCGACCTCGTGTTCGGTTCCAACTCGCAGCTGCGTGCCATCGCAGAGGTCTACGCGAGCGACGACTCGAAGGAGAAGCTCGTGCGTGACTTCGTCGCGGCGTGGGACAAGGTGATGAACCTCGACCGCTTCGATCTGCGCTGAGACGGTCAGGAGTCGTGAGTAGGATCGTGCCGGCGCGTTGACGCGTCGCACTCGGAGGCCCCGGTCGGATCGAGACCGGGGCCTTCTGTGTGTCTGAGCCACGGTTCGCTTTCTTGCTTGGCCGTGGTAGAATAGGCAATAGGGAGTCGACGGCTCTTGTGAGGTCCCGTTTTCGAGGTTGCGATGTCCACCCCACGGTCGAACCCGGCGGCGCTCTTGGTGGCGGCTCTGGCGGCGCTCTTGGTGGCGGTTCTGGTGGTCGCTCCGGCGACCGGCGCCGCCGCCGGCACGCTGCGCGAGGCCTACGACGCCGCGGGGCCCGGCGGCGGATACGATCGAGACGTGGCGCTCGAGACGGGCGCCGTGTACACCGGCGGTCTTCTCATCGGGCCGGTCCTTTCGCCCTTCTCGTGGGAGTTGGAGGGTGAAATCGGGGAGGACGTGCGGATATCCGGCAACGGGGCCATCCTCGACCTGCGCGGCGAGCAGATCTGCATCTCGTACTGCCAGAACCGTCTCGACATCGAGGACTGCGTGATCGTCAACGGGAACGTCAGGTTCCGCGGGATGAACACGTCCGATTACGTCGAGATCCCACAGGGGTCGGTCAGCTACTGCACCTTCTACTCTCCTCATGACTACGGTGTCCGCCTCCAGGGAGCGGGGGAGGGCGTCACCATCGAACGCAACATCGTGGTCGACGCCGTGGACACGGGATGGGACTTCCTCTACACGCACGGAGCTCCGAACGAGTGGCTGCCTACCGGTACGAACATCTCGGCGAGCGTGCAGGCGGGGTTCTACGGAGTGCCGGTCATACGTGAGAACTGGTCGTGGCACTCCGACCCGGCGACGAACTCAACGCCGCTCTCTCACTTCTCCTACTTATGCGAGTATGGGTGAGTCGAGCCGGTGGACTGGCCGGAGGCCGGTGACCCGCCCCACAACAACGTCGTCGGCGAGGACCCTCAGCTCGTGGACCCGAAGAACGGCGACTTCATGCCCGCCCCCGGTTCTCCGGCGGCCAACTACGGGTGCCAGACGTTTCCGTCGAGCAGTTCGTGGCGCGCCGGTAGCTGCTTTCAGGTACGAACCGCCCTCCCGGCCCCGGCCGAGGGGGCGTGGCCCGGCCGGGGTCGCTCGTGCATGACCGTCACCGGCGAGGTGCTGGCCGACACGGTTTGGGACGCCGACACCGTCAGGGTCGCGGGTGACGTCTCGGTCGCGGACTCGGTCACGCTGTCGATAGAGCCCGGCACGCTAGTCGAGTTCTCCGACTTCTACCGCTTGACCGTTCTCGGGCGCCTTGTGGCGGTGGGCACTCCCGAGGCTCCCATCACGTTCACCACGGATGAGCCCGGGGCGTTCGCCGCGGACACGACGACGGCCGGTTGCTGGAACGGCATACGGTTCCCCTGGACGAACTCGCTCAACGGGGAGTCAGTGCTGGAGCACTGCGTGGTCGAGTACTCGAAGGCGCTCGGAGGCGAACCGTGGGGAGGAGCCCTGTCGGCCGAGGGGTTCTCGGGACTTCTCATTCGGAACTGCGTCCTGAGGAACAACGCGGCAGCCTACGGCGGGGCCCTGTTCTGTTCGCATCACTCCTCTCCCCAGATCGTCGGTACCCTGATAGAGGGCAACACCGCATTCCTCCGAGGCTCCGCCGCGTACTCGCTCTACGCCTACCCCGAAGTCACGAACTGCACGATCGTGTCGAACGAGTGCCTGAATGACGAGGCCTTCGACGAGACTGGGGCGATTCACAGTCACATCTCGAAGCCTATGATTTCTAGTTCGATAGTCCGGGACAACAGCTCCGCGTACTACATCCCTACGCAGATTCTCAGAGGGAAGGCCTTCTACACGACCTACTCCAACATCGAGTTTGGTCACGACGGTGAGGGGAACATAGACGAACTCGCTCAGTTCGTCGGATGGGGGCACCATCCCTTCGCCCTGCTGGACAGCTCCCCTTGCGTGAACGCAGGGAGGCCGGATACATCGGGGCTGAGGCTGCCTCTCCGGGACCTTGCCGGGGAACCGCGCCTGGACGGCGGCAGGATAGACATGGGAGCCTACGAAGGGTCCGCAGGGACAGGGATCGGCGATGGCGATGAGGGGGCGGTCCCGGGGCTGTCGCTCAGCGGGCGGAACCCCTTACACGGGCGATCGCGTATCGCGTTCACGACGCCCGGTGGCCGGGTCAGCATTGCCGTCTACGACGTGTCGGGGCGCAGGGTCAGCACGCTCTTCGATGCGGTGGCATCGCCGGGCACGCACGCGGTCGAGTGGGACCGCCGGGACTCCGCGGGGCGCCGCGCCGCGTCCGGCGTGTACTTCTGCCGTCTGGAGTGCGAAGGCAGAGCGGTCGGCAGGAAGCTGGTGCTTCTGGATTAGGGCATCCCATGTGTCGTCTGCGTAGGGAGTGACCCGGAGTATTCCCGGCACAAAAAGAAGCCGCCTTCCCTTGGGAAGGCGGCTCCCTGAATGGAGCAGGTTCTGCTCTACCGATACAGAGACTTCACAGCGCCCCACGTGCTCGACTCCACCGGGCTCACGTCCTGATAGATGACCACGTTGTCTACGTGCGCCAGGCAGTTGCTGCCAGTCGTCGCGCCCGTGGTGGCCGTGAACTGGATCGACACGAAGTCGGCGCCGGCCGGAGCGATGAAGGAGCTGCTGGTCGTCTCCCAGACGTTCCATGGCCAGAACGGTCCCATGAGGCCCGTGCCGCCGACGATGCCGACGCCGGACTCCTCGGCGAAGATCTCGACGAACAGAACGCCACCGACGTCAGCCTGGTCAAGCTTGAGGTCGAAGGAGTAGAAGACCTCGCCCTCAGTGATGCTGCCGGGCACGGTCGTCTGCTTGAGGGTCAGGCCGACGGCCTCGGCCTGGTTGTCCAGGAACGCGTTGTGCGTGCCGGGCGCCGACGGACCGTTGTCGGGCGACTGGACGGTCACGCTGGAGCTCGGGCTCTCGCCGAAGACCTGCCAGCCCGTGAGGTCGCCGGTCTCGAAGTCGCCGTTCGTGAGTACGTTCTGCGCGGAGGCGCCCATCGCGGTGATAGCCAGAACAGCGCAAACGACGAGCAATCTAGTGCTGAGCTGCATGGTTCTTCTCCCTTCCGAGATACCACAGGTGCTTGCCTGACTGCTGCCTACACATCGAACACTACTCAAGCCTGCCGGGATCCAGGTCCCTCACGCCTGCCGGCGACCGGGTGACTTGATCAGCCCGACAACATGGTACACTATGTTCGGTGACCGAACAATGGTTTTCTTCCAATACTCGCCAAATTGGCACCAGTGCCGCCAGAGGGCCGTCTGAGGACATTCAGGAGAGAAGAGAGAAGCAAATGATTGTTCGGCGGGCGGACAAAGTGTATAATGAGTCCTGACACACTGGTAACTCGATGGGCCCCGAGGGGTGACGACCCGTAGCCCGAATGCACAGGGGGCAAGCTGTGAAGATGACGATCGCACTCGTACTGGCCGCGTCGCTCGTGGCGGGCGTCGCACAGGCTCAGGTGGGCGACCTCATCTGGGAGGACGACTTCGTCGATCTGGACAACTGGATCATCCTGACCGGCAACGGCTACTGGGGGTGGGGTAACGGCGAACTCGAGTACTACTCCGAGGACAACGTAGAGATAGCAGCCGTCCCAGGCGAGCCCGGCAACACGGCGCTGCGCATCACGGCGCGTGAGGAGAGCGGCCCGGGCATCGTGGACCAGTGGGGCAACCCGCTGAGCTACACGTCGGGCAGGGTGTATTCGAAGTCGTTCGTGTCTATCACGCACGGCATGATCGAGGCGAGGGTACGGGTGCCCGACATCGACCTGGGCGGATGGCCCGCGGTCTGGCTTCTCGGCACCGCGAACTACGCGTGGCCCCGCAGCGGCGAGCTGGACATGATGGAGATGGGGGCGAAACAGGCCTTCCGCGACCTGCACGACACGCACAACGGAGGCAACGGCCTCGACAACTCCACGGTCAACGAGTGCGTGGGTGCCAACGCCATCTTCTACTCCGATGACGCCGTGACTCCTGAGAATCCGTCGGGCGCCGCCAGCATTTCCTGGGACCCCGACGACATCTACTGCCGTCCCTACTTCAACTACACCGACCAGCTGGTAGAGCGCTTCCTGATCTATCGTCTCTACTGGGACGACACGAGCCTGCGTTTCACGGTCGTCGACGACGGTGTGGAGTACGACCTCTACGCGGACCCGTTCCCCATCGACGAGGAGTCGGAGGAGTTCCGGAGTCCGTTCTACATGATAGCGAACCTGGCCATCGGCGGGGCGTTCACGGACGCATACAACCTCGGAGACCCCGGCAGCGGCGAGCCGGTCTCGATGCCGTTCCCGGCGGAGATGTACATCGACTACATCCGCGTCTACGAGTGGAACGGCCACGGCGAGGTGCACCTGGGGCCCCCGGCGTTTGAGAGCGGCGTCTTCGGCATCTTCACGGACGAGACGCCTGTGACGGGCGAGCTGGTCCCGGAGGTCTCGTCAGAGATCTACGTGTGGGAGGGAACGCTTGTCGACGGTTCGATACCCCCGTATGAGGGCGAGAACGTGCTGTCTTGGCAGACGGCGGGCCTGGGGTGGTTCGGCGCGGGGATCATGGCGATGCAGCCCCTCAACCTGTTCGACTTCGGCGAGGGGCACCTCAAGTTCAGGATCAAGATTCCCGCGAACGTCACCTTCAAGATCGGGATCATAGACGCGTGGGGCAATCAGGAGTATGTGGAGTTCCCGGCTCACACGACGACCTACGGGCTCGTGCGTGACGGGGAGTGGGGGCAGGCTGCGATCCCCGTCAGCGACATCCGAGGACTGCTCATCGACCTTCGTATGCTGAGCTACGCGTTCGTGATCCTCGAGGAGCATGGGACGGCCTGCGAGTTCGCGTTGGACGATATCTACTGGGACGACGGAGGCGGCACGTCCGTGGACGGCAGCGAGCCGACAGACGGCGCGAGAGTCCAGCTGCTTCCCAACGCTCCGAACCCCTTCAACACGTCGACCAGCATCAGCTTCGAGCTGCCGGTGGCAGGCGACTACGAGATCACGGTCTACGACATCTCCGGGCGGGTGGCGAGAGCGCTGCGAGGGACCGGCAAGGTCGGATTGAACACGGTGCGCTGGGACGGCCGCGACGGCCGAGGCGCCAGCGTCGCCTCGGGAATCTACTACTGCCGGGTCAGAACGGATGCCGGGACGGCGGTCAACAGAATGGTCTTTGTGAAGTGAGGGAGCGCATCAAGATGACGCGCAAGCAGACAGGAACACGCGCCGGTCTGGGGGCGATCGCGGTCGTGGTCGCGGCTGCGCTGGCCGGTACGGCGGCCGCCGACATGTCGCTCGTCTGGTCTGACGAGTTCGATGGGACGAGTCTGGACACGGGGAACTGGACTGCGGACATCGGCGACGGATGCCCGGATCTCTGCGGCTGGGGAAACAACGAGCTCGAGTACTACCGGCCCGAGAACGTGACCGTTGCAGACGGGTACCTGACCCTCACCGCCAAGGACGAGTACTACGGCGGCAGGTACTTCACCTCGGGCAAGGTCCACACGAGGGACAAGCACTCCTTCCTCTACGGAAGGATCGAGGCTAGGGCGAAGATACCGACCGGCGGCGGGATGTGGCCCGCGTTCTGGATGATGCCGCAGGAAGACGTCTACGGCGGATGGGCCGCCAGCGGCGAGATCGACATCATGGAGTCCGCGAACAGCACCGACTGGATAGGCGGCACGCTCCACTTCGGAGGGAGCTGGCCCGATAACACGCAGACCGGGGGAACGTACTCCCCGGGTGGTGTCAACTTCGCCGACGACTTCCACATCTACGCCATCGAGTGGGAGGAGACGGAGATGCGCTGGTACGTCGACGACGTTCTCTACTCGACGAAGTACAGCGGCGAGTGGTTCTCCGACGGCGCCCCTGGCAATCCCCTGGCACCCTTCGACCAGGACTTCTACATCATCCTGAACGCGGCCGTCGGCGGCAACTACACCGGATGTACCGAGACGAGCTGCGTCACGGCCGAGCTGCCTCAGGAGTACGTGATCGACTACGTCCGGGTGTACCAGGAGACCGCGAACGAGGCTCCCGCGGTCCTGATAACCTCACCGACGGAGGGCGACAATCCTCCCGCGGGCGACATCACGATCACAGCCGACGCGTCCGACACAGATGGTACCGTGGAGGTCGTCGAGTTCTACAACGGGGCGAGCTACCTCGGCGAGGACGAGACCGCGCCGTACGCGTTCACCTGGATGTCCGTGGCCGACGGCTGTTACTCCGTGGTTGCGAGGGCCATAGACGACGAGGGCGCCTACACCACCGACACGTCCGACATCACCGTCGGAACGGGCTGCGGACAGGCGCCGTATCTCGGTAGTCCGTTCGTTCTGCCGGCGCGGGTCGAGGTCGAGGACTTCGACGTCGGTGGGGAAGGGGTCGCGTACCACGACACTGACTCCGGGAACGAGGGCGGCGCGTACCGCACGTCTGAGGACGTCGACATTCAAGACTGCTCGGACACTGGCGGCGGCTACAACGTGGGCTGGGTCAGAGAGGGCGAGTGGCTCGAGTACACCATCGAGGTCCCGATGCCCGGGGACTATCCGATCGATGTTCGCGTGGCATCGGCGTACGTCGGCGGGACGTTCCACATCGAGTTCGACGGCTACGACCTGACCGGGGACGTCGACGTGCCCGTGACGGGCGGATGGCAGACGTGGACCACCGTTTCCACGGAGGCCACGCTGCCCGCCGGGACGCTCCTGATGACGTTCGTGCCGACGGTCGAGGGGTTCAACGTCAACTACTTCGACTTCCTCACTCCTACGGGGGCGCACGGGCAGCTTGTGGCGTCGCCCGTTCTGCACCCGCCGCATCCGAACCCGTTCAATCCGGTGACTACGATCAGCTACGAGATGCCGAAACCGGGGACCGTTGACCTGAGTGTCTACGACGTCGCCGGCAAGCTCGTGAAGAGGCTGGTCGCCGGGGAGATCGCTGGGACCGGCCGCCACTCGGTCACCTGGGATGGCACCAGCGATGCGGGTCGGTCGGTTGCGACCGGCGTCTACCTCTGCCGGCTTGAGGCCGTCGGGCAGACGGCGAACCAGATGATGGTTCTGGTGAAGTAACGTCCCTCGTGAGGCAGTAGCGGGACCCCGATACCGAAGGCCCCGGGCATGCGCCCGGGGCCTCTCTCGTCTCTGCCCTCGCTAGTCAGGTGGCGACTACACGAACCCGAAGAGGGGAGGGAAGGCGATCACCACGAACGCCGCCCACCCCGCGTGCAGGGGCAGGTACCACATCGTCCAGTCCACGACGGTCTGGTACGTCGATCGCCCGGAGAGGAAGCGGGAGTAGCCAACGGCGAGCGTGACCAGGTTCGCTGCAAGGAGGATGTTCATTCCCAGCGCCGCGGTCTTGTTCGCGGTGAAGCCGAAGGCGAGGAGCCTTCCTACGATCCCCGACAGGGCTATCACGTCCGCGACGAGCGCGAGCGCAACAAGCGCCATCACGATCCAGTCCCACCAGTCTGCAGGCTTCTCCGCATCGCGCGCGCTCATCGTGAAGAGCACGAGGCCGAGCACAAGCGCCAGCACTATGTCGAACATGATGAGAAGCTCGCGGTCCTCCGAGGGAGCCTGGCCGGCGACCGCGATGGCCAGGATGAGTACGAGCATCAGAACGGCGAAGAGCGGCGTGAAGATCCGGGCGAGCACCGGGGCGATGGTCTCTATGGCGCCCTTCTTCTTCTCGACGAGGTAGGCCGCTACCACGACCAGACCGCAGCCACCGAAGATGAACATCCAGTTGAGGATGAGGTGCTCGATGTCGATCCCCACGAGCGAAAACACGCCTCCCGCGACGCCGACCAGGACCATACCTCCCAGGAACAGCAGAACGGCGTAGATGAACACCTCGCCCGCGAACCGCACGAAGTCCAGTCTGAGCGCGGGGTTGTGCCAGTCCCGCCCGCAGTACAGCACCAAGAGCACGAGGAGCAGCACGATGGGAGCGTGCAGCAGCGACAGCACCTCCGTGTGATGTGGCTCGTAGCTCGGGTAGATGTTCACGACGAGAACGAGCGCGGCGAAGACCACCGCGCCGACCACCATGAAGCGCAAGGAGAGGGCGCGTCTCCAGATAAGGTAGATCGCGACAGGGGGGAGGGCGAAGAATGCGGCATTCTTCGCGTAGATGAGGGCGCTCTCCTCCGTGAGCAGGTGTCCGAAGAGAGACGGTATCTTGCCGAGGAGCCCGCCAAGGACCGCGAGCGCGATGATCACGGCGATCTCGGTCCGCTGCTTGCGGCGCGCCTCCTCATCGGCGGCCGGCACCAGGAGCTGTTTCCAGACGCTCTCCGTTGGGACCTTGGCGAACTCGTGGTTGAGCTCCTCCGCGTCGCCCATGCGGTGTATCGATACGAGGAACGCCTCCTCGACGCTGATGCCGCGCCCGGTCAGCTCGTCGATGCTGTCGCGGAGATGGGACTCCAGTTCTTCCAGGTGCTGGGCGTCGAGCGAACCGGCCGACTGGATGTGTCGACGCCACTTCCTGATCTGTGATTCCAGGTCGAACATCTTACGCTCCTGTATTGCCGGGGCCTGCGAGGCGCTGGAGGGCGTCGTGGACGACGTCCCACTGCTCCCTCAGGCGCCCGAGTTCCTCCTCGCCCTGTCGTGTGATGCGGTAGTACTTCCTTCTTCGCCCCGTGTCCGCGGTCTGCCAGGTCGACTTCACGAAGCCCGCGGCCTCAAGTCGGTGCAGCACGGGGTAGAGCATGCCGTCGGTCCAGAGGATGCGATCTCCGGACACCTCCCGGACCTGCCTGATGATGGCGTACCCGTAGCTGTCGCCCTGCCGAAGGATCGCGAGAATTATCGGGGTCGCCGACGCCGCGACCAGGTCTTTCGGGATGTCCACGGGTGCTCCTCATCTCAAGCGCGTCCGCCGGCGGGCTCCTTCGCCGCCATACACATAGCATAGTGAATCTATGCATAGAAGCGCAAGGTATTTCTTCGAATTGTCCGCCTGAGACCTGCTGACCGTTCTGAGGTCGCAGACGCTGTGGACCTTCACCATCAGCCAGTAGATGTGGTAAAGTAGTGTGGTCTGGGATCTTGAGGAAATCACTCAGAAGGAGGCTGTAGGCATGAGAAGCGTTGCTATCGCAATAGTGGTCCTGCTCACGGTCGCTGTCGGAGGCGCAGGGGCGAAGTGGAAGGAGTCGCGACGGCCGGGCAAGCCTACCGCGGAGCTCATGGCCCGTGGGGAACTCGACTGCACGGGGGCGATCCCCATATTCGTCGGGCAGACGATATGGACCGACAACTTCGACGCGCCGGCCAACGTGCCCGGCTACCCCGCCTGCGTCGCTTGGGACGAGCCCGGCGGAGAGGTTGTCTTCGAGCTGACCATCGACGAGCCGTGTCTCGATATCGGCATCTCACTCTGGTACCGCCCCGACGAGAAGGACCTCGACTGGTTCCTGCTGGGAAGCTGCTAAGAGGACGACTGCATCGAGTACGACGACTTCGGCTGGTACGTGGACTGCCTGGACCCCGGCACTTACTACATAGTGGTCGACGACTACGAGGACGATGAGTGCGACTTCGTGCTCGCCGTCTATCACAACGAACCGATGGATGAGTGCGCGCCTCTCGCCTCCGTCTGCCACATGTGGGACTTCAACACCAGCGACGAGGGGTTCGTGCACGCACCGTGCGGCGTCCAGCTGAACACGTGGGAGTGGGGTGCCGCGCCCGGCGTGATCCCCGAGACAGCCTGTGACGACGTGGAGGTCACCAACGTCCTTTGTACGGGACTCGGAGGCAGCTACCCGAGCGAAGCCGCGGACGCAGCCTGGGTGGGCCCCGTTCTTCTGGACGACGGTTGTGAATGTCTCGAGGTCTGCCACTTCTACGTCACTGAGGAGTACTACGATGGAGGCATGGTCGGGCTTACGGCCGACGGGGGAGTGACCTGGAACCTGTTGACTCCCGCCGTCGGGTACGACTACATCGGCGAGTGGGACAACTCCTGCATCGGGCCCTTCCCGTGCTTCACCGGCGAAGACGCCACGGAGTTTCGAACCGACTCGTTCGACCTGACGCCGTGGATGGGAGAGACGGTCTCGATCGGTTTCTTCTTCGGAGCCGACGGGTCCACGGAGGAACTCGGTTGGTACATCCTCTGGGCCGCCATAGGCAGCTCGGGAAGTGCGGTCGAGAACACCACGTGGGGGGCGATCAAGAGCCTCTATCGCTAGCCGGCGGTGCTTAGGTGCGGTTCTGAAGGCGGACGCGCTTGTCTTGGCCCGATGGTGAGGCAGTTCGCCTGTGTACGGCCTCGGGTCGGCAACCTGCCTGCCGTTTGACAGAACTCCCGCCCGGTGCTAGCCTGATTCGGCATTCAGCAACATCGAACTGTCAGAGGATTGGAACTGCCAGAGACATCGAACTGGCCGTCGTGGTCTCAGCACACGCCGACGCGGAGGTCCAACAATGAAGCGGCACGGATTGCTGTTCGTTATGTGCGCTTTCGCTGTCTCCTTGATCCAGCCCACAATCGCTCTCGCCGAGGTTCAGGAGCACCCTCTAATCAGGCCGTTCCCCGGTTCGACTCTCAACCCGCAGGGCGAGTACATGGATTTCTCGGAGTACACCTTCAGGGTCGCCGATCCTGCGACGGGTAAGATGACGAAGCAGACCGTTCAGGGCAGGTTCTGGAAGCTCACCTACGGGCTCAAGGACGAGAGCGGTCGCTCTGCCGACAAGACCCACTCGGTTCTGGAGTATCGCGAGAACTACAAGCAGGCGGCCCTGGAGCAGGGCGGGGAGATCCTGTTCGAGGACGGCGGCTACCTGACCTTCCGGCTTCCGGGCGACGGGGTGCGGACGTGGTGCGAGGTTCACATCTGGAACTACTCCCAGCAGGACCTTCGCATCATTGAGGAGGCGGGCTTCGAGAAGAGCCTGACCTTCGGCCCCTCGGAGATGAAGGCGGCGCTTGATGCCGACGGGCGTGTCGCTCTGTACGGCATCCTCTTTGACCTGGACAAGGCTACCCTGCAGCCCGAGTCGAACGAGCAGCTCCAGGACGTGGTAACGCTGCTGAGGGAGAACCCGGCCCTCGGACTCGAGGTCCAGGGACACACGGACGACCAGGGCGCCGACGACTACAACATGGCGCTCTCGCAGCGCAGAGCGGAGACGGTCGTCAGCTACCTGGAGCTCTTCGGCATTGACTCGAGCAGGCTTACGCCTAAGGGTTACGGCGAGTCGTCCCCTGTCGCTCCGAACACGACGGAGGAGGGACGCGCCAAGAACAGGCGAGTGGAGTTGGCGAAGCTTGGCGCATAGCATGAGCCAGCGGGCATCCGGTTCCATTCTTGGAAGGTGAGTGAAACGCAGGGGGGTTCCAGTGGGTTCCGATGCTATTCCGCGCTGCGCGCGTTGCCCGGAGAAGCAGTGCAGTGACGGAAAGGACTGCTTCGGGGCGGCGGACAGGCACCGCCCTCTCTATGACGATCCACTCATACGTGAACTCCACCGCGCCGCGACGGCGATCGAGGGGCGCCACTACCTCGAGGCCACCCGCCTCGAGGAGGTGATCCTGTTCGGACGCGAGATCGGCGCGGAGCGCGTGGGCCTCGTCTTCTGCGTCGGCCTGTCTGAGGAGGCGCGCGTCATAGACAAGATCCTCGGCAGGCACTTCGACGTCGTGTCCGTCTGCTGCAAGGTCTGCGGCATCGACAAGGCCGACCTCGAACTGGAGCAGATCGAAGAGGGCCGCCGCGAGAGCATCTGCAACTCGGCCGGGCAGGCCGAGCTCCTGAACGACGCCGGCACCGACCTCAACGTCATCTGCGGCCTGTGCGTGGGTCACGACTCCGTCTTCGCGATGTCCTCGAAGGCGCCGGTGACAACGCTCATAGCCAAGGACCGCGTCCTCGCGCACAACCCGGTTGGGGCCATCTACTGCCAGTACTTGAGGAGGCGGTTCGAGGGGGATGTGGGCGGCGGATCCTAGGCGGCCACCTTCAGGATGACCAGGGTGACGTCGTCGGCCTGGTCCGTGAGACCGGTGAATCTCCACACGGCGTCCATCAGCGCGCGTCCTATCTTCTCGGCGGTCTCGTGCCTGTGCTCCTTGAGCACCTCGACGATGCCCTCAACGCCGAACTCGTTGGCTCCGGGGTCGCCAGCCTCGGTTATGCCATCGGTGTAGAGGCACATCACGTCACCGGGGGACAGCCCGAGTTCCGACACCTCGCAGTCGAGTTCGTCGAAGAACCCGAACACGCACGTGCCGTCCTCCAGCAGCTTCTCGGTCCCGTCGGCGGACACCACGATGGGCGCGTCGTGTCCCGCGCGGACGTAGCGCAGTCGGTGTGTCTCCTTGTCGACCTCCGCCAGGTACATCGTCACGAACTTGCCGGTCTCCGTGTTGTCGTGAACTAGTCTGTTGAGGTTCTTCGCCGTCACGCCCAGGTCGAAGGAGTCCTGGAACGCGTGGCAGTGAAGCCCCGCCTGAACGTTCGACATCAGCAGTGAAGCGGGCAGTCCCTTCCCCGAGACGTCGGCAATCGCGAACAGGATTGGGCGTCCCTCGCCGAGGTCAATGACATCGAAGTAGTCGCCCGAGACCGCGAGCGAGCTCACGTTAGTCCCCCAGATGTCGAGCCCCTCGACCTGGGGGATCTCCTTCGGGAGGAATCCCTCCTGCGTGGTTCGCGCGGTCTCCATTTCCTTGCGGACGCGCTCGTTCTCAACCTCTTCCTCGTGCAGTTCCTTCGTGGTGCGCACGTACGAAGTGACTATGGCGTGCGATCCGACGAGAAGAAGACACCCGAGCAGAAGTCCGGCCGGCAGAACGAGGTCGGCGAGCGCGTGGAGGAAGCCCGTCGCGACCAGAGCGGCCGCTATCACGCCCAGAACCACGAAGGCCGCGAGCTCCGGGCGTCTCCTCGATATCAGAGCGACGCAGACCGCGCTCCAGAGGATGTTCCAGAAGAGCGCGAACGGCCACGAGGCGTCGCGGATGGGGGCCCCTCTGAGGAGCGTCTCCGTTATGGCCGCCAGCACGACCACGCCCGACTGCCCGAACGCCTCGACGCCGCCACCCAGCTTCTGCCTGCGCGGCACGTCGACGAAGTCGGTCAGCGGGTCCTCGGTCAAACCTACGAACACGATCCTGTCTTCGACCGTGCCGGGCGGGATTCTCCCCTCGATGACGTCCCTGTAGGAGAGTACCGGGATGGTCTCCCTGACCGAAGGGAACTCGATAGGCATCGGACCGGCCAGAGCGACGCCCGCGAGCCGCGCGGGTAGCGTCTCTAGCCCCAGTCGTTCGAGCCTGGGATCGGGAGTGAAGCGCCTGACTATCCCGTCGGCATCGGCGTCGACGTCCACGACGTACGCGCCCCGGGAGGCGGCCACGAGGAGCGTGTCCGGGTAGCGCACCGGCTGCAGCACAACGGCGTCGCCTGCGCCGTTCGGGAGGCGTCTCTCACCGAGTGACATCACCAGGTAAACGCGGTCCGCCTCGCGGAACGCCTCAGCGAGTTCCACGGGGGGTTCGACGTAGGCGTCGGGCCCCATCTCGAGGTCGAACACTATCGCTCGAGCGCCGGCGTTCGACAGCTCACGAGCCACCACGGAGTGTTCGGCAACGTGCCTGGATAGGGGGAACACCGGGCGGGGGAACGTCTGCGCTCGCGTCGCTTCGTCGATCCCCACGACCACGACCTCGTTCCAGGGTGTCGTCGGGCGCTTCGAGTGGAAGTAGTTGAAGAACCGGCCGTCCAGCGGGGTCCAAAGGACCGGCTGGAGCAGATAGGCCAGCGGGATGAGGTAGACCAGCGGCAGGAGCCGTCGTGGCGCCAGCCGCAGGTCGGATAGGAATGGAGTCACTCGTTTCCCCGGAGCTGGATCAGGTCGTCGTAGGCCTCACGGTAGAGCCCGCAGTCGGCAAGGGCTTGGGCCCGCCAGTGCCTTGCGGAGTTCCCTTCCTTGCTCTCGGCGGCCGAGTCGAAGCGGTAGATGGCCTCGTCGTGAAGCCCCATGGACAGGAGCAGCACACCGGCCTCCAGGTCGCCCATGTCGGAGAGCGCGGCGTCGAGCCTTTCCTCCTCATCTAGCGTGAGGACCCGGAACTCGCGCCAGCTCCCGCTCCCTGCCCAGTCCGCCACGTCCGGCGCCACCCTCCACACGTACTCCTCACCGGGCTCGAGCGCGTCAATGGTCGCGGAGTTGCCGCGGGCCGTCGTCACGATCTCGTCGCCGAGCGCCGGGGCTACCGTCACCACGTAGCGGTCGACGCCTGCCACCGTGCTCCATCTGAGTTCAACACGGCTGGGGCGGACGGCGCCGCCCGACGCCGGCAGGATGAGCGCGGGTGCCTCGCTCACTCTAGCCCAATCGCGCACGCCCCTGGTCGTCAGAGGACGGCGTCTGCTCTCACCCATCCAGTCTGCCAGCTGCATCCGTATCCAGGAGGTGACACTGTCCACCAGCCCGCCCTCGTCACCGTTTGGGATGAGGAACTCGGCGGGTCCGTCCAGATCGAAGCCGGTACCCTGGGGCGTGAACCCGCTGCACCGCGCCCCCTTCTTCACTGTGATCCTGTCGCCTTCGGTGAGCGCGAGTCCCTCAGTCGCCTGCAGCTCGCCGTCGGCCCTCTCGACGGTGACGTCGCCGGACACTGAGACCACGATCCCGGACGTCGCAGCATCCTCTCCGCTCGCGGCCGCCGGGAGCAGGAGGAGCGCGATCAGCACCATCGGTGCGGCGATCGCAGTAGTGAGAACGAGCTTCCGAATCATGGCTGCCTCCCTCTGTAGGCCCGTGTCTGCCGTGAGGCGACCGGGGGCTCTCCGCGGTCGCATGCCTTGTCGACTCAGATGGCCGGACTCCAGGCGTGCCGCCCTCCACTATGTACTACCGCACCAGCGGCCTTCTGGTTGGCGGAAATCGTCCTTCTCAGAGGCCGTGGCTGCCGGAGATGGCCCCGACGTGCACCTATCCCCGGCCACCCATCAGAATGAACGACGCCCAGTAGCAGGGATGTCTGAACGGGTGGCCTCCGCGCCCGTCGTCGTAGTTTCGCAGCCACAGCTTGGCCTCGCGTAGGGCGTCCGCCTTGCCCATCGGCTTGCCCTCGTGCCCCGCACGGTCGCCTTCGTAGACGCCGGTCCAGTTCTCGTAGAAGCGGCGCATGAGAAGGGAGGTTGCCTCGTCGTCGACCTTCCAG
>Ga0180436_10000826_pt1 | contig 30986 bp, 28 predicted proteins | sample SS_ome_2_FD_132434 | JGI IMG/M metagenome (GOLD analysis project Ga0180436, IMG submission 132434) | Hypersaline lake sediment archaeal communities from the Salton Sea, California, USA - SS_3_S_2 metaG | ecosystem: Environmental > Aquatic > Non-marine Saline and Alkaline > Hypersaline >... | reverse complement strand
CTGCACCAGAACATCGGGGAGTCGAAGTGCGCGGAGCTTATCGACGGCTCGGTGCTCTTCGTAGGCAACCCCGGCAGTGGGACCAAGCGCCGGCTGACCGTCATCACCGAGGGCGGCACCAGGAACGCGACCGAGATGTGGGAAGCGGAGGATCTCAAGCACGCGAGCTGTCAGGGAGCCGTCGAGCGCCACTCGTGGCCGGATGGCGACAAGCCGGGTATCCTCCTGTACTCGGGACCCGGGCTGGAGGCGGCGCGCGCCAAGGGAACCCTGCATGCCAGCTACGACGAGGGGAAGACCTGGCCATGGAAGCAGGTGTACTACCAGGGCGGTTCCGGCTACAGTGACATAGAGGTACTTGCTGACGGCCGGGTGGCCATTCTCTTCGAAAAGGACGGCAAGAGCAACCTCGGCTTCATGATCGTCCCCGCGCCGCCTGCCACGCCGTAGCCTTGGCGGAGGCGGAAGTTTGACAATAGCGGAATTCGGAACCTGCAAAGGATGCAACGGATGACGATAAAGAAGACAGTGACGGTGCTGGTGGCGGTGATTGTTTGCGGTTTGCCCGCCCAGGCCGCGAGCACAGCGGAGAGGATACTGGAGTCGTTTGGTCGTGAGACCGGTTTATTCGTGGTCGTCGGCGCGGGCGACAGGTACGGGCCCAGGGTGGCCGCCGAGTTGGGAGAAAACGGAAACTCACTGGTTCACGTGATTGCCAGTGACGCCGGGGAATTGGCGGCATTCAACAAGGTTATCGCCGAAAAAAAGGTAAAGGGCTGTGTAAGCGTGGAACACCTGGGACTTACCACGCGGCCGTACCGCGACTACCTGGTGAACGTGCTGGTAATCATGGACGCGAAAAAAGCCGAAGCCGCCGGTCTCAAGATGACGGAAGTCTACAGGTGCCTGGCGCCGTACGGCCGGCTGGTGACTTGCCGCAGGGGCAAGGTGAAGAAGATCGAAGAAGTGCCGATGCACAAGGAGATGGATGTCTGGACACACCGCTACTACGACGCGGGCGGCGTACCCCACTCCATGGACAGGGTCTTCGACCTACCGCTTGGCTTCAAATGGAACGCCGGCCTGCCGATGAATTTCGACAATCCCGTGCGCGGCGCCAACCGCTACTCCTCCACCCGCGCCATGGCAGTGGCGGACGGGAGGTGTTTCACGTTCACCACCGCCGTCTACGAAAACCTCGGCCCGAGCGTGAGAAACCCGTACGGCACGGACCAGTACCTGAACTGCCGCGACGCATTCAACGGCCGCCTGCTCTGGCGCAAGAAGATCGGAGACACATACTACGGCGGGTTGATCATGGAGAACATGGCCCCCATGGTGTCGGCCGGACGGCATATCTACCTCGCGGGCGAGAACGAAAAGATGCTGGTCGTTGATACGCGGACCGGCGAGACGAAACGCGAGCTGTCCACCGAGCATATCCCCGGCTACATAGTGGTGGACAATGGCGTTGCCGTGGTTGCCACGTGGAAAGGCGGAAAGAAGATCGGGTCCGTCGCGCAATTTGACCGGCATTACATGGCGCGGGGCATCACGGAGGGCACAATCGAGGCTTACTCCGACGAAACCGGCGATCTCCTCTGGAAGCATCCGCTGCTCGGATTGACCCTGGCTGTAACGGACGGGAAGGTCTCCGCCCACCTCCAGGGAGGGAAGGTTGTTGGGATGAACCTGAAGGACGGCAGGATCCTCTGGGAGAAGCCGGGTTGCTCTAGAATCAACGGGGCCAAAGATGGAGTGGTTGCGGTCCAGGCCGGGCCGCAGGTCCTGCTCGCGGCAGATACGGGCGTTCCTCTTGAAGGAAACGCGGCGGCTGAAGGCGCACAGAAGTTTGTGCACTACAAGACTCACGTCTGCACGCCCACCTTCCGCGTCAACGACATCATGCTGAGCAATCGCGGTGGAGCTATCGGCAAGATAGGCGGACAAGGACAGGACTTCCGAGGCGCCCGCGCAGCTTGCCTGACAGGCACGGTGCCGGCCTACGGTGCCGGTTACATCGCGCAGAACTGGTGCAACTGCATGCCCGGTCAGATCCCGGGGCTCATGGCGCTTGCGCCTATCGGCACGGCCCCCGAACCGGCGCAGATGCAGGCCGCCGTCGAGCCGGTAACGCAGTCAGAGTACGACGACTCTACCGATGGCATCAAAGCGCCGGCGCTCTGGATATCTGCCCGCGGCAATCCGGAGCGCAGCTGCGGCGCAGCCTGCGATGTTCCGGCGGAAGTCAAAATCGCCTGGTCCACGAAGGTTGTCGACGAAAAGCGAGACGGCACCGTCAGCCGGGACTGGCTTGACTACCTCAACACCAGGCTCACCTCCGCGGTAATGGCCGGCGGCATCGCCATCGTCGGCGATATCGACCACAACGAGATCATCGCGCTCAGCCGAGACACAGGGGAAGTGCTCTGGCGCTTCCTGACGGGCGGGAGGATGGACTCGGCGCCCACGCTTTACAAGGGTATCTGCCTGGCCGGCGATCATGCCGGCTACGTTTATGCGCTGAAGATCAAGACCGGCGAATTGATCTACAGGTTGCGTGCCGCGCCCGAAGAGAAACGTATGACATCCTTCGGTAAGGTCGAGTCGGTATGGCCGGTGATCGGCGGCGTCATGGTTGCCGACGGCGCCGCGTATGTCTCGTCCGGACGCACGCAGGGCTCGGACGGCGGCCTGCTCGTAAGAGCTTTTGTTCCCGAGACAGGCAAGCAGATATGGGCAAGTGCCATGCCGCTGACGCAGGGAGGCAGGCGCAACGACATGATTGTCAAGGTAGGCAACCAGGGCCAGATCATCAATATTGGTTTTGACCTCAAGACGGGGCAGACTGCGACGCCGGATGGGAACCGCCTGACGGCGGGAATGGAGGGCGTCTACAGCTGGAATTGGACCCGGCTGGGCCGCCGCAAATTCGGCCAGCTGAGCTTCGGCGGACACGGGGGAGACACCGTCTGCTGGAACGACAAGGCCAAGGCGGCCTGCAATTCGGGCAATGCCGTCATCATTACCGACAAACAGCCGTACAGTTTACCCGACAGTCGCCAGGTAACCTCTCTAGTGATGTGTCACAACATGATCCTCCTCGGTGGAAGCATAGTGAAGCCGGAGAAGGATGCCGGGGAAATAAAGGGATTTGTCCAGGCCGTTAGTCTTGCAGATACAACGTTGGCTTGGGACAGGACTTTCGACGCAAAACTAGCCTTCAACGGCCTGGCAGTTGACGGGAACGGCATCGTCGTTAGTTTTGACGACGGTACCGTTGCCTGTCTGAAATAGAGTTGAGCATCACGGGTTATCCATGCGTTGATATTTCAGGTAACGATGTATGGAAGATCGATATCGCTGTTACTTCTGGCAGTGGGGCTGGCATGGCCGGCCGAGGGATACGTCCCGAACTACGACGAATCACGCGTCCCCGCGTACGTTCTTCCGGAGCTGCTGACCTGCGGGAACGGGACGGTTGTTAAGGATGCCGGGACCTGGCGTAAGAGGCGCCGGCCGGAAGTTCTGGCCTTGCTTGCAACGCACGTCTACGGCAAGACGCCTACCAACTCGCTCGGCAAACAGCATTACACCGTTGAGACTAGCGAGGAGGTGGTTTTCGGCGTCGAGCGTCAAAAGGGGATCGTGCGCAAACAGGTTACCGTCCGGTTCCCCGGTGCGCCGAAGGCGCCCGTGCTTCACGTCTTGATTTACCTGCCGAAGTCTGAGCGAAGATGTCGTGCATTCGTCGGCAACAATTTCTACGGCAATCACACCGTGGCCGACGATCCGGCAATCCAGATCCAGAAAGGGGCTGAGGGTACCAAGCAAGGCTCGCGCGCGGATTTCTGGCCCGTCTCCCTGATCACCTCACGCGGCTATGCTTTAGCGACGATCTGGTACGGAGAACTGATGCCGGGCCGCATCACGCCGGCCTTCACGCCTGACGAACCTCGAGAAGGGCGTTCGCGCGCACCCGACGAGTGGGGGGCGGTTGGCACCTGGGCTTGGGGCTTGAGCCGAGTGCTGGATTACCTGCAGACCGACGACAGGATAGACTCGAAACGGGTTGCGGTGATGGGACATTCGCGCAATGGCAAGGCAGCCCTCTGGGCCGCCGCCCAGGACGAGCGGTTCGCGATCGCCTTCTCCAACGAAAGCGGCGGATTCGGGGCCGCCTTGACCCGGCGGCACTTCGGCGGGACGGACATCGCCTACATGACCCGTGGCAACAACAGCTGGTTCTGCGAGAACCTCAGGAAATACGCGGGAAATGAAGCTGCCTGCCCCGTCGACCAGCATATGCTGATCGCCTTGATTGCGCCCAGGCCGGTGTATGTTGCCAGTGCCGTGGAAGATCTCTGGTGCGATCCAAAGGGCGAGTTTCTCGGCGCGATGCACGCCGATCCCGTATACCGCCTCTTTGGTTTGACGGGGATGGAGGACAGGGAGCAGCCGCCCGTGGAAACACCGATCGGAGATTTCATCGGGTACCATATCCGCAATGGCGTTCACGGCGTGACGCGCTACGACTGGGAACGGTATCTGGATTTCGCCGACCGGCATTTCCGGAACTTGGATCGAATGAAGCATGCAAGATGAGTAGTAATCGCAAGTCTGCCGCTTGAAAAGAGCCGTGGATAGCTTGTATTTGAAGCGTACGATGCTCCTCTCCCGGGACGTCGAAATCGGGCGCGCCGGTATCAGGCATTGCCGCCGAGCCACTGCTGGATGAGGAAAAGAGCGGCGAGCATTAAGAAGAAATAGGCAACCAGCACGGCCTGGTATAGCGGCCAGTTGCGCCGGTAATGGAACTGGTCCCGGGTATTGCGCCGAAAGGTCAGGTCGCCCACAATGTTCGGCGCCGGAAACGGAAGGCTTGCAAGCCACCCGACTCCGAAAGTCACCGCACAGCCGGTTACGTTCCACCACAGCCAGGAAACCTCGGGCGCCAGTTTCCAGGTAAGCAGGTTGGCCACGAACCCAACTACGATGCCCGTCACGACGCCGCGATCGTTCGTTCGACGAGTCAGTGTTGCCAGCAGGAAGGTGGCAAGTATAGGCCCGTTTGCAAGGGAACCGATCTTGTTGATCGACTCGATGATGGAGTTCGAAATCCCGCTGACGAAGAATGAGAAGACAATACAGACCGCACCCCATGCCAGCGTGGTTCCCCGTGACCACAGGAACTCCGCGCGGCCGTGCAGAGGCTCCCGGGTCACATAGCGCTCAACTATGTCGGTCAGCGTGGTTGCGGATAGAGAATTGATTGTGGAATCCAGCGAGGACATCGCGGCGGCAAAGAGGGACACCATGATCAGGCCAATAACGCCGTGCGGCAGGTTGCGCAAACAGAAGACCGGTACGACGAGGTTGTAGTTGGTTCGGCCGGTGTCGGGATCTACGACATGCGACAGGAACTCCGGTTGCTTCACAATGAAGGCGCCGATGGCCACGCCGAGCAGGCAGTAGGTGATTACCAGGGGAAACCGCAGGATGCCGTGCAGGAAGAGCGACATGTTCGTGTCGTCCACGTTCTTTGTCGAAAGCTCGCGCTGCACCTGTGTCTGGTCGCACCCGTAGTAGCTGAGGTACAGGAAGAAACCGCCGATCAGCATGGGCCAGAAGGAAAACGTCTCGCCGCTGCGAAACCCGGTTCCCGAGAAGTCGATGGTGCGCGCCTTGTCTGCGGGGAAGAGCGAAACCACCCCGCCCCACCCATCGACAAGATCTACGGCGGCCCACAGGCACACGACAATGCCGGCATACAGCACGACCATCTGGATGACGTCCGAGTAGATGTCGGCACGAATGCCTCCGAGACAGTCATATGCGATGGTAATCGATCCCAGGAGCGTAACCGCAACCCAGAAAGGAACACCGACCAGGGCTTGAATAACGATCGAGATGCCGTACACGGTGACGCCCGTCGAGAATGCACGGAGAAACTGAAACAGCAAAGACAAAGCGGTACGACTGGCCGGCCCGAACCGTTTCTCCAGATATTCGTAGACAGACAGGCAGTTCTGCTTGCGGAAGAATGGAAGAAGAAAAAGCATGATCCCGATCATCGCCAGGGGAATGGCCAGTTCGTACTGCAGCCAAAGAAGGCCCCCTACGGCAATGACAAACGCCGGCGCGCCGAGCAGGCTGTTTGTGGAACACTGAGTGGCCATCGTCGAAATGCTGATCGGCCAGTACCCGATCCGGTTGCCTCCCAGATAGTATTCCTTGTTCGATATTCTCTTCCGGCCCACGAGCCACGACACGAGAATCATACCGATCATGTACGCGGCGACGATTGTCCAATCCAAGGCATTCATCGTTTGGTCGTCTCCATAGTAGTCTCGCGGATAAGGTTACACGGAAAAACCTGAAAGATTCGAGGGTATATTCCTGGGATCTTCAGCAGAAATTGTGGGTGAAGCCTGTGATCTCACGTCTTTCATCGTCGATAGCTGATTCAGGGCGATACAGGATGCAACTATTCCGGGACATTCCCGGACATTTTGCATCCTGTATCAGTCGGACTCATCGAGCAACGGGGCAGAAAGTGATTCACTGCGGCTCATCCAAGAATTCGCGAAAGAGGCATTTTTTTTGCATACGGGGTTGTTGTCCGGTTGGCTGCGCGTTATGTTTGCGCGGGATTAAACCGTGAATTTGGTGGGCTTTGCGTCCTCCCGTGCGTGGCCGAATGGCCGGGTCCGGGATCATTGGCACCGCGAATGAGGAAAACCGTAACGATGAAGACAATCATTGCCGCTGTACTATTTTGCGTGACAATTCTTGCATTCCCGCTGATGCCGGCCGCCGCCGGCCCGCATGCCTCCGGCTCAAAAGCCGTGGATGGTAACTTGGAGAGCGTGTCGTTCTCCGACAGGACGAAAGACAAACCTCCGCGCTCTCACGAGATCCGGTACCGTTCGCCGATCGACGTCTGTTACTCCCCGGATGGAAGCAGGTTGGCGGTCAGCGATTACACGGCGGGTGAGGTTGTGCTGATAGACGCCGCCAATGGAAGTCTGTTGAAAAGAGTCGCCCTCAAAGGGCAGCCCTGCGGGGCGGCATGGAGCGCGGACGGCAAGAATGTGTACGTGGCCGAGCGCGGGGCGGGTTCCGTGGCCGAGGTCAATGCCGCGGACGGCAGTGTCGGACGGCGCTTTGCGGTCGGCAGGTACCCGACGGGAGTTGCGGCGGCAGCGTCGCGCCTGGTCGTGGCGAACAGCGGGATTTCGCAGCTCTCCGTTGTCGATCTTGTTTCCGGCAGGGAGACCGGGCGGGTCCCCTGCGTGTACCGCCCGCGGGACGTCGCGTTGACGCCTGATGGGGCAACGGCCGTTGTGGGAAACCTGCAGCCGGCCGGCGAGGCGACCGACGCCGCGATGGCGGCCGCGGTCAGCCTGATCGACGTTGCCGCGCCCGGGAAGATCAAGGATATCCGCCTGCCGCCCGGTTCGATCAACGTACGCGGGATTGCGGTGAGCCCGGACGGCAGGTGGGCCTATGTCGTGCACAGCCTGGGCCGCTTCACACTGCCGACTACCCAGCTCGAACGGGGGTGGGTCATGACGCATGCCATGAGTGTCATCGATCTTACCGCTGGCGAGCACTCCGCCACGGTGCTGCTTGACTACGTGGACCAGGGGGCTGCGGATCCGTGGGACGTCGTTGTCTCCGCGGAAGGCGCCGCGGCCTGGATCAGCCTGGCCGGTATTCACCAGGTTGCGCGCCTGGACCTGGCCGCACTGCATGCGCTGATCGATGAAAAGGGGGAGGAACGGTCCGAGCTCGTCAACGACCTTTCGGCACTCTATCGAGCGGGTGTGATACGGCGGCAGGATGTCGCCGCCCGCGGCCCTCGGGGCATGGCGCTCGCTCCGGATCAAAGCGCGCTGGCCGTAGCCGATTACTTCGGGGGCAGTCTGGTGCTCCTGTCGCCGGCAAGTCTCGATGAGACCGCGCGCATCACGTTCGGCGAGCAGCCCGCGGCAACGCCCGAACGACAGGGAGAACAGCATTATTTCGACGCCGAGCTGTGCTTCCAGAACTGGTTGAGCTGTGCAAGCTGCCACCCCGAAGCCAGGGCGGACGGTTTGAACTGGGATCTGCTGAACGACGGTATCGGCAATCCAAAGAACACCAGGCCGCACCCGCTCTCGGCCCAGACGCCGCCGGTCATGTCAACGGGCGTTCGTCCAAGCATGGAAGTGGCTACGGAAAAGGGGTTCATGTACATCCAGTTTCGAATAGTGGAAGAAGTGATCATGGATTCGGTTCGGGCTTATATCCGTTCGCTGCGCCCAGAACCGAGCCCTTACCTGCTGATGAAACCGAACTCTACGCTAACCTGCAAGGTGTGTCACCATAACGATATGGACGGTACGGAAAGGCCGGCAGGACACATGCGGATTGACGGCACGCTTACCGCTGAGGCCGAGCGTGGGCTGGAACTGTTCGTTGACGAAGAAGTCGGCTGCGCCGGTTGCCATCCCGGGCCGCTGTTTACCGATCTCAAGATGCACGATGTGGGGACCAGGCACGAGCTGGACCGGCGGGACGATTTCGACAGTCCGACATGCCACGAACTGTGGCGTACGGCGCCGTTCCTCCACGACGGGTCGGCCGCCACTCTGATGGACATGCTGACCACTCACAACGAAGGCGACAGGCATGGCAAGACAAGTCACCTGAGCGAGGATGAACTCAACGCGCTGGAGGCATACCTGAAGTCGCTCTAAGGGCCGCGCGAGACCGACAAACCATCATTTGCCGGTTGCTCCATTGGTTGCGCACGCTGTACCCTCTGCCCGGCCCGGAGATTCGGCGTTGCCGCGGGCGCAGAAAAGCGGCAATAATAAGAGTTGTCCGGAAAGAAGGCTGCCGTCTTGTCCCGCGCGGAGGAACGCAATGGCTGAAGTCAAACTGAAGAACGTCGACAAAGTGTATCCCGGCAATGTCAGGGCCGTCAGCGATTTCAACATGGATGTCAGCGACGGCGAATTCGTAGTGCTGGTCGGTCCCTCAGGCTGCGGCAAATCGACGACTCTGAGAATGATTGCCGGTCTGGAAGAAATAACCAGGGGAACCGTCTCGATCGGCGACCGCGTGGTCAATGACATCCCGCCCAAGGACAGGGATATCGCAATGGTATTTCAGAACTACGCGCTCTATCCCCATATGACGGTCAGAGACAACATGGCGTTCGGGCTTAAGCTGCGCAAATACCCCAAGAAGGAGATTGAAGAGCGCATAAGGGAGGCAGCCAGGATTCTGCACCTTACCGAACTGCTCGACCGCCGGCCGAAGGCCCTTTCGGGAGGGCAGCGTCAGCGCGTAGCGGTCGGTCGGGCCATCGTGCGCAAACCGGCTGTTTTTCTTTTCGACGAGCCGCTCTCGAACCTGGACGCCAAGCTGAGGGTGCAGATGCGGGTTGAAATCAGCCAACTGCACGGTCAGCTTGCAGCCACAATGATCTACGTTACTCACGACCAGGTTGAAGCCATGACGATGGGCGAGCGCATCGTGGTGATGAAGGACGGTTTTGTGCAGCAGATTGCGGACCCGCTTACCCTTTACGACAGTCCCGCGAATCGCTTCGTGGCCGGGTTTATCGGCACGCCGCCGATGAATTTATTCGAGGGTTCCATCAGGTCGAACGGTAACCTGAGTTTCGAGGGCGACTGCGGCATTCGATTGCCGATCCCGGCGAGAATGGCGGCAGCGCTAACTTCCTATCGCGACAAACCCGTTACGCTGGGCGTGCGTCCCGAGGATATCGGCTCGGCGGCGGCCGAGCAGTTGGAGAATGCCCCCCGCGTGCGGGCCTCGGTGGACGTGATAGAACCGATGGGATCGGAGTCGTACATTTACCTGCGGGCGGGTGAGACGCGCTTCATAAGCAAGGTCGACGCTCACCGCAGGTTCAAGGTAGGCGCGGAAGCCGAGCCGGCGGTGTTCGTCGAGAAAGCCCACTTCTTCGATCCGGAAACGGAACTGACCGTGGTATGACGCTTGTTCCGCCCGGGACTCTATACCGCGGCCGCCTGCACCAGCTCGGCGAACCTTTCAAAACTGCGGTCGTAGGTGCGCTCCACGTTGTCGGGAAAACAGCAGGCGGGAAGCTGCCGCATTCGAAGATGGTAACGCAGGCAATCGCAGCAGACGCCCTTCCTCGAACAGCCGCCGTAGCTGCAGTTGCAGTGCGACATGTTGCCGCTTTTCTTGCAGTCCATGATTAACTCCCCCGTTTCTTCGGGCTGCCGGCCTGATCCGCGCGAAATTGATCAATCAGGCCAGCTTTGCCAGATACTCAACCCATGCTTCCATGCCCTGACCGGTTCTGGCGCTCAACTCGAAGACGTAAACACCGGGGCGGATGCTGCGCAGGTTGCTTCGGCAAGTGCTCAGATCCCAGTCGAGATGCGGCGCCAGGTCCATCTTGGTCAGGACGGCGACGGGTGCCAGCGAGAAGAGGGTGGGGTACTTCAGAGGCTTGTCCTCGCCTTCGGTCGACGAAAGCAGAGCCACCTTGAAACTCTCCCCGAGATCGAAAGCTGAAGGGCAGACCAGGTTGCCGACGTTTTCGATGAAGAGCAGTCTGACGCCGTCGGTGACGACTTCGGGCAGCAGAGCTCCGACCCGCTCGGCGTCCAGGTGGCAGGCGCTGGAGGTTTCGATCTGACGCACCGTTGCGCCCTTGCCCTGCAATCTGCGGGCGTCGTTGTCGGTCTGCTGATCTCCGGTGATTACCGCACAATGCACGCGACCGTTCAGCGCTTCCAGCGTGCGCTCCAGCAGCAGGGTCTTGCCGGCGCCGGGGGACGAGATGATGTTCAAGGAAGTGACGCCGCGTTCGCGCAGCCATTCGCGGTTACGCGCGGCGGTTTCGTCGTTGCGCGACAGAATCCGGCGCTCGAGGTCGACCAGCCGCGTTTCACCCTCGGAAGAATGCGTATGTTCGCTTCCGTCGTGGTGATGATGGTCGTGCGCATGGGCGTGACTGTGCTCCTGCGCGTTCGAATCGTGTTCTCCGCATCCGCACTTCTCACACACGACAAGGACCTCCGTTAAACCTTTGAATGTCGGCAAACATACTCAATCGCAAAAACCGCGGAACGGTACGAAACGCCGCGGTCAGTTGTCAACGCCGTACATTGCGACAAACCATTTCGCCAGCGATTCCAAGGTCGCCGCGACCGGGGTCGAGACGGGGTCGCCCAGTCCTGCAGCCGCGGGCTGAACGGCCAGCAGAAGGATGCGGCCCGCGCCCCTTTTGGACAGGTATTCCGCGGCCAGGCCGAGCGAAAGTGCGTGCGTCGACAGAGCATTTCCGGAGAGCCGGCGCGGCTCGATAATGCGCAGTTCTCCGGGCCGGCCGCCGAAATCGGCAGCGTCGGCGAAAAGCACCGTGCCGGCGCCGACGCGTATGATTCTCTCCAGGTAATTTTCCGGCGCTACGCCTGCGTCGATGCAGGTAAAACGAATACTGCCCGCCAGCCGATCGATCAGGAGCGGCCCGAACGCATCGTCTCCTTTCATCCGGTTGCCGACGCCCACAAGGCAGACTGTTCGCTTGAGAATTGAGGCAAGTTCTTCGTTCACCGCATCAGACCGCAAGCACCGTTTTGCGGCGGCACCTGGGACATTGAATGTTGATTCTTTCGGAACGCTCACCGGGACCGGCTTCGGTCTTCACGCCGTCGTCCACCACGGCCAGGTCCTTGTGGGAAACCAGCATGAGGGTAGGATTCGTGAAAGCCAGGGGCCCCAGGCGTCGAGCAATCCAGCGGAGCTGGTCGAGCGGGGCGATGACGCAACCGCAGGAATCGCAAAGCAGAAGCTCCTTCTCCACCTTCTCCTCGAAATCGGCGGGGGAAAAGCCGACGAACTCGTATTCGTTGGAAAGCATGATGCCTTTCTCAGTGGTGCAGTAACGTTCGCACTGCCCGCAGGCGATACAGGAGTCCATATGCTGTACGAAGCGGCGCATCGGTTTGCCGGTCTTGGTGTCGTCGATTACATCGATACACTTGGACGGACAAACCTCCGCGCAGGCCCCGCACCCTATGCAGTCTTCCTCATGGTAACGAGGCCTGCCCCTGAACTGGGGGATCGGTTCGTACGGCTCCCTGGGGAACCCGGTCGTGAACGGACGGGAAAAGAGCGACTTGAGCGCGAGCTTCAGTATGCGGACCTGCAGGAGACAAGGCAGTTTCATGACTCTTTCCTGTTGTCGATGCCCGGTTCGTGGTCGTCGCGGTAAGCGTCGGCGACGCTCTTTTCCCAGAGCCTGACGCCCGAAGCGTGTGCGCCGCGCGCCAGCGCGTGCGCCGCTGTCGGAGACGTAATGACAACGAACGCCAGGCACAGCAGCGCCTTGACGCCGAGGGCGAACCCTCCGCATCCGGCCAGTATCATTACACTGATCAGCACAAGGCACGTGCCGAGCGTCACGCACTTGGTGGCTGCCTGCAGGCGGTTGTAAATGTCCGGCAGCCTGATAAGCCCCACGCAGCCGAACAAATTGAACAGCAAGCCCGTCACCAGAACGATAATGCCGATAATGTCACTCATGTCATCTTCAAGGGCTGACCCCGCCTCTTATTCATCGAATCCCTTGCCTTCCAGATGTTTGGCCAGCGCGATGGCTCCGATGAAGCTCAGAATGGCCCACGCGATGCCGACGTTCAGATAGTAATCGCGTCCCGTCTTCAGCGACAGCAGCGCCGTAAAACAAACCACCACAATGCCCAGTATGTCGATTGCCATGGCGCGGTCCGGCGCCGTCGGGCCGCGGCCTATGCGGTACAGGCACATCGCGCAGCAGGCAAGCAGTGCCAGGTAAGCCGGCAGATATATGGCGTCAACCATTGTCTCTTCGCTCCCTATTCAAAAATCCTCTTCAGGAACCATTCGAAACGCCTGACGATGCGCTCCGAGGCCTCTTCGGTATCCGTTGTGGTTACGTTGATCCAGTGTACGTAAAGAACTCCGTTTGGCGAGGCGCTGACGGTCAACGTGCCGGGAGTCAGAGTGATGGAATTGGACAAAGCCGTGATTGCCGGCGCGGTCTTCAGCTCCGTCCTGACTTTCACGATGCCGGGATGAATCGGCATGGCGGGGTGCAGAACGCGGTAAGCCACGTCGAAATTTGCCTTGATGACGTAGTATGCCAGGACGCCGATGTAAACGAGGAACCAGAAGTAGCGGCGAGGGTCGATCCACAACCTGTGTCCTGAGAATTCGGGGTCGCGCAGCAGCCAGGCCACGAACAGGGCGACCGCCAGCCCGGCCGCCATGTCGGCAATGCCGGGCGGCCAGACCAGCAGCGCCCAGACAATCAACAGCATTACAAAAAGGCCGTATTGTTTCACTGTCTACATCTTCCTCACGACGAACCGAAAACCCCGCTCAAAGCCTGCACAGCCGGCGCTATCAGCAAGGGCGATTCCAGCCCGGTAACAACTAGCAGGGACATGATCAGGCAAAGAGCGGCCAGTAGAAGCATGGCGGAACGCATCAACAGCGGCGCCTCGCGGACTTGTGATAACGCCGCTCGGGCGGACTCGAAGAAGGCGTAGCGCTGGACCTTGAGAAATGAAGCCAGGGTCATAAGGCTCACCAGTACCGCGGCCAGCGCCAGCCATGGGCGACCGGCTTCAATACAGGCCAGAACGATGAGCAATTTGCTCCAGAAACCGTTGAAGGGCGGAATGCCGGCGATGGACATGGATGCCACCAGGGACGTGTTGGCGGTCACCGGCATGCCCTTGTTCAAACCGCCCAGCCGCTTGAGGTCGCGGGTGCCGGAGGCGTGTTCAACGGCCCCGGCATTCAGGAAGAGCAGCGACTTGAAGACCGAATGGTTTACCATATGGAAAAGACCGCCCGCGATTCCGAGGGGCGTACCGAGGCCGAGCCCCAGCGCGACGTAGCCGATCTGGCTTATGCTGTGGTAAGCGAAAAGACGTTTCATGTCCCACTGTCCGATGGCCAGAAAGACGCCGACAATCATGGAAACCACGCCAAGCCAGCGCACGATCGTCAGCAGTTCATGTGCCGGTCCGAAGATGTTGAAGACCAGCCTGGCGATCACGTAGACGCCGAGGGCCTTGATCACAACGCCCGACAGCATGGCCGACACCGGGGCCGGCGCCGAAGGATGAGCATCGGGCAGCCAGGCGTGAAACGGCACGAGGGCGGCCTTGAGACCGAAGCCGCACATGAAAAGACCGGTAGCCAGCAGCAGGGGAAGGCCGCCTCCCGCCAGGTTCCCGGCCGCGTGCGCCATGTTAAGCGTGCCCGTGATGCCGTAAAGCAGGGCAATGCCGATCAGGATGAAGGCGGATGCGACGCTGCCGAGCACGGCGTACTTGAAGGATGCTTCCAGTTCATCGTGCTCGCACCCGAATGCCACAAGGGCGTAGGACGATATTGCGGCAACTTCCATGAAAACGAACAAGTTGAAGAGGTCCCCGGTAAGCACCACGCCGTTCATCCCGGCGACCATCAGGAGGAAGAGGCTGTAATAGCGCCCCTTGTCCGTGTAACGCTTCATGTAGTCCACCGAAAACAGGGCGGCAGCTAGACCGATGAGGTTGACCGCCATCAGCATCAGGGACGAAAGCCCGTCGAGGCGCAGGTCGATACCGAGGGGCGTTTTGAAGCCGCCAAGAGTGGACCATCCTCCCATGTGATAGATGCCGGTCTGACCCACGGTAGCGAAGGCCATCGCGCAAAGCCCCAGCATGGCCGCGTTGCCGAGCAGGTCCGGCGCCCATTTCAGCTTGCGGGCGATCATCGGAATCAGAAACGCTGTTCCCAGCGGGATCGCCACGAACAATGGTATCGCGTTTTCCATAGCCGGCTGCCTATCCTCTCAGACGGCGCATTTCCGTCACGTCAAATGTCCCGTATCGTTCATAGAGTCGAATGCACAACGCAACCATCAGGGCCAGCACGCCCAGGCTGATTACGATGGACGTCAGCACCAAAGCCTGCGGAATAGGATCCACCGAAGACGCGGCGAAAGCGGCCGGATCCATATCGGGCGAAACGATCGGCGCCCAACCATCCTTGCGATACCCGATCAGGATGAGCAAGAGGTTGATGCCGTACTCGGCGATGGCCAGCCCGATCACGATCTTGACCACGTTTTTTTTCGTGACGACGGCGTAAAGGCCGATGACAATCAATATCAAGCACAGCGCGTAGATCACCGGTCATCCTCCCCTCTGCTGATCATCCGTCGCCTGCTGCCGCTTACGGCCACATGCATTGCCGACAGGACCGTGAATACCAGGAAAAGGGACATTCCGACCTTCAGGCCGATTCCGATATTCGACAAAGGGATCAGTCCCGCGCTCGGCAGCGTGAACCGCGCCGCCTCGCCCGTTTCGATGAAGTTGGCGAAGAACGCTCCGCCCGCGATCATGCCCGCCAATGCAACCGCCAGAAAGATCAGCGCGCCAACGCTGTCCATCTCGCCCGCGACTCCGCGGCTCACCGCCTTCAAGCCCCGGCGCTGGCCGTAAGCCAGAGTTAGCAGGATAAAGCTGCATGCCACTATCACTCCGCCTGCAAAACCGCCGCCGGGCGTAAGATGGCCGTAAATGACGATGTAGACGCCGAACAGCAGAATGAACGCCTTCAGCCAGCGTGTTACGGTCTGCACGATCAGGCTCATGCCTTCGTTGGCGGGAAGCTCGCTCATTCATCACCTTCCGTTTCTTCGGATTCCCGGCGCCTGGCCTTCCTGCGCAGAACCGCCAGCGCACCGAGGATCGAGCAGAAAAGCACGGTGGCCTCGCCCAGCGTATCGTAAGCGCGAAAGTCCAGCAGGACGGAGGTCACAATGTTGGCTGCCCCGGTCTTCTCCAGACCGGCGGCCAGGTAGCGGGACGATGCGGCGGGGGGATCGGTTATGCGGTCCATCACCGACTGCCCGAACGCCGGAAAATCGGCCATGCAAAGTATGCCCGCCGCGGCTACCGCCAGCACGGTGGCCAGTGTGACCGTCAACCCGAAGAACTCCCTGTCTCCCGATACGGCCGTCAAGTCTCTGCTGATCGTGGCCCTGATGAGGATGATCAGGCAAAGGATCTCGACGACGAGTTGGGTAATTGCGATATCGGGGGCGCCAAGAAAAAGGAAAGCGATTGAGAGCAGGAATCCCACGGCGCCGACGCACACGATGGAAGAAAGCAGGTTCGTCGTTTCGACCGCAATAATCGCGCCGACGATCATCAGAACCATCAGTACAATCAGAATATCCATATCTATCGCATCCTGCCGCCGGTTACCAGTATCCAGATCAGCGCCAGAAAGCCGCCGAGCATCCAGGTCAGGTAAGTCGGCAACCTGCCGCTGTGCGCCCCGCGCAGCAGCTCGACGAAGTAAAACACGGCTTTTGTTCCGACCTCGTAGATATCGAACAGCTTGTTTCTGGCCGCCGCGTAGATGCCCCTGAACGGCTGCATATCCTCGACCGTCCGGTAGAAATCCACCCCGCTGACTTCCAGATCGCGCCCGGCCCTGCGGCCTTCGCCCGATATGAATGTTTCTTCAAGCAGCTCGCCGCCGATGTAGGTCGGGCATTCGCGCGGTTTGCGGGCGGTTGTCAGCGCATAAACCGCCAGCCCGAGAACATAGCCGATGAAGAGCATCGCAGTGGACATGCCGGCGCGCCATGTTCCCAGGAGTCCAAGGTCGTCGGTCCCCATGGCCGGTTTGATCATGGTACGGATCGGCAGGCGCCAGGCGAAAACGCCGAACACCAGGCACAACGCCGCCAGTGAGACTATCGGGACGAGCATCGCGGCCCGTGTCCCGCCCGGCGCCCGGCTTGCAATGTCCCGCGACGGTTTGCGGAGGAATACGGCATGCAGCACCTTGACGAAGCTGGCGAGGGTCAGGGCGGAACCGACCATTGCGGCCGCCAGCCAGACCAGCCACAGACTGTCGCCGCTTTGACCCGAAAGCACCACTCCCTGGTACACCATCCACTTGGAGTAGAATCCGTTTAGAGGGGGAACTCCGGAAATCGCCATTGCAGCCACCAGACACGATCCGAATGTGAGCGGCATTACCCGCGCAAGGCCGCCGAGTTTGTCCAGATCGGTCGTTCCAGCCTGCTTCTCGACGTCGCCCGCGCAAAGGAACAGGCAAGATTTGTAGATTGCATGATTCAGCATGTGGAACAGGCCGCCGGCGATCCCGACCACCGTTCCCGTACCGATTCCAAGCACCATGTAGCCGACCTGGCTGACGGCGTGGTAAGACAGCAGGCGCTTGAGGTCGTGCTGCACGAGGGCCATCATCACGGCGCAGACAACGGTTCCCGCCCCACAGAGCATCAGAAGAATGTTCAGAGATGCGCTGACGCTGAAGATCGTCAGCACCGTGCGCGCCAGCAGGTAGATTCCCAGCAGTTTGTCCAGCGATGCCGGCAGAAACGCGGTTACACTCAGGGGAGCTTTCTCTCCACAGTCGGGCACCCACGAGTGGAAGGGCATGCAACCGGCCTTCGCAAATGCCGCCGCGGCGAAACAGAGAAAGGCGACGATGGCGTAGCCGCCCGTGGTGCACAGCCGCTCCGCTCCCATCTGGAAACTGCCCGTCAGCGCCCTGCAGATCACCACCCCGAGGAGCAGCAGACAGTCGGAACCCCCTATTACAATGAAACTTTTCTTGGCCGCGGCCGAAGCGTCCGGCCCCGCAATTCCGATCAGGATGTAAAGCGTCAATCCAAGCAGACCCCAGAAGACCAGCAGCAGGATCAGGTTTGCCGCCAGCAGGACGCCGCACGAAAAGCCGACCGTCCATAAGAGGTAGGCGTAGTATTCGCGCAGCCGGTCCGCATCGCGCATGTAAACGAGCGAATAAAGACAGATCAGCACGCCGAAGGCGGCCGCGGCAAGCAGGATGAACCCGCTGAGGGGATCCGATCTAAGGAGTATCCCGGAGCCAAGCGCGGCATTGCTGGCCGCGAACACCTTGCAGGCGAACATCAGGGTCACGATCGAAACGGCCAGGGCGAGCAGACCCCGCTCACGATCCAGGCGCCGCGGCAGCAGCAGGCAAAGCACGCCTCCCAGGAACGGCAGCGTCACAGGCAAGGTTATCGGTTCAAACAAAGCGTTCATTTCCAGGTTGTTTCCGCGTCAGCTCAATTCCAGCCGCGGGCCTTCGCAGCCCAGTTCCTTCTTCATCTGCTCAGTTTTCTTTTGCGAGAGCCTGATCAGGTCGGCGGAAGTCATCACCTTGCGGCCGTTATCGGCGTCGACCGCGGCCATGCGCTCGGTGCAGCAATAGCACGGATCAACCGCCGCCAGTATGATCGTCGCGTCGGCGACGGTCTCCCCCAGCACGGCCTCGCGGTCGGTGATGACATTCATATAACTCGGCGCCCGCACCTTGTGGCGCGCCGGGCGGTTGCTGCCGTCGCTGCGGATATAGTGGAAGACCTCTCCGCGCGGCGCCTCGTAATGCCCGATGCCTTCGCCCGGCTTGATTTCCTTGGGGTTGGAGTCGATCGGCCCGCCGACCGTCTTGAGCCTTTCCAGGCACTGTTCGACGATCCTTATCGATTCAAACATCTCCAGGATGCGCACCACCGCCTTGTCGAAGACGTCGCCGTTTTCAGTTGTAATGACGTTCCAGTCCACCAGGCCGTAAGCCGCGTGCGGATGATCCCTGCGCACGTCGATGGCCACACCCGATGCCCTGGCGGTAGGCCCCAGGGCGCTGTAGTCGATTATCTGCTGCTTCGTCAGCACCCCTATGCCTTTCGTTCGCGCGTGGATCAGCGGGTCGTCAATTACGGCGTCACGGAACAGGGCGATCGGTCCCTTCAGATTGTCGACCAGCTTCGCGATCGTCGGAATATCCTCCTTGCGTATGTCGCGGCGTACGCCGCCGGGCTTCATCATGGCATAGTGGTTGCGGTTGCCCGTAATCAGCTCCATGACATTCAGCAGGTCCTCGCGGTAACGCCAGACCCACATCCAGACGGTGTTGAACCCCAGGAAATGACCGGCCAGACCCAGCCAGAGCAGGTGCGCATGCAGGCGTTCGAGCTCGGCGATAAGGGAGCGGATGTAAAGCGCGCGCTCGGGAACGTCGACCTCGCCGGCGTCTTCGATCGCCTGCACGCAAGCGATGGGGTGCGAGCAGGAGCAGATGCCGCAGATTCTTTCGACCAGGAACACCGTCTCTTCGAATGTTTTGGATTCGGAGAGTTTCTCGATGCCGCGATGATTGTACCCCAGCTCGATGTCCAGGCCGACGACCGTCTCGCCGTCGACGTGCAGCTTGAAGAACTCGGGTTCTTCCTGCAGCGCGTGGTAGGGGCCGATCGGCACTATGGTTTTCCTGGCCATACGGTCAGTCTTCCTTCCTGTAATCGCGGCGCAGCGGGTACTTGCCCTCCGGCCAGTCGTCCGCCAGCAGCAGGTGCCGCAGGTCGGGATGATTCCGGAACTGTATTCCGAGCAACTCCCACATTTCCCGCTCGATCCACTCGGTGGCCGTACAGATCGACGCGACCGAGTCGATCTCGGGTGCGCGGCGGTCGAGCCTGGTGCGAACGGTAACTATGAAATTGAACTTGTCGAACGCCCAGTGGTAGAGGATTTCTATTGCGTCAGGCGTATCCACCCCGGAGGCGATCTGGAAACGCGCGCCAAGCTCTTTGAAAATCAGCCGCGTGGCGTCCGGCACCGTCTCGGGTTTCACTTCCACGTAGTACCTTCTTTCGGATTTCTCGTGAAAGTCGACGATCCTGTCGCCCAGGGCGCTCCTTATGGAGGACAGTATTTCTTCCTTTGCCATGCCGGTCCTTACCCGCTCCTCAGTTTGCCTATCAGCTTTGCCACGGCCGCGATCAGCGCCTCGGGTTTCGGTGGGCACCCCGCCAGGTAGGCGTCGACGGGGATGTCGTCGCCGATCGGGCCATCCACGTTGTACGAATCCTTGAACATACAGCCGCCGCAGGCGCAGGCGCCGTAGGCCACGACGATCACGGGTTTCGGCGCCTGCTCGTAAACGCGCCTCGCCCGGATGCGCGTCTTCCTGTTGAAAACTCCGGCCAGCAGAATCACGTCCGCGTGCTTAATGCTGCCCACCAGCACGATACCGAAACGCTCCAGGTCGTACTTCGGCGTCAGGGCGTCAAGAATCTCGATGTCGCAGTTGTTGCACGCGCTTCCGCCGAGGTGAAACACGTTCAGCGATCTCGTTAAAGCCTGTACCGCGAAACTCATGCGTCTATTTCCCGAAGAACGCCAGCAGCGCCGCCGCCAGCGCAACGGCGGTTGCGGGCCCCCAGAAGAATTTCACTGCCTGATCGGTCCGCACTCGCGGACAGGTATTACGGATCAGGACAATCAATACCACCAATCCAACGTATTTCAGAACGCCCAGCACGAACGTACCGAATCCCGCATGCGCGTCGATGCCGCCGCAGAGCACGGCCACGATAAACACCGGCATGGTGAAAAGCATCATCGCGCGCGTCAACTTGAATATCCCGAGCGGAGGGCCCGAGTACTCGATATAGGCCCCGCCGGTCAGCTCGGTTTCGGCTTCCGGAGCGTCGAACGGCACGAGCGTGAGTTTGGCCTGCATGCAGATCAGGGCGACGAGCAGGGCGACAACGCCGGAGGGTTCCGTCACGGCGGCCGGGTGCGCCAGAATCTGCTCGAGCCGGATCTTGCCGGTCTGGATCACGGGCACGAAGACGGAAATAACCAGGGGCAGTTCGTAGGCCAGCAGCAGTTTCATCTCGCGGCTGCCGCCGACCGACGCCAGGGGGTTGCGCGAGGCGAACGAGCCCAGGATCACGGATACGGCCGGAATCGTCAGGATGTAGAGTATGACGATAAGATCGCCTCCGAAGCCGGCGCCCGGCTGCAGCATGGCCCGCCAGATCAGCATCGACGCCAGCGATACGGCGGCAAAACCGAAAAGCGGCGCCGATAGAAACAGCGCCCGCGAAGCGCCCTCCGGGACGCTTGTTTCCTTGATCATCAACTTGACGACGTCATAGAACGGCTGCAGGAAAGGCGGGCCGGCGCGCATCTGGACGCGTGCCGTGACTTTGCGGTCGATCCAGCTCGTCACCAGTCCGAAAACAGCCGTGAACAGTATTCCCGGAAAGACCAGCAACTGCAGCCAGAGAGGTACCGGTTCAATCGCCATGATTTCCGCCTAAACGTTTTCCTTTTCCCACTTCGGCGCCCGCACCGCCAGTTTATCGTCGATCAGGTAAACCCCTTCTTCATCTTCGTCCACTTCGCGATACTCGATAGCGCCCTTCGAACAGCTCGCCGCGCAGGGCGGCTTGTCCCCGCGCGCGGAAAGGCAGTAATCGCACTGCGTGACGTAGAACGGCACGGTGTCGGGATAGATTGTGCCGAAAGGGCAGGCGAGAGTGCAGCATTTGCAGCTCACGCAGCGCAGGTTGTATCTTTCTAAGACACCGTCCGGCAGACGTTCCAGTGCGTCGAAGCGGCAGGCCGCCACGCAGCCCGGCTCCTCGCAGCGGCGGCAGACCAGCATGAAGGTTGCCCGCTCGCGCAGCGTCAGGACGCCGTGGTCGGCCGCTTTCGCGCGGTACATGTACGCGCACTCGACCTCGCAGGTCTCGCAGGCGTCGCACTTGTTCAAATCGATCAGCAAAAGCTTCGACATATCTCTAGTCCCAGATCCTGGGCGACGATTTTACCTGGGCGTACGTAAAAACCGGCCCGTCCTTGCAGGCGTAGTAGTTGCCGAGACGGCAGTGCCCGCACTTGCCGACTCCGCAGCTCATGTTCTTCTCCATGGAAAGGTAAATGCTTTCTTCGGGATAGCCGCGTTCCAGGAGCTTCAGCGTTGTAAACTTCATCATGACCGGCGGTCCGCAGACCACCGCAATACCGTTGGCCGTATCGCACCGGAGCAGATCGGGCTCCAGGATGGTTGTGACGACGCCTTCGTTGCCGCTCCAGCCGTTGTCGGCGCGGTCGACGGTAAGGACGGTGTCAAGCCTGTCGGCCTTGCCCCAGGCGTTCTTCACCGCGTCGCGATAGACGATGTCGCCGGGACTGCGGGCGCCGTAGCGCAGAATAATGCGGCCGAACTTTTCGGATTCCTCGAACAAGGCAAAGAGCAGGGCGCGCAACGGAGCAAGCCCGACGCCGCCGCCTACGACCAGTATTTCGCGGCCGTAGTATTTTTCGAGCGGGTAGGGCCGGCCGAGCGGCCCGCGCAGACCGACCTCGGCGCCGGGAGCCAGGGCATGCAGCCTCTCGGTAACCTTGCCCACGCGCATTATCGTGATTTCCATGCGTTCGCTCACGGCGGGCGAAGACGAGGGCGTGAAGGGAGCCTCGCCCAACCCCGGCACCGTCAGTTCGACGAACTGCCCGGCCTTGAACGGCAAGGGACGTTCCGGTTTGAGAAAGAACGTCTTGATGTTCGATGTTTCTTCCACGATGTTTTCGATCACCGCGGGCACGGGCATGTAAAGGTTACCGCTCATCCAGCGCCCTCTTCAGTACGTCCCTGATGTCGATCTTTCCGGTGCACGCCTCCGTGCAGCGTCCGCAGCCGTCGCAGGCGTATCTTCCCAGAACGTCGGGAAAGAAATTGAATTTTTTGTCGAATCGGTTGTGGAGCCTTTCCGCCCGGTGTCTGCGCGGATTGGCGCCGCCCGCGACCCGCGCGAAATTGCGGTAGAGGCATGAGTCCCACTGCTTCAGCCGTGCCGCGCCCCCGGCGGTTGTCCCGTCGGCCAGCAGGAAGCAGTGACAGGTGCAGCAGACGAAGTTGCAGGCGCCGCACTCTACGCAGTCGCGCGCGAAGTCATCCCACAATTCGGAATCGACGGTCTTCCTGATCGCGTCCTGCAGATCGGATTCGGCCGTAAGCCCGCGGGCCGCCGCCTGAGCGGCGACACGCTCCGTCATCTTTGCCCGAGCGGCGTCGCGTTCCGCGATCAGCGACTTGTCCGCCGGCTGCAGCAGACCTGCCGCGTCCCTCAGCAAGGCTTCGCCACGTTCGCTTCCCGCTTCGACGAGAATGGCGCGCGGAGTGGGCGAAAGGTTGATGTCATATCCTTCCTTTGCGTAGGGCTGCTCCCTGACCGCGGTGCAGAAACATACCTCCCGCGCGTCCGTGCAGTCGCACGAAACGATAATAGTCTTCCTGCGCGCTTCGGCGTAGAAGGGGTCGACCGGTTCGGTTTCAAGAAAGACGTAGTCGTGAATCTTCAGGGCCGACAGATCGCAGTTCTTGACGCCGACAACCACCCGTACGGCAAGCTCGGGAACGTCGGCTTCCCGCCCGATCATACCTACGCGCTCGCGCGGCGGGAAAACCAGCGCCTTCAGCGGCTCAACGGGGCGGTAGGGCGCAAGCATATGCCTGCCGGGCTGCCACGCGTCGGCGCGCGACAGGTTATACTGTTCCTGGAAGAGTTCCGATGAGGACGGCGGCGCCGATGTCGTCTTTTCCGGCGCGATAACGGTGCTGCCCTTGCTTAAGACTGCAATGAACTCGTCAAGCCTGCTGTTGTCGAGCTTATGCACAGTTACCCAAACCGTAGCGACGTGAATTTAACTAACGTTCGCGATTCTGCCGAGTTGCCCTCCAAGTGTCAAACATTTAACGCAACTTTTTTTGTCGGCCGGTTTGCCTACCACACGGCCCGGGCAGCGCCGAGGCCGAGCTGCATCTCACCGCCGGCTCTACCCTCGACGAAAAAGCGGTAATCCCCGGCCTTCAGTCCGATGACGCCGGCGGCGCACACAGGGAGGGCACGGTCGAATTCTATATCGTACGTGTCTTCACCCGCGACGATCCCGCCGTCAAGGTCGGTTTCTGACAGCGCCATAACTTCCAGGCTGCCGCGGCACCACCAGCCCGCGCCTTCGTATGCAATGCCACCGCCGAGCCGCAGTCCGAATTCGCTCAGCGTGATGTCGGCGGAACTTTCGCGGAACTCAATGACCGGTTCCAGACCTCCCGTATCGTTGGTGCCGGGCGTGTACACAAGCGTCGAAACCCACTGCCCGTACTCGATGCTGTAGTCTTCGGAGCGGTACGAAGCTTCGCCGTAGAGGTTGACCCGCCACTCGTTGTCGCGGTAGAAATCGTGCGTGTACCGCGCCGCGATCCACCACCCTTTGCCGTCCCGCAATTCCGCGTCCTCGAAGGCAAGGCCGGGTTCCGACGCCTTCTCGCTCCATTCTCCGTTGAAGGTTACGCCGGCCTGCAAACCGAAGGGCCCGCGATCGGCGAAGATCGACAACCCACGGCGTTCGACGGTCGTGTCGGACTTGGAAAGCACGCCCGCGACTCCGGCATCGTAGCGCGTGATGTCCACTATCTCGGCGCGCACGCCCAAAGCGCCGCCGGCCTCGGGGCGCTCAATGGGGCGCGCGCCTTTCTCGACGACTCCTGGCGCGGGCGGCGGCGGGGAAGGGGAGGGCGGCAGCGGTACCGGCTTGGGCGCAGGCGCCGCGGGCGGCTCGGCCGGCCGCTCGATGCCGGCCTTCGGGGCCTGTATCCTGCGGATGTCTATCAGGGTGAAATGCCCGGAGCCGAGCTCGACGATGCGCCCGGCTACAAAATCGAACGGACCGAAGACCTTGTCTGCATCAGGCGATACGAACTTGATCTTCTTATCGGCGGTCAGGTGCACGGTATAAGCGTCCCCGCCGATGAAGACTCTCTTGCCGGATCCCAGTTCGAACGGTCCGTATGTGCGCGAGCGGTCCATGGTCTGCAGCCGGAAAGTCTCGATCCTTTCCTGCGCGCGCGCCGCGCCGGCCGTCAGAAAGGCTGTCGCCGTCAAGACCGCCGTTACCCTCGCAATGAGTTTACCCATTCTTCTCTTATCAGGCGTCATTTCTTCCTCCGAATCAGTTGCTTCTTAAGCTCTACAAAGACGAAGACGGCAAGACTTACGGCCAGGCACAGCGCAAGTTGTCGCGCCGACAGTCCGACGGTCCGGAAAAAGCGCTGCAGGAACGGCACATATACAACGCAGAGCTGCAGGGCGGAAGTCAACACGATGGCGCCGATCATGTGCGGGTTGCTGAACACGCCGATACGGAAAAAAGAATGGTTGGTCGAACGCTCGGCCAGCGCCAGGGTGAGTTGAGAGAAAACCAGAACGGTGAAGACCATGGTCTGCCACACCGTTACGGCGCCGTAGTGGGCGCCGCCTCCGGCATCGGCCGCTTCAGTCCCGCTTCCCTGGAAGAAGTACCCGAGAACAAGTGACAGGACCGCCATCAGTCCGCCCACGAGCAGGATGTGGATTGCCGTCGCGCGATCGATGATCGGCGCGTCGGGCGAACGCGGCGGGCGGCGCATGACTTCCCGCTCTCCCGGCTCCACTCCAAGCGCCAGCGCCGGAAGCCCGTCCGTAACAAGGTTCATCCAGAGGATCTGGACGGGATACAAGGGAAGAGGCAATCCGAAGAAAGGCGCCAGGGCCATGACGAGAATTTCCGCCCAGTTGCTGGCCAGAATGTAGCGGACGAACCTGATTATGTTGTCGAGAATGACGCGCCCCTGTTCCACGGCCGCCACGATCGTGGCAAAGTTGTCGTCCTGCAGTACCATGTCGGCGGCTTCCCTGGAAACGTCCGTGCCGGTGATCCCCATGGCCACGCCGATGTCGGCTTCCTTCAGCGCGGGGGCGTCGTTGACGCCGTCGCCGGTCATGGCCACGATCTGTCCGTTCTTCTGCAGCGCGTCAACGATTCTGAGCTTGTGTTCGGGCGAGACCCGCGCGTAAATGGATACGTCCCGGACCTCGCGTTCGAGTGTTTTCCTGTCCATGGCCGCCAGGTCGCGCCCGGTGCGATGCCCGCCCGGGGAATGAAGGTCGAGTTCCCGGCCGATCGTGGTTGCTATCAGGGGATGATCGCCGGTGATCATGATCGGGCGAATGCCGGCCTTGTGGCAGACGGCCACCGCCGGCCGCACCTCGGCGCGCAGCGGATCGCGCATTCCTATCATGCCGAGATACACCAGGCCGCTTTCGAGGGACTGCGCGGGCCCGGCCGGCTGCGGGGCTTCGCGCATGGCGACGCCCAGAACACGGATGCCTTCGGCGGCCAGCGCCTCGTTGGCTGCGCCGATCGACTCGCGTTCTTCCTGCCGCAGCGGACGTGCGGCGCCGTCGACCCATATCCGGTCGGCCTTCTCGAGGATGCTGTCCGGCGCGCCTTTGCTGAAGGCGACGGCGTCCGCCCCGGTCGAGCGCGCCCACTCCCGCAGGCGCGAAAGCGAAGGTTCTGCCCCTACGGTTTCCTCGACAAATTCATGCACCGTTGTCATGCGCTTGCGTTCAGAGTCGAAAGGCGCCTCGTTGACGCGCCTGAGCCGCTCTTCGAGGTAGCTCTTGTCCCAGCCGGTCCAGGCGGCGGCGGCGACCAGCGCGGCTTCGGTGGGGTCGCCCACGATGCCGTCCCCGCCCCCCGCCTGCGCGGCGTCGTTGCACAGGGCCGCCCCGGCCAGAATGAAGGCGACGGCTTCGTCCCGATCGCGCTCGGCCTTCAGTTCCCGCGCGCGCAGTTGCGCGTCTTCAGGCAGGTCGATTCTGCGGGCGGGCGGCGCGAGCGTAGTGACCGTCATGCGGTTCTCGGTCAGCGTGCCGGTCTTGTCGGAACAGATTACCGTTACCGAACCGAGTGTCTCGACGGCCGGCAGCCTGCGGATAAGCGCCCGGCGGCGCAACATGCGCTGGGCACCCAGCGCCAGTGAAATGGTGACCACGGCCGGCAGTCCCTCCGGGATCGCGGCAACCGCCATGCTGACCGCGGTCATGAAGAGATCCTTCACGGGCATCTGCTGCACGAAAGCGCCTTCGGCTGCAATGACCGCGATCAGCGCCAGTGCGGCCCCAACCAGCACCTTGCTGAGCTGGTGCAGTTTCTTCTGCAGAACGGTATCTTCCTTGCGGGCCTCCTGGATCATGGTGGCGATGCGTCCCAGCTCGGATTGCATACCGGTAGCGATAACCACTCCGGTGCCGCGGCCGTAGGTTACAATCGTGCCCATGTGGGCCATGTCGGTCCGGTCCCCGAGGGCCGCGTCGTCTCCCGCCGGCGGCTGCGTATTCTTCTCGACGGGCTCGGCCTCCCCCGTCAGGGCCGATTCCTGGATGCGCAGGTTGGCGGTTTCGACCAGGCGACAGTCGGCGGGCACGATGTTGCCTGCTTCCAGGAGAACAATGTCGCCTGGCACCAGCTCCGCGGCCGGGATTCGGGCGTCGGCGCCGCCGCGCCGCACGCGCACCAGCGGCGAGCTCAGCTTCTTGAGCGCGGCCATGGCTTTTTCGGCCTTGAACTCCTGGCGAAATCCCAGCGCCGCGTTGAGCACGACAACAACGGCGATAACCAGCGCGTCCTCACGCTCGCCGAGCATCAGTCCCGAAACCAGCGCGGCCGCGATCAGCAGAAGAACCATCAGCGACTTGAACTGATCGAGCAGAATGCCGAGCGGTTTGCGGCCGCCGCCGTCGCGCAGACGGTTCGCGCCGTACCGCGCCCGCCGTCGCGCGACCTCGGCCGACTCGAGACCGTGCCCCGGATCGACGTCGAGTTCGGCAAGAACATCGTCGATTTCCTGTCTGAACCAGTTACTCATGCGGTAAGTCCCGAAGCCCTCCGCCGTGTCAGGATACATCCAAACGGCAACAAACAAAAAAGACGTGCATATCTCGCTCTCTACTCTCTCTGCCTTGGATATTGGATTTGAGTGTCGGATATTGGATGTTCAACCCCTCGAAACACCTGACGAAGCTTGCGACGTCACGAGGCCAAGCCGACCGCTGAGACTCTACGGGCGTTGCGGCAGGGAGTCAAAGAAGATCCGCCGCGAAGACCATTGCCGCCATGGCGTAGCGGTTGTCGCATATTGATAATGAAAGCATTCCGAGCTTGTGGACAATGCTTAATCGTACTAACTTCTCAATCAAACCATAGGTGGAGGACATCATGCAGAAGACGGGTATCGGCGTGGTCGGGTGCGGCAACATCAGCGGGATCTACTTCAAGAATCTTTGCAATGTTTTCGAGAATGTGGAAGTCACTGCATGCGCGGACCTGTTTGCGGATCGCGTCCAGGCAAAACTGGACGAGTATCCCACCGTAAAGGCGGCGACTCTGGAAGAAATCGTGGCGGATCCGGATATCGGCATAGTCGTTAATCTCACCACTCCGCAGGACCACTTCCCGGTTGCCATGCAAGCCGTCGATGGGGGCAAGCACGTGCACAACGAAAAACCCATGGCTCTCACCCGCGAGGAGGGCAGGAAGCTCCTGGCGGCGGCGGAGTCGAGGGGTGTGCGGGTGGGCAGCGCTCCCGACACCTTCATGGGAGCCGGCATTCAAACCTGCCGCAAGCTCATCGACGACGGCTGGATCGGCAAACCGATCGGCGCACAGGCCTTCATGCTGTGCCACGGCCACGAGAGCTGGCATCCCGACCCCGAGTTCTACTACAAGGTCGGCGGCGGCCCCATGTTTGACATGGGACCGTACTACCTTACCGCCCTGGTGACGCTGCTCGGCCCCGTCAAGCGTGTCACGGGTTCAACCGGTATGAGTTTCGCGGAACGCACGATTACCAGCGAGAAGAAATTCGGCACGAAGGTGGAAGTCGAGGTGCCGACGCACGTCGCCGGCGTGATGGATTTCGCGAATGGCGCGATCGGCACGATCACGACCAGTTTTGATGTATGGGCCGCCGAAGTGCCGCGCATCGAGATTTTCGGCACGGAGGGCAGCCTCAGCGTGCCCGATCCCAACAATTTCGGCGGTACGCCGAAAATCCAGCGTATGGGCGCCAAGGGCTGGAGCGAACTGCCGTTGACGCATTCCTACGCGGAAAACTCCCGCGGTATCGGTCCGGCCGACATGGCTGCCGCGATCGCGGCCGGCCGGCCGCATCGCGCCTCGGGAGAGCTTGCCTACCACGTGCTCGACATCATGCACGCTTTTCACGATGCCTCGGACGAGGGGCGGCACGTCGAACTGGAGAGCACCTGCGAGCGTCCCGCGCCGTTGCCGACCGGGTTGCTGAAAGGGATGCTGGACTGAGGTGAAGGCGAGAAGGCTGTAGCAGCCGCTCTGTGAGCGGCTCGACCCTTGCCCGATTGATGCGCCCATGAAGCCGCCAACGGGCAAGGTCTTTACTCCGGAAGGGATGCTCCCAATATCTCACCATGCATACGCTTCGGGGGCCGGGCCGCCGGGTCCGGGGAAGATCTCGTCGAGGCGCCGTGTTGTTTCTTCGCTGAGGTTGATTTCCACCGCCTTGACCAGGCCGTCGAGCTGCTTTTTCGTGCGCGGCCCGATCACGACCGAGGAGACAGCCGGGTTGGCGAGGCCCCAGGCGACGGCAACGTTTGCCGGGGCGTGGCCAATCTCCTCGCACAGGGTGTGGAACGCCTCGAAAGCCGCCCGGTTCGCCTGGACGTAATCCGTCTGCGCCGACGCGCGCGGACCGGCCTCCGGCGACAAGGCCTTGCCGGTCAGCAGTCCGCCGGCGAGAATCCAGTAGACAAGTATGCCGATCCCCAACTCCCGCGCCGCCGGCAGGACCTCCAGCTCGGGCAGCCTGCACAAGAGGTGGTACCTGTGCTGCTCGGAGACAAGCCCGATAAAGCCGCGCGCTCGGGCTGTCGCCTGAGCCTGCGCCAGCTTCCAGGCCGGGAAATTGCTGGAACCGGTGTAGACGATCTTGCCCTGGGCGCCGAGCGTCTCGAAGGTTTCCCATATTTCTTCCCAGACCGCGCGCCGGTCGACGTGGTGCATCTGGTACAGCTCGATATGGTCGGTCCGCAGCCGCTTCAAAGTGCCCTCGATGTGGCGCATGACCTTGTACTTGGAAAAACCGCCCATATCGTTGGGTCCGTCGAGAGGGTCCCTCATGGGTTGATAAACCTTGGATGCCATGACGACCCGTTCGCGGCGGCCGCCTCCCTGTGCGAACCAGCGGCCGATGAATTCTTCGGAGCGCCCGCAGTTCACGAAATCGGGGTAGTGATTCGCGGTGTCGAAGAAGTTGATGCCGTGATCCAGCGCGGCATCCATTATGGCATGCGCTTCTTTCTCGTCCGTCCGCGCGCCGAAGTTAACCGTGCCGAGACAGAGCCGGCTCACCCTCATTCCCGAAGCGCCGAGATACGTATACATCATTTGGACCTTTCGTGTCTTTTGCGGATGAGCCGGGGCGGGTCAGTCCCCCAGTTCTCCCCGATGCAATCAGAGAGCTTGCCGACGAAGTCTCCTTCATTGCTTTGTCAACGCCGTTCGCACTTCACTTTCGGAGCAGTTCTCGGCAAAGTTGACGTCGGAGTTAGTTTCGAAGTAGTTGACGGCAAAGTTCACGAAACAGACAAACTCCGCATGCATCTTCCTCCGACGCGAACTGCCTCGCAAACTCCACCGATCCCAACTATTCCGTTGTCTTTGCCGCTAACTCCATCGATCCGACAGTTGTCGAACTGCCATGGGTGTCAACCTATGTCCTCGGTATTATGACCTTATGGGACGACAGCGGGCAACAAAGAACACGTTTTCCCTGATCTTTCTCGGGTCTGGGGGTTGCCGTGCACCCGCCGGGCGGTATAATAACCGACAAAGGTTCTGTAACAAACGGCATGAAAGAATGAAGGGGCGTTAAGATGGGGCGGGTACTGTCAGAAGTTGCAACAAAAGAATGAAAACGGGATTCGCGAGGATCTGAGCAGTGGATAGATCTGCGCAGGCATTAGGCGCTAGGCGCTAGGCGTTAGGCGTTAGGCGCTAGGCATTAGGCATTAGGCGCTAGGCGCTAGGCGTTAGGCGTTAGGCGCTAGCGTGACTTTACAAGTTACGCCGCCTTCTTGCGGCTAACCAATTGTGCACTTCGCGCCTAACGCCTTGCTGACCAACACCTTGCATAGAGAGAGCGTCGCACGGAGCTTTCACGAATAT
>Ga0180436_10000824_pt1 | contig 31086 bp, 27 predicted proteins | sample SS_ome_2_FD_132434 | JGI IMG/M metagenome (GOLD analysis project Ga0180436, IMG submission 132434) | Hypersaline lake sediment archaeal communities from the Salton Sea, California, USA - SS_3_S_2 metaG | ecosystem: Environmental > Aquatic > Non-marine Saline and Alkaline > Hypersaline >... | reverse complement strand
GTGCTTGCCGGAACGGTCGGGGAGGTCGTGTACCTGCAGCTCAAAGTGCTTCACGAGCAGGGCACCGGGGCAATTGCCCCGGAAGACCTGTTCAGTGAGCTGCCGCAGGGGGAGGAACGCACGCTCGTGGCCGCGATGCTGACCGATCAATCCGGTGACGGAATCGGCGAAGAGGCGGGGGGGCTGCTGGAGGAGATAGTTGCCTGGCTCGAGCGGGAACGGCTGAAGAAGCGTTCCGAGGACTTGATGAAATTGATAAAGGAAGCGGAAATGTCAGGAGACTTCAGTAAACTGAACGAGCTGATGCTCGAGAAGACAGCCGTGGATCGGGATTTGAAGCGTCCGGGCCCGGTCGGCGGCTCCGGATAATTCCCGCACCATGGCTTTGTTTGGTGTTATTTTCTCTATCAATATCGAAACGTTATGGTTGTGCAAACGAGAACAATTGATTTTCTCGAGCGAATCATCTATTAATAGTGGAATTCTGACCAATTACGGCTGCCTTGAAACTTGCCTGCCCGGCAAGGCTCAATTGCCCGGTGACGGAGCAATTGGATCTAGTTCAGCCTCATTGAACCGAGGGTCTGTCGATGGCTACCGAAAAACATAATGATCTCGATGACCAGACTGTGAATGGAGAATCGTACGATGCCGAGGACGGTTACGACGAGAACGAAGAGGATTCATCGTTCTGGGATCTGACCGGAATTTATCAGGAGGAAGAGGAGTCGCGCAATATGCTGCCCGACTCGGTTCCCTATGATCGCCGCAAGCGCGGAGGAGACCGTCGCCGCAGTTCGGCGAACGATCGCCGTAAAGGGGACCGCAGACGCCGGGCTTCGAGAAGCTCGGATGACGGCGACAGGCATTCGGCGGATCCAATGAATATTTATTTGCGGGAAATGGGCAGCCTGGCGTTGTTGAGCCACGAGGAAGAACTAGAGCTTGCCCGCAGCATCGAGGCCGGAAAAGCCCGGATCCAGAATGCCGTGTTGTCGATACCGCTCGCGTTGCCGGTTATTGGAGAGCTGCTCGCCGATATCGACCAGAATCGAACCAGAATCTTGCAGATTCTGGACGGGGTGACTGAAGACAAACCCGAAGACATGCAGGCGGCGACTGAATACCTCAAGCAGAGCTACGCCGTCGCGTTGGAACTCGAGGCCAAAAGACAGCGGCTCATCGCAGACCTCACCGACACAGAAGATGATGCGCCGTATGAGGAATTACGTGAGCAGATTCTCGTTCTCGGTGGTGAGATTGCCCTGCTGTTTTCATCCCGGCTGATCGGCCGTGAGTATCTCGATTCGATAGCCGATGCGATTGAAGAGCTGTCGAAACGGTTCCGCCAGGTACTGGTGGAAGTCATGAAGAATGCCAGACCGGTTTTGTCCCAACAGAATGATCCGCTTTTTGTGAAGGCGCTTGAAAAACAAGTGAACAAAGAGTTCATGATCGAAGCCGGCACGGACGGCGAGGCGCTGAAGTCGATTTTCAAGGAAATCGAGGCGGGCCGGGAGATGATTCGGCATGGGAAGGAATCTCTGGTTAGGGCGAATCTGCGTCTGGTCATCTCCGTATCCAAAAAATTCGTCAACCGCGGGCTGCAGTTCTCTGATCTTATCCAGGAAGGCAATATCGGCCTGATGAAGGCGGTGGACAAGTTCGACTATCACCGCGGGTATAAATTCAGTACGTATGCGACCTGGTGGATCAGGCAGGCGATCACCCGGGGAATTGCCGATCAGGGCAGAACGATCCGCCTCCCGGTCCACATGATCGAGACCATCAACCGCCTGCTGAGGGTTTCCAAAGAGTTTCTTGTCGAAGAGCACCGGGAACCGACGCCGGAAGAGATGGCAAATCAGATCGGCAGTGACGTGGACAAGGTGAAAAGTGCGTTGAAGATCGCCAAAGATGCGATATCGCTTGATACGCCCATCGGGGATGACGGGGAAACGTTTCTTGGCGACTTCATCGAGGACAATGACCGGCCCGGACCCCAGGATGTGTCTATTACCGCCAGTCTGAGCAAATGCCTGAACCAGGTGATGTCAACCCTGACGCCGCGGGAAGCGAAAGTGCTGAAAATGCGCTACGGGATTGATGTGGCGTACGATCACACGCTGGAAGAAGTCGGCAGATGTTTTGCCGTAACCCGTGAACGGATTCGCCAGATCGAGGCCCAGGCCATTCAGAAATTGAAGCACCCCTCCCGTATCGAGGAACTTCGCGTCTTCATGACCGATTGAGCGATTTCCAGGGCGCTCAAGGTCGCCACCGGGATAAGCAACCGCCGTTTGCCTCATCGGTACTGGCAGTGCCGATCGCTGGAGCTGCCGGCCGGAGAAGTTCACATCGCAGGAGAAAATTACTTCGGAAGCGTAACTCCATGACGGAACGATTAGCCAGAGACTGGATAGCGCTCAGCCGGGTGCACCGAATTGGAACGTCCTTATTCTGGCACCTGGTAGAGCGATTCGGTGACCCGACAGCGGTGCTGGATGCCTCGCAGAGCGACTGGAAAACGATCAGGGGGCTGGGGGCCGAGCGGCTTGCCGGACTGAGCAGGCGGGACGAGCTCAGGGATAATGCGACCGAGGAGTTGAACCGGCTGGCAAAGCTCGGCGCCCGGGCGATCCTCCACGATGACGAGGGGTACCCTGAACTGCTGCGCCAGATCTCACACCCCCCGCCGGTGCTCTATACGTACGGCAGGCATGAGCTGCTGAGCATGTTCTCGATCGGGGTTGTCGGTTCTCGAGCCGCCACCAGCTATGGCCGCAGGATATCGCACAAACTCGGCAGGGATTTCGGACGGGCGGGCGTTGGTGTCGTCTCCGGCCTGGCCCTGGGCATCGATGCAGAGGCCCACGCGGGATGTCTTGACGCCGGCGGTGCAACTATCGGCGTGCTGGGATGCGGACCCGATGTCGTCTATCCGGCCAACAATCGTTTATTGTTCGAACGTATCAGGGCGCAGGGACTGCTGGTCAGTGAATACCCGTTGGGAACGAAGCCGGAAGCTTTCCGGTTTCCGGCCCGCAACCGGATTATTGCCGGCTTGTGCCGCGGCGTGATCGTTGTTGAAGCATCGAAAAAATCGGGTTCGCTGATTACCGTGCAGTATGCGCTCGAGGAAGGGCGTGATGTATTTGCCGTACCCGGCCAGGTCGATTCGGCCAAGAGTGCCGGAGCGCACTGGCTCGTACAGCAGGGCGCTACCCTCATCGTATCGGCGGATGACGTGCTGGAGCAGCTGTCGACACCGTTTGCCGAAGCGGATCGGCAGAAGCCGGAACATGGTGCGGTCGGAGAACTCGATCTTGATGCTGCGACCCTGCTTCCGATCGTTGAACCGTACCCGCAGACCCGGGAGGAACTGCTGCTGCGCTCGGGCCTGACGCCTCCGCAGTTGCAGCAGGCGCTGCTTGCTCTCGAGCTGGGCGGATTTATCGAATTGCTGCCGGGCGATGAGGTACGGCGGATTGTCGAGATGAAATAGCTGTCGGCAACCCTGCAAATTCGCGTTTTCGTGCAAGATTACGATGCAGATGGAGGTTTTTGCGCAGGCATGTGATGCTCATGTCGAGGAATACAGATATATCGGCTGCGCAGCGTTGGGCGGGGAGATTATTTTGCAGCGTGGCCACATAATATAAAAGGAATATGCGATGAATAGAGACATACTGATTGCTCCGTCGATACTGTCAGCTGACTTTGCCCGGCTGGGGGAAGAGATAGCCGCTGTCGACCGGGGCGGTGCCGATATTATCCACGTGGATGTCATGGACGGTCATTTTGTTCCTAACATTACGATCGGTCCGCTGGTGGTTGAGGCGGCCCGCCGCTCGACGGACAAACCGCTCGACGTGCACCTGATGATTGCCGACGCTGATGCATACATTGACCAATTTGTCGATGCCGGGGCTGATTGGATTACCGTACATGTTGAAGCCTGCACGCACCTGCAGCGAACCGTTTCCTATATTCGCGAACTCGGGTTGAAAGCCGGAGCGGTATTGAACCCGGCGACCCCGCTGGAAACGATCGAATTCGTCCTCGACGATCTCGACCTGGTCATGCTCATGAGCGTGAACCCGGGATTCGGCGGCCAGGCGTTTATCCCGGCGACCCTTGAAAAAATTCATCGCCTGAAAAGGATGATCGACAGCAGGGGGCTGCAGATCGGCATCGAAGTCGACGGCGGTATCGGGGCTGAAACCATCGGTCCGGCCGCGCATGCCGGCGCCAATATCTTTGTCGCCGGCTCGGCCGTCTACGGCAGTGCGTCGTACGGAGATACCATCGCAAGACTGCGCACCCTGGCGCAAGAGGGGACGAGCCCCATTATCGAGAAATAAAAGTGCACGAGGGCTTTTGCCTGAAGGTAAAAAAATGACAAACGATGTGAGCACGAGCCGGTCGTGGCGGCGTCTTGAGAAACTGGCCGCCGCGCCTTACGATCTGACCGGCGACGGATTGGCTGAAGGCGGCCGTATCGGCACCATGATCTGCAAGGCAGCCGGGCTGCAGCTGCACTATGCGACCCAGCGCATCGACGGCAAGGTTCTGGGGGCATTCCAGGACTTTGCCGACGAGCATCGGCTGGTTGATCGTTTCAAGGAGATGCGTGCCGGTGCCGTCATCAATAAAATAGAAGGCTGGGAGAGCGAGAATCGACGCGTCCTCCATACGTCGTGCCGCGATCTATTTTCCACCGGGCCGAAACATCCGGAGTCGGCCGCTCAGGCACAGCAGGAGCTGGAACGGCTGACGGCGTTTCTGGAGGAGATTGACGCTTCAGGCCAATTTACGGCGCTGGTCAACGTCGGCATCGGCGGCTCCGATCTCGGACCCCGTGCCGTCTATGAAGCGTTGAAAGCGTATAATATCGGGGGGCGGCGCGTCCATTTTATCGCCAATGTCGACCCGGATGATGCGGCCCGGGTGCTCGATATGATCGATCCGGAGAAGACCCTGGTGGTGGTGGTATCCAAAAGCGGGTCGACGCTGGAAACCCTGACCAACGAAGAACTGGTCAGGTCCCGATTTATCGCGGCGGGACTCGATCCGGCCCGTCACTTTGTAGCGGTTACCGGCAAAGGCAGTCCGATGGATAATCCGGACCGCTACCTGCGCTCGTTTTACATGTATGACTATATCGGCGGCCGCTACAGCGTTACCTCGATGGTCGGCTGTGTGGGGCTTGGTTTTGCGCTCGGGATCGAGCAGCTCAAGGCGTTTCTGGCTGGAGCCAATGAGATGGATGACTGCTGCGAGGAGCCGGCAGTAACCGAAAATATCGGGCTGCTGCTTGCCCTGCTCGGCGTGTGGAACCGCAATTTCCTCCTTTATCCAACGGTCGCCATTTTGCCGTACAGCCAGGGGCTGCACCGGTTTGCCGCTCATCTGCAGCAGTGCGATATGGAAAGCAACGGCAAGTCCATCGTCAGGGACGGCGGCGCCGCCGTTACCACCCCGACCGGCCCGATCGTGTGGGGGGAGCCGGGCACCAACGGCCAGCATGCGTTTTATCAGCTGCTGCACCAGGGTACGGAGATCGTTCCCGCCGAATTCATCGGTTTCAGATCAAGTCAATACGGACGCGACATCGTCGTGGACGGCAGCACGTCCCAGCAGAAACTGCTCGCCAATATGCTGGCCCAGTCCGTTGCGCTCGCAAGCGGGCGGCAGCATGAAAATCCCAACAAGCGTTTTGCCGGAAACCGGCCCAGTTCGATGATCATTGCCGACCGTCTCGACCCGGTTACGATGGGACGCGTGCTGGCACTGTATGAGGCCAAGATTGTTTTTCAGGGATTTTCGTGGAATATCAACTCGTTCGACCAGGAAGGAGTGGAGCTGGGCAAGGTGCTGGCGAAACGGTTCCTGCACCATATGGTCGCTGCCGCAAAGGGTGGTTTATCGGTTGAGGAGCAATTCCTCGAGGCGCTAGATAATCAACGGAAAGAAAGTTAGTTCAGCCGATGAATCACTGTTCATTTATGCGGCTGTTCTCGTTGCTTTTTTGTTGACAAAAATATACGGGGGAGATATCCTCATCTGCTACATATTTCTTAGTCGGCTCAGTGTATTGTGCTTTCGTTGTGCAAGGTATGCCAGTTGAAAGTAAGCAGAGGGCGGCGAGCGGAACATGCGCTGACTCCTCGCTCTCTGTTCATAATACGTGATCTGTGTATAGGAATTTTTTGGATAGGGTAGAAGTATCAACTGAAATTTAATGGAGGAAATCATGGCAAAACATGAGACACCCATGTTAGATGAACTCGAGAGCGGTCCGTGGCCGAGTTTCGTGAGCGATCTGAAGGCGATGGCGGAAACCAAGCCGGAAGTTTACGACATTCTTGGTCAGCTTGAGCTGTCCTACGAGGATCGGATCACCCACTGGAAGCACGGCGGTATCGTCGGTGTTTTCGGCTACGGCGGCGGTATTGTCGGCCGTTATTCGGACGTCCCGGAGCGATTCCCCGGTGTTGAGCATTTTCACACCATCCGCGTTGCCCAGCCGTCATCAAAGTACTATTCCACTGAAAACCTGCGCAAGCTTGCTGATCTGTGGGAAAAACATGGCTCCGGCGTAACCAACTTCCACGGTTCCACCGGTGACATCATTATGCTCGGTTGCCGCACGGAAGCGCTCGAGCCGTTTTTCTGGGATCTCACTCATGACTTGGGACAGGATCTCGGCGGTTCCGGGTCCAACCTGCGTTCGCCGGCCTGCTGTCTCGGCCAGTCACGCTGTGAGTGGTCCTGTTACGATACCCAGGAAGCCTGTTATCACCTGACCCAGCATTATCAGGACGAAATTCATCGTCCGGCGTTCCCGTACAAATTCAAATTTAAATTCTCCGGTTGTGCCAACGACTGTGTTGCTGCAATCGCCCGTTCCGACGTGTCCGTTATCGGCACCTGGAGAGACGAGATCAGAATCGATCAGGCTGCGGTTAAGGAATACATTGCCGGCAACTATCCTTCGAACGGCGGCGGACATGCCGGCCGTGACTGGGGTCCGTTTGACATCAAGAAAGAGGTTATCGATCTTTGCCCGACCGAATGTATGTGGATGGAAGGCGACGAACTGAAGATCGACGATGCTGAGTGTACCCGCTGTATGCACTGCATCAACGTCATGCCGCGTGCATTGCGCCCGGGTGCGGAGCAGGGAGCAACAATTCTGGTTGGTGCAAAAGCTCCGATCCTTGAAGGTGCGCAGATGTCGACCCTGATGATCCCGTTCATGAAGATCGAAAAGGAAAATGAGTTCGAAGAGCTGATCGACTTCATTGAAAAGATCTGGGACTGGTGGATGGAAGTAGGGAAGAACCGTGAGCGTGTCGGTGAATCCATGCAGCGTGTCGGCCTGCCGACCTTCATCAAGATCATGGAACTGGAGCCGATTCCGCAGATGATCAGAACTCCGCGAGAAAATCCCTACGTCTTCTGGGGCGAGGAAGAGGTTCCCGGTGGTTTCGATCGCGACATCGATGAATTCCGTGAGCGTCACGCTGCTTAAGGCGGACCGTTTTTATATTATTAATCAAATTATATAAGGAGAGTTATCATGGGTTATAATCCTGATAAACCGATGGAAGGGCGCCTCACCGATCTTGGTCCGCCACATTACGAGCAGTTCATGCCGCCGGTCATCAAAGAGAACAAGGGCAAATGGCTGTGGCATGAGATCCTGCAGCCCGGCGTCCTGATGCATAAATCGGAAACCGGTGACGAAGTATACACGGTTCGCGTTGGTTCTCCGCGTCTCATGACGCTGGTTCATGTCCGTGAGATCTGTGACATCGCCGATGCCCACTGTGACGGCCACCTGCGTTTCACGACCAGGAACAACATCGAGTTCATGGTTGACTCAAAAGACAAGGTACAGCCGCTGCTCGACGATCTGGCAAGCCGCGGCAACAAGTTCCCCGTAGGCGGAACCGGAGCCGGTGTTACCAACATCGTCCACACCCAGGGCTGGATCCACTGCCACACCCCGGCTACCGATGCTTCCGGTCCGGTCAAGGCGGTTATGGATGACCTGTTCGAATATTTCACCTCCATGACCCTGCCGGCCCAGGTACGTATCGCCCTGGCCTGCTGTCTGAACATGTGTGGTGCCGTACATGCGTCCGATATCGCTATTCTCGGCATTCACCGCAAGCCGCCGATGATCGACAACAAGCGCATCACCGGTGTCTGCGAGCTGCCGCTGGCGGTTGCTTCCTGCCCGCTCGGCGCGGTCAAGCCTGCAAAGGCGGAAGTAGACGGACAAGAAATTAAAACCGTGAAAGTTACCGTAGAGCGTTGTATGTTCTGTGGTAACTGCTACACCATGTGTCCGGCTATGCCTCTGGCTGACCCGGAGGGTGACGGAATCGCTATTCTGGTTGGCGGCAAGATTTCCAACAGCCGGTCTGCACCGAAATTCTCCAAGCTCGTCATTCCGTTCCTGCCGAACACTCCGCCGCGCTGGCCCGAGACGGTTGAAGCTATCCGCAAGATCGTTGAAGCCTACGCGAAAGATGCGAAGAAGTATGAGCGCGTTGGTGAATGGGCAGAGAGGATTGGTTGGGAGCGCTTCTACGAGAAATGCGACATCCCGTTTACCGAAAAGAGCATCGATGATTATCGCCTGGCGTACGATACCTGGCGTACAACCACTCAGTTCAAGTACACCAGCCATATCAAGTAATTGACTGGTTTTCTGCTGATCGAGAGCCTGCCCCGGCAACGGGGCGGGCTTTGATGCCCTTTTGGTCACATTAGAAAAGGAGAAGGAAGATGCCTCTGAGTGATGATGAACTGAAAGATGCGATTTGTGAAAAAGCAGCAAAATCACCGAAGCCGCAGTTGTACATAAAAGACTTCTACAAATGCGACCCGGATTCGAAGCCGCGCAAGATCAAGAACGTCGCCAACGAACTCGTTCGTGAAGGCCGGCTGATGTTCTGGTCCTCGGGTTCCACGACCATGTATGCGGATCCGTCCCGTATTCAGAACGAGGAAAAGTAACGTAGTCCAGGCATTTTTTTTGCTGATTTTGTTAGAGGCGCAGAACTCTTTGGAGGTCTGCGCCTTTTTTTTACATATCAAATAGTTTGGGGAAGGAATCGGTGTTGAATGATTTTGACTGCTGCCTTCCGGCCTTAACGCCGTATTAGTTCCACGACAACCGTAAAAGGCCTTCGGCCTTTGACTACATTGCCAACCGTTCCACTAATACGGCGGGCCTCCAGGATGCAGCCAAAATCATTCAACACCGATTCCGCCACATCCTTCCTTTTTACCGATTCTCAAAATCCCTGACGTACCAGATATCTGCCAGAAGCAGCATTGTAGGGGCGGCCCCCAGTGGCCGCCCTTTGTTCAAGTATAAAACGGGCAACCACAGGGGGGGCCTAAAGGCGAAAACCGTACCGGACGAAACAGGGCAATTAATTCAGCGGTTTTCGAAATCGACACAACGGAAAGACACGGCGGAATGGGGGCTGCTTGTCTTTAACTGCATCACGGAGGCCCGCCGTATCAGTGGAACGGTTGGCAATGTAGATGCCTTTCACGGTCGGAATTAAAAGGGCCGGTTTTGGGTCCTCTTAATTACTCCGTGGAGCTGATACGGCGATAAAGGCTGGAGGGCAGCAGCTAAAGACAAGCAGCCCCCATTCCTGTCCCTGAACCTGGATAGACCTGATGGTAATATAAAAGGAGCAAAACGGTTAAACCGTCTGCTCCTTTGTGAAGTTAGTTGAAGTAGTACTGATTAATAGCGATAATAATCAGGCTTATACGGCCCCTCAACGCTGACGCCGATATAGTCGGCCTGCTCCTGAGTCATCGTGCTCAGCTTTGCCCCGATTTTCTGCAGGTGCAGTCTGGCGACCATCTCGTCGAGTTTTTTCGGCAGGAAATATACCTTGTTTTCATATTTGTCCGGGTTGTTCCACAGCTCGATCTGGGCGAGTACCTGGTTGGTGAACGAGTTGCTCATGACGAAGCTGGGATGGCCGGTGGCGCAGCCGAGATTGACGAGGCGGCCTTCGGCGAGGACGATAATTTTCTTGCCGTCCGGGAACGTGACGTGATCCACCTGGGGTTTGATCGATTCCCATTCGAGATCCCTGATCGAGGCGATGTCGATTTCCGAATCGAAATGGCCGATGTTGCAGACAATGGCTTCATCGGGCATCTGTTCCATGTGTTTCCGGGTGATGACGTTGATGTTGCCGGTGCAGGTTACGAAGATATTGCCGATTGACGCGGCTTCTTCCATCGTGACCACACGATATCCTTCCATTGCCGCCTGCAGCGCGCAGATCGGATCAACCTCGGTGACGAGCACGATGGCGCCCATACCGGCCAACGCCTGGGCACTGCCTTTACCGACGTCGCCGTAGCCGGCGACGACCGCTACCTTGCCGGCAACCATCACATCGGTGGCGCGCTTGATACCGTCCAGCAGGGATTCCCGGCAGCCGTAGAGGTTGTCGAACTTGGATTTAGTGACGGAATCGTTGACGTTGATAGCCGGCGCAAGGAGCGTGCCGGCGGCGGCCATCTCGTTGAGACGATGCACCCCGGTGGTCGTTTCTTCGGTGATTCCTTTGACCCGGGTCATTTCCTCCTGGTATTTCTGGTGCATGACCAGCGTCAGGTCGCCCCCGTCGTCGAGAATCATGTTGGGTCGCCAGCCGTCCGGGCCGAAAATGGTCTGGTCGATGCACCACCAGAATTCCTCTTCGCTTTCGCCTTTCCACGCAAATGTCGGATTGCCGGCCGCAGCCATGGCCGCGGCGGCATGATCCTGGGTGGAGAAGATGTTGCACGAGGACCAGCGGATTTCGGCGCCGAGTTTCACCAGCGTTTCTATCAGCACGGCCGTCTGGATCGTCATGTGGATGCAGCCGGCGATACGGGCGCCCTGCAGCGGCTGCTGGTCTTTGTACTGTTCGCGCAGGCTCATCAGGCCCGGCATTTCGGTTTCTGCTATTGCTATTTCTTTTCTGCCCCAGTCCGCAAGGGACAGGTCGGCGACTTTGTAATTGTTTGCTGATGTCATGATAGTTCCTGGGTTAAGTGCTGGAGTCTGGACTGATTAGAGCCCGGCGTCCGCCTTCAATGCCTCCGCCTTGTCAGTTCGTTCCCACGTAAAGTCGTCGCGATTGCGGCCGAAGTGTCCGTATGATGCGGTCCCCCGGTAAATCGGCCGGAGCAGGTCGAGCTGCTGGATGATCGCTTTGGGCCTGAGGTCGAAATGAGTGCTCAACAGTTCCTTGATTTTTTCATCGCTGATCTTTCCGGTCCCGAAGCTGTTGACGGTGATCGAAACGGGCTGGGAGATGCCGATGGCATACGCGACCTGGACTTCGAGTTCGGTGGCGATGCCTGCAGCAACAAGGTTTTTGGCGATATAACGGCCCATGTACGAGGAGGAGCGATCGACTTTGGACGGATCCTTGCCGGAGAACGCGCCGCCGCCGTGATGGCCTTTGCCGCCGTACGTGTCGACGATGATCTTTCTGCCGGTAACACCGCAGTCACCGACCGGACCGCCGATGACGAAACGTCCGGTCGGATTGATTAAGAAATGCGTGTCCGCGTCGATCATCGTTTCCGGCAGAATCGGCCTGATGATCTCTTCCATCACGCCTTCCTTGAGGTCTTCGTAGGAGACGACTTCATCGTGCTGGGTCGACAGCACGACGGCATCGATCCGTTTCGGCACGTTGTCGATATACTCGATGGTCACCTGGCTCTTGGCGTCCGGACGCAGCCACGGCAGTCTTCCGGATTTGCGCACTTCCGCCTGGCGTTTGGTCAGGCGGTGGGCGTAGTAGATCGGCATCGGCATCAGCACATCGGTATCGCTGCAGGCATAACCGAACATCAATCCCTGGTCGCCGGCCCCCTGGTCAAGATCGATTCCGGTTCCTTCATCGACCCCCTGGGCGATGTCGGATGACTGCTTGTCGATTGAGGTCAGGATTGCGCACGATTGCCAGTCGAACCCCATATCCGAGGAATTGTAACCGATTTCCTTGATGGTTTTACGGGCTACATCCGGCATGTCTACCCAGGCCGAGGTGGTAATTTCACCGGCAATGAGAACCATTCCGGTGGTGACCATCGTTTCGCAGGCTACGCGTGCATTGACATCCTGTTCGAGGATTGCATCGAGGACTGCATCCGATATCTGGTCGGCCACCTTGTCCGGGTGCCCCTCGGACACCGATTCCGACGTAAAAAGGTAACTTGACATGATTTTTCCGTTTATCTGGTTATTGTAGTGAAAATTTACTGGTTGCTAATGTATGCATGATGCTCTACATTGCCAAGCCTCCTATATGAATATGGTAACCACTGAAAGTCAAGCGATATCGGACGCTCGGGCGAACAATCCGCTTGAGAACGCCGGTACCGGAAATGACTGTACTTCAAACAGATAGCCTCAGTGACGGGAGGCTGATAAATCTGCGTGATGGATAAGCTTATGACCATAGAACAGGCACAGGAAGTGCTGCTGATAGAAGAAGAGGGACTGGCGGCGGTGAGACGGCGGATCGGGCCGGATTTCGTCAAAGCCGCCGATCTTATCAATGCGTGTCCAAGCCGGCTGATCATCACCGGCATCGGTAAATCCGGAATTATCGGCCAGAAAATCTGTGCGACCCTGAACAGTACCGGAACCCCGTCTTTTTTCCTGCACCCGGTCGAAGCGATGCACGGCGACCTGGGCATGGTCCAGGAAACCGATGTGGTTCTGGCCATATCATATTCCGGTGAAACCGCCGAACTGAACAGTCTGCTGAACAACCTGCGGCGCCGGTGCAAAGCGGTCATAGCCATGACCGGCTCGCCGACATCGACGCTTGGCGCCGCCGCGGACATTGTCCTCGATATTTCAATTCCGCGGGAGGCCTGCGCGCTCGGCCTGGCGCCGACGACCAGCACAACCGCGACGCTGGCGCTGGGAGATGCGCTGGCAGTGGTGCTGATGAACCGGAATCATTTCCGGGCCGAAGACTTCCGCTTCAACCATCCCGCCGGCAGCCTCGGCGCCCGATTGAAAGTGAAAGTTGCCGAAGTGATGCTGACCGGCGCCGAAATACCGTGTGTCGACAGCGCTGCAAGCCTTGACCGTGCGGTTATCGAGCTCAATGACAAGAATTTTGGTGCGGTGATCGTGACCGGGTCCGGCAACCGGGTCGAGGGGATTGTTACCGACGGTGATGTGAGACGTTATGTCGCCTCGAATATCGACCCGCAACAGACGTCGGTGGCGGAGGTGATGACCAGCAACCCGATCACCATTCCCCACGACGTACTCGCGGTGGACGCGCTGAGTGTGATGCAGCGCCATGAGGTTACGGTGTTGCCGGTTGCCGATGACGACGGGAGAATGCTCGGTATTCTCCATCTTCACGATTTACTGGGGAAAGGGGAATTCAGGTTCCTGATCTAGCGAACGGACAGACTCCTTTCCTGTCTGCGGTCCGCCCGCCTGAACAACTATTGGGGGTCGCTGTAGAAGCGCCAGGTACCGGTCTTCAGGTTGTGCGCGTATTTCATGACGAGCTGCAGCGGTCTGCCGTGCCCAACCTCGAGGCACTGCAGTCTGAAGATCAGCAGATCTCCTTCCGCTCTCTCAAACGCTACCGTTCGTTCGGTCAGTGACTCCGGCGGCGAGCCCGAATAGTGCCGGGTGAACAGATCCTCGAAGTTTGTTTCGAGATAGCTGATTTTATCCGACATCAGGCGGTCGGTCTGGGCTTGTTCGATGGACTGCTTTGCCTCCTCAACGGCGGAGGAAAACTCTTGTTCCCCGGTGAACTGGCTCGCTGAGACAGAATCTATAACCGCCTGGAGTTTGGCAACCGCTTCGGTGTATTCGTGCTCTTTCAGGTGCCTGGCGGCGCTCTGCTTATCCCTGATAACCGAGGCCTGCAGCAGGATACGGGCGAGCTTTTTCCGGTTTTCCTCGGTATTTGTCTGGCGGAGCAGTTCCCGGTTGTCTTCCAGCAGCGTAATTGCCTCGTCGTAGCTGTCAATTGCTGCGTCCCACTGGGACTTTCTGAACGCGGATTTTCCGGTGGAGATGATGTTGTACAGGTCTGCTTTGACGATAAGTTGTTTCAGCTCGTATATGACATCTTCGGCCGGATTGGGAGCTTTGTTGGCAGAGACGAGGGCCTTGCGGTAATGAGATGACGCTTTGTCCCACTTCGATTCCTGGAAGGCCATATCTCCTTTTTCTTTTTCGGTGGCCTGGGCAATGCCGCTCAACTGGTTGGTTATGTCGTCGATGATCGCGGCTTTGTCATTGATGTCGAGGGCTTTCAACTGTTCCAGCGCCGTATTGAGATCACTGGTGGCGAGTACCCATTTTTTGCGGTTGATGTAGGACCGCGCCGATTCGTAGGTAATCCTGAATCTGGCGACTTTGATGTTTTCGGAGATCTCGAAGACCCGCTGGCGGTCGATTGATTCTTCCTTCGCCGCGATGGTCAGCGCCTGCTCGTAGTTGGATAGGGCCTGCTGCCATTTTGACGCGGCAAACAGCTTGTCTCCTTCGGTCTTGAATTTTCTAAACGTCTGGATATCCTGGACCACCTGACGCGGAAAATATTCGCCGTCAAGCGGAAGGTTGCCGGCGAGTCCTTCCTGCATTGGTTTAGACCTGAGGGTGCGTGCGATTTCACCCATTAACCGGTCCCGCTCCCCGGTCTTCAAAAACTTGATCTGTTTTGCCCGCGCCAGTGCAGATTCACACTGCTGTTCGGCGTCGGTAAATGCATTTCTCTTGAGCGAGGTTTTACACGCATTAAAATCGGCAGCGGCTTTGTCGAAGTTTGACGCAGTGAGAAAATAATGTATTCCTCCCGCTGCTCCGACGAGCAGGAGAATGATCAGGATCGTGAACGGTAGGAGCCTCGACTTCGTTTCACTGCCGTCATCAAAAAACGTGCGGGATGCCTTTGCGGCTGGGGCAGCCTTGGACGTATCCGGTTCCGGAGGGGGAGGTGCGGTGCCGAATTGCTGTTCGGCCGACGCCTGGGCAGCCCGGGCCGGTTCGGAAAATGTTTCCGGTTCGGAAAACGCTTCCGGTTCGGAAAAGGCTGCCGGATCTTCGATCTGCGGGGGTTTGCTGATCTCTTTCTCGTCCGGATCCGTCCAGTCCCCGAGCAGTTCCATCGCCTGGGTAATGCGGCTGATATCTTCCTGCAGCCCCGGGTAGTCGGTGGTGTAATCGGATATCTGCTTGAAACATCTGAGCGCCCGGTCCGGTTCACCCTTGTGTTCGTACTCCAGGGCACGGGTATACAAAGACTGGGCCTGTTCGAGCGCGACCGCCGCCTCCTCGGCAAGTGTTTCCCTGCCATCGAAATGGGTATCGGCGGAGAGCAGGGACAGCTCCTTGTCCAGGCCGAAATAGCGCTTCTCTCTGGCCAGATCCTGGAAGTGAGCGATATCGACTTCCTCTTCGACCACCTCTTTTTCGAGGCCGCCGTTGAAACCGGCCGGGAGCAGATCTTCCTGTTCATCCTCGGCGTCCGGGGGGGGCGCCTCGAAATCGAAATCGGATTCCTCAAAGATATCTCCGCTCAGGTCAGCGGGTGCAGCTTCAGTACGGTCTTCCGGCTCGTCCACGAAGCTCAGGGCCGGGGCGATGCCATCCTCGTCTTCCGTGTCGACATCAACGAACAGGCTGGTGTCGGCGTCATCGTCGTCATCGTCGTCGAGCAATGACGTGATATCATCGCCCAGCGGTGCTGCCGGCGCGGGCTCCTGCATACCCTGGACCGGTTCCGGCGCTTCCTGTTTTTGCGGCTGGTCGAGATTTTCTTCATACCAGCGGGCGGCTTCCTCGTTGAATGCGTTGGAGGTGGAATAGAACGCGCCCGTGATCATCTCGCCGATATGGTCGATCAGGTCGACGATCGAGCGATTTTTCTCCCAGAAATCACCGATGCAGATTGCGGCCGGATCGAAATCCGGATGAAATATCGGGCTTTTCGGTTTGCAGCTCGGCGGGAAATGGGGAAAGCCAAAGGGTATGCTGATTGCGACCGTGTGGCTGCCGGTCTTTTCGATTTTCCCGGATTCAGATTTTTGAAACCCCTCTACGGCATAGGTTACTTCGTAGGTATCCGGCGGAGTCCCTTCAACAGCCTTGACGGTGATGCGCGGATTGTCCGTGAACGCCTGCGTAATTTCCTGGTTTATAGCTTCAAGCTGCTCCGTTGCAATTGCCATGTACCTGCACCGATTGGGTTACGGGAAAAAGAGAAAGATATCAAAAACTATTATAGCAATTTTGCGGAACAACAAAAGATTTTTATTCCGATAACCCTTCAGAATTCTTAAAAACTGGCAGGTCGAGAATCTCCATGAAAGAGTCGACATGATAGGCCGCGTCAAGCTGCCGATTTTTAAACGCGATCAAATCGACTCCCGCATTCTCGGTGTGCAGTCGGTCCACGTCCGAGTCGCCGATGAAAATCGTCTGTTCGGGACCGCACTGGAAGTGATCGAAAATTTTTAACAGCCCGTCAGGGGCGGGTTTCGGACGGCCAATGTCAAGCGGTGTGACGACCAGTTCGAAGTAATGCGACAGGTCAAAGGCTTTGAGCAGCGGCCGCATCGTGTCGCTTCTGTTGGTGGAGATAGCCAGCCGGTATTTTGGAGCCACGGTTTCCAGAAAGGGAATCAGGTCGGGCTCCATGATCATGCAGGAAAGGTACGGCGTGTAGTCGAGGTTCCGGCGATGCCGATGGACGTCATCGAGGTTGACCCCGGTGTGATTCCTGAAGATATGCGTGACTGAATCGGCGACATTGTGGGCATGCACGAAGTGCACTTCAGCCTCCGTCATCGGTCCGCAGTCAAACGCACGCAGCAGGTCGTTGTAATAGGTCCGGTTTGCTTCCCGGGAATCGAAGAGGACGCCGTCGCAGTCAAAGACAATCAGAGAAAGCATAGCGCTAATCAAACAGGTAGATTTTGACGAACTGCATACCGAATTCGAGCAGGGCTTCGTCATCATCTGCTATCTGGCCCGGTACCGCAAGCGGTGAATCTATCGATTTCTCGTGGAGCTGCGTGCGAAATGCATCAAGGTCGAACAGGGCGAGCCGATAGATACGGTACTGATCATCGGTCAGCTTCATGCCGGCCGCGATTTTTTCGTGATGGATGATGTCGGCCAGCAGGTCGTTGAAGCGATTGTAGGGCTCCATTTCCTGGGACTGCATGAAACTGCTGACGGTCTGGATCGTTTTTTCCGCGAAACCATGACAGTGCGGTTCTTTCAGTATGACGAACTGCTCCGTCAGTTCGGTCCCGCGCTTCATGACCCCCCGGCCGAGCGGGTAGGTCCGGCAGGCCCCGGGGCGGTCGGCATAGATCGAACAGCCCTCCGGTGTCACAAACACGCAGCTGGCTTTGCCGTCGTCAACCATGGTCAGGTAGAACGAAGGGAAACCGCTGTCCGCGGATTGTTCTTCGATGATAACCCGTTGATGCAGTTCAGTCGACGTCAGGCCGGTTGCCCTCCGCAGCCTGAGTATATCGTAGGGCGTCAGGGCGAGTTCGAGTTCACGGCAGCAGTCGGTGAAGCAGCGCACGTTTTTATGGCAGAGGAAGAAAAAGCTCTCCCCCGGCTCGATGACGCTTACCTGTTCCGGTAAAGAGGTACGGCTCATATTCCTGCGCCGCCCGGCTACGCCTCCTTACGCTTCCAGAACGTCAGAAGCGGACTGGCGATGAAGATGGACGAGTACGTACCGATCAACACACCGACGAGCAGTGCGAACGAGAAGTCGTGGATGACCTGGCCGCCGAAGATGAACAGGGCAAGCAGGACCATGGCCGACGTCAGCGAGGTGACGATGGTCCTCGAGATCACCTGGTTGACGCTGTCGTTGATCAGGTCGGTCGACAGCCGGTAGCTGTCTGTCTTGCGCAGGTTTTCCCGGATCCGGTCGAAAACGACGACCGAGTCGTTGAGCGAATAACCGGCGAGGGTGAGCAGTGCGGTCACGATCAGCAGCGTGATTTCCACGTTGAATATCCAGCAGATGCCCAGCACCACGAGCACGTCGTGGAACGTGGCCGCAGCGGCGGCAAGCCCGAATCCGAGGTCGAACCTGAAAGCCAGGTAGATGATGACGCCCGCCAGCGAGATCATGATCGCCTGTATCGCTTTGTTGCGCAGGACCGCGCTGACGCTGGAGCCGATCTCAGACTGGGATTCGAGCACAAACCCTTTCTCAGCCAGTTCCTTGTCGAGCAGCTCGTTCACCTGGTCGCCGAGGTTGGCGACAACCGCTTCAGATTTTTTCACTTTGACGATCAGGCGGTTTTCATTTTCCACTTCCTGGAGGTTGATTCCCTCCATGCCGTTGTCGGTGAACACCTTCCTGACTTCACCCATCGAGAAAGGCTGTTCCGCCTTGTACTGGAGCAGCGAACCGCCGGAGAAATCGACGCCGAGATTGGCGCTGCCCCGGGCAATCTGGAAAAAGGCGATGAGACCGATCAGCACCATGACCCCGGAAAGCGAGAAGGTGATGTTGCGGACTTTCATGAAGTCGATGTTCGAATTCTTCACGAACTGCATGAACTTGAGGTTCGTGATAACCCGCTTTGCGGTCAGGACATCGAACACCAGCCGCGAACAGAACAGTGCGGTGAGGAGGTTGAAAATGATACCGAGCGACAGGGTGACGGCAAAGCCCTTGATCGGGCCGGTTCCGAATAAAAACAGGGCCAGGGCGGTAATCAGGGTCGTCACCTGGGAGTCGACGATGGTCCACAGCGCCTTGCCGAAACCGCCGTCAATACTCGATCGTACCGGTTTGCCGAGGGCATACTCCTCCCGCATTCGTTCAAAAATCAGCACATTCGCATCGACGGCCATACCGATGGACAGGACGATACCGGCGATACCGGGCAGGGTCAGCGTGGCATTTAAAACAGCCAGGCCGGAGAAGAGAAAAAGGATGTTCAGGGCAAGGGCGAAGTTCGCGATTACACCGGACAGCCGGTAGTAGATAATCATGAAGCCAAGCACCATCAGGGCTCCAAAAATACCGGACATCAGGCCTTTCTGGATCGAGTCCTTGCCGAGGCTCGAGCCGACCGTCAAATTCTGGATTACATCCACCGGTGCCGGCAGCGCACCGACCCGCAGGACGATGGCGAGGTCGGAGGCTTCTTCATGGGTGAAGCTGCCGGAGATCTGGGCTGAACCGCCGAGGATGCGTTCGCGGATGACCGGGGCGGATTTCACCACGCCGTCCAGGACGATGGCCATCCGGCGGCCGACATTTTTTTCGGTCAGGGACGCAAATATCTTCCCGCCCCGGGAGGTCAAATCAATGGCGACATACGGTTCGTTGAAGGTGCCGCCGATCCGGACCTGGGCGTTCTTGACCATATCACCCGTCATCAGCACCTTGTTTTCGAGCAGGATCGGCTGTCCGCTCTCAATAGCGGTTTGCGGGTCTTTCACGCGCTCGAAATAGATGGAGGTACTGTCCGGCAGGGATGTGCTCAGGAGCTGGTTGAGCTTTTTAACTTCGTCAAGCTGCTGCCACTTGCCGGACCACTGCCCCGACTCGATAGCCGATGAAACCAGGCGATCGATATTGGCTCCTTCGGTTTCCGCGACCAGCTTGAATTCCAGCTGGGCGGTATCACCGAGCAGTTTCATCGCCCGGTCGGGGTCTCTGACGCCGGGAAGCTGGATGACGATTTCATCGGCACCCTGGCGGATGATCACGGGCTCGGCGACACCGAACTGGTCGATACGGTTACGGATGATCTCGAGCGACTGCGCGACGGCATTGTTTTTGATGAAATCGGCTCTATCCTCGCTCAGTTTCAGGATAATCCGGGGAAAGCTGCCCTCTTTCGCCTCAACCTGGACATCGAGTTCCTCATCAAAACCGTCCGAGATGATTTCCTGGACCTTGTCGACGGCGGCGGCGTTGGGCAGCGTGAAAATAATCGTATCTTTTGCCGACGATTTGCTCTGTACGGCGGTGATTGATTCTTCGGCAAGGGTGTCTTTGAGATCGTTTGCCGCCAGCTCAAGCGTATTTTCTTCGGCTTTCGGCAGGTTGACCTTGAGTACCAGGTGCATGCCGCCCTGCAGGTCGAGACCGAGGCGCAGCCCTTCAGGGGCCATATACTTCTTCCACCAGGACGGTGTATTTGCATAAAAAGACGGTACGACGGTGACAACCGCGAGGGTGATCAGAAAGAAAAGCAGACCGAGTTTGAGTTTAATTCCTGTATTCATGTATGTCCCCGGAAGGGTTTAAACGGCAGCCCAGGCCGCCTGGAAAAAGTTACAAGCTGAGACCAACCTCGCGATTATACCGTAATGCCCGAATCTTGCAAGGTTTGCTGTGGATTTTGTTCGGCCGGGCAGGGATTTGGGTAAAACTAGGAAAGGGTGTTGATTTTAGCGGCCATGCAGGCGGCCCCGAAACCGTTGTCGATGTTGACCACCGCAAGGCCGGGGGCGCAGCTGTTGAGCATCCCGAGCAGCGCGGCAAAACCGCCGATGCCTGCACCGTAGCCAACGGAGGTGGGGACGCCGATTACCGGACAGCTGACGAGTCCGCCGACGACGCTGGGCAGCGCGCCTTCCATTCCGGCAACGACGATGATGACTGATGCATTGGAAAAAATATCCTGCTGGGCGAGCAGGCGATGCAGTCCGGCAACACCGGCGTCGTAGATTGTCTGTACCGGATGCCCGATTGCTTCTGCGGTTATTTTCGCTTCTTCTGCGACCGGCAGGTCGGACGTTCCGGCGCAGATCACCACGATGTTTCCCCTGATTCTGTTCTGCTCGAGAGTGCAGAGATTGTGTTGCAGCATCCGGGCCCGTTCATGCCAGGTGAACCGGGGCAGCTCCTGCAAAACCGCCTGCGCCTTGTCCCGAGAAACGCGTGTTGCCAGCACCACCCCGTTTTTTTCCAGCATCGCCCGGGCGATGGAAATAATCTGTTCGGCCGATTTCGATTCGCCGTAGATCACCTCCGGCAGTCCCGTGCGCAGGTGCCGCTGGTGATCGATGCAGGCTCCGTCAACGCTCTGGGCCGGAAAATTCTTCAATATTTCAAGGGCATTATCTATCGTCGTGCGCCCATTTTGTATATCGCGTAGCAACGCCTTCAGCTGGTCTTGGTTCATTTTGTGTATATCCCCGGTTGCGTAACAGAATCCAGCGGGCACCATAGCATGCGTGAAAAACGCCGTAAAGCGTCGGGTAATATTTACCCCTGACCGCTATTTTGTTATGATATCATCTGCTTTACCAGACAAAGATAAGAACAAGAGGAAGGCATGACCAGCGAATATTTGCCGGACTTCATCGTCCATTTCATGAAACCAGAAGCCTATGATCCTCCGGCCACGGATGTCCAGCTTATCCAGACCCATATCTCCTATGTGCTGGTGACTGACCAGTATGTCTATAAATTTAAAAAACCGGTCGATTTCGGTTTCCTCGATTTTTCGACTCTTGAAAAACGCGCATATTTCTGCGTGCAGGAGGTGGAACTCAACCGGCGCCTGTGCCCCGACATTTATCTGGGGCGGGTCGGGGTACACGAACGGGGTGCCGGATACCGGTTCGGAGAGGCGGACGGGGCGATCGAGTTCGGCGTCAAAATGGCCCGGATGGATGAAAGCAGGATGATGGGACGGGTGATCGACGCCGGGGACCTGAACAGAGACCACCTCGATGCGATCGTCGATACGCTCGTGCCGTTTTACGAATCGGCGGAAGACAGCGATGAAATTAAATCGTTCGGCCTGCCGGAAAAGGTCGGCGTAAACGTGATCGAGAACTTCGCCCAGACCGAATCGTTTATCGGCGGCGGGGCATTGAGCCGGGAGCAGTTCGACCACATCAGGGTCTATGCCACCGGTGTTCTTGACGAAACGGATCGTTTCAGGCAGCGCATAACGGACGGCCGCATCAGGGATTGTCACGGTGACCTGTATTCGGCCAATATCTGCCTGGACGACCCGGTTCATATTTTTGACTGCATCGAATTCAACGATCGCCTTCGCTACGCGGATGTGGCCGGCGATATCGGCTTTCTGGCGATGGATCTCGATTACCGCGGGCTGGATGAAATGGCCGACTACTTTGTCGACCGCTATGTGGAGCAGTCGCAGGACCATGGCATCCTGGATCTCATTGCCTTCTATAAGTGCTACCGGGCATACGTGCGCGGCAAGATAAACCTCTTTACCGCGGCGGACCCGGGGGTGGATGAGCAGACCGCCGCCGCGTGCACCGAACTGGCGAGGCGCTACTTCAAGCTGGCGGACCGCTATGCGCAGGCCGATTCCTGAACCGTTCATCGTCGTATTTTTCGGCCTTACCGGTTCGGGGAAGAGCTACCTGGCCGGCCGCTGGGCGGGCAAGCACGGCGTGCCGTACCTGAACAGCGATAAGGTCAGGAAGCAGATCGCCGGGGTTGCACCCGAAAGCAGGCACCAGGTACCGTTCAACGAAGGCCTCTACAGCCCCGAGATGACGGCTCGAACCTATGCCGAGATGATCAAACGGGCGGCCGCGCATCGGGACGAACCGGATTTTACCGGGGCCGTCCTGGACGGGTCATATGGAAGGAGCGGGCAGCGGCGGGACGTGGTTGCCGCTTTTAAGGATGCATGCCGGGTCGTTTTCATTTATTGTTACTGCTCGGAGAAGGTGACCAGGCACCGTTTCAACCTGCGGGCGGCTGATGATGAGGCAGTTTCGGACGGGCGCTGGGAAATCTATACGGGGCAGAAACGGTTTTTCACCGTACCCGGGCGCATCGACGGTGCCCGACTGGTAAAGCTCGATACGGACAAACCGGTTGAGACGCTGGTTGGAATCGTGGATGACGTGCTCTCCGACTCACCCTGACATGCATCCGCTCTGCACAGATCCGGGTGATACTATTCATTAAAGAAAGGAGTGTCTCGTGTACAGACGCATTTACTATATCCGGTACCCAAAGGAAATCAGTGAAAAACCGATTATCTACCGGCTGATCAAGCAGTACGATATCGAAGTCAATATCCTGCGGGCGAGCATCCTTCCGCAGCGCGAAGGGATCCTGATCATCGAGCTGACCGGAACGAAAGCAAATATCAAGAACGGTCTTGCATACCTGGAGGACAACGGGGCGATGACCGAGCGGCTGGCTACCCGTATTAGACGGGATGAAGAGCGCTGTTTTCAATGCGGCGCCTGCACCGGTGTCTGTGCGGTCGGCGCATTGTATATCCGGCGGGACGATATGGCCGTGCTGTTCGATGCCGATAAATGCACGGGCTGCAACCAGTGCGTGCTGATCTGCCCGGTCAGGGCGATGGAGATGTCGCTCGGTGAGGAGTGGCTTGAGACGGAGAAAAACGTCTAGCGGGACCGTTAGAGGGCCGGTTTTTCTTCATCGCTATCAGTAAAATCCATCCAGTCAGGAAGGCCCAGATCCTTGAACCACTCTCCGAATCCCGGCTTGGGCGGGGTTCCGGCTTCGATCAAATCAAGTATCTCCTGGGCATCCGGGGCGATGGACGAGTCCGGGTACATGGCCAGGAGATAGCGCAGCCGGACCGTCGCCGGACCGACTTTGCCGGTGCGCAGGTAAAACTCCACCACGTTGAATTCGTGTTTGACCAGGAACTCACGGGCCGCTTTGATCCGCGCTTTGGCTTCATCCGTATAGGGAGATTCGGGGTACGCGCGCAGCAGTTCCTGGAATGCCTGTATGGAGTCGACCGCACCGCTGATGTCGCGGTCGATGCGGTCGATCTGTTCGTAGCTGCACATGGCTTTCTGGTACATCACGTACGAAATCGCTTCGTTGGTGGGGTGGCGTTCCTCGAATTCCCGGTACAGCACCAGGGCTTCGGGGTAGCGCTTCATGTAATAGTTGCTGTCCGCCGCTTTCAACTCGGCCAGCGGTGCCTGCGGACTGAACGGATATCGGTCCAGGATTTCGTTGAAATATTCTACGGCGAGCCAATACTTGCCGACGTTGAACTCGTCCATGCCCTTGATGATCAGCTGTTCGGCAGGAAGGTGAACCTCTGCTTTTTCCTCGAGCCGAAACGTTTCCTTGATCTTGGTACAGCCCGGGGCAAGGACCAGCATCAGCAGTCCCAGCAGCGATAACGATCGGAAAATACGTGACATGAAGGCAGGTGAAGCAGTGGTGTTGTCGGCAGTCATGGGCTTGAACAGGCTTTCAGGATCCGTGTCTGGTAGTTAGATAGTGCTCGGCGGCGATGACGGCGTTGGCGCCTTCCCCGCAGGCGTTGACGACCTGACGCATCATTTTGCTTCTGATATCTCCAGCGGCAAAAACACCGGGTATCTGGGTCTCGGTTTCACAACCGGTCTTGATGAAGCCCCACTCGTCACAGCCGAGTTCTTCCACCGGCAGCGCCTTGTTGTTGGGGGTAATCCCGATCAGGATGAAGACCCCCTGGACATCCAGGGTGGACGTATTGCCGTCGTTGTCTTTCAACTGGAGACGTTCTACTTCATTACCTCCTTCGATGGCAGTGACGTGGGAGTTCCAGATATATTCGACTTTTTCGTTGGCGAAGACTTTTTCCTGTAAAATCTTGGTTGCGCGCAGTTCGTCCCGCCGGTGGATGATGGTGACCTTGCTCGCGAACCGGGTCAGGTAGTCGGCTTCCTCAACGGCCGTATCGCCGCCGCCGATAACGGCTACGTTCATGTTCCGGTAGAACGGCGCGTCACAGGTGCCGCAATAGGACACCCCTTTGCCGGCCAGTTCGATTTCACCGGGGATACCCAGTTTATTGGGGCTGGCGCCGGTACAGATGATCAATGCATCGCACGTCATCACCGACTCGTCGTGGAAAATGATCTTTTTCCTGTCGGGATCGGAAAGATCGAGCGAGGCGACCTCTTTGGTGAGGATATTGACGTCGAAGCGCTTGGCCTGCTCGGTCATCTTGTCCATCAGGTCGAAACCCGAGATTCCGTCGGGAAAGCCGGGATAGTTGTCGACCCAGTCGGTGGTCAAAACCTGACCACCCGGGGCTCCCTTTTCCAGCAGCACATGGTCAATGCGCGCGCGTGATGCATACAGACCGGCGGTCATCCCGGCCGGACCTCCGCCGAGAATGACGAGCTCGTAATGATTCTTTTCCATGGTTAAAAATTACAGGGCCTTGTTGATCAGGTCTACTAACTGGGATTTACCTACAGCGCCGGTGATCTGATCGACCACTTCACCGCCCTTGAAAAGAATCAGGGTCGGGATGGCCCGGATTCCGAATTTCCCGGGGGTTACCGGGTTGTCGTCAACATTCATTTTGCCCACGGAAATTTTGCCGTCGTATTCGCCGGCCAATTCTTCGACCACCGGGCCGATCGCCTTGCACGGGCCGCACCAGGGGGCCCAGAAATCAACGAGGGTCGGCTGGTCAGAACCGATGGTTGCATCGAAATCAGCGTCGCTTAACTGCTTAACTTTATCGCTAGCCATGGTTATTCTCCTTTGGAGTGAATTTGTCTTTTATTTCAGTAGATTAAAAAAACACCGGCACGTCGATCGGTGATCTTGTCAATGTACCTTTTGGCCGGTTTCATGACAAGGAAAAAACCGATAGTCGTCGAGTGCCGGTCAAACCTTATCGGTTTTTTACTCTGTGCATGAAACGGTAAAGATCAAGAGTGCAGCATGGGTTTGACACGCGGCAACTTTGAAAAATCGGCTTTTCGCCCAAACTCCGTGTTGCGGAGGTCGATGTTATCCTCGGCATATCGCCAATACCTGCGGAAAATTCTCTTGATACATCAGCTGCGCACCTCGATCTTGAATGAAAATCCAATTTTTTCAAGGTTGCCACGCAAAAGTTGCCCGTGCTATAGTACCACCCCGGGCCGCTTCAGCGGTTTTGGGATTACGCTTTGAAATGCGAGATAAATGCTGTCGGGAGGATAACATTCCGTTTTCCGGCACACGGATACCAGAGAGGATTCATGATGAACAACCAACGATCGGCACAGATGTTTGAAGAGGCGAGCAACGTCATTCCCGGCGGAGTCAACAGTCCGGTCAGGGCCTGTCGCTCGGTGGGCTGTGAGCCCCTGTTTATCGAACGGGCGGCCGGAGCGACCGTTACCGACGTGGACGGCCACGAGTACGTCGATTTTGTCTGCTCCTGGGGACCGATGATCTGCGGCCATGCGCATCCCGATATCATCGGAGCGGTCCGGCAGGCCGCGGAAAAGGGGACCAGCTACGGAGCGCCGACCCCGGCGGAAATCAGCCTGGCCGACATGGTGGTGGAGGCGGTACCGTCGATCGAGAAGGTCCGCTTCGTCAATTCGGGTACCGAGGCGACGATGAGCGCCGCCAGGCTGGCCAGGGGATACACCGGCCGGAACGTGGTGGTCAAATTCGACGGCTGCTATCACGGCCACGCCGACTCGTTTCTGGTCAAGGCCGGATCAGGCCTTGCAACCCTCGGAATTCCCGGCAGCCCCGGTGTTCCGGAAGATATCGTCAAGAACACGCTGTCCATCCCGTACAACAATATCGATATTCTCGAACAGACCCTGGGCGACGATTCCCTCGATATCGCCTGTGTGATCCTTGAACCGGTGGCCGGCAACATGGGGTGCGTCGTGCCCGACCGCGCCTTTCTCGAGCGTCTGCGCGCCCTGACGGCGGAGCGCGGCATCGTGTTGATCTTCGATGAGGTGATCAGCGGGTTCAGGCTGGCCTACGGCGGCGCGCAGGAATATTTCGGCATCACTCCCGACCTGACCTGCCTCGGGAAAATCATCGGCGGCGGGCTGCCGGTCGGCGCTTACGGCGGTAAACGGGAAATCATGGACCAGATCGCCCCGGACGGGCCGGTCTACCAGGCGGGCACGCTTTCCGGCAACCCGCTGGCAATGGCCGCTGGAATCGCGACGCTGAAGCTCCTGCAAAAGCCCGGATTCTATGAAGAACTAAACGGCAAGGCGGCGGACTGCGCGGAGCGGTTGCTGGACGTCGGCAGCCGTTCGGGCATCGATGTGCGCCTCAATCACATCGGCTCGATGATGACCTGCTTTTTCACCGACCAGGAGGTGGTCGATTTCGACTCGGCGATGCGGTCGGACACCGATCGCTACGGTCAACATTTTCGCAATATGCTGTCCCGCGGCATCTACCTGGCGCCGTCCCAGTTCGAGGTCGCATTCATCTCCGCGGCGCATACCTCGGAAGACCTGAAAAAGCTGGTTGAAATGACTGAATGGTCATTCAAAAAACTGGCGGAATAGCAAAAAATACGTTGACTTTGAACAGGAGGCGTGCTACCAAACGCTCTGGAATCGGAAGTGCGAAAGTAGTGTGTGATTCAGTGTTTGGAGCAGTCTTCCGCGGTGGTGATTGAGATGTCCGAATTCAGAAAAGAGATGATGTTTCTGCTCGGGCATTACGGTCATATCGGCATCACGTTCGTCGCTTCGATTTTCATCGGTATGGGTGGAGGGATCCTGATCGACCAGAAGGTGTTCGACGGTCGTACGGCTCCGTGGTTCACCTTTATCGGGCTGGCATTCGGTATTGTTGCCGGTTTCAAGAGTCTGTTCGAAGTCCTCTGGAGGGCAAGCCGGAATCTGGAGAAAGACGATAAGACAGACGATTCGGACCAGTAGCGGTGGAAGACAGGCTTTCACTGAAACGAATGCTGGCACTCAGCTGGGTGTATCTGGCCGTCCTGGTGCTCGGATCATGGGTGATAAGTTCATGGTCATTCGCATGGGGGGTTCTGGCCGGGGGCGTCATCTCGATCGGCAGTTTCCTGGTGTCATACCGGGATGTCGAGCGATTTTTCGATACCCTCGAACCGGCGCAGGAACAGCCGGCTGAACGTGTTAAGAAGATAAAGAAGGGTTTTGTCGTTAAGTTCTGGCTTCGGTTATTTCTGATCGGGGTGGTGCTGTTCGTATTGATCAAATACAGCGGTATCAATATCTTCGGTCTGATTCTGGGGCTAACAACGGTGGTATTCACCATCACGTTTTCCGCGCTCGGCGTCGTGTGGGGATACTACAGCAGGAGGTAAAATAAGGATTATGGAACATCCGATATTGTTCATTTCCGTTATTCTGGAAACGATCGGACTGCCGGTTCCGCACGGACCCGTCGGTCACACGTTTCTCGAACAGCTGTGCGCGCCGTACATGACCTACACATGGCTGGTGATGGCATTTCTGTATTTCGTCGCCAAGTTGACGGTAAGCGATCTGGAAATGGTCCCCGGAAAAGGCCAGAATTTCTGGGAAATCGTTATCGGCGGCCTGGACGATTTTTTTGCCGACAACATGGGGCGCAAGCTCACCGACGAGTTCTTTCCGATGCTTGCAACCTTCGGCCTTTACATCGCCGTTGCCAACCTGATCGGACTGATTCCCGGTTTCATGTCGCCGACCGCTTCGATCAATACGACCCTGGCGCTGACCATCATCGTCTGGGTGAGTCACCATTTCATCGGGTTCCGCGAACACGGACTGAGTTACTACAAGCATTTCATGGGCCCCATGTGGTGGCTGGTGCCGCTGATGCTGCCGATCGAACTGATCAGTAACGCCGCCCGTCTGCTGTCACTGTCCATTCGTCTGTTCGGAAACATCATGGCCAAAGAAACGCTGCTCGGCATCCTCTTCATGCTCGCCGGCGCGTTTTTCGCGCCGCTGCCGATCATGCTGCTCGGCGTACTCGTTTCCCTCGTTCAGGCGATGGTATTCGTTCTGCTGGCCGTTGTCTACTTCGGCCAGGCTCAGGAACATGCGCATTGATCAGCTGCACATTACAGCTGCTTGAATTTGGTTAACCAGGAAGAAGGCCAACGAAATAAATTTTACAAGGAGAAAACAAAATGGAAGGTAATCTGCAATTAGCACTGATTTGTATTGGCGCAGCACTCTCAATCGGTCTTGCCGGTCTCGGCGCCGGAATCGGAATCGGTTCCGTCGGCCAGGGCGCTACCATGGGGCTTGCCCGCAATCCGGAAGTTCAGCCGAAACTGATGGTTTTCATGATCCTCGGCATGGCGCTTGCTGAATCAATCGCCATTTACGGACTCGTTATCTCCCTGATCCTGCTCTACGCGAATCCGCTGATGTAGCAGTATCGAAGGAATAACGCACCTTCGGGTGCAAAAAGGGCCGCAGATCTCTGCGGCCCTTTTTTTGTCGCCGCATTTGCCAGATTCAGTGGAAGGAATCGGGTTTGATAGGCTTTGAATGCTGGCCTCCGCGATGCAGGATGAAACATCCCGACACCGCCGCCGCCTATGTTGGCTATTTCAACTCGAATGATCGTGGTTCAACTAATTGAAAAAACGGAATAACCTGGTGGAAGCGGGGCTGAACAGTATGGGCTGCATCGCGGAGGCCCGCCGTATCAGTGGAACGGTTGGCAATGTAGGACAAAGGCCCCTGGCCTTTTTACCGTTTGCCGTGGAACTGATACGGCGATAAGGCCGGAGAGCAGCAGCCCATACTGTTCAGCCCCGCTTCCCTTTCCAAATCTATGCTATATCTTTACTGTCTGCACGGTAGTGTATAAATATTTTCAGATGTTGAGCCAACCATGAATGAAAAAGACCTACTCATACAACCGCGCAGAGGTAAAAAGGAAAAAGAGCTGCCGCAACGCGCACTGTTGATTGCCAACCCTCCTGAGGCCGAGGTCGCGTTTAATTTGTTTGCACCCTTTGTCGAAGAGCGGAAAACAGTCTACCAGGCGCAGATCGCTGTCGGTGAGAACCGTCAGCTATGCGTGGCCGGCCCGGCACTGGGCGCTCCGGCGGCCGTGTTGCTTCTGGAAAAGCTGATTGCACTGGGGGTAAAGGAGATTCAGATATTCAGTTGCTGCGGTTCCCTGGACCCGCGCCATGCTATTGGTGATATTCTGATTGGAACAGAGGCCGTGTCGGGTGAAGGGGTTTCTCGATATTATTCGAATAAAATCACGGCTGAGCCTGGTCCAAGAACTACTGCAAGGCTGTTTGATCAGGCCGAACAGTCCGGACGCGGTGTCCATCGGGGATCCATCTGGTCCACCGATGCCCCCTATCGGGAACGCCGCTCGGAGTTCTTACGATTGCAGGAGCGATTCGGCGTTGTAGGTGTGGATATGGAGTTCAGTGCATTATGCCGGGTAGCAGAATTTCGCGGGGTCAGCCTCGGTGGGCTGTTCGTTATTTCCGATCAGCTGTGGACCAGGAACTGGAAACCGGGATTTGCCGGATCGGATTTTAGAAAAACCTGCCGGGAAATGCTTGAAATGATAATCAATGACGGATTAGCCGTGGCATAGGAGGCATAATGCGAACATTTCACCTTGTCAGTCTTGGCTGTCCCAAAAACCTGGTGGATTCGGAGGTGGTGTACGGCCTCCTCGAGCAGGACGGGTGGCAGGGGGTGGATGAGCCGGAGGCCGCACAGGTGCTGCTCGTCAATACCTGCGGTTTCATCCAGCCGGCGGTGGAGGAGAGCATCGAAGAGATCCTTGAGATGACCCGGTTCAAAAAAGACGATCCGCCCAAGAAGCTGGCGGTGATCGGGTGCCTGGTGCAGCGCTATCGCGCTCAACTCGAAGCCGAGCTGTCTGAGGTGGATCTCTTTGTCGGTACCGAAGGCGTGCCCGATATTCCTGCCCTCTTGAATTCCCTGGCAAATGACGATCTCCAGGGCCGGGTGGTAATTCCCGAGAGGTTCCTGATGGATTCAGCCTTGCCCAGACGCCTGTCGACCCCGTTTTTCCGGGCCTGGCTGAAGATCACCGAAGGCTGCGACAATCGCTGCTCTTACTGCATGATCCCTTCGATCCGGGGTCCGCTGCGCAGCCGCACCGAAAACGATCTGATCGCTGAAGCGATGACCCTGCAGCGCCCCGGGGTAAGAGAGCTGTCGCTGGTGCCGCAGGACCTAACTCCCTACGGACGTGATCTTGGCAGTGGCGCTCGCCTAGAAAGCCTGGTTGAGCAACTGCTCGAAGCAACGGT
>Ga0180436_10000822_pt1 | contig 31102 bp, 29 predicted proteins | sample SS_ome_2_FD_132434 | JGI IMG/M metagenome (GOLD analysis project Ga0180436, IMG submission 132434) | Hypersaline lake sediment archaeal communities from the Salton Sea, California, USA - SS_3_S_2 metaG | ecosystem: Environmental > Aquatic > Non-marine Saline and Alkaline > Hypersaline >... | reverse complement strand
GCCTGCGCGCGCAGCGCGATGTTGACCGCATAATCCCCGATCCGTTCCAGTTCATTGTTGATCTTGATGACCGTGATAATGAAGCGGAGATCGCTGGCTACCGGCTGATGCAGCGCCAGAATTTTCAGGCAGTCTTCCTCGATATCGACTTCCTGCTCGTCGATTTCGTAATCGGTGAGGATGAGCGCACGCGCAATATCGTCATCGTAGGTCTTGACGATGGATGCTGCCTGGCGCACGCGATCCTCGATCTGCGTGCTGAGGTTCAGCAGCTTCTTGTTGAGACTTTTGAGCTCCAGATGGAATGTGTAAAAAGGTTCCATTTCAATCCCTGTTTGGGCCGTTCAGATTCATTTCTGCCGTGTGATAAACATCCGAATCAATCCGGGCCGGTTAAACTGTTGGCCGGGAATTTAGGACAGGTATATTTTCTTACGATTATAGAAATGTTAGGATTGGGTTAATGATGGGAAAAGGACTTGCAGGACCGCTCAAAATGCAGAAGAGTGCTCTGCGTGTGATGGACATCCCCGGGCAAATGTATGTTTCTGAGCTAAATTTCGTCATTATCAGGCAGCTGCCTGACAGCATGGTGACGGAGGAATCAAAATGCAGAAAAAATAAGCCATGGGAAAAGTAACCATTCTTATAGTCGAAGATGAGGCTGCGATTCAGCAGCTGGTCAGCTATAACCTGATAAAAGCCGGATTCAATGTGAGCTGCGCGGATACCGGCGAAGAGGCGCTGGAATTTCTCCTGCGAGAGTCAATCGATTGCGTCCTGCTCGACCTGATGCTCCCGGGCATGAGCGGACTCGAAGTGTGTGAGACGATCAGGCGCAAATCGGAACAGAGCGGTCGTTATATTCCCATTGTGATGTTGACCGCAAAGGGCGAGGAAGAAGACATCGTCACCGGCCTCGATTACGGCGCCGACGATTACGTGACCAAGCCGTTCAGCCCCAAGGTGCTGATCGCCCGGATAAAAGCGGTGCTGCGCCGCGGGTTTGAAAAGCAGAAATCCGAGTCTGAAGACGACCAGTCTACGATCCTCGTGGACGAGCTCGAGATCAACAAGGGGCGCCATGAAGTAAAGCTGCGGGGTGATATGCTGCACCTGACCATGACCGAGTTCGGCATCCTGGCGCTTCTTGCCGCTAAGCCGGGCTGGGTGTTTACCCGTCAGCAGATCATCGACTCGGTGAGAGGGTATGATTTCCTGATTACCCCGCGTGCCATCGATGTGCAGATTTTCGGACTCAGAAAGAAAATGGGTGATTCGGGCAGCCTGATCGAGACCGTCAGGGGCGTCGGGTATCGATTCAAATCCGATTCGTAGCGCCGGTTTGACAGGGATTTCCAGAGATTAAGTGATAGACAGATCGTTGAGCAGACATGGTAATTAAGCAAAAGAAGTTATTCTGGCAGATTTTCATAGCGAACCTGGTAATTCTGCTGCTATCCTTTGCGGTCGTGGCCTGGTACAGCTCCCGTACCTTTGATCGATACTACATCAACGAGACCGGAGGCGACCTTGAAAACCGGGCGGACCTGATCAGGGCCCGGGTTGTCGAATTGTACAGGGCGGGGGCCGGCGAGCAGCTCAGGCAGCTGGTGGTCAATTCCGGCCGGGCGTCGAGAACCCGGATCACGGTGATAGAACCGGACGGAACGGTTATTGCCGACACCAACGAAGACCCGGAGCGCATGGACAATCACCGGCGGCGCCCCGAGATCGATACCGCATTTTCCGGGGAGACCGGGCAATCGCTCCGTTTCAGCAACACCCTCGGGCAGCGTCTGCTCTATGTCGCCGTTCCGCTTTACGACACTGATGGGCATGGGGCGACCGCGTCCGCTGCGGGCACGATGATCGGCGTGCTGCGGATGTCGATGCCGGTGACGGCCATTGACCAGCAGCTCTCGAAAATTCGTGTGCGGATTCTCATTGCGGCAATGCTGGTGATATGCGGTGCGTTTTTACTGAGCTTCCTGGTGTCGAAAAATATCAGCCGTCCGCTGGAAGATATGACCGAGGGAGCCGAGCTGTACGCGAGCGGCGACTTCTCCCGGCGCATGCTGCTCAGTCAAAAGACGACGGCATCGAGGGAGATTGCGAGCCTGGCGACGGCAATGGACCAGATGGCCGGACAGCTCGATGAAAAGATCAGAACCATATCCGACCAGCACAATCAACTCGAAACCGTTTTCTCCAGCATGGCGGAGGCGGTTATCGCCGTCGACAATGAAGAACGTATCATCAGCATTAACGATGCGGCCGCGCGCATGTTCGACGTGGACCGCAGCGGAGCGCAGGGCAGACTGCTTCAGGAGGTGATCAGGAACGTGGTGCTGCATCAGCAGATTGAACGCATCCTGGAAACCCGGAAGCCGTTTGAAGATGAAATTGTTCTCAACGGCACCGACAACGGCGGCACCTTTCTGCAGACCCATGCCGTTCCACTCTACGGAGGCGACGGCAACGCTATTGGGGCACTGATCGTTTTGAACGACGTTACCCGGCTGCAGAAACTGGAGACCATGAGAAGTGATTTTGTGGCCAACGTTTCCCACGAACTGCGCACCCCGATCACGTCTATCAGGGGGTATGTGGAAACGCTGCTCGACGGTGCGCTCGATAATCGCGAGGATTCCGAGAAGTTTCTGGAGATCGTGCTGCGTCAGTCAGAGCAGCTCGAGGAAATCATCGACGATCTGCTCGCTCTGTCAAGAATCGAACGGGGAGCGAAGGACAGCCAGGTTGCTTTTGAACGGCAGAAGCTCAAGCCGGTGATCGAAGAGGCGGTTGGTTTCTGTCTGCCGAAGGCCGAAGAAAGCGGCATAAGTATCTCTTCAGACTGCCCCGAACACCTTTTGCTCAACCTCAACCAGACCCTGATATCTCAGGCAATCGTCAACCTGATCTTAAACGGGATCACCTACAGCGAAAGTGGACAGGAGGTGAAGGTCCAGGCCCGGGAGCTCGATGACGACGGTGCGAAAAAGGTGGTTATTTCAGTTATCGACCGTGGTATCGGGATCGCCGAGGAGCATCTGCCGCGCCTGTTTGAGCGATTCTACCGCAGCGACAAGGCACGCAGTAGAAAAGAGGGGGGAACCGGCCTCGGCCTTGCCATTGTCAAACATATCGTACAGGCCCACGGCGGCAGTGTCGAGGTCAGGAGCTCCATGGGAGCCGGCAGTGAATTTCGTATAATTCTTGACCGCTAGTCAGGCGATTGCGAAGAACGGCAGCAGGGTGAATCGTTTACCCGCGATGATTTTGTTCATTTTCTCGAGCGCATCTACCGCAAGCCTGCCAAGCATCAATACCAGGTAACCTTTCTCGGTAAATCCTGAATAATTCTCGTCTCTCCATCAGATAATGTCGGGGAGGAACATGACCACGGCGGGCATGTAGGTGACCACCACCAGAACCAGCAGCAGGGCCAGGATAAACGGCCAGATTTCACGGATAAACTGTCCCACGGTCGCGCCGGTGATGGCGCAGGTGGTGAACATCATAGACCCGAATGGCGGCGTTATGCCGCCGATCATGATATTCACGATCATGATCAGGCCGAAATGAATCAGGTCGATGTTCATGGTTTTGACCAGCGGCACCAGGAGTGGAGCGACAATGATCAGCAGGGCCCCGCCCTCGAGGAACATGCCGAGGACAAGGAGCAGGACGTTGATTACGATGAGGATAACCCAGGCCGAGTCGGAGATGGCCAGAATACTCTTGGTCAACTGGTGCGGGATCCGTTCCCAACTCATGTATTGACCGAAGACAGAGGCCGCGATGATGATCAGCATAACCGCGCTCGTGGACAGCACGGTGTTCTTCAAGATGATCGGAGCATGCTCCCATTTCAGCTCTTTGTAGAAAAACACCCCGATAATGATGCAGAACAGAACTGCCATGGCGCCCGCTTCCGTGGGAGTGAATATACCGAACCGGATTCCAAAGATGATGCCAAACGGCAGCAGCAGTCCCCAGATTGATTCCTTCAGCTGACCCAATATCTCTTTCGCCGTGGCCCTTCTTTCGCGGGTCGGCTGATAGTTCCGCTTCCTGGCAATGAAGTGAACGGTAAGCATCAATCCGAAACACATCAGGATTCCCGGCGTGTAGCCGCCGATGAACATTTTTGCCACCGAGACCTGGGCGATGAGCGCATAGATGATCAAATTGATTCCCGGCGGGATTACCGGTGCTATGGCCGAAGAGGCTGCGGTGATCGCGGTCGCGAAAGGTGCGCTGTAGCCCCTTTTGGTCATTTGTGGAACCAGGATCTTCGACTGCATGGCCGCGTCGGCATTGGCGGAACCGGAGATTCCTCCCATCAGGGTTGAAAGCAGGACATTAACCTGGGCCAGACCTCCGCGCAGGTGGCCGGTAAGCACATCGGCCATTTTCATCAGGCTGGCGCTGATTCCGGAGTAGTTCATGATCTCCCCGGCCATGATAAAAAAGGGTATGGCAAGCAGCGGGAAAGAGGCGGCGGACGTGATGAATTTCTGGAGGATCAGGTCAGGCGGCGTCCCCACATCGGCGAAGGTAAAATAGGAGAGTCCCGCAGCCAGGAGAGCGAAGGCAATCGGGATACTGGTGAAGTAGAGCACCATCACAATAATGACGGGAAACGAAATCATGCTTCTCCTCTCTCTACCCTTCCTGCGTACCGAACAATTTACGGATATCCCGGTAGAGAAAAACCAGCGCGTACACGGTCATCATCGTAAACCCGACGGTCAATGCCAGGTTCACGTAGAGCGCGGGAATGTCGAGAACCGGGGTGCGCTTGAGCTTGTTTGAGTTGATAAAAAAGATGCTGAGGTACACGATGTAGCCGTTGATGAGGAGCATCAGGCAGTCGATTATCACGGCGATGAAGGTTCGCCAGGGCCGCGGGCCGATTTTGGTCAGTATATCGATGCCGATGTGCATCTTATAGCGGTAGGCCGCGGCGGCACCGATAAAAACACTCCAGATAAATGATGATGTGGATACCTCTTCAGCCCAGAAAATGCCGCCGTGAAACAGGTACCGGAGGGCAACGTTGACAATGACCACGGCCACGGTAATGCAGAGGAAAAAACCGGCGACAACCAGGTCTAGATTCTTGATAAGCGTTTTGGGCGCAGGAGACATTGTTTGCCAAAAGATGCATGGGAGCCCGGCTCCCATGCATTGGTACGAAGGGTTTACCTCATGGCATCGAGTTCAGCGAAAATCGATTTGAAGATTCCCGGTGTCATACCTTCCTGTTCTTCATAGAGGGGTGCGAGCGCACTGCGGAATGCGTCACCGTCGACTTCATTAAACTTCACGCCGTAGGACTCGAGCTCTTTCACGACGCCGCCGTGCTGGGACTTGAGCAGTTCCACCATATTGTGTTCCTCTCTACTGAACTCCTCCTGAATGATTTTCTGATATTTTTCAGGAATTTCAGCCCAGACCTTGGGAGAAATATAAACACCGCAGGTACCGAGGATATGACGGGTGTTGGCGACATTCTTGGTCGGGCCTTCATACACCTTGGTGCCGATATTGGTGAACTCGGAGCCTTCGAGGCCGTCTACGACGCCCTGCTGGACGGCCGACAGGGTCTCGCCCCAGGGCAGCGGTGTGGCGACTGCGCCCATGGCGGTCAGCGTATCGATATACGATTTGGAGCCCGGGGTCCTGATCTTCATGCCTTTCAGGTCATCAGGGGTCTTGATGACCTTCTGCGTGATCAGATTCCTGAAGCCGTAGATATAGTGCAGGGCGAGAATCTTTATGCCTTTTTCCTCGGCCTGCGCTTTCATGTCGGCTACCAGTTGGGTCTGGGTTAGTTTCACATACTCATCGAAGCTGCGATAGAGCATCGGCGCATAGAGGGCCTTGAAGTCGGGGACGTAGTCGCCGATGAAGGACGGGTCTTCAACGGAGATGAATTTTGCTCCGCGAACAACCTGCTCGACGCCTTCCTTGTAGGCCGGCAGCTGCGCCTGCGGGAAGGTCTGAATGGTGATGGCGCCGTCAGTCTTTTCCAGGATGGCGGCAGCTGCCGCATCCATGGATTTGGTAAGCTGCTCGGCCGGGCTGAAGACATGGCTCAGCTTCAGGGTCAGTTTGTAGTCATCGGCGGCGAGCGCCTGGCCGCCGATGGACAGGATCGCGCCCACACACAGGGCTGAAAGGGTTTTCTTAAGGTTCATGTCATGCTCCTCCTGGTTAAATGTGGCACTGAGTGTTGCGGTTGCTGCAGCATTTGCAGCAGACCTTTCGTCATAAGCTGCATCAATGAGTTAACCCACGTGGAGTTTTCCGGGATATGATATGAGTATTCATCTATAGTTACCTCTGCTCATCCCAAAAAGAAAGGGCAAATATCATAACCACTGGGTTCATCAGTTGTCGTGCTTCTTACAAGCTCTTTTTTGTTTTTCTGTCAGGAGTGCGTTAAAATTGCAATTTTTCCTGGAATTCAGAGTAGATCGAGAGTGGGGGATATTCTGGATTTCCCGGGCGTAACAGGGTATAGTTCCAGGACTCTACATTATTATTATATGATGATGACAGATGGATTTCGTTTTTTCATCATTTATCAGGAGCTTAAATGAGCACGCATATTCACCGCTCAATCAAAAAAACGATACGTAAAAACCCGACCACGGATGAAAAATGGCGGGGAGAGGATCGGGGGCTGATTCTCTGCTGGGAACAGGGACGGCTGCTCAGCGACACCCAGCCCAAGCTGGCGAAGCGGGCGCTGAAAGGCGAACTGCCGATGCTGAGCTATAAAGGCGGCGTCAAGCGGAACCCGAAAAAGAAAAAAAAGAACGGTTCACTCTGTTATCTTGCCCAACTCCAGGGGCTTTGCGGCAATGACCTCGATATAAACCTGGCGGATACCTATGTCCTGCAATGTACCCGAACCGGCGTCAAAGTGAGCTATTCGCTCGAATCGACCGTATTTGCCGTTCCCTGAACCTGTCCTGACGCTTCAGAGCATGCATCTGATGCCATCCTGTCCTGCAATGCCGCCGGTAATTTTAGCATCCGTTACGAAACCTTAATCAGACCCTAATACGGGCGTTGTAATAACTGGTTCATTATGACGCCTCCGCAACCACTTGACCCTGAAACCGGAAACGGTAAAAGCGCGGGAAATATCAAACGCAGGACGTTTCTCGGTGTGCTCTTTTTTGCTGTTGCCGCGCTGTGTCTGCGCATGACCTCACTGGCCTATTCGTTTCTGCGGCCGCCGAAAAAAGCCGGCACTTTCGGCAGCGTTATCAATGCCGGCGACATCAGCGACCTCCCGCAGCTCGACGCCGCCCCGGTGCATGTGCCGCGCGGAAGATTCTGGCTGGTGCGCGGAAAGGACGGCGTAACGGCTCTGCACAGCTCATGCACGCACCTGGAGTGTCTGTTCGGGTGGGACGACAATAAAGAGGTGTTTGTCTGTCCCTGTCACGGGTCCGAGTTCAGCCGCGACGGCCGTGTCTTGAATGGCCCGGCAACCCGTGATCTGGACAGATTCCCGATTCAGCTGGTAACCGGGAAGCAGGAGATCGTGCGGGAAACGCCGGGGCTGTCGCGCAAGCCGCTGGCGGTTGATGATCTTTTCGCGGTTGAGACTCAGACTGAACCGGAATCGGGGGAGGCAGGTGACATACAGACGATTTCGGTACTGGTCGATACATCCGTGAAAATACCGGGAACCGAGCAGTCCTGAGGATGGGTGCGGCAGATGTATTTGCAAGGAGACTTCCCGGTTGAGAAGGAGCAAGGTGCTCCAGCCAGAGCGAGCCGGCGCCGATTTCAGCACAGTTTCCTGCTCCATATCCGCCCCCGGACATTCAACAGCGAGGCGATACGATTCTCCAATACCTGGTTCCTCGGATTTCTGTCGGTTTTTTTCCTGGTGCTCGAATGTGTGACCGGATTGATCCTGATGGTATACTACACCCCGACTCCGGCAGACGCGTATGAATCGATCGTGCGTTTGCACACCGAAGTTCCGTTTGGCTCTATAATCCGGGATCTCCATCGAATCGGCGGAGAGCTGATGATCGTCGCCGTTGTACTGCATCTGGTTCGGGTGTTCGTCGCCGACGCGTACAGGGGCAGGCGGGCCTTCACCTGGATAACCGGGGTGCTGCTGCTGCTCTGTACGCTGGTGCTGGCTTTCAGCGGTTACCTGCTGCCCTGGGACCAGCTCGCCTACTGGGCGGTAACCATCGGGACGTCCATTGCCGATACGATACCCGGCATTGGTCCGGACATTACCCTGTTGCTGCGCGGCGGGGCGCAGTTCGGCGCCGATGGTCTGCTGCGTTTCTATCTGCTGCATGTTCTCGGTATTCCGTTGTTGATGCTGGTTTTCCTGGGGATCCACTACTATCGGGTGTCGCGTCTGCACGGTCTTTCCCGACCGTTTCCACATGCGGCCAGGAAAACCGCGAAGGTTCAGCCGGATTCCAGAAGTTCCCTGTTCCCGACGGTGCTGATGAACGAACTGGCACTCAGTCTTTTTCTGCTGAGCATGCTGCTGGTTTTCGTCGCTCTGGTGTACGATGCACCGCTGGAAAGTCATGCGGATCCGCGGCATACGCCCGCCCAGACCAGGGCGCCGTGGTTTTTCCTGTGGCTTCAGGGGGTATTGAAATTCGGTGACAGTTTTATGCTGGGGATCTGCCTGCCGCTGGCGATCATCGTCCTGTTGCTGCTGTTGCCGTATTTCGGGAAGGGAGAGCGGAAACGACTGAGGAAGCGTCCGCGGGCGCTGATCGGCCTGATCGTGCTCGGCGGTTTCCTGGTCACCGGATCCATGCTCGGTCTGCCGGAATACGGGGTGCATGTACATCCGGTTTCCGCGGTGTTGCAGGAAACGGCGCCTGAGGGAGCCCCGGGCCGGTTTCACCAGGTCGGCTATGACCAGTTGCCGGCCGGGCTTTTTGGAAACAAGATGGAGCAGCAGAAAGCGAAAGACGCAGCGGGATTCAACGAGCAGCTGCAGATTTTATACGACGAACTGGATTCCATCGCTGAGGCGGGCTCGATTGTCGATCCGCAGACGGTTGTAATCGTCGAAGAATGGCAGGCGGAGCTGAAGCGTCTGACGATCAGGGTCACCTGGCGGGATGCGGACGGCACTGAAAGTGCCCAGAGTGCCGAACAGATCATCTTCATTCATAAAGACCGGGCGGGCGGTCGTGCTGGGGCATAACAGGGTGCGTCTTCAGGCCATATTCATCACAGCCGTTGTTCTGCTGGTTGCCGTACTTACCTGGCTTGCCGCAGGTGAGAACAATCGCCTCGAAACCGCCCGGGCGGTGCACGCGGCTGAACAGGTGGAGCTGGGGGGACGGCTGTATCACCTTCACTGCAGGACCTGTCACGGCATACGCGGGGAAGGTATCGGGCAGCTGGGCCCGCCGCTGAGCGACGAACATTTTTTCAAAAACAGGCGCAAAGAAGTCGGCTGGCAGGCAACGCTTGCTGAGTATATCGTCGCCACCACCGAACACGGGCGCATGATGGGAACCCGTCCGATCTATGCCGGCAACGGTTCGACCGCGGTTATGGCGCCCTGGCATCAGCGGTACGGCGGCGGTCTCAGAAGCGACGAGATAGATGCGCTGAAAACGTTCATTCTGAACTGGGAGGCGACCGCTGTCGGGGAGGTGGTGTTGAGCGTACTCGAGCTGCCGGAAATTGATGCCGGTTCTCCTGAAGTCATCGCGCGGGGCAGGCAGGTTTTCAAAAAGCGCTGCAGCGGGTGCCATAAATTCGAGGATATTCCTGCCGCGGAGCCGGTCGGCCCTGACCTCGGTGCGCTGAAATCTTCATGGAGCGGGAAAGGGCTGGATATGAAACCCGACGAGTATATACGGGAATCGGTTTTGATCCCGGCGGCCCGTATCGCCGAGGGATTTGAAACGCAGGCGGACAGCCGTCCCTGCGGTGCGGTGCTGACCGAAGCGGACCTGACCGCCGTCTCCGCTTATCTGCTGGACTGACCGGGGTACGGCCATGAAAAACAAAGTCGTTGCGGCGTCACTTTTCTCTCTCACGATGCTCGTTTCTGCTGTATCACCGGCAAAGCACTATGAAGGCGTACTCGGAGATCCGGTCGCACTTGGTGCATGGCTTTACCAGGGGCATTGCTTAAAATGCCACGGCGGCTATGCGGAGGAGCGTCTGGCCGAGGCATATGACGATGAATCCGACCTGGCCGACGCGGTCGGTTCCGGCGGATGCTCGATCTCCTGGGCGCGAAATAACGGCGGTCCGCTGGGACACACGGAAATAAAGGGCCTTGTCGAATACATGCTCACCTGGGAGGAAGACGGCGCCGCGCCGGACCTGCCCGAGCTGCCGCCGCAGCCGCAGAAGAAAGTCGTGTCACCCCATACTAAACCTGCAAACGAACACAAACAGGCCGCGGTTCCTGACGAATACGCAGAAGCGCAGCTGCCTCCGGCCCTGAAGCGTGTGCTCGAATCCAACTTGACGGCACAGGGCGGTTATCTCTACACCGGCAACTGCTACCGCTGCCACCTCACCTACCTGCAGGCCCGGATGGGGAGGGGACTGAGCGAGGAGACGCTGAATCGCACGATCAGCGAGGGCAAAACCTCGACGCAGATGAAACCGTTTTCGCGAATGCTCGGCGGCGACCTCAAAAACAGCGAGATCAAAGCGATTACCACGTACATCCTTGCCTGGGAGGAAGCCGGAGAGCCGCTCGCCATTGCCGCCGAACTGATGCGGCCGCCGGCGCTCGATCCTGCCGATTTCGTGCCGATCAGGCTTACCCGCTACAAGATTGTCAGCGGCGATGCGGCCGTCGGCAGCCGCCTGTACCGGCTCAACTGCATGGGCTGTCACGGACCCGGTGGAGAAGGGCGCATCGGCACGTCACTGGTAGAAAAGAAGTGGGTATTGCGTCCCGACCTGTTCTTCAAATCAGTCGTTAAAAAAGGTATCCCCGGGTCGTTGATGAAGGGCTGGGACAGCAATGCGGGAGGCAGCTTCAGCGCCAAGGATGTGGATGATCTGGTTGCCTATCTTACCGGGCCCGAAGCTTCGGCAGAGTAAATTTGCGCCCCAAAAAAGAAGGCCCGGGAGAACCCCGGGCCTTGTTCCCTGAACAGGATTGGATTGTCGAGAGTAGCGGAGGGAAGATTTACTTGAGGGCAATCGCTCTGATGGCGTCGTAGATGTCGCCGCTGTTGTTGCGACCCAGTTCGATCCATTCGAGATCGAAGCTGTCGTCTGATTTCTGGGTTACTTTGGCGGCGTAAATCGTACCGGCGCTGAGGTCGCCTTCCTTGTCGGCGACAAATTTGGCGAGAACGACGCCGGAGCCGTCGTCACCGCTGTATACGGTTCTCTGGTCACCCATGACCAGGCTCATTTCGTAGCTCAGCCGGCCCATTGCATAGTGCTTGACCACTTTGGTTACCGAAGACTGGCCTTTCGGGTCCGGGATCAGTTCCACCGGATAGCCGTAATCGTACGGGTTGGCCTGCTCGCCAAGGTAATCGGTCATGTCTACGACGTTCTCCTTCCAGCCGGATTTCGCCGACATCGGCTCGTACTCTTCGCTGGTCAAGCCGGTGTTCCACGGCGTGACGCTGGCGTTGCAGTTGTTCCAGGTTCCCTTGACGGACGCGAAGCTGACGTTCTCCCCGTCGAGTACGTCCCATTTGTCTCCATTTCTGCGCATGTAGATTTTCGCGACATTGCCGGGGCGGCATTCGTAGTTGGTGAAGAGATATGCTTCATCACCGGACTCGGTGATCGGCAGGAACATGTTGCCGTCCGGATGGTTGCACATGACTTTCAGGGAGCCGTCGAGGCGGTTGACCTGGCCGTAACGGTGGCCGTAAACGTCGTTGGGAATCGGTTCCCCGACGCGCTCGAGAATCTGGTATTCGCCCTTGGCGACGACAACATCGAAAATGTCATCCCCTTCCGGTACGTCGACATCCTTGAAATCGTCGTTGGCTTTAAAGCCGTTGATAATCCCTGCAGTACCGCGATTGTACGGGTATTTGCTCATTGCCGACGGATGCTGGACGTTGAACAGGACATCGTCGTTATCGGTAACGATGATGCCGGTAATTTCGGCGCCGGTCGGAACCGTTGCGAAGCGCTTCAGGTCCTTGCCGTCCCATCTCCACAGTGCGTTGTTGGTATGGTTCGACGTATCTTCGGAAATCCACAGGTTTCCGTGCTTGTCGGCGTAGAGGCCGTCCGGGTTGGCAATGTTGTTCACGTCGCAGCGATCTTTGAAACCCGAGATCACCGTGGACTTGACCGATTTGTCATACGGGCCGCCGACAACGACCGGCTTCAGATTGCTGATCGAGTAATTGGAGTCGAGTTCCGCCTCGTACACGATTCCGCATTTATTCTCGGCAAGCTGGATGTCGCCTTCCTGGTCGCTCATCGATTTATCGATGGAGCTCATGGCGATATAAATCTTGTTGTTCTTCTTGTCGTAGGCAACACCTTCCATCTTCCTGAATTCGGCGGTTGCACCCATTTTTTTTGCATACTCTCTCGTTTCCAGAAACGCGGCGAGCGGGTCGTTGGTGGAAAACAGCCGATCATCGGCGGCAGTCGCATTAACGGCGGCAATACAGCCGATTCCGGCTGTGATTGCTGTAACGGCAAGCATTCTTCTCATGTTCATCTCCTTTAGATTTGTGTGTTGGTGATCATACGATCATGGTGAACGTATTTTTTACCGAGGCGGCGTTAGCGAACGGTTACGATGAAATGAAAAAATCGATAGGAAACCAGCTAACGAACCGGCCTCCGTCATCTTTCTGCCGGCCCGGACCGGTCTGAATGAAACGCATCTAACAATCTGATATTATGTTGCTTTTCACGATTTTCCAGAATCTCTCTGTAAATCTGTGCGCAGGCAATGAACTTCGGATACGGCAAACTGTTAAATAACGGTTAAATCCATTCCGTCTGCTTTTAATTTTAATCGAGTCCCATTACATTCAGGAACTGACGCGCCGGGATGCCGGAGATGGATTATAACGGTACCGGCGGCGCCGAGAATTATCGGATCCACCTATATATCGGAGTGAGTGAGTGTCGCAGAGAACCAAAGCTGCGTGGGTTGCATGTGCCGTTATTGCTGCCCTGACCGCGGCTAAATTCATCCTGTACAATATTTCCGGAAGCCTCGCGGTATTGTCGGAGGCATGGCACAGTATCGCCGATGTCATGACCACGATGCTGGTGCTGATTTCGATTGTCAGCCAGCGGCGCAAGGAACAGGCGGACGAAAGCCCGGTCGGGGCACGGGAAACAGCGGCCGGGGAAGGCGATGGAACCAAGCCGTTCGCGGAGAAATCCCGCGGATTGCGGGGGCAGCGATTTTATCGCTGGTTCCGTTCGATTCACAGTGAACTGAAAATTTCCATCGTGATCGGTCTGCTGCTTGTCGCCGCCGCCGTGATGATCCTGCGCCAGTCTCTTTTCGCTGAGCCCGTATCTGTGTCGCTGCCGCTTGTTACCGGCATCATCTTCATCGGGCTGTCATTCGGTTCTTATTTTCTCTATCGTTTTGAAGAAAACATCGGCACCGTCGAGGCGTCGGCGGCGCTCAAGGCCGACAGCCATCACAACCGTGCCGACATGGCGATTTCCCTGATGACCGGAATCTCCCTGATCATCTACCATTTCGGCGTCGATATAGATCGCTGGATCGGCATGGTCATCGCGCTGTATATCCTGACCTTTGCCTCCGAGCTGCTTGTCAATTCGGTGCGGGCTGTCATTCACAGCGAAAGCGACATTGAGATCAAGTATCGGTTCACGTCGATCATCTGGCGCCTGTTCAATTACGAAACGTACCGGGATCTCTACCGGTCGGCATGCGGGCATTTCCAGTTCGGAAGCAGGGTCAAACGGGTGCTTGCCCTCATCCCGGTCGTTCTGGCATGGCTGCTCAGATGGTCGATCAGGGCCGGGGTTATGACCGGTATCCTGGTTTATCTCTCCACCATTTTCTATGCCGTGCAGGCCGATGAAAAGGCGCTGCTGATGCGATTTGGAAAAATCGTCAACGACAGGTCCGATATCGGCCCGGGGCTGCACCTCAAACTGCCGTTTCCGGTCGATTCGGTGCTCAGGTTCAAGACCGGAACGATTAACGAACTGGTTGTCGGCAATACAGCGGCAGCAGACACGGCGATGATCTGGTCGAAAGATCACGGCGACAACCGCATGTTCATTTCCGGGGACAACAACCTGTTTCTGCCGTTCATGGTCGTGCACTACCGGATAAAAGACGTTCATAACTACTATCTGACCCATAGGGACGGCATCGCCGAGCAGATGCTCGCGGCCGCCGCCTACCGCCTGCTCAACCAGATGTTTACGACGACACCGTATTACGACCTGATCCTGCACCAGCGGCAGCAGTGGACCGATGCTCTCAAGGCAGAACTGCAGCAGGAAAACGACCGGCTCGGGACCGGCCTCGAGATCGTCGAGTTCTGCCTCAAAGACCTGCATCCGCCGATAGACCTGGCCGGTTCGTACGAAGACGTGGTTGCGGCCATCCAGCTGCGCGAGAAATATCTCAACGACGCGGAACGCCGGGTCATCTCACTGTTGTCCAAAGAGCGCATCCAGGCGCTGAAAACGACGACCGAAGCCGCGAGCTACGTGGTCGAGAAAAAGAAAATGGCCGAGGGCGAATCGTCCAACTACCTGCTTCGCTATTCGGGATACCAGAGCGGCGGGGAAGTGATGAAGGATCTGCTCTTCCTGAAAGCCGCTGAAAAGACGCTGCAGAACAAGAAGATCTATCTGATCGATCCGAAGAGCGGTATCGACGATAAACTGATCTATATCGAGAATTATCTGACAGGAAAGAAGGGATGAAACGCCGCCTGATACTCATTGGAGCGTCGATATGCCTTGCCGTATTGACTTATTTTTCACTGTATACCGTCGCTGAGAACGAACTGATCATCGTCACGCAGTTCGGCAAGCCGGTCCGCATCGTCGAAGACGCAGGGCTGCACCTGAAGCTGCCCGGCCTGTTCGAAAGTGTGAACCGTTTCGACAAACGGGCCGACCTGTTCGAAACCCAGCCGACCCAGCTGCTGCTCGGCGACAAGAAGCCGATCATCATCAGCTGCTATATCCTCTGGCAGATCAAGGACCCGCTGCTCTTTTTCCAGTCGCTGGGGCGTTCCGAAGGCGCGGTGCAGCGGCTCGGGGACATTATCAACTCGAAGCTCAGCATCGTCCTGTCCGATTATTCCATCGAAAATATCATCAACACGTCCAAGGAGCAGGTGCTGCTCATGGAGATCGAGGACCGGGCGACGGTTGCGGCCAACGAGAACAGCATCAAGAAATACGGGGTAGAAATACTCAGGACCGGCGTGCAGCGGCTCGCCTACCCGGAGGTGGTCATCGACGCGGTGTATCAGCGCATGCAGTCTGAGCGGGAAAAGGAGGCGGAAAAAATAAGGGCGGAAGGGCAGGAGGTTGCCCAGAAAACGACGGCGGAAGCCGACAAGCAGGCGCGTGAGATCAGGGCCGAGGCGCAGAAGCAGGCGCTGATACTCAAAGGCGAGGGCGACCGCGAGTCGATGGCGATCTACACCGATGCGTACCGGCAGGGCGGTGATTTTTTCAATTTCCTGAAATCGCTGGAGACGTACAGCTCGATCCTGGGTAAAGACACGACGCTGGTCATTTCGACCCAGTCCGACCTGTTCAAGTATCTCCACATCGACAAAAAGGATTTTGCGAGATGAGCCGCGGATCAGTCTCCCAGGCGATCGGACGGGCTTTGCACCAGCTCGTCTGGATCTATTCGAAATGGCTGCTGCTCGCTGTGCTCGCGGCATATGGACTGAGCGGCATCTACAAGGTGGAGCGGGATTCGATCGGGGTGCTGACGCGGTTCGGCAAGGTCGTGGATATCGTGCAGCCCGGACTCCACTACAAATTCCCCAAACCGGTCGACCGCGTGCAGCTGGTTTCGGTCAAGCAGGTCAAAACCCTCGTCATCCATGATTTCGGGTCGCGCTACAAACTCAAGGAGGGCGGTGCTTCGTATTCGTTTTACACGAATACCGGCCTGGAGCCTTACTGCATCACCGGCGACAACAATATCGTCGCAATTACGCTGGTAATAAAATACACCATCGACGACCCGGTCAAATACCTGTACTCGATGACCAGGCCGGAATATTTCATCGAGCGCTCGGTAGCGGAACTGATCGTCCACCACCTGGCGCAGCTCAAGATTGACGGAGTGCTGACCTACGGTAAAAAACAGCTTGAATTCGATCTGCAGAATTCTCTGATCGAAGAACTGGAGACCTATGCAACCGGGATCCGACTGTCATTTCTGGAAATCAAGGAAATCAAGCCGCCCAAAAAAGTGCAGGATGCCTTCGACCGGGTGATCAACGCCGAGGTGAACAAGAAGAAAGCGCTCAACCAGGCCCAGGGATACTACAACCGGATCGTTCCGGAAGCACGCTCCGAAGCCGATCGGACAATCCAGGAGGCCCGTGCCTACAAACGGGAAAAGATTCTGACCGCCGAAGGTGAGGCGTCCCGCTTCCTGGCCCAGTTCGAAGGCTACAAAGAGAACACCGCAGCCCATAGGGAGAAGATCTACCTGGAATTCGTGCAGTCGCTCTATCCCAGACTCGGCGACATCCGGGTCGTCGACAGCCGGGAGCAGTCGCAGCAGCTGGTGCTGCCGGTTTTTTCTGATAACCGCTGAGATCCCTTGGACATGTGGCAATCACTATTTGATGAGTCGAGTGGGTGATACAAGGAGCTCAAATTCATTTTTCATGCGGGCTTCGTTAAAGAATGATCAAGAAAATCCAGGCTGCTCCTACTCCTGAGGCGCTGCAAATACGGTTTCTGTTAAAAAGTAAGCGTAAGATCGATGGTGTATATGTCTAATCATCACTTACTACCCCTTAGTCTTTCACTATTCCTTTTTTAATATAATTCAAACCAGATCATATAGTTCACGTTTCATAAGTAGAGATTATGAAACATATAAAACTCAGCCTGAAAGACGGTAAGTCCCTGCTTAAGGGGAGGCTACCAGGACAGCTTGTTATCCAGTACTCCAATCGCTGCAATGCTGACTGCCCACAGTGTGGTATGCGACGATCGAACAATATCCCGCGCCACACGCTGCCAAAAGAAAGGTGCCGGAAACTGATCGATGAGGGCGCTAGAGCCGGAGTGAGGTCACTTTCTTTTACCGGTGGTGAACCGCTTCTCTTTTTAGATGACGTTGTCGAACTAATAAACTATGCCGACTATGCCGGGATTCCATACATCCGTACCGGAACGAACGGTTTTTTCCTCAAGAATTGGGAGCGTCCGGATTTTGAAGCAAAGGTTTCAAGGATTGCTGAAAAACTCGCCTCAACGAAACTCTACAACTTCTGGATCAGCCTGGACTCAGCGGTGGCCGAAGACCACGAGTCTATTCGCGGTCTACCTGGTATCGTAAAGGGAATTGAGAAGTCGCTGCCGATTTTTCATCGCCACGGCATCTATCCCTCGGCCAATCTCGGTTTAAACCGGGCTATCGGCGGCAGAGATTGCCAGCCCTTTCTCACGGATACAGATGCGGAAGCATTCGAGCAGGTCTTTACCGAGTCATTTGAACGCTTTTATACATTTGTGGAAGCCCTCGGTTTTACCATTGTCAATGCCTGCTACCCGATGAGCAGTGAGACAGGATGCGGTGAAAAGAATAACGGTGAAATCGACGCACAGCTTTATGGTGCTGCTTCCAATGACGCCATGATCGTTTTCTCTAAAGAGGAAAAAAGAATCCTGTTCAAGGCCCTTTACAACACCATCCCGAAATACAGGGGGAATCTGCGTATTTTCTCACCGCGCTGCTCGCTTTATTCCCTGCAACGGAAATTTAACGGAGACCGCACGCCATTATTCAGCTGCCGGGGTGGACACGACTTCTTCTTTGCTGAATGTAATGAAGGGAAAATCTATCCTTGTGGTTACCGCGACGAACCATTTGATACCTTACCGGATCTCACCAGACGAAACGGCAAAATTATAGATTGCGACCGTTGTGAGTGGGAATGTTTTCGTGATCCTTCAGACCTGATGGGGCCTTTTGCCGAATTGTTCAGCCGGCCCCTGAAACTGATGGGGAAAGTGCGTCAAGATCCCGAATTTTTTAAAATCTTGAAAGATGATCTCTTCTACTATCGTGCCTGTGATTATTTCAACGGCAGGCAAGCCCCCGATTTCAGTAAAATGAAACCTTTCGGGGAAGCGTAAAGAGATAAGGCTGCTGCAGGCTGGAGGGCTGACCATGGACATTTTTCTCATCGACGCCATCGGCCCCTTCTTTAAACACTGCCAGAAAGGGAGGATCAACTGGTCGAAGATCCCCTTTTCCACCCTCAGTGATGACCCGATAGTCTGCAGGAAGCAGTTTGCAGGAATTGCCAGAGATACAGAAACCCTCGCCCGGAAAGTCAGCTCCATCGGTTACAACTCCATCAGTTTTGACGACGTTGCCCACCTGGCCAACGATTCTTGGCTTGAGCCTGAAATAAACGACAAAATAAAACTGCTGCAGGGTGAATATCGCAAACTCTTTGCTATCTGCACGGGATACGGATTAGCGATCTACCTGACCATGGATGTACTGTCGCTTACGACGGAACTGAAAAAGAAAGTGGCAGGCAACCGTGACATGGCAGAACAGTTTCTTGAGCGGCAAGTGCAAACGGTTATACGAGAATTTCCTGAATTAAAGGGCATCATTCTGCGCATCGGTGAGTGTGACGGTACCGACGTTAAGGGTGCATTCAACTCCGAGTTGCTTATCAAGACTCCACCCCAGGCAAACCATCTCATCCGTCGCCTGCTCAGCACTTTTGAAGAGCATCAGAAATACCTTATCCTCAGAACCTGGACAGTGGGAGCGTACCAGGTCGGCGATCTGATCTGGCATCGGAAAACCTCCGCCAAGGTGCTTAAAGGAATCGACAGTCCATATTTCATCCTGTCCATGAAATACGGTGAGTCGGACTTCTTTCGTTACCTGCCGCTCAATAAACACTTTTTTCGACTGAAGGTAAAAAAGATGGTGGAGCTTCAGGCCAAGAGAGAATATGAGGGGTGCGGCGAATACCCCTCATTTATCGGCTGGGATTATGCATGTTATGCCAGGGAGCTTGAAGGTGCCGAAAATATGACGGGCATGAGTGTCTGGTGCCAGACCGGCGGCTGGGTACCGTTCCGTCGTCTGACTTTCCTTGATGATTTGGGGATCTGGAACGAGTTGAACAGCTATGTATCCATTAAGATGTTTCGTGAGAGCCAGAGTGTGGAAGAGGCCATCACCGGTTTTGCACAAGAGAGAGGAATCACGGATGTCGATAAATTCCTGCGCTTGCTAAAACTTAACGATGAGGTAATCCGAGATCTGCTTTACATCCCGGAAATGGCTCAACACAAAGTCTATTTCAGGAGGGTGCGCATCCCGCCACTTATGGCGGTGATGTGGAACAACATCTTTATAAACGATTCCATCCGAACCGTCCTTCGGGTCCTGGTAAAAGAGGGTGAAGAAAGTATCACCACCGGATATGCAGCGTTAGATAAAATCAAGGAAATGGAGCAGTTGGCCAGTGAACTTGATCTTCCCACAGAGGATTTTCGTTTTATGTACGACACTTTTGCGATTCTGGCGCTCGCGCGGGAGTATTACTTTCGTCCCTACGATAAACAGATTCGGAAAACGATACAGGAAGCCAAGCGCAACTATAAGAAAAAATACCCCAAGTCAGAGCGGCCCCGTTACCGGATTAAGACAAATTATCAGCCTTTTATCCTGAAGCGGCGACACCTTAAGTGGGTGATGGCTACCATGCTGAGAAAGCAGCGAGGATACCGTATTCTCGACCACCTTTTCACCCTGCATCTGCTCGGCTTTATGTATCGGTTCACCGTGAAAATAAATCCCGGGATCGTGCCCAAATTTGCCCGAAAGCAGGCAATGGGGGTAGAAGCTTTATTTAAATAGAGAAGAGAAGACGCCATATAAGTGATGTTCCTTCTAGGAAAAATGTGAGGCAATTGCGAGGATTGAATGAGAAATTAATTAGTATTCCGATTGTTATGAACGTTAGTAACTAACCAGATATTATTAATTTATTTCTGATAATATATTTATCCCTTTGTAACATTCACCAGCTATTGTGGGATCGACTGTTAAACTTAAGTGGAGAAATATATGCCCGTACATTTTCGCACACTTTGGATATCAGACACCCATCTTGGGGGGAAAAATCTGAAAAGTGAGCAGCTCTATGATTTCCTCCAGCAAACCGATTCCGACTACCTTTATCTGGTTGGCGATATCTTTGATCTCTGGAAACTGGGCAAGAGTTGGTACTGGCCTGCCGTAAACGACAAGATTGTTCAGCTTATTCTCGAAAGATCCCAGAACGGCACAAAGGTGTTTTATCTGCCTGGCAACCATGATGCCATGCTCCGTAAATATATCGGCAGCGAATTTAACGGTATCGAGATTCACGACGAAATGATTCACACCAGTGTCAACGGAGGCCGCTTTCTGGTTATGCACGGAGACAAGTTCGACTGCGTTGTACAAAATTCAAAATGGCTCGCCGCTTTAGGAAGTGTTCTCTACGATATTCTTCTCGACGTCAACCGTCTTTACAACAGGTATAGAGCAGCAAGAGGAAAAGCTTACTTCTCCATCTCTGCATACCTCAAGAACAAATGTAAAAAGGCTGTTAACTACATGGGCGGCTATGAGGATGTGCTGGGCCAGGAAATCAATAAAAATCAGGTTGACGGCATAATCTGCGGCCACATACACAGGGCTACGCTTAAATCCATTGAAAATCACCTCTATGCAAATTCCGGCGACTGGGTTGAGAGTTGCACGGCGCTCGCTGAAAACGCAAACGGCACCATAGGTATAATCGACTTGTTAGACCAACTCCCCCAAACAGATATACTCCCACAGGTGGATTATGAAAAAGATCGCGATCGTGACAGATGCCTGGCACCCACAAATTAACGGCGTCGTTACAACCCTGACAAGAACCATCAATCATCTTCAGGGGGTCGGATACCAGGTGAAGGCCATAACCCCGGAGTGGTTTACCTCTGTTCCGTGCCCGTCCTATAGTGAAATATCCCTGGCCCTGGCTGGTCCCCGTTCGCTTGAACGTGCCCTTCTCAGCTATGCTCCGAACAGTGTCCACATCGCCACCGAAGGCCCGCTTGGCTGGGCATCACGTTCAGTCTGCAGGAAACATGATTTTTCTTTTTCCACCTCCTACCATACGCGCTTTCCCGAGTATGTGAGACTGCGCTGGCCTGTACCGCTTAGAATTACCTACAAAATAGTACGCTCCTTTCACCAGGCCGCCGACAGAACCATGGTTGCCACCAAATCGCTTATCCAAGAGTTGCAGGGACGTGGGTTCAGGAATCTGGTGCATTGGTCAAGAGGGGTCGATACCGATCTCTTCAAACCTCTTGAAAACAAACAGCGAAATGCCCATCCTGTTTTCATATACCTGGGCAGAGTGGCTGTTGAAAAAAACATTGAGGCTTTTCTCTCTTTGGATCTTCCAGGAAAAAAACAGGTCATTGGGGATGGTCCGGCAAAAGAAAAGTTGAGCAGAAAATATCCGGACACAGACTTTGTCGGTTATAAGACCGGACAGGGGCTGGTGGATGTGCTCGCTCAAGGGGATGTAATGGTATTCCCGAGCCTTACCGACACCTTCGGTGTCGTGATGCTTGAGGCGATGGCTACTGGTCTGCCAGTTGCCGCTTACCCGGTAACCGGGCCTTCTGAGATTGTTAAAAACGGCATCAACGGCTACCTGGACAATGATCTGCAGAATGCAGCCTTAAAGGCGCTTGATGTAACTCCTGCGACCTGCCGTGATTTTGCCATGAACTACTCCTGGGAATCCTGTTCCAAACAGTTTCTCAGCAACCTCAACTTTCAGCCTTGTATGACCTAGATTAGATGTGGCGTAGGAAAAGGGGTAACGTCACCGGGACTGCGCTCTCAAGATTTCGATATAGATCTTGCGGATACAGACGTGCTGAAATGCTCCCGAACCGGCGTCAAGGTCACGTACTCGCTCGAATCGACCGTATGTGCCGTTCCCTGATTCCGATTTTTCTGCCGGTGTTCTCCAATAATTGCTGAACCGGTATCAGTTGCCGAACAACCCCTTGAGAACTCCTTCCATCACTTTCTCCGTGGATTTATCGAGTCCGCCCGGAAGCTGCTGAGAATTGCCCTGCGGCTGCCCCTGGCCCTGATTGCCGAACATATCCGAGGCTGATGGAACAGGCGGGGCTTTCGTCTCGGCTTCGGGATCTTTGAGCCAGGCCATGGTCTTTTCCGCCATGGTCTGCATCATCGCGTCGCTCCGGGGATCGTGGACGGCTTGTATGTTGGCCGGGTGCTGGAAAAACTTGTCATCGACCGTGCCTTTGTTAAACGACGTCGCCTTTGTATCGATTGTCATTCCCATAATCGTTCCCGATGTCCGGAGGGTAATGGGGGTGTCGTGAATCGTATAGGATTCGATGCCCATGACGGTTGCCCGGTCGACTTTGAATCCGAACATTTCGGCAACGTTTTTTTCGATGGAACCGCCGCCGCCCTGCTGAAAGTTAACCGCCATTTTTTCGGCATTTTTATTGACCTGTTTTTTCTCCGCGTCGGTCAGCTTGTCATACTCGGCCTTCATGTATTTGACGGGGTTCGTGCTTTTGGTTCCCGTACCTTCCTTCAGGTCGTAGTGATAAATCCAGTCAGGATCGGTAATTTCCAGGGTCCGGCTTTCAACCTTCATGCCCATCATGCTCATCACGGCGCTGTGGTGTTTTGCCGTGTGTTGTCCATAATCCTTGATGTATAGGGTCTCTGTACCTTTTTCCATACCGTCTATGGCGTATTCGATCGTTGCGCTTTCAAACGGCAGTTTCTTGTTCCATAAATCCTCATCGCCCGCCTGTACTGGAACCGCACATACGAACAGAAGCAGCGCAACCGCATGTAACAATCTCATATCGTCCCCTCTCTTCCTTTGGCTGTTTGTCCTGCCTGTTTTTCTGCAAATCGCTGTATACTGTTATCACAGCAAAAAAAGATTACCCCTGATCTAATCGCAAAACAAGGTGAAATGCACCTGTTGTCAGGATCAGGTAATTCTGCAAGGCTGCGTGCATCAGGGATGCTGTACCTTGATAATCACGAGCGTTATGTCTTCTGCGGATTTCATGCCGCCGCGAAACGATTCCAGTTCTGCAATTGCGGCATTGAGCATCTCCACCGCCGTGGGCCGCTCCTTTGAGCTGCGCGCTGCAGTCGGCGAGAACTTTCTTGACGATGCGCCCCGTATCAAATCCGTCTGCGTGGCCAGGTCCAACGTGAATCATAGTTTTCACATAAAGAGTGTTTGGGTTTATTGTTGTGGCTTTTCCTGGTTTACCGGGTCATGCGTCAGACCATAAGTCTTTTGATGCCATGCACTCGTGAACGTCATGATCCACGTCGTGTCCGGTATCGTAATTGTCGAAAATATGAGGTGATTTCGGATCGATGAAAGTCGATCTTGAAAAAAATCTCCTATCGCATAAACTCTGTAGGATGAATTTTGTTTCCGTCTTGAATAATTGATAGTATTAACTATTAATGACCTATATTTTTACCAGTATTGTGCCCGGGTTCTATTGACTTAAAGTTTTTCCTCAACAACGGCAGATTTTCGCCTTGAAACGAAAAAAAACCAGGATGAGGATTTACAATGCTTCGTATCATACATGTTGTCTTAATCGGCTGTCTCCTGCTTGCTGGAACCGCTTCAGCTGAACAGATGATCAAAGTCGGCAGCGGCGAAGCCCGCTACCTTGGATTCATCAAAGTGTATGAAGCTGAGCTTTATGCGGACAGGCTCGAAGACAGAGCCGACATCCTCCAGCCGGATGTGAGTAAGTGCCTGAAACTCACGTACGAGGTGGCGCTGAAACCGGAAGACTTCATCAAAGGGGCTTCCGTGGTGCTGAGCCGGCAATTTCCCGATGAGCAGCTGGATTCCATCACGCCCCAGATCGACGCGCTGCATTCAGCCTATGTCGGCGTCGAACCCGGTGATTTCTACGAGCTCTGCTATGATGCTGCATCGGCGAGGACGTCGCTTTCCCTGAACGAGCGCGAGCTGGTTTCGATCCAATCGGAGCAATTCGGCAACGCCTATCTGGGCATCTGGCTTTCCGACAACCAGCCGCTGAGCCGTGCACTGCAACAGGATCTTGTCGGCGCGGGCACACCCTAGGAGGTAACCGATCGATGGAAACATTTCTGAAAGTTTATCGTGATCTCAACCGGGACAACGTCGAGCGCATCACCGGTATCTATACGGATGATGTGCGGTTTGTCGACCCGGCCCATGAAATCCAGGGGCTCGATGCCCTGCTCGTCTATTTCAGGCGTCTCTACGAGAACGTCTCAGACGTGCGGTTCGAATTCAACCATCCGCTCAAGGACGGGTCCAGCGGCTATGTCCAGTGGCGCATGCGCTACAGGCATCCGCGGCTGAAACGGGGCTCGGAGATCCTGGTGCCGGGAGCATCGTTTCTGAAATTCACCGATGACGGCAAGGTATGGCATCACCGGGATTATTTCGACATGGGCTCTCTGCTCTATGAGCACCTGCCGATAATGGGCTCGGCCGTAGGTGCGATCAAGAGGAGGTTCGGGGCATGAGAATTCTGATAACCGGAGCGACGTCGGGAATCGGCCGTCAACTGGCGCTCGACTATCACCGGGACAACCACCAGGTCTGGGCCCTCGGGCGCAATGAAACGGCGCTGGCAGAGTTGGCCGATCACGGCATACAGACGGTGCGGATCGACCTCGAAGACCGGGCGGCGAGTCTCGCGTGGTTTGCGGCGATGACCCCGCTGGACCTGGCGATACTCAACGCCGGTTCCTGTGAGTATGTCGATCTCCCGGAATTCGACAGTGCGCTGATCCAGCGGGTCATGCGGGCCAATGTCGAGTCGCTGGCCGTATCGGTCGAGGGGGTACTGCCCCTGCTGAGAAACGGGCACCATCCGCACCTGGTGGCGGTCGGGTCCTCTGCCGCTTACCTGCCGCTGCCGCGGGCCGAGGCGTACGGTGCGTCAAAGGCGGCGGTCGCTTACATGCTGAGAACCCTGCGCGTCGACCTGTTCCGAGAAGGCATCGATGTGAGCATGGTCTGTCCCGGCTTCGTCAGAACCCCGCTGACCGATAAAAACGATTTTCCGATGCCGTTTCTGATGGAAGTGGAAGAAGCTGCTCAACACATCCGCCGCGGCATAGAGAAGCGCAAAGGCGAAATTCATTTTCCGAAACGATTCACGTTTCTGCTCAAATTACTGGCTCTGGTTCCCGACGGAATCTGGGTACGCATGGCACAAAGGCTGATAAGAAATGGAAAATAACAGAAGGATCGCGATCATCGGAACCGGCATCTCCGGACTCACATGCGGCTATTATCTCACCAAAGAAGGGGTTTCGGTGACGATGTATGAAGCCTCGGATTATATCGGGGGGCATACGCACACCGTGGCGACCGAATGCGAGGGTGAACACGCGATGATCGATACCGGGTTCATCGTTTTCAACGACCGTACCTATCCCAATTTTATCAGCCTCATGGACGAGATCGGCGTCGCGTACCAGCCCACCGATATGAGTTTTTCGGTGCGCAACGACGAGGCCGGTGTCGAATACAACGGCAGCAGCCTCAACGGCATATTCGCCCAGCGGTCCAACCTGGTGAAACCGTCTTTTTTCCGCATGCTCAAGGATATCGTGCGCTTCAACAAAGAGGTTCGGGAGTATGCCCGGACGGACCCCGCCATGACGATCGGTGCATACCTGGACCGTTCGGATTATGCACCGGCATTCAGTGAAAACTATCTCATGCCGATGATAGCGGCGATCTGGTCGATGGGGACCGGCGACTGCCGTGATTTTCCGCTGGCATTCTTCGTGAAATTTTTCAGCAACCACGGCCTGCTCGACCTGACCAACAGGCCGCAGTGGTATACGATTCGCGGAGGATCCAGTTCCTACATCGAGCCACTGACCCGCAGTTTCCGCCAGGGGATCGTGTTAAGTACACCGGTGCGTAAGGTCCGGCGCAGCTCTGACGGGGTGGAGGTGCTGACGGACAACGGCAGCGACCGCTACGACCAGGTTGTTCTCGCCTGTCACGGTGATGAGGCGCTTGTCCTGCTCGACGAGCCGAGCGAGGACGAGCAACAGGTCCTGTCGAATTTCCGGTTCTCCCGGAACCGGGTGGTGCTTCATACCGATGTGTCGCACATGCCTCGGTCGAAAAGAGCCTGGGCCAGCTGGAATTACCGGGTTGCGGGAGATACGCAGGATTCGTCAACCCTGACCTACAATATGAATATTCTGCAGCGGCTGGAAACGAAGCACACGTACCTGGTGACCCTGAACCAGGACGTTGATCCGGCTTGCGTGATCCGTGAATTCGATTACAGCCATCCGGTATACACGGTCTCGATGATCGACGCCCAGGAGCGGTGGCACCAGATATCGGGTGTGGACGGAATTCATTACTGCGGGGCCTACTGGTTCAACGGTTTCCATGAGGACGGGGTGAACAGCGGACTGCGCGTTTGTGAAATGCTGGGGGGGGACTGATGAATTCGGCGATCTACAGCGGCCATATCATGCATGAACGATTCCTGCCGAAACGGCATCGCTTCAGGTATTCCTTTTTCATGTGGTACCTCGATCTCGATGCGGTTACCGAACTGCCGCGGCTGGGGGTCTGGTTTTCGGCGAAAACATGGGCACTGAGCAGATTTTTACGCAAAGATTACCTGGGTGACCCGGATCTTCCGCTTGCTGAAAGCATCAGGAAGGAAATGCTGCGCGTTACCGGTGAACCGGTGACCGGCAAGGTATTCGGGTTGATGAACCTGCGCACGGTCGGCCTCTATTTCAGCCCCGTGAACTTCTATTTCGGTTTCGACGCCGCCGGAGAACCGAGTCATCTGCTTGCTGAGGTTTCGAACATTCCGTGGAATGAGCGGCACTATTACGGGTACTCGCTTTCCGGCGAAGATACGGTTGTCGACGGTGAAAAAAGCTTCAAGGTATCCCCGTTCAACCCCCATACCAATCAGACCTACCAGTGGCGCATACGGCCGCCCGGCGAGACGGTAGCCATAGACCTCGGCGTCCATGACCAGCGCGGTCATGTATTCGAGGCCGGTCTGCGTCTGCAGCGTCGGCCGTTTACCACGCGTTCAGCCCGGGGACTGCTGCTGAGGAAGCCGGTGATGACTGCTTTCATCGTGGCGGGAATTTACTGGCAGGCATTGAGACTGTTTATCAAAGGCGTACCGTATGTATCGTACGCAAAGGAGGAATCATGAACAGCGCAGCAGCGCCCGCCGCGGCGCATCGTACTGGAGACACCGCATGTGTCGACCGCTGGGCGAAATCGATTTTTCTGCGAATTCTCGAAACCCTCACGCATGGACAGCTGACCATAAGCGACGGCGAAGAGCAGTTCCGTTTCGGAACCGACCCTGCCTTTCGCGCTCACGTCAGGGTCCGGGATCCCCGGTTTTACCGCCGGTTGCTGTTCGGCGGATCCATCGGTGCGGGCGAAAGCTATATCGACGGCCAGTGGGAAGCCGATGATCTGGCCATGGTCGTCAGGATCATCGCCCGCAACCTGCCGACGATGAAGGGGATCGAGAAGCGGTTCGGCTGGGCACTCAAGCCCTACCGAACACTCATGCACCGGCGCAACCGCAACGATCGAGGCGGGGCGAAGCGCAACATCCTGAACCACTACGACATCGGCAACGATCTATACGCATCGTTCCTGGATTCGAGGATGATGTACTCAGCGGCCGTGTATCAGGATGATTCTTCCGATCTCGAGCAGGCTGCCGGGCACAAGCTCGATCTCATCTGCAGAAAACTCGATTTACAACCCGACGATCACGTGATCGAGATCGGCTCCGGGTGGTGCGGGTTTGCCATCCATGCCGCTGCCGTATACGGCTGCCGGGTGACTACCACGACGATATCCGACGCGCAGTATGAGGAGGGGAGGAAACGGATTGAGCAGGCCGGGCTTGCCGATCGCATTACCCTGCTCAAAAAGGATTACCGTGACCTCGACGGGCAGTATGACAAGCTGGTGAGCATCGAGATGATCGAGGCGGTGGGGCACGATTTCCTGCCTGACTACTTTGCCCGGTGCGGCCGTCTGCTCAAGCCCGACGGCGTCATGCTGCTGCAGGCCATCACGATGAACGATCAGGGCTACGATGACTATATCAACGGAGTCGATTTCATTCAGCGGCATGTTTTTCCGGGCGGATGCCTCGTGTCCAACAGGGGCATGTTTCAACTCATCGCGGCAAAGACCGATATGGTCGTGAGAACTCTGGATGATTTCGGCAGCCATTATGCGCGAACGCTGCGTGACTGGAGGGAGCGCTTCAACCGCGCTTTCGACAGCGGCCAGCTGCCGGGATACGATGAGCGCTTCAGGAACCTGTGGAATTTTTACCTGGCATATTGTGAAGGCGGATTCTCCGAACGAAAAATATCCGTTGTCCACCTGGTGGCAACAAAACCGAATCATGGCCTGGCGGAGTAGGAGATGGTGCCGGTCCTGATGGTGAAGCGCAGTCTCAGTAAGCTCAGAGGCCGTCCGGCGCTTCCAGCCTTGTTTGGCGCAATGGGTACGTCTCTGGCATAGCTACTATTTTTTCCGAGGTGAAAGCGATGATTGAAAACTCAGAACAAAAGCGAATTCTGGTTACCGGTGCAACCGGTTATATCGGCAGGCGGCTCGTTCATCGGCTGCTGCTCGGTGAGCGATACCGTCTGCGCCTGTTTGTACGGAATCTCCGCAAGGTGATGGTGTCGGTAGCAGACCGCGTTGAAATACACGAAGGGTCGGTCAACGACGAAAAGTCATTGCAAGAGGCCCTGGCGGGGGTGGATACGGCCTTCTACCTGATTCACTCGATGGGCTCCGGGGCCGACTATCGGGAGCTCGACCGGGCCAGTGCCGATATGTTCAGAAAGGCATGTATCGCCGCGGGCGTCCGAAGGATCATCTACCTCGGCGGTCTGGGGGTGCGTGAAAGCGCGAGCACTCACCTGCTCAGCAGGATAGAAACCGGGGAAGTACTCTCCGCGGAACCGGACAAGATCGATACCATATGGCTGCGGGCCGGAGTCATCGTCGGCTCCGGCAGTGCGAGCTTCGAAATCGTGCGCAACCTGTGTCAGAAATTACCGTTGATGCTGACCCCGACCTGGGTGAGGACGAAAACCGAGGCCATCGGCATCGAGGATGTCCTGTCATATCTTGAGCAGTCTATCGAACTTCACCACGAAGGAAACCTGGTCGTCGATGTCGGATCGGGGCAGATTACCTTTCAGCAGATGATGTCGGAAGCGGCTGCAGTTATGGGGTTACGCCGCTTTCTGATTCCTGTGCCGGTGCTGTCACCGCGCTTGTCGTCATACTGGCTGATACTGTTCACGCCGGTACCGCACAGCCTGGCGGCGGCCCTTGTGGCGGGCTTGAAAAGCGAGACTGTGCGTGAGAATGATAACGCCGCAGCGTATTTTCCCGATATCGATCCCATCTCGTACCGCGACAGCGTAGCTCATGCACTTTACGAGCTCGAACACGACCAGATTCTCAGCCGCTGGTGTGACAGCAGCAGCGGGGAGGCGTGCGACGTCAAGGATTTCGATGACCCCGCCGGCGCGGTCCTGCGTGATACGCGGATTGTCGCCTACGAAGCGGGGCAGGAGCCGGAGTCGGTGTTCAAATCAGTGTGTTCGCTTGGCGGCGCCAACGGCTGGGTCAAGTACAATTTTCTCTGGCGGATGCGCGGTGTCATCGACAAGCTTTTCGGCGGGTACGGGTTGACCCGCGGCCGCAGGAACGGTGGCGAACTGCGGATCGGCGATGCCCTCGATTTCTGGAAAGTTGCCGATATCAAGCCCGGGAAACGGCTGCTGCTGTATGCGCAGATGAAGCTCCCCGGGCAGGCATGGCTGGAGTTTGACGTACAGCCCGAACAACTCGTGCAGACCGCCCATTTCATACCCCACGGTCTTTTGGGCCGACTCTACTGGTATTCGGTGCTGCCCATTCATAACCTGGTCTTCAGCGACCTGTCGCGGGCCGTGGTGAAACAATCCGAGTTGCACTAAATGATAGTATTAACTGTCAAATAGCTAGTGTTCTACTTTTATTGTGCCGGAGGCAATGAAGATTATGGTAGAAGAAGACGATGCATGAAGCATCGCGATAACTCACCATCATACACCATGTCATACGAGGAGAAGAGCATGAATCTTTCGGCATATTTCGAAGACAACAAGGGCATAGGAATTTTGTCAACGGCGGGATCAGACGGCGACGTAAATGCTGCAGTCTACGCCAAGCCGCATGTTCTGGGGGGAGATACCATCGGTTTTATCATGCGTGATCGACTCAGCAGGGCAAATCTGCAGCAAAACAAGCGAGCGCACTATCTGTTCGTCGAAGAGGGGGGCAAGGCCAGCGGGATCAGGCTGCACATCGAGTTGATTTCAGAAACCGATGAGGAAGAGGTGCTGCAGAAGTATTCGCGCAGGAAAGGGGCTGCAGGTGATCAGGAAGACCGCTATTTTGCCACCTTTACCGTGAACAGAGCCCTGCGTCTGATCGGCGGCGATGAAATCTCGGTGGACTGATCGGGCTTGGCTGCGAGAGCGATATGGGGGCTTTTGAGCTATACAAGGAAGTGGTCAACTCGATCTCAGCGCATGTAGCTATCATCGATGCAGACGGCACCATTCTCGAAACCAATGAAGCCTGGGAACGATTCGGCAGAGAAAACAGCATCGACAGCGCCTACACCAGTGTGGGGGTCAACTATTTCAACATCTGCAGTGCCGCGGCAGAAG
>Ga0180436_10000821_pt1 | contig 31130 bp, 17 predicted proteins | sample SS_ome_2_FD_132434 | JGI IMG/M metagenome (GOLD analysis project Ga0180436, IMG submission 132434) | Hypersaline lake sediment archaeal communities from the Salton Sea, California, USA - SS_3_S_2 metaG | ecosystem: Environmental > Aquatic > Non-marine Saline and Alkaline > Hypersaline >... | reverse complement strand
GTCTTGACAAGCTTGATCTTCTCGAGCTCGATCGCGACCCAACAGCCGCTGACCGCTTGGCATACGACGGCATCCTACGGGTTCCCCCGCGGCTGTGCGTGGGATCGCGGGCCACGCGGCGGGCGCATGTCGATGGGGGCTGCAGCTCGTTTTCGAGTTCCAGGACGAGATCGATCTGGTTGTCGGGGGCAGCTACGGCCGGGCGCCGGTGGAGCCGCGACCGTGTTGCGCGAGCTGCTCGTGCGAGGAGCGTCGCACCTACTACCTCGATCTCCATGGCGGATGGCGAGGGCATCTCGTGGCCAGTCCCGGGATGCGACTCGCGCTCGGCTTCCTGCTCCGGTACACGACCCCGGCGTGGGCCGATCGCGTCGGTACTGAGTACCGTACGGATGAGGTTCGCGACGCCTTTGGGTACCGCATTGCCTGCGGACCCGAGTGGCTGGTGTCGAGCGGTAGGATCGTCTACGGCGCCGAGGCGGCCTATGGCGGTACGATTCCGCGCGACTCAGACGAGGGAGACGAGGCGACGCCCCTGAGCCAACGCGGATTCGAATTGCGGGCCTACGTCGGCCTGCGCTTTCCCCGCCAGGCCGCGGGTCGGAGTTGAAGCACCTGACCGGACGCGGTCTCGGGTCACCTCGCCTCGGTGAAACCCCGGTGTCAGCGGTGACGGCGATCGGCTATCGTTCGCCGGCAGCGGAGCGAGCGTGGGCCCGGAACGGATGAAGGCGTCGGACGAGACCCGTCCGGCGCGGGATCACGTGCAATCAGCGCACGGCCACGCAAGGAGGTTGGAGATGGCGCGTCAAGGCCAGGGCTGGCTGCGGATCGCCGCCTGGGCGGTTGCGATCCTGCTCGTATTGATCGTGCTCGTGCTCGTCTTCTTCCCGACGGGAGCGATCCAGGATCGACTGCTCGTCGCCCTCGAGTCGGAGCTGGAGCGGCCGGTGTCCGTCGCCGACGCCTCGGTGCGGCTCCTTCCCGCACCGCGCGTCGTGCTCGCCGGCGTTCACCTCGGGCCCGTGGCGGATGCCCCGCCGCAGGAGATCAGCGTCGAGCGCGTCGAGCTGCACGTGCGGCTGCTGCCGCTCCTGCGGCGCGAGTTGCAGATCACGCGCATCGTGATCACCCGCCCCGTGGTCACAATGGTGCTCGCGGCCGAACCGGGCGCGACGCGCATGGGCGGCCCCAAGACACTGCCGCCGAAGTCGCTTCCCGCGCCCGCCAAGGACTCCCCGGTGGGAGACGAGGGAAGCGGTTCCGGTGTGGGCCCGGCGGCGTCCGGCGCGCAGGAAACGGGTGCTCCCGGCACCGCCGGGCGGGAAGGCGCGCCCGGGCCGGCGGCGCCGCAGCTGCCGATCGACATTGCAATCGATGCGCTCGCGCTGCGCGACGGTGCGGTCCGCATCGACTACCCCGACGGCCGGCCGTTTCTCGAGTTGGGGGCGATCGCCGAAGACTTGACCGCGACCGCCACGGCGGGCGGGCGCTATACGCTGCGGGGCGAAACGCGCATCGACACGCTCCGGCTGCATCTTGCCAGCGGCACGCTGGGAGAGGGGTTGGCGGTGCGCCTGCAGAAGACGTTGCGCTACGACCAGCCGGAGGACCGGCTCTATCTCGGCGAGGCGACGCTGCACCTGGGGGCCCTGCCGGTCGCCGTGCAGGGCGAGATATGGAACTTGGCCGCCGGCGCGCCCGAGGCCGATGTGACGCTTCAGGGGGGACCGACGGACGTCGACGAGATCCTCGCCTTCTTGCCCGCCTCGTTCTTGCCGGCAGCCGAGGAGGTGCGATCGCAGGGACGCATGACGCTTAACGCCGAGCTGCGCGGCCCGCTCATGCCGGAGGCGACGCCGCAGCAGATCGCGGCGGGCGATTTCCCGATGCCTGACTTCCGTCTTCGTCTCGAGCTTGCTGGCGGTCGCATCGACCACCCGGCCGTTCCCGAGCCGATCGCACCGCTCGAGATGCTCGTGCGGGCGTCCCCCGACACGGTAGAGATCACCCGCCTGGCGGCGCGCAGCGGCGATTCCCGTCTCGAGCTGCGCGCGACGGTTTTCGACTACCGCACGTCGCCGTCGCTGCTGGTGGCGGTCGACGCCGATCTCGATCTCGCGCGCGCGAGCGCGCTGCAGCCGCCGCGAGAAGACCAGCCCCGGCTCGCGGGGCGCGCGAAGGTACGGATGGTCGTAAGCGGACCGGTGACGGCGCCGGAACGGATGGAGGCAGTCGGGAACATCACGCTCAGCGACGTCCGCGCCGAGGGGGGGGGACTCCCAGTGGCGGTCGACAACGCAGGCGGGCGCATCCGGCTCGAGCGGGACGAACTGCACCTGATCGACATGGCAGCACACGCGGGCGAGAGCGACCTCGCGCTCTCGGGCGTGATCGGCAAGTACCGCGCCTTCGCCGACTCGAGTGCCGGCGCCGAGCCGGCGCGGCTCGATCTTACGTTGCGCGCACGCCGGGTGGACCTGGACCCGTGGGTCGCGGCGGAAACGACGGCGCCCGCGGGCGCGGGGGACGGCGCACGGCAGGCAACGCATACGGCGCGCCGCGGCGGGAAGCGGGAGGTGGACGGCGCGGCCGTCCCCTCGGCGGCAAGCCTCGCCGCCCTTGCCGCTCGCGCGGAGGGGCGCGTGCGTTTCTCGGCGGATGAGATCCACCACCAAGGAACCGTCGCTCGCCGCGCGAGCGGCACGCTGCGGTTGGCGGATGGGGTGATTCACTTCGAGGATGTCGGTCTCGAGGTCTTCGGCGGCGAGGCGGGCCTCGCCGGCGAGATCGATTTGCGCGCCGCGGGCGGCCCGCGCTTCGATCTCGAGTTCGAGGCGCGCGAGGCGCGCGCGGGCGAACTGCTTGCCTACAGCACACAGCTCGAGCAACTGGCAGGCGTCGCCGACTACCTGTCGGGTCATGTCGGCTTGCGGGCGAAGATGCAGGGCAGCCTCAACGACACGCTCGGGCTCGATCTTGACGGCTTCCACTCGACCGGCGATCTCGCGCTGCGCGAGGGTCGACTGAGCGGACAGCCGCTGCAGATGCAGCTCGCCGACTACCTGCAGGCGCCGGACCTGGGTCAGCTGCGCGTGGAAGACTGGCTGCAGCCGTTCCGGGTCGAAGGTGGGCGTCTCGTTCTGGATGGGATGAGTCTGCGCGCGGGCGACCTGGCGATCGAGGGGCGCGGGTGGCAGGCGCTCGACGGATCGCTCGCCCTGGATCTCGACCTGCTCGTGCCTCCGCGCTACGCGCGGGCACTGCGCGACGAACTGCCGCCGGAGGCCTCCGCGCTGCTGCTCGGCGGCGAAGCGGAGCGCGTCTTGCTTCCCGTGCGCGTGACCGGGACCCAGACCTCGCCGCGTTTCCAGCTCGATGCGGCGCGCTTGACGGCCGCCGCGCAGCAGCGGCTGCGAGAGCGTGTGCAGGAAGAGGGCGATCGCCTGCGTGACGATCTCGGCCGCCGCGCCGGCGATTTGCTCGACGAACTGGTCGGAGGAGAGCGTGATTCGACCACCGTCGACTCAGCCGGCTCGCCGGAGCAGCCCGGGGTGGAGCAACGCGTGCGCGGATTGCTCGACAACTTGCTCAAACGTTGAGCGACTAGCGGCGGTAGCGCCGCAGACGCTTCATCGAGTACTTGGTCGTTCCATAGCCGAGTCGCGCGCGCTGCTCCTTGCGGATCGCGAGCATCGCCTGCTCGCGCTGTAGTTTGTGGAAGCTTTCCAGACGGCGCGGATCGAGTTCGCCGGCTGCCACCGCCGCCAGTACGGCGCAGCCGGGTTCGCTGCCATGCTGGCAGTCGCGGAAGCGACACTCCTCGGCGAGGGCCGCGATGTCGGCGAAGACGTGATCGACTCCCTCCCCGTCGTCCCACAGCTCGAGCTCGCGCAGACCGGGTGTGTCGATGACCAGGCCGCCCTCGGGCAGCGCCAGCATCTCGCGCGCCGTCGTCGTGTGTCGCCCCCGACCGTCATAAGCACGGATCTCGCGCACCGCTTGGCGCGCCTCCCCGAGCAGGCGGTTGATCAGGGTCGACTTCCCGACTCCGGAGGAGCCGAGGAAGACGACCGTCTGCCCGCGTCCGAGGTAGGGCGCGAGCGCCTCCAGCCCGGCGCCGGTTGCCGCGCTCAGCGAGTGGATCGGGACGCCGACCGCCGCGGCGGAGATTGCGTCGATGGCTGCCTCGATGTCGTGACACAGATCGGCCTTGTTGAGCAGCACGACCGGGCGCGCGCCGCTGTCCCAGGCGGCGGTGAGGTAGCGCTCCAGGCGGCGCGGATTGAAGTCTTCATTCAGCCCCGCGACGAGGAAGATCGTGTCGACGTTGGCGGCCAGAACCTGCTCCTCGGTGCGGTTCCCGTCCGCCACGGCGCGGCGCACGAAACGGCTCGTGCGCGGGAGGACCGCTTCGATCCGCGCGCCGCGGCCCTGCTCCGCCCGCGCCAGGGCGACCCAGTCGCCGACCGCGGGCCACGCCTCGCGCGCGGTAGCGGTGTGGATGAGCCGGCCGGCGACGTGCGCCTCACAATCGCCGGCGGCCACGGCGACGAGCATCTGGCGGCGATCCTCACGGAGCACACGACCGGGCTGGCGGCCATCGCCGGCGAAAGCTGCGAAGCGCTCTTCCCAAACGGGCGACCATCCCCAAGCCTCGAGCGGTGGCACGGGTGACTCCTTCTCTTGTGGCAAACAACGCTGTCCCTTTGCCCTTCGCCCCGGGACGGTGGCACTTGCAGCCGGATCGACCGGGCGGTTTCGTGGGGCGGCCCGCGGGGGTACTTAAGGTATAATCGCACCAGGTGTTGCCTGGACCCGGCCCCGGCCGGCCGAGACCCAGGGTGGCTGTTTCCTTATCTCATTGTTTGGAAAGAAGATGCAGCTTTGCTCCACCATCGGGTCATGCCTCTTGATCGCACTGGGTTGGTTCGCCTTGCTCTCGCCGCCTGTGGCGCAGGCCAGCGATCTCGTCTGGACCGAAGAGGATTGGTCGCAGGGGGCGTACGCTTCGGCCGAGGCGATCGACGCCCACATCTGGCCAGGACGCTTGGTCTTGGCGAGTGATCCGCACGACATGCGTTTCGTCGCCGAGCCGACCGGCTTCCAAGGCATCTACGCCATGGCGGCCTACCACGACACGCTCTTTCTCGGCGCCTGCGAATACCCGATCACGATCCCGGGCGCCGACATTCTCGCCTACGACTACCTGACCGACAGCTTCACGCTCGACTACCAGCTCAATGAAGAGGGCGTGATCGCGATGAAGGTCTACGGCGACACGCTCTGGATTCCGGGGCCGGAAGCGCTCGACACGATGCAGTGGGGCAACGTCTACGGGCGCGACGCGAGCGACTGGACCATGCAGTCGACCGTGCCCGGCGGCACACACGTCTTCGATCTCGCCGTCGCCGACGGCATCGTTTGGGCCGCCGGCGGACACATCGAATCGGCGGCCGCGGTCTGGCGCAGCGATGACTGGGGCGCCACCTTCACCGAGGCCTTCCGTATCCCCTACGCCGATGCCGGGGTGCGACGCTTCTACGGATGCGAGGTCTTCGACGGGACGCTCTACGTCCAGCCCGACGGGCGCGGCGGCGATAGCTTCCTTGTGCGCTACGACGGCGTGGAGTGGGATTCGCTCGCGATACCCAGCATGCCGGTCGACAAGCAGGGCGTCTTCGTCGCCTGGGGTGATTCGCTCATCTACTCGATCGCCAACCGCATGTACTTCATCGAGGGCGACACCGTGGCCCAAGCGTGGCAACCGTTCAGCGGCAATCGCTGGTGTCGCAGTCTGCACCGCTTCGGCAACGCGCTTTACGGGGGAGCCCTGAACGGGGAGTTCTATCGCTGGCGGCCGGAGACGCAGTGGGTGCTCGTCGATCAACTCGGGGTCAGTCCCAGCACCGAGGAGATCGAGGCGTGCGCCACCTGCTGGGGGCGTCTGTGGGTCGGCACCTCGTGCATCAATGACGATCATGGCGGGCGGCTCTATGTCGCCGCCGCCGAACCCGCGGGCGAGTTGCACTCGGCCGTCCATGACTTCGGCGTTGCGACCTACAACGGGACTCTGAGCTGGGAGGGGTTTGCTAGTGGGACGGCGCGCCCGCGCTTCCAGGTGCGCGCGGCGAGCAGTCTGGCGGCGCTCGAGGCGGCGCCCTTCATCGGACCGGACGGAACGACCGGGAGCTACTTCGTGCTGGAGTCGGTCGCTTTGCCGCCCGCGACCTACGGAGCGCGCTACTTCCAGTACAGCGCCGGCCTGACGAGCCCGACCGGCAGCGACATGCCGTGGATCGAGCGGGTGACGATCGCGGTCGATTCCCTTGATGCCGCCGGGATCGAGGCGGACGGCGGCGGGCCCTCCGTCCCCGCAGCCGTGCATCGCATCACCGTTTGCCCGAATCCCGCGCAGCAAGGGGCGAGGATCCGGCTGCAGGCGGTGCCCGAAGCGATCCGGCCGGGGCGAGAAGGGAAACGGCAGGCGTCGCTCGCCGTGCACGATCTGCTCGGCCGCCGCCTACGCAGCACCGAGCTGAGCCTCGACGCCGACGGCCGCGGTGACTGGCTCTGGGATCTACGCGATGCCCGGGGCGAGCGCGTGGCCGCTGGCTGCTACTTCATCCGTGCCGAGCAGGCGGGTGTGGCGGTTGAATCGGCCCAGCGGACACTGCTCGTGCTCCCCTAGCGAACCATGCCTGGCCTGTGCCTCACAGCCGGGGCGCGTAGAGCCCGGTCAGGTGGCCCCGGCGCGCGAGCGAGGCGGGATCGTAGACCTGGCGGGCGGAGGCGACCGCCGCGCGCGCCGCCGACAGCGTCGCAAGCAGTGTCTCGCCCTCCTCCGGCAAGTAGCCGTTGATGCCCCCATAGACGAGCTCGCCATCGGCATAGACGTAGTTGGAGAAGTGGTCGCTCGTGAGCTCGATCTCGCGCTGGGGCACAGTGGCGAGGAGCGTGCGCAGCAGCAACTCCGTTTCGCGTATGCGTATCTCTGGCGTTGCCGGCGAGAAGCGGCCCTCCTTCCACGCCGCGTGCAGCGGCGTACCCGCCAGCAGGACGAGCGTGCGCAAGCGGATGAAGTGCGGCGCGATCTCGCCGAGCAGACGCCCGGAATCACGCGCGTGCGCTTCCCAGTCGGTTTCGCCGCCCAGACCCGAGAGCAGGTAGAGGCTGAGGGTGAACCCCGCCTCGATCGCCCGCCGCCCTGCCTCGCGTGCCAGCTCGGGCGTGGCCCCTTTGTGCACTGCGGCGAGCACGGCGGGCGCTCCTGACTCGAGTCCGGCATGTATGCGCGTCAGGCCGGCTGCGCGCGCCGCCTCGAGTCGCGCGAACGGCCGGTGGACGAGGGTATGCAGGCGTGCGTAGCTCGTGATGCGCTCCGCCTCGGGGAAGGTCGCGCGCACCGCGGCGACCACGTCGGGGAGGCGCGGGTGGACGAGCGCATCGGAGTCGGCGAGAAAAACCGAGCGCGCGTGGGGCGTCTCCGCGCGCAGCAGCGCGAGATCGGCACGGATCTCATCGAGCTTGCGGACGGAGAACCGCTGTTCCTTGTACATGCCGCAGAACGTGCAGCGATTCCAAGCACACCCGCGCGTTACCCGCACGAGGACGGACCCGGCCTCGCTCGGGGGGCGGTAGGGGGGGAGTTCGGGTCCGGCCGTCATTGTGGCGTCCTTCAGTCGATGACTAGGAAGCGGCGCTTTGCCCAGGGTTCGCCCTCGAGCTGTGCTCGTACCCAGTAGCAGCCGGCCGGTAGGGGCGTGCCGTCGCGGTCGCACAAGCTGAGACGCCCGGTTGCCGGCGCCTTGCCCGTGGCCCCACCCGCGCTCGCGCGCAGTCGCGTGCGTCCGTCGACGGAGACGATCTCGAAGATCAGGCGCCCCGCCTCTTCCGGCTGCGTCATCCACTGCAGCGCGGCAGTGTGGCGTGAAACGGGATTCGGCCACAGCTCCAGCGCTCGGGAGACGCCCGGCGCGGGTGCAACCAGATCCGCCCCCGGCAGCGCGCCATCCAGAGCATACACTCGTCCACCCGACCCGCTGAGCATCTGTGTGCCGGCGACAATGTCAGGCGTGCCATTCCCGTTCAGATCGGGCACACCGCGCACGGTGAGGAGTCGATTGCCGGTCGGGTAAGCCCACAGGATCCGGCCGTCGGTGCCGTCCATCAGATAGACGTGGGTGTCGAACGACCCGACCGCGACTTCTCCGATCCCGTCGCCCGTGACGTCGCCCGCCCCGTCGACGGCCCACGTATCGCCGCCGTTGAGAGCGCCGACCCACTGCACCCAGAGGGTGGTACCGGTGGCTCCCTCGAGCACGACAACGCGGTTGTCCCAGAGACCGGCGACGATGTCGGGCGTGCCATTCTCGTTGACGTCGGCGACGCGCGCGGTGCGCTGGATGCTGACACTCAGGTTGTCGCTCGTCCAGTGCACCACACCGGTGGCGCCATCGTGGCAGCGGACGTATCCGTCCCAGCAAGCCGCGACGACCTCCGGACGATCATCACCATCGATCGACGGCAAAGGGACGATCGACATCACCGTATGGGGGTAATCGAGCTGCCAGTGCACATCCGGGATTGCCGCCTGACCCGGTCCGCTCAAGCAGACGAGCAGGGGGTCGGTGTCGCCCGCCCCGGCGACGATGTCGTCGTAGCCGTCGCCATCCACGTCGCCGGCGTTGCGCACCTCGAAGAAAGGAGCCTGGTAGGTGTAGCGCCAGAGAATCGCGCCGCTCTCACCGTCGGCGAGGTAGACGCTGCGGTTGTAGTTGCCGGTCACGAAGGCGACCTCGGCGCGCTGGTCGCCGGTGACGTCGCCGATCCAATCGACTGCATAGACCCAACCCGACTCGGGGGGAACGGGCGGAGAGTCGGCGTAGGTGTCGAAGGTCCACTCCACCTGGGAGCCCTGCGTGCCGTCGAGCACGTACGCGCTGCGCCCGCCCCACGCGGTGCCGAGGAGCACGTCCTTTGCGCCATCGCCCGTCAGATCGGGCACGGTACGCAGGCAGTTGTCGCCGTAGCCTCCACCGTTGCTGAGTCCGCCGCTCGGCCAGGCGCCCCAGAGCACTTCGCCGCTGCCATGGCTGTTGCCGCGGATGCAGTAGAGGTGATAGGGCCCCGAGGCGCCGGCGTCGTAGCTTTCGAACAGCACATCAGGCCCGCCGTCGCCGTCGACATCGACGAACGGGGCGATGCACACGACGTTCTCCGCGCCGTTGGCGGTCCACAACACAGTCGGCTCCTCGGCCCCGGTTGGGGCGGTGAGAAGCACGATGATCGCGATGAGCGAGGCGTACCCGAGGCGGATCCGCGGGATGTGAGTGGCGCTCGTGGTCGGCATGATCGCCCTCCTAGCCTGTGCCTTGTGGAACGGAAACTCGTGACCCAGGCGTGCAAGCCATTGGACCACTGACTGTTGCGATGCCCCAAGGAGCTCCGGCGGAAGGTCTTGGGGCGCACCGGCCGCCGGCACCCGCCGGACCCGCGATCCCCATGGTTCGCGCGATAGCATTCCGTCCGTAACTGCATGCCACATTGGTGATTAAGTTCGTTCTCGCCGAATCATCTTGCCACAACCAGGGTAGCACGCCTGCCGGGCGGCGTCGTGCCCCCGATCCATTCGAGTTTACACAATCCTAATGAAACTTCTCTACCGACCGGTCGGTAGAAGGCGCTATACCTCTCCGGTATGCCGCCGCCCTGTGCTCCCTCGGGAGCGCGCAGGGCGGCGTGGCGCAGCGGTCAACAGCGAGGATGCGATGGAGTCGAGACAGCCGACACGGGAGAAAATCCTGGAAGTGGCCCGTCATCAGTTTGCTCTGCGCGGCTATGCGGGGGCCTCGATGCGACGGATCGCGGAGAAGCTGGGTCTGACAAAGGCCACGCTCTACCACTACTTCCCAGACAAGGCGGCCCTCTTCCGCGAGACGATGACGCATTCGATGCACGCTCTCAACGAGCGCGTGATGGCGGCGGTGGACGACGCGGATGGCCCGCTGGAGCGGCTGCGAGCTCTGCTGACGGCCAAGATGCACGTGCTGACAACGGAGCGCGATTTCGTCCGCCAACTGCACACGCTCTTCTTCTTGCCGAAGGAGGCCGCCGTTTCGGTGGGCGATGTGATCGAGCACCATCACGCTCCCGTGCGCGACGCGCTGGCGGCGTGTGCCGCGGCCGGGTACCTCGATCGTGATGAGGTCAGCGACCGGGCACTCGCGTTGCATGGGGCGCTCGAGTATCTGGGAGCCATTTGGCTTCTCGATCCGACCATGCCGCGCCCCGATGAGGCGCTGATCGATCGGCTGCTGTGCCAGCAGGTGCCCCGCGCGGCGAAGGAGCTTGCCGCGCTCCAGCGGCGCAAGTCAAGCCGTGCCCGGCCCGGCCGCCCGGAGGAGGCGCGCGCGAAGCCGGACTGTCCGGACGAAGCGCGCGCGAAAGCGAGCCGCGATGTTTCTCCGGGCATGCGGCGCCGGTCGCTGAACCGCGGCGCGGGGGCGGGCAAGGCGCGCCAGGCGCTCGGCCGCGCCCGCGGAGCCGCGCGAGCCGTGGCGGTGCTGCTTCTGCCGCTCGCGAGCGTGGTCCTCTCGCCGGCGATCGCCGCCGAGCAGATCGCCGCAGTTCCCGGCGCCGACCTGAGCTTGACCCTCAGCGAGTGCATCGACCAGGCGGTGGGCGCCAACGCCCAGCTCGAGGCGGTGCGTACCGGACGCGAGCGCCTCGCCGGGCAGATGGCGCAAGCGCGCGCCATCGGCCTGCCGTCGCTCGACCTGTCCGGCACCTGGAGCCGCGGCCGCGATCCGAGCTTCGCCTTTGATGAGACCTTTGGCGGCGGGGGCGACGACCAGGGGTCGAGCGGGTCGGTGCTCGACAGCTTGTTCGGCGACGTCAGTTTCATTCCCGCCCCGGAGGACATCGCGGCCCAGACGTTTTGGCGCACCAGTCTAAGCGCGCGTTGGGAGCTGCAGCCGATGCTCGTCTACAACGCGGTGCGCGCCGCCGGCGCCGGCATCGAGCGCCAGGAAGTTGTCATCGACCGCGCCGAGAACGAGACGATCGAAGCGACGATGCTCGCCTACCATGCCGTCGTCCTGGCCGCAGAGCGGCTCGCCGCGCTCGATGCCGATCTCGAAGCCAAACGCGAATTCCTGGAGACGACCCGCCGGCGTTTTGAGCTCGGGCTCTCAACGCCGCTCGACACGCTGCGCGCGGCGGTCGCCTACGCGAATCTCGTGCCCCAGCGCCGGAGCACGGAACAGCAGCTTCGCGACGCCGGCGCCCAGCTCAACGTCCTGATGGGGCGCGCGCCCGACACCGGATTGACGATCTTGGGTGATGTGCCGCTCGAGACGACGCCGCTCGATGTCGAGCTCGCCGTGGCGGCGATCGACCGGCGGCCCGATCTGCGCGAGCTCGAACTCTACGTCGCGATTCTCGAACGCAATCGCGGGGCGATCCGCGCCGAGCACCAGCCATCGGTTTCGGCGAATGCCGCCTACGGTTACGTGACGACCGATCTGAACGAGTTGACGGATACGGGGCACGACTTCTGGAATGCTAGCGTAAGTCTGACCGTCCCGCTCTTCGATGGTCTGCGCACGCGGGGACGGGTGCAGGAGGCGCAGGCACAGGTGCGTGAGGCGCGCCTGCAGTACGATCAAGCACGCCGCCAGGCGCGCCGCGAAGTGCGCTCGCTGATCGGAGACCTCGCTGCAGCGCGGCGCAACCGTGCCGCGGCGCAGCTCAATCTGACCGCGGCGGAGGATGCGCTGCAGCAGATCACGATGCGCTACGAGCTCGGCAAAGCGGAGTACCTGACCGTGCTGGATGCCCAGGCCGACCGCTTCCTGGCGCGCAGCAACCTGATCCGGGCTCGCAACGAGGTGCTCAGCTTGACCGCCTCCGTCAAGCGAGCCCTCGGGTTCCGGCCGACGGTCTCGTTGGATGAACTGATGACGACGCTGCGCCGCGAGCCGGCGCAGCCTGGCGACCGGCGCTAGATCTGCCGCCGGCCAAGGGGAGAGAGAGACGATGAAGCGAATCGGGCGATCGCGAAGCGCTGAGATGAGCGCCGGGCCGAGCGCGGGCTGGCGGTGGAGCGTCGTGGCGACGATGGGGCTGGTTCTGGCGGCGGCCTGGCTGGCCCTGGGTGCGCTTGCCGGCTGTTCCGCGGGGGGGCAGACCGAGGGCGCCCCGGAGCGTGCGGCGGGCGAAGGCGAGGTGGCGCGCAATGTGCGCGTGCTGACGCTCGAGAAGAGCGATCTCGACCAGTTCCTCACGATTTCGGGTCCGGTGCGGGCGCTCCGTGGCACCGACCTGGCGGCCGAGGAGAGCGGGCAGGTGGCCGAGATCGCGGCCGATAAGGGCACACTCGTTGCCCGCGACGAAGGGCTGATCGTTCTCGACCGGCGCATGCTGGCCGCCGAACTCACCAGCGCCCGCGCCAACCGTGAGCTCCAGGAGTACAACGTCGAGCGCATGCGCGAGCTGCACAAGGCGAATTCGGTTAGTGAGATCGAGCTGCGCGAAGCGGAGACGCGCCTGCGCGACGCCGAGGCGCGAGCCGAGATCGCCGAGATCCGTCACGACCGCGCCGCGATCCGTGCCCCGTTTGACGGCCTCGTCGTCGAACGCTACGTCGAACTGGGGCAACTCGTGGCGCCGACGATGCGCGTGGCGCGGATTGTCGATCCCTATGTGCTCGTGCTCGAGACGGGAATCACGGAGCGCGAGATTCCCTTCGTCCAGGCCGGCAAGCAGACGGAGGTCCTCTTCGACGGCCTGCCCGGCACGCACGCGGGCGAAGTGCATTGGGTCGGTTTCGAAGCCGACCCGCAGACCGGCAAGTTTCCGGTCGAGATCTACATTCCCAACCCGGACCGCGAGCTGCGTCCAGGGATCGTCGCTCATGCGCGCATCCTGAAGGAGCGCCACCGCGATATCCTCGCGATCCCGCGCGACGCGGTCGTCCAGCGGGGCAGCGGGCCGATCGCCTATGTGGCCGATAGCGGGCGGGCGTACGAGCGACGCCTGAGGCTCGGCCCAGATCAGGGACTGATGGTCATTGTCGAGCAAGGGCTTTCGCCCGGCGAACGCTTGATCGTGCGCGGACAGCGCGAAGTGCGCGACAGCAGCGCGGTGGCGATCCAGGAACGGGCGGAGGCGCGGGACGGATCAGCGTCCGGCGATCCGGATGTCGTGCGGCAAGCGCGTACCGTGCCTGAACGCTGGAATGGGAAGCAGTAGGGGGAGCGATGAAGATCACCAATATCGCGCTTGGGCGCGCGATGACGGTGTTGGCCCTGATGGTCATCGTCATCCTGGTTGGCGTCAACGCATACAACCGCCTGCCGCGCGAGGCTTCGCCGGATGTCAAGATCCCCTTCGTGCTCGTGATGGCGCCCTACTTCGGAACCAGTCCCGAGGACATGGAGAACCTCGTCACGCGCAAGCTCGAGCAGCAGCTCAAGGGCCTGGAGGACCTCGAGGAGATGTCGAGCGTCTCGGCCGAGGGCTACACGCAGGTCTTGCTCGAGTTCAAGACCGATGTCGAGATGAGCGACGCGCTCCAGAAGGTGCGCGACGCGGTCGAAATGGCCAAACCGGACCTGCCACAAGACGTGCGCGAAGATCTGACGATCGTCGAGATCAGTTCCGATGACTGGCCGATCATGCAGGTTGCGCTCTCCGCCGAGTACGACCCGATCCTGCTCAAGGACGTGGCCGAGGACGTGCAGGAGGAGCTGGAGACGGTCGCCGGCGTGCTCGAGGTCGAGCTGACGGGGGGCGTTGAACGCGAGGTCAAGGTCGACGTCGATCCGCAGCGCCTGCGCTTCTACAACCTCAGTCTGATCGATGTGATGGATGCGATCCGGATGGAGAACGTGACCATCCCGGGCGGCGATCTGGCGATCGGGACCTACGACTATCAGGTTCGTGTGCCGGGGGAGTTCGAGTCGGTCGATGTCATTCCTGGCCTGCTCGTCAATCCCGGGGCGGAGACCCCCGTCTATGTGCGCGACGTGGCCAACGTCTCATTTGGGATCAAAGACCGCGAGACGATTTCGCGCCTGAATGGCGTCGAGGCGATCACCCTCTCGATCACGAAGCGCAGCGGCGAGAACGTGATCCGCATCGCCGATGAGATCAAGGCCCTGCTCCAAGAGATCGAACCGACGTTGCCCGAGGGCACGCAGGTGACGATCATGGGCGATGTCTCCGAGTACATCCGGGACATGGTGGCGGAGCTCGAGAACAACATTCTGAGCGGCCTCATGCTCGTCGTGGTCGTGCTCTTCTTGTTTCTAGGCTTGCGCAATTCGATCTTTGTCGGTGTGGCGATTCCCTTCTCGATGCTGATCTCCTTCATTGTCCTGAATGCGCTTGGCATCACGCTTAACATCGTCACGCTCTTCACGCTGATCCTCGCCCTCGGAATGCTGGTCGACAACGCGATCGTGATCGTGGAGAACATCTTCCGCTACCGGGTGCGCGGCGAAGCGGCAGATGCGGCGGCGCGCGATGCGACCCACCAGGTGTCGGCGGCGGTCGTCACTTCGACTTTGACGACGATCAGCGCGTTCGCGCCGCTCGTCTTCTGGCCCGGGATCATGGGCGAGTTCATGAAGTACTTGCCGATCACGGTGATCGTGACGCTGACGGCCTCGCTCTTCGTCGCCCTCGTGTTCAACCCGGTCCTCTGTGCCCGCTTCATGAAGGTGCCCGAGGGGGCGGGCAGTCAGCGGCGCCTCGGCGATCGCTTGCTTGCCTTTGGCTTGAGCACGTATGAGCCGACCGTGCGCTGGGCACTGCGCCATCGCGTGCTTACGCTCGGGGCGATGTTCGCGCTCCTCGTCCTGGTCGTCTTCCTGTTCGGCCGCTTCAACGCCGGCGTCGAGCTCTTCCCGGACACGGAGCCGACTTTCGCCTACGTCAACATGGAGGCTCCGACCGGGACGCGCGTCGAAGTGAGCGACGCGTACCTGCGTCAGATCGAGCGCGCGGTGGACGATCTGCCGGAACTCAAGGCCTACGTGACGATGGTCGGATCGGGCGGTAGCAGCGGTGGCTTCGGGTCGGGCCGGGCGGCGTCGCACTTGGGCGTAGTCAATCTGGAGTTCCTCAAGTCGGAGCTGCGCGAAACGAATACACGCGAGACGCTCGAGGCCCTGCGCAGCGACCTGAAGGGGTTCACCGGGGCGCAACTGACAGTCGACAAGCAGGAGGAAGGCCCCCCGACCGGAGCGCCGGTCACGATCGAGATCTCCGGCAAGGACTTCGCGACGCTCGGCGAGCTGGCCCGGCAGGTGCAGGATCGCATTCGCGACATCCCGGGTCTGGTCGATCTGGAAGACGACTACGACCCTGGACGTCCGGAGATCCAGGTGCGGCCGTCGCTCGAGAAGGCGGCGCGGCTTGGTCTGCGAACGATGGACCTGGCAACGACGATTCGCACTGCGATCCACGGCGACGACGTTTCTGAATACCGTGTGGGCGAAGACGAGTACGATATCGTCGTCCGGCTTGCGCAACCCTCCCGGCTGAGCGGCGAGGATCTGGAGGACTTGACCGTCTTCTACAACGGGCAGCACGTGCCGCTGACCGCCTTTGCTGATGTCAGCTACGAGGCAGGTTTGAGTGCGATCAGCCGCAAGGACTCCCGCCGGGTCGTGACCGTGACCGCCGATGCGGCCGCTGGCTTCAACAGCAACGCGCTGCTCGGGCAGGTGCGCGAACGCCTGGCGAACATGAACCTGCCGGCCGGCTATCACATCGACTATACCGGTGAGAATGAAGAGCAGGACAAGGCGATGGCGTTTCTCGGCGATGCCTTCCTGATCGCCGTCATGTTGATCCTGCTGATCATGATCACGCAGTTCGGCTCCGTGCTGATTCCCTTCGTGATCCTGTCCAGCGTCGTCCTGTCGCTGATCGGCGTCTTGACCGGGCTGATGGTCACGCGCACGCCGTTTGGCGTCATCATGACCGGTGTCGGCGTGATCTCGCTGGCGGGGGTCGTCGTCAACAACGCGATCGTGCTCCTTGACTACATCATCAAGCTGCGCGAGCGCGGGATGGAGAAGATGGAAGCGATCGTGACCGCCGGGCGGACGCGTTTCCGGCCGGTCGTATTGACGGCGGTGACGACGGTCCTCGGCCTGATCCCGCTGACGACCGGTTTCTCGATCGACTTCGAGAAGCTCGTGCAGGGCGAGTTCGAGCGTGCGGTCATCATCGGCGGCGAGTCGAGCCAGTGGTGGGGGCCGATGGGGACGGCGGTGATCTGGGGGCTTGCGGTGGCGACCTTTCTCACGCTGGTGATCGTGCCGGTGATGTACTCCTCGATCGATCCGGTCAAGCGAATGCTCCACTTGGTGCTCGTCGATCTGCCGACGCGGCCGTTCCGTCGCCGGCCCCGGCGCGCGGCGCAAACGCGCTAGCGCCAACGGCGCGCGGCCGGCGTCTCCCCCCCCCGTCCGGATGGGGGAAGCGCCGGCCGCCGTGCGGCCAAGGCGCGCCGCACAGGAACTCCAGAACGCGATTAGCCGCCCAGCAATCCCTGGATGTCGATCTGCTCGGCTGCCAGCTCGCCCAAGAGCTTGATCTTGGCCGTGTCGGTATGCGTCAGCAGGCGTTCGGTGTCGTCGACCTGCTTGGCCGTCTGATAGGTGTCGGCCGCCACGAGCAGCATCGGGATCTGGCGTTCCTTGGCGAGCGAGATCAAGTTCGCCGGCGGCAGGATGTTGTTGGTGAGCACGATCGCCCCCGTCTCGCCCTGCAGCGCCGAGAGAATCATGTCGCTCCGGTCGCCGCTCGTGATCACGAGCTTGTCGGGCTTGTTGAAGAAGGGATTGCGCATCGCCGCGTCGGTCGACATCGCGCCGACAAAGATCTGCTTGACGATGTTGCCCAGGCCCTCTTCGCCCGCGATCACCTTGGCAAAGATGCACTCCGCCAGGAAGCCGACGGAGAGCCGGCCGAGTTCCTCGCGTTGCGGCAGGAGGCCGCGCACGCGAATGCCGTATTCCTCGAACGCGCTCAAGTAGGTCGTCTTGAAGTCCTCGACATCGTGGACCTTGTTGAGGATCACGCCGCCGAAATCGACGCCATCGAGCGTGAGGTGTTGCTTGATGAAGGCGGCGTCGTCGAGCAGCGTGCCTTCGTCGCCGCTCAGGACGAGGATCAGCGTGCCGCCCGCCTGCTTGGCGATCGAGAGCGTATCGAGATGGACCGAGATCCCGTGCGAAGCCTCGCGCCCGCCTTCGATGAAGAGCACATCACGGTTCTCTTCCGCCTGGCCGGCGAGCTCGGCGACCTTCTCGGCGATCGTTTCGGCCGTATACATGAAGCGCAACTTGGAATGGTCGAACCCGAGGCTCAGTTCTTCCGGATTGTCCTTCATCTGGAAAACGTTCTCGATCAAGGCGGCGTCGTAGTCCCAAAGGCGCTTCTTGCGATAGAGCAGTCGGTCGCCGAAGGGCTTCAGGTAGCCGATTCGCTTCGGCTGGATCGCTTGGCCCATGCCGACGATGACGCTCGTCTTGCCGGCGCTCTTGCGCAGTGATCCGATGATCAACCTAGGCATGTGTGCCACCCTCCTCGGCGCTGGAAAGCAGGACCCGGACGTCGACCGCCTTGGATCCCTCTCCCTCTTCATACGCGACTAGCGGGTTGATTTCTATGTCGGAGATCCCGGGGCAACGGCGGATGACCGTGGCAACCCGGATCAAGGCATCGACGACGGTGTCGATGTCGCGCCGCTCCTCGCCCCGCACGCCCATCAGCAGCGGAAAGGCGCGGATCTCCTTCATCATCGTGAGCGCCTCGGCCCGGTTGGTCGGGACCGCGCGGAACGAGACGTCCTTCATCACCTCAACGTAAATCCCCCCGTGACCAAACATTACGATCGGACCGAAGCCCGGATCGCGACGGGCGCCGACGATCAGCTCGAGTCCCGGCGGCACCATCTCGGCGATCTCGATGCCGTCGATCTTTGCCTCTGGCACCGCGCTGCGACAATTGCGCATGATCGCCTGGTAGGCGTCGATCACCTCTTCGCGGTTCTCCAGATCGAGGGCGACACCGCCGGCGTCGCTCTTGTGGAGGATATCGCGCGAGACGACCTTCATCACCAGCGGATACCCGATCTCCTCCGCGATGCGGGTCGCCTGGTCGAGGTTGCGAGCGATGCGGCTCGTCGGCAAGGGAATCCCGACCGTGGTCATCAGCTCCTGGCCCTCGTGCGCCAAGAGAAACGTGCGCCCCTCGGCGCGGGCGCCGGCGAGGATGCGCTCGATCGCCTCGAGATCGAGGTCGACCTCCTCCGGTGCGACGACCGGCCGCAGCCGATTCTCGTGCTGCCGATAGAGCCCGCCGAGGCAGGCGACCGCCTCGTAGACATCGTCGTAGACCGGGATCCGCTCCTGGGCGAGCTGTCCCAGGCTCTCGTCAACGTTGCCGCCGCCAAAGGCGGAGAAGACGATCGGCTTGCCGGCGGCGGTGTACTTCTCGTAATTGGCCCGGATCATCGGCGCCAATGCCTCGGCGTCGAACATCGCCGTCTCGCAGTAGAGCGCGATGACGGCATGGATGTCGTCGTTGGCCAGCGCCGCCTCGAGCGAGGCGTTGTAGTGCTCGGCCCGCGCGCCGCCGGTGAGGTCGATCGGGTTCTTGGTCGAACCGAAGTCGGGGGTGACATCGCCGAAGACCTCGCTCAGGCGCTGGGGATTGTCGAAAAGCTTGATGTCGTACTTCTCGCAGGCATCGGTCGCCAGCACACCGATTCCGCCGCCGTTGGTGATGATGACCGCATTGCCGCCTCGCGGCTCGGGCGCGCGCGAGAGGTAGGTGCAGAGATTGAAGCCCTCCTTGATGCTCTCGGCCCGCTGCACGCCGCATTGGCGCATGACGGCGTCAAAAATGTCGTCCGATCCGGCGAGCGAGCCGGTGTGCGAAGCGGCCGCGGCCGCGCCGCGCTGCGAGCGGCCCGATTTGATGACGACGATCGGCTTCTTCTGGGTCGCCGCCTTCAAGACCTCGATCAGCTGCTCGCCCGCGCGCACGCCTTCGATGTACATGAGGATGCTCTGCGTGTGCTCATCCTCGATCAGATAGTCGATCAGGTCGCCTTCTTCGATATCGGCCTTGTTGCCGACCGAGATCATGGCCGAAATCCCGATGTTCTCGGCGGCGGTCTTGCCGATCATCGCCAACCCCAGCGCGCCGCTCTGGGTGATGATCGCGACATGCCCCGGGACGATCCCGCCCGGGCCGAAGGTCATGTCTAGCTGGCTGGCGGACGAGAAGAGACCGAAAATGTTGGGGCCGAGGATGCGCATGCCGTGGGCATTGGCATGGGCGACGATGCGCCGTTCCTCTTCGCTGTTGCCGACCTCCGAGAAGCCGGACGTGATCACGAGGTTGAACTTGACGCCCTTCTGCGTGCAGTCCTGGATCGAATCGTAGACGTACTTGGCCGGCACGCAGGTGCAAACGACATCGACCTCACCGTCGATCTCACCGAGGGAACGTGCGACCGGCAGGTCGAGGATCTCGCCGCCCTTCGGGTTGACCGGGTGAATGCGGCCCTCGTAGCCGGCCGCGATGATGTTGCGCAAGACGGTGTGCCCGATCTTGGCCGGGTCGTGCGAGGCGCCGACGACGGCGATCGACCGCGGTTCGAAGAGGTAGCGAATGTCGGGTTTCTTGTCCATCATGCTCCGCCCCTGAAGCGCATGCGCAGTTCGTAGACGCCCTCCGCCGTGCGCCGTTCGATGTCGAAGCCCATCTTCTCGAAGAGCCGCAGCATCGGCGTGTTCTCGACCAGTACCTCGGCCGTGAAGCCGAGCAGACCCTCGCTCCGGGCCAGATCCGTTAGATAGGAGAGCAGCTCGGTGCCGACGCCCTTGCCCTGATAGTCATCGCGGACGACGAGGGCCACCTCGCCCGAATGCGTCGTCTCGTCGATGCCGAACTGGCCGACGCCGACGATCTCGCTGTGGCCTTCTTCATGCTGCAACTCGACCAGGATGACCATTTCCTTCGTGTAGTCGATGACAACGAAGGCCTGCAGCCGTTCGTGCGGCATGTCCTTGCGCTGCGAGATGAAGCGCCGGTAGATGCTCTTATCGGAGAGCGAATAGAAGAAGTCTTTGAGCGCCGGCTCATCGCTGATGCGCACCGGTCGCAGGCGGATCGGCACGCCCACCTTGGTCGTGCGGCGTGTCTCGAGATGCTCCGGATACTCGCCCTTCTTGCCCGGGATGAAGGCCTGGTCGCGGTAGATCAGGCCCCGCTCCTTCGCCTTCTGGATCAACCAGGGGCGGAACTTCGGATGCGCAATCGCGATCAACGACATCGCCCGCTCGCGGATGTTCTTGCCGTGCAAATAGGCGATCCCGAACTCGGTGATGACGTAGTGGAGATCTCCGCGCGTCAGCGTTACGCCGGCCCCCTCGTCGAGCAGCGGCACGACGCGCGAGACTTCGCCATCGCGCGCCGTGCTCGGCAGCGTCAGGATCGTCTTGCCGGCCGGCGCGAGCCGCGCGCCGCGCATGAAATCGGCCTGCCCACCGATGCCGCTGTAGAAGACGCTGCCGAGCGACTCGGCCGTCGCCTGGCCGGTGAGATCGATCTGCAGTCCGGCGTTGATCGCTGTCATGTTCTCGATCTGGGCGATCGTCAACGGGTTGTTCGTGTAGCTGATGGGGCGGAACTCGATCGCTGGGTTGTCATGCAGAAATTCGTAGGTTTCAGGACGCCCCATGCAGAAAGCAGCGACTGTCTTGCCGCGATCGATCGACTTACGCGAATTGTCGATCACGCCCGCCTGCATCAGGCGCACGATGCCGTTGCTCAAGAGCTCGGTGTGAACGCCCAGATGTCGCTTCTCGGTCAGGTGCCCCATGATCGCGCTCGGTAGGCTGCCATAGCCGACTTGGATCGTGTCGCCGTCCTGAACAATGCGCGCGACATAGCGGCCGATCGCCTGCGCGATCTCATCCGGCGTGGTCGCCGCGTAGGTCAGCAGCGGCTCATCGTGGGGAACGACGAAGTCGACGTCGCTGATGTGGAAGAAGGTGTCCCCGTGGACCCGCGGCATATGCACATTCGTTTGGGCGATCACGACATTGGCGTTCTCGACCGCCGCCTTCGTGATGTCGACGCTGACGCCGAGGCTCATGTAGCCGTGCTCATCGGGTGGGGAGGTCTGGATCAGGGCTACATCGACCTGGACGCGGCGCTTCTCGAACAGCCCCGGCACCTGCGACAGGAAGATCGGCGAGTAGTCGGCCATCCCCTCATTGACCGCCTCGCGGGTGTTGTTGCCGACGAAGAAGGAGTTGAGCCGGAAGTTGCGCTTGAACTTGACATCCGTGTACGGCGCCAGTCCGAGCGTCCAGACGTGCAAGATCTCGGCGTCGAAGACCGCCTTCGGGTTCGACTCGACGTACTTGATCAAGGCTTGCACCAGATACTGTGGCTCGCCGCAGGCAGTGCCGATGAAGATCCGGTCGCCGGCCCGAATCTGAGAGAAGATCTTCCCTTCGGGAGCAAACTTCTCCGGGTATTCCGCGCGGAGCTGTTCGAGATGGTCTACTGGCTGGTCGCCAGACGTCATCGCATCCGCTCCCCGGGGCCTCGCCCCGTCGGTCTTGCCTCTGGTTCCTGGCGCCGATTCCTGGTGCCGATTCCCGGAGTCGCACCGCGCCCAGCCGGCTGCAATGCAAAGCAGTCTATTGTGCCCAACGACCGCGCGGAAGTGGAATGAAGTTTCGCAATGCGACGTATGACGTTTGGGAATGAGCTGCGTAAGCTGTTGTGAATATTCTAGTTGTGGCGGTCCTCAGGTCAAGGGGGTTTCCCCCGGGTTCGATGCGGGGAAGCCTCCCGCGCCCGGCGACGGGTGCCCGCTTCGCTTCTGGCGTCGTAACCTCCGCCTGCGTAGACTGCCAGCGTTGTGCCTCAACTGCCGAACGGCGGGAGGGGCGAGCGGCGGAGATGAGTAGTGTGTCGAGCGACATGATCCTGCAAGTCAGCGACTTCCGACTGGCGGCGGGGGACCGCCTTCTCCTCGAGGGATTCGCGCTCGAGCTGCGCACGGCCGAGTTCGTGGCCCTGATCGGACCCTCCGGCAGCGGGAAGTCGACGCTCCTGCGCGCCATTGCCGGCTTGCAGGACCCGGTGGCGGGCGAGATTCGCTTTGAAGGTCGCGCGCCCGAGGCGCTCGGCTGGCCTGCCTATCGGCGGCGCGTCGTGCTCGTCGATCAGCGTCCCGTGCTCTTCGACCAGTCGGTGCGATCCAACCTGCAACGCCCCTTCGCGTATCGCTCGGCGCAGGGCGCGCACTTCTCGCGCGAGGCGGCCAGCGGCTTGTTGGCGGCCTTTGGGCTGGGGGCGGAGCGCCTGGAGCAGGAGGCGCGCTCGCTCTCGGAGGGCGAGCGCCAGCGCGTCTGCCTCGTGCGCGCGTTGCTCGTCGGACCGCGTATCCTACTCCTCGATGAGCCGACGAGCGCCCTTGATCCCGAGGCGGTCGAACGGGTGGAGGCGGCCCTCGTGCGGGAAGCGAAGCGGCGCGGGATGGCCGCCGTCGTCGTGACGCACGATCGCGCGCAGGCAGAACGGCTGTGTGACCGGCGCATCGATTTGGCCGCCTTCGTTCCCCCGACCGCGGCACAAGGGGGGCGGCATGCCGAGTAGCGCCGGGGCAACGATCTCTCTCGACCTCCCGGACCTGCTCGTCGCGACCCTGCTCGTGATCGCGGCCGGCCTGGTGAGCTTGCTGCTCAAGCTGCGGATCGAACGCCGCCTGGGGGTGGCGGCGCTACGCACGACGGTCCAGTTGCTTCTCGTCGGCTACGTCCTGCGCTGGGTTTTCGAGATCCACAGTCTGCTCGTGCTCGCCCCGGTGCTCGCCTTCATGTTCGCCGCCGCCACGCACACCGCCGTGCGCCGCCCGGCTCACACCTTTCGGGGCATGAGCTGGCAGGCCTTCGTGACCCTGGTCGGATCCGGTCTCTTGACGACGATCGTCGCCACGACTCTGATTGTCGGCGTCGATCCCTGGTACGAGCCGCGTTACTTGATTCCACTGCTCGGCATGGTGGTCGGCAATTCGATGACGGGCATCGCGCTCTGCCTCGATCACCTGCTCGAGTCGCTCACTGAACGGCGTCAAGAGGTAGAGCTGGAACTCGCGCTCGGAGCCACGCGCTGGGAAGCGGCGCGCGGGCCGATCGCAGCGGCCGTGCGGCGGGGGATGATCCCGCTCATCAACGGCATGATGGTGATCGGGATCGTTTCGCTCCCGGGCATGATGACGGGGCAGATCCTTGCGGGCGCCGATCCGTTCGAGGCGGTCAAGTACCAGATCATGATCATGTTCATGCTGGCGGCGGCCGTCTCGATCGGCAGCATGAGCGTGGCGTTGCTCGCCTACCGGCGGCTCTTCACACCGCGGCATCAGATCCGTAGCGCGGCAATCGAGCGTCGCGGACGCGACGCTAGGAGCTGATCGCCTTCGTGATCTCGTCGAGCACGTTCCCTTCCGGCTGCGCGCCGACCAGGCTGTGCGTCTCGTTGATCACGGTCTTCGGCACGCCTTGCACCTGGTACTTGACGGCTAATTGGGGGAACTCCGAGATCTCGACCATGTCGCCGCGGATCTGCTCGTTCGCCATCGCGAAACGGTGCGCCGTGCGCACGGCCTGGCCGCAGTAGGGGCAGGTCGGGGTAACCATCACCTGCAAGTGCACCGGCCGATCGATTTGCTCCAGTCGAGTCTTCCACTCCTCCGGCAGTCCCGGGTCCCCGCGACTGACGTCGAGCATCGCCTCCAGGAAAGTGGCGAACTCGTATCCGGCCGGGACGCCGTAGAATCGAATGCCATAGTCGCGCTCGCCGAGCACCGCGACCGCCGGCACCTTGTCGATGCCCAGCTCGTGCGCGCGATCGGCATCAGCGACAAAATCGAGCACCTCGACCTGGATCTTCTCGAACAACCCGGCGACCTCGGTGACCATCTCGCGCGTCATGGCGCAGTACTGGCACTCGTGTTCCTGGGTGAAGAGCACGAGCTTGACTTCACCGGTCAGGCCGGCCAGGCGCTTGCGGATTTCCCGCTTGTCTTCGTCCTTGAGCAGAGCCATGACGACCTCCTTCCCTGACGGGGTCCATGCCGGTCGGAGCTTAAGGCGGGGTGACACCCGGTAGAAAGGATGAAGTTCCCGGCTGGCGCTAGGCGGCGGGACGCCAGCGGTCGGCAGACGCATCCGGCCCATCGTCTTCCGGTTCAGCGCCGCTCAGCTCACGTGCCGCGGCGGTTTGGCCGGCCGCTGCGACCCCGGGAAGCGTGAAGGAGAAGCAGGAGCCTCGCCCCGGTTCGCTCGCAACCTCGATCTCGCCGCCCATCAATTCCACCAGCCGCTTGCTGATCGCCAGGCCCAGACCGGTGCCGCCGTATTTGCGCGTCGTCGAGGCATCGAGCTGGGAGAAGGGCAGGAATAGGCGCGCACGCTGCTCGGCGGAGATGCCGATCCCGGTATCCTCGACCTCGATCCGCAACCCATTCCCGTCGGAGCGTCGCTTCACCCGCAGCACGATCGAGCCGGCCTCGGTGAACTTGACGGCGTTGCCGGCCAGATTGAGCAGAACCTGGCGCAGCCGGGATGGATCGCCGACGATCGCGCGGGGCACCCCTGCCTCGACCTCTTCGCGCAGGGCGAGCCCCTTGGCCGCAGCCCTCGGTTTCAGCATGCCCACGATTTCGGCGACGCAACCGCGCGGATCGAAGTGGATCTTCTCCAGCTCGATCTTTCCCGCCTGGATCTTGGAAAGGTCGAGGATGTCGTTGATCACGGTCAACAGGACCTCGCCCGAGCTCTGCACGATGCGGGCGAATTCCTGCTGCTGATGGTCGAGATCGGTTTCGAGCAGCATCTCGGTCATCGCGATGACACCGTTTAGTGGCGTGCGGATTTCATGGCTCATGTTGGCGAGGAACTCCGACTTGGCGCGGTCTGCCGCTTCAGCCCGGTTCTTGGCCCGCACCATCGCCTCTTCCGCCTTACGGCGTTCCTCGATGTCGGTCAGGAAGTTGAGCGTTGCCGGCTGCCCCTCCCACTCGATCCGCACAACGCGGATCTCCACCCAACGCGGCCGGCCGTCGCGGGACTGCAGCCGAAAGGCGTAGACGCAATCGGGGTCCTCGCCCCGCTGGCGGCGTTGGTGGCGTTCGGCGACCAGGCGCCGGTCATCGGGGTGAATCCACTCCAGGAACGATGCTTCGAGCAGATCTTCGGCGTCGACGCCGACCATGCGCGCCAGGGCGGGATTGGCGAACTTGAGCAGGCCGGCCTGAGCGACACAGATGCCTTCACTCGCGTTCTCGATCACGGCGCGGTGCTTCTCCTCGGACGACCGCCGCGCGAGCTCGGCCTGTTTCTGCTCGGTGATGTCGCGCACGAGTGCGTCGTAGGAGTTCAGTTGGCAGCAATCACCATGGTGGCGAATGGGGGTGTTGCGCACCCAGCGAACGGAGCCATCCTTGCGCACGATGCGGTACTCGATGGGAGCGACGTCCTCTCCGCGTACGATCGCCGTGGCATGGGCCGTGACCGCGGCGCGATCTTCGGGAACGACCATTGTGAGCCAGAGATCGGGGTTCGCTTCCAACTCATGGGGAGCGTAGCCGGTAACCGCTTCGCTTGCAGGGCCATGCACCGTCTCTACGGCCTGGCCGTCCTCGAGACGGACGGTATAGACGTAGTCGTTGATGCAGCCGGTGATGAAGCGGTAGCGCGCTTCCGTCTCCTCGAGCGCGCGCTGGGCGCGCTTGTGTTCGGTGATGTCGATCATCGAGGCGATCGACTGCTCGGTGCCCGGGATCAGATTGACGTTCAAGAAGACGTCTCGGCGCTCGCCGCTCTCGCGCAAGAAGCGGAACTCATACTGGGTCGGCACGCCGGTCGCGCCGCGCCGGCGGTTGGCATGATAGCGGCGCATGCGCTCGAGATCGTGCGGGTCGACCATCTCGGTCCACTTCATCCGGCCATGAATCTCCTCCGCGTTGTAGCCGGAGAGCGCACGGAAGCAGGCGTTCGAATGCGAGATCGTGCAATCGGGCTCGACGATAGCGATGGCGGTGCCCGCGCGCTCGAAGGTCATCCAGTAGAGCGTTTCGCACTCGCGCAGTCGTTCGGCTAACTGACTGAGGGATGAGGCGTTGCGCAGGCAGATCTGGGTCCGCCCATCCGCCAGTGCGACCGCATCGAGCTCGACCATGAAGCGCGTGTCGCAGGTGGTGTGGATGTAGGCGTGACGCGGGATCTCTCGGAGGTCGATCGCGTGGCCGTCGTCAGTGCGCAGGACATCTGCAAGCGGCGCGTGCGTCACGCTCGCCGGTTCACGCCCGAGCAGCTCGAGCGCGGCGCGGTTCGCCTCGAGGATGAGGCCTTGATGATCGATTAGGAGCACACCGTCGGAGATTTGCTCGAGCAGATGCTGGAGGTGCATGGACTCCTCGCGAGATGCACGACTTGCCACAGCTACTTGCTCTTGGAATTGTTCGGCCGGGGAAACGCCTGCCTAACAGGAGCCATGGATATTCGCCCGCAATGAACCGCTTCCTTCCTTGATCCCCAACATAGTGGATGATATCATCCACCTCGGCGCACAACCGGGCCTCGGAACTTCGAGTTGTGCGGGTGAAGCTGTGCTTGTGGGTAGGCGGGACCAGGGACCTGGACCCGCGCGCGGATGTGGACATGCAGCACGTGATGGATGGCCCAGTCTTCTTCGGGACCGCCGCCGGGCGGTCTGTGCGACGAGCCCCCTTCGTTCGCTGCTCGCTCCCTTGCCGTTGACCCGGCACGACGCTGGCCTCGATGCGAGGTCCTTCGCCCGCCGATGGTGCAAGCCCGGTTGCCGTCAGACATAGCCGCGGACGCATCCGCTTGGGCGCGACGTCCGCGGTGCGGGTATCAGTGCATGTGAGAGCCGACCGGTTGTTTCGCGGCCGTGCTTGACGTCGGAGGTACGTATGACCCGCTGTTCGCTGAAGGCGACTGTGATTGCCTGCGCGTGTTCGTTCGTCCTGGCCCTGGCCGGCGCGGTGGGGGCGCAAGTCACCGATGCGCTGCTCTACGGTTTCTCCACCGACCAGGAGGGGTGGATCCACCAGTTCTCCTCGCGCTACTTCGAACAGAGCGGGGTCGAGGAAATCCTCGATCACCAGCTCTATGTGCCGGAGGGCTGGGACGATGCGACCGACTATCCGCGCCCGCCGGGAGCGGATGCCTTTGCCAACGGTGAAGGCAGTTTCCGGCTTGGGCTCGCGATGGCTGGTCTCTGGGATCTGCTCGATGCGACCCGGCGCTGGACCGACCGTGTTGCGATCCAGTCGGAAGACATCTATACGCATCAACAGGCGGGCTGGCCGGTTGGGTTTGAGCATCACCCCGACTACACCGGAAGCTGGCCCTACGGCCACTACGGTAGTTTGGGCGCCATCGCCGGCGATGAGATCTGCCTGCGCCTTTACAACCCCGCCTTTTCGCACGACGACGATCCGGTGCACGCCTCTGTCTTCACCGTATCCGGTGCAGCCGATGCGCGCGTCGTTGCCGACCCCGTCATGTTGCAGCACGGCTGGAATCGGCTTTCCTTCCCGGTTGCTGAGCTTGCCGATCCGTCGGATGTGCGCGAGGTCGGCTTCACGCTCGAGGCGACGCGCCGCGTCGATGGCGAGCTGCACGTCGATGCGGTCACGCTCGATGCGGTCTCCTTCGGCGACCAGCGTTTTCTCTACGTCAGTCCCGACACCGCTTGGATCAGTGAGGCAAACGGGTACGAGACGCAAACGGTGCGGATCCTCTACGACGACGGCGGGGCCCCCACGCCGGGCGTGCGCGGATTCCACGTCGTGCTCGCCTATCCGGCCGACTGCGTGCGGGTGCTAGACGTCACGTCGGGATCGCTGCTCGACGAATTCCCAAACCACTTCGAATCCGTCGTCGATGAGGTCGCCGGCCAGGTCATCGCCGACTGGGTGATCCTGGGGGCAACGCCCGGCGTATCGGGGGGCGGCAGCGTGTGCGCGATCACGCTCACCGCGGCCCTGGGACAAGAGGATGACGACTGCTGCGGTACGCTCGACTTGCTCGAAACCGAGTGCTTGCTGCGCGACCCCGACAACATCCCACTCGATGCCGTCTGTGTCGACGCCGCCGTCTCTCACGACATTGTGCCCCCGGGGGCGCCGCTGCTGGCAAGCCCCTCGCATCCTTCTGGATACGTGGGTACGGAAGCCGACGTGACCATCGTTTGGAGTACGACCCAGGACGGGGGGCTCTGCCCGGTCGGGATGCGCGGTTACTACCTGCAGCTCTCGACCTCACCCGCGAGCACGCTCGACCCGCAGGGCGGGGTCTACGACTGGTTCGAGCCGTGGATGCCGGATTCGCTCGGCTACAGCCACACCTTTGTCGGTGTCGCGGATGGGACCTGGTATCTGCATGCCGTTGCCTGTGACTGGCTCTGGAACACGACGGCGGCGCAGACCCACGGCCCCTTCACGATCGACACGGCCGTGCCTGACAACGTGACCGCCTTGGTCGCGCGCCCGACGGACAACACCGATCTCAGCGTCGATTTGAGCTGGGTCAATCCGGCGAGCGACTTCGCAGGCGTCAAGATCTTCCGGCAGGGTTTCGGGCACTACCCCGAGTACGACGACGACGGCGGCGTGGCGCCGGCCTGGCCGGCGACCGAGCAGCAGGCCGTCGCCAATGGCTGGTCGCTGATCTACGACGACGCGGGCACGAACCACGTCGACCAGCCCGCCGGTCGCGACTTCTACTACTACGCCGGCTTCGCCTACGACGCGGCCGGCAACCACGCCGCGGCGACGTCGGCGGCGCGCGACACGAGTCTCGGCTACTGGCTGGGGGATCTGACCGGCAGCGCCGGGCCCCATGTCGTCGACATCTACGACGTCCTCGTCCTCAGTCTGGCCTACAACACAACGGCCGGCGATCCCGACTACAACAGCATCTGCGACATCGGCCCGACGACCGACTTCCAGCGCTGGAGCCGGCCGACGACCGACGATGAGATCGAATTCGAAGATCTGATTGTCTTGGCGATGAACTACGAGAATGCCTTCGCCGCCCCGGCCCCGCGCGCGGATGGGCCGGACGCCTCGATCGCGGCCCAAATCGAAACGCGTCGGTCGGACGAAGAGCTCGAAGCACGTGTGCTCCTGCGCGGCAATCCCGGCGGGCTGCTGGGGGCAAGCGTCGAGTTGCGCTACCCGCCGAACTGGACGGTCATCGAAACGCGCGCCGGGGCGCTGTGGGAAGGGCCCAAGGCGCTCTTCTTCGCCCGGTCCGGCACGGAACCGGGGCGTCTCAGCCTGGATGCGGCCCATCTCGGCGAGGGCGTGGAACAGGACGGGGAGCATGCCCGGGTGCGCTTCGCGCTGCCACCCGCCGTGAACGGCACTCGCTCCGCGGCGCCCGAGGCGGCGCTGGAACTGACCGCGCTGCGCGCGCGCGACGCTTGGAACCGCGAGCTCGCGGCAGGGACGACGACGCCGGATGCAGGCGATCGTCTCGAGCGAACGGCGGCCGTCGTGCCAGGGCCGACGGGGCCGGGTCTGCACCTCGCCCCGAATCCCACCGGCGCCGGGACGACGCTCACCTTCGCGCTCACGGAGGCTGGGGCGGCGCAGGTGGAGATCTACGATCCGACCGGGCGCCTCGTGCGCACGGTGATCGCCCACCGCTTGGCCGCCGGCCGGCACCAAATTGCCTGGGACGGACGCGACCGGGTGGGCGAGCGCGTGGCGCCCGGGATCTACTTCTGTCGCGTGGCGGCGGGGGATGAGAGTTGGACGCGCAAGCTAACCATTCTGCGCTAACGCCGAGGAGGCGAGCATGCATCGAAGAGCCAATGGTTCCATCGCTCGTCCGCGAGTCGGACCCGCGTATCCGATCCTGACCCTGGCCCTGATGCTCTTTCTGTTGCCGGTTGGGCTGAGCGTCCCGGCGGCGGTGGAGCTATCGTTCGAACCGGATTGGATCCAGACGATCTACCCGGAGACATTCGTCGTCTCGTTGCAGGCCGAGGACCTCGACGGCTTGCGCGGGTACGAGCTCGAGGTCCAATTTGATGCTGCCGCGATCGACTTCGTCTCCGCCCAGCGCGGCGAGCTTTTCGCCGACTATTCGCCGCCCCAGGGGCTCTACTGGTCGATTGACGACCAGGGCGGAAGGGTCGGGATCGAGTGCTTCATCATTCCGCTCGATGAGTGCGTCGAGGGATCGGGTGAGATCCTGCGCTTGAGGTTTGCCGCCCTCGATGCTCACGCCGAGACGGACATCGAGATCACGGCGGCGGAATTGCGCGATTGCGACGGCCTGCCGATCACGCCCGTCGAGACCGCGCCGGCCCATGTCGTCGTCGGCGCGGTGACCGAACTCTTCTGCGATCCGGACCCGAAGTATGTGCTCGGCTATCTCTACCCGTGCGATCTGTCGGTCGCGGTCGATTCGATCGCGAGCTTGCGCGGCTTCCAGATCCACCTGGAATACGACTTCACCAAGCTGCGCTTCGACTCGGCGGGACCGGGAGAGCTCATGACGCCCGACCCGCCCGTGCCGCTCTGGTGGTATGTGATCGAGGAGTCGCCGTCGCGCGTGCGCATCGAGGGCGTCCTGCTCGGTCCGGACGAGTCGGTCGACGGGCCCGGCGACCTGATCGATCTTCACTTCACGTCCTTCGTTCACAACGATTCGACGGAGCTGGTCTTTCAGGAGTGGCACCTGTGGGACGTCGCTTCGGACGAACTCTATCCGATCACGACCGACGACGGCCTGATCATCGTTGATGAGGCGCTGCAGGCGGTCGATCCGCATGCGCCGTCCGGAAGCGGAGCGGAGCACCTGGAGTTGACTTGCATCGGCTCGAATCCGGGGCTTGAAGCCCACTACCGCTGCCGTCTGGGGGATGCCCGGTGGCTGCGGTGGGAGGTGTGCGACGTCGCCGGACGCGTGCTCTGGCGGAACGGACCGTTGGCAGTAGCGGGAGACGAGGCGCTGATTCATTGGGAGGGACAGGCCGCC
>Ga0180436_10000820_pt1 | contig 31158 bp, 25 predicted proteins | sample SS_ome_2_FD_132434 | JGI IMG/M metagenome (GOLD analysis project Ga0180436, IMG submission 132434) | Hypersaline lake sediment archaeal communities from the Salton Sea, California, USA - SS_3_S_2 metaG | ecosystem: Environmental > Aquatic > Non-marine Saline and Alkaline > Hypersaline >... | reverse complement strand
TTTATCGGTGCCATCTCAGACATTTTCTTCGTCAGCGGCGTCGCCGAGCTTGGCGTGACAACGCAGGAGCTGGCGCGCAATCAATGTCATCCGACGGTTATCAGCACGTTGAGTGACAATCTGCAGACCGTCTGCGGTCAGGTCTATTCTCAGAGTTTACAGTCAGCGATGGTTATTATGGCTGTGCTGTACGCTGCCAGTTCGCTGTTTTTCCTGCTGACCTGGCGCCGCCTCAATAAGGATATGGTAGACAGGAATTAAACCCTGTCGCTGAAGTCATCGAGCTGCGCCTGAGCCTCCGCAGGGCCGAGTATGTGAATTCAAAACCAAATGGCTTCGTAACAAACGGAGTCTTCACGCCAATTCACAGCCGAGTTCGATGAGTTTTAAATACGCTAGAAAAAAGAGAGATACATCATGCAGTTAACACCCAGCGAAAGATCTTTAGAGATCAAAGACCAGGTGGTCGATTTCATGGACAAGCACGTCTACCCCATGAACAGGCACTACCACGAAGTTGCCAACAGTGAGCGTCGTAACGACCCCGATGCACTGGCTTTCATTGATGACCTGAAATGGCAGGCCAAGGATCTGGGCTTGTGGAACCTGTTTTTCCCACACCTGCGCGAGGATGAACCTGGCACGGGCTTAAGCAACTTTGAATACGCACCCATATTCGAGGAGATGGCGAAACTCCCCTGGGCGCCAGAGGTGTTTAACTGTAACGCACCGGTCACCGGGAACATGGAATTGCTCGGTGCTGCTGCCAATGAAGAGCAACGACAAAAGTGGCTGCGCCCGCTACTGGAAGGTGAATGGCAATCGTGCTTTGCCGCCACGGAGCCGCAAGTTGCCTCGTCAGACGCCACCAACTACGAAACCAACATCACCCGCGATGGCGAAGACTATGTCGTTAATGGTCGCAAGTGGTTTATTTCCTGGTCCATGCATCCGCGATGCCGATTCATGATTCTGATGGGTAAGACCAACCCGGAAAACAGTAATCGCCACAAACAACATGGCGTCATCATCATTCCCATGGATACACCCGGGGTTCATATTCTTCAGGACACCCCAGTCATGAACGCCTACCACGTCGGTGGCCACCCGGAGATCCTGCTGGACAATGTTCGCGTGCCTGCTGAAAACCTGTTGGGTGAACCCGGCGAAGGTTTTGCCATTATGCAAAAAAGAATGGGGCCCGGACGCATTCACTACGGCATGCGTTGTGTCGGTATGGCCGAGGTTGCCCTGGGTCTGATGATGTCCCGGGCCAAAGAACGCGTCGCCTTCGGTAAGCGTTTGTATGAGCATGGCAGCGTCGCCAATGATATCGGTCGTTCCAGAATAGAAATCGACCAAGCGCGGTTGCTGTGTATGCACACGGCCAAAGTGCTGGATGAAAAAGGCGCAAAAGGAGCGCGCAAAGAAATTGGCATGCTCAAGATTGTCGGTACTGAACTTTTGCAGAATGTCTCCGAGCGCGCCCTGCGCGTACATGGCGCAATGGGTGTTTCCAACCAGACTCCATTAGCTGAACTTTATGGGTTAGGCATGCACTTGAGTATCGCTGATGGGCCAAGTGAAGTGCATTTACCTGGTATTGCCAAGATGGAACTGCGCAACCATGATCCGGCTGAGTTTGAAAAATACTACGACATACCGGTGCGTTGAGAATTATTCCAAGCTACCGATGCTGACCAGCGACTTTGATCAGGCGCTGGCTTTTACAAGCAAGCTGTACGAGCTTGAGCAGTCCATTAAAGATCCTAGTCCCGAGAAGAAAACAGCGGGTCGAGCTCAGCTTAAAGGGCGGCGTACTGGTCCAGTATCGGCAGCACCGTGTCCGCAGCCTCGGCCGGCAGCGGCAGGATGCAGCGCTTCACGCCCTTGTCGGCCAGCGAGTTGATCTGGTCGGCGTTTTCCGGGGGGAAGGGAAAGTATATTCCGAGGTGCAGGCTGGCTGGATCGCGGCCGACTTTCTCGCACGCCTTGGTGATGTTCGCCCAGCCACTCTCGAAATCGTGCAGCCCGCCACCGAGCGGCATCCAGCCGTCGCAGAACTCCGCGACGTGTGCGGCCGTCTTCGGCCCGGCAGCGCCGCCCATCAGGATCGGCGGGTGTGGCTTGGTGACAGGTTTGGGCCATGCCCAGCTCTGCTCGAACTTGACGAACTCGCCTTCGAAGCTCGCTTCGTCCTTCGTCCACAGCTCTTTCATAAGCAGACAGTACTCTCGCAGAATCCCGCGACGCTGCTTGTAATCGAGACCGTGGTTGCGCATCTGCTCTACGCACCAGCCGTAACCGACGCCGAGCTCGAAACGACCGCCGGAGATCATGTCCAGGCTCGCGACTTCCTTAGCGAGCCAGATGGGGTCGCGCTGGGCCACCTGCGTTATTGCGGTGCCGAGCCTGAGCTTCTTCGTGACGGCCGCGCAGGCGGCTAGCGCGACGAACTGGTCGTGCAAGCGCCAGTATTCCTCGGGCATAGGGCCTAAGTTCGAACCGTCGCCAAAAGGTGTCTCACGGCTGGTCGGGATGTGACTGTGCTCTGGAAACCAGAGCGATTCGAAGCCGCGCTCCTCGCAAGCCTGCGCCAGTTCCATCGGCTGGATCGCCTTATCAGTGGGGAAGATGATGACGCCAATATCCATGAACTGTTGCCTTTGTTGTTGGGAGCGCGCGCGTACCCCTGGTGACTACCGCGCCGAACGATACTAGCAGTATCACTTGCGCAAAACAAAGGCTGTAATTATTACGCGAATCAAAGGCTAGCATGCTTGTATAGCGTATATTCTGTTATGATTGCGCAGCTATAAGCCATTTATTATTGCGCAATACAAAGACTAAAGGACTGAAGAAACCATGAACCCATTCGATACAGTTCCCGTTGGCCCTTATGACCTGCCCGTTATGCGACTTGGCCTGGGCGGAGGGCCGCTTTCTGGCATGGTGCTCGCTGACGGGCTTTATGGCGGGTCAGCGTATGACGAGGCGTTGCGGACTATCGAGCGGGCTTACGAGCTTGGCATCCGCTACTTCGATACCTCGCCCGTGTACGGCTATGGCCGCAGCGAGGTCCGGTTAGGACACGCGCTGGCCGGTAAGCCCCGGGACTCATTTGTGCTGTCCACCAAGGTAGGACGTGTTCTCGATCCGAAACCCGGCGGCAACATGTCTACCGGGAACCCGGACGGCTTGCCTGAGCTTATCCACGTAAACACATTCACCCGTGACGACGTGCTGCGGTCGATCGAAGACAGCCTTAAGCGGCTTGGCATGGATCGGATCGACATCATCTATATCCACGACCCCGACCAGGAGGAGTTTGGCGAGAGGCAGTCGAACGAGGAGGCATTCCCGGCGCTGATGGAGTTGCGGGAGCAGGGCGTGATCAGGGCCATCGGCAGCGGCACTAACACATGGGAGCTGCCAGCCCGCTTCGTGCGCAGGTTCGACCTGGATATCATGCTGCTGGCGGGCCGTTACACGCTGCTCGACCATTCTGCGTTGCAGGAGTTCCTGCCGCTATGCTTGGAGCGAAACGTGAAAGTGGCAATAGGCGGCCCTTACAACTCGGGCATCCTGGCGAGAGACCTGGACACGCCGGTCAGCTTCGAATACGCGCCTGCTCCTCAGCATCTCGTCGACCGTGCCAAGAAGCTGCAGGCTATCTGCCATCACCACGGCGTCGACCTGAAAGCGGCGGCGCTCCAGTTCGTGCTGGCGCACCCTGCTGTTGCGACCGTCATCCCCGGCGCCCAGACCGTCAGCGAACTGGAGCAGAACATCCGCATGATGAACGTGGACATCCCAGGCTCGGTCTGGCGAGATATGAAGTCAGAAGGCCTGATCCCAGCCGAAGCGCCAACACCGCAGGCCTAACTACGGCTCTTCTATCTCCGTGTATCCCCGTGATGAAATGGCACAGTCAAAGGGCGATTGGTAGGCTGGGAAATAGTTCGCGCATTTTATCTATTATTTTATTGAATAATTTAATATGAGCATATTAATATTAAAATAGTTACGCAAATAGGCTTTCTTAATGACAAGGTCCTGCGTTCTCGAACCATGAAAGGCAGCGCTATTCGAGATGGGAGACAATCCGTCTTCAAGCTGAACTGCTGGTGACCGAGCGTCGCTGACCCGTCACATTCTCAACAAAGGAGTTTCACTTGTTCAGCCATATGACGATAGGGGCAAACGACGTCCAGGCGTCGAAGCGATTTTACGACGCCGTGCTCGGCGCGCTGGGCCACGAGCCGGGTACAATAGATCCAAAGGGACGGTGCTTCTACCGGACCCAGCAAGGGGTCCTCGCACTGACCAAACCCATCGACGGCAAGCCCGCCAGCCACGGCAACGGCAGCACCATCGGATTCCTCGCCTCCAGCCCGGAAGCGGCTGATGCCTGGCACGCCGCGGGCATCGCCAACGGCGGCACAACCTGCGAGGACCCACCCGGATTGCGGGAAGAAAGTGGGCTCTACCTGGCGTACCTCAGGGATCCTGACGGGAACAAGATCTGCGCGCTGCACCGAATGGGTTAACCGCGCAAGGGAATCGACTCCAAGCCGGGCGAGGTTCACCAGCATACAGCTCGACATCCTCGGCCGGCGCTAGATCCCGCGGACTCTCTCGAACAGCGGGCCCGCGAAACGACGAGGGCATATATATCCTAGGACAACGCAGCCAGCGATTCGTAGACGGCATTGGACAATGCCTGGCCACGCGGTCCTGGAATCATGAAATTGTCCAGCTGGTTCATAACGTAGGAAGAACACACCCGTGCGTCGGTGTCGACCAGCACGGTAGAACCGCCATTTCCGCCCCAGAATAAGGTGTTAGGATTGGGGCTCACGGGGAAGCCTGCGGATCGCAATGCATAGCCCAACGCATATTTGACGGGTATGCCAAGCACCAGATCCAGACCTTCAGTTTGAAGTTCAAGCGCCTTTGCACAACCGGCTTCGGAAAGTAGTTCGACCCCGAACGCACTGCCGGAGTTGGCCATCGCCGTCTGAGCGCGTACGATCGAGCGAGCATTCCCGTGACCATTTCCGGCAGGAATTTCTGCTTGTCGCCACCCCGCCGATCCAGCGGCTTCGGGTGAAAGGTCTAATCCTGCAAGCGCGCGGCCAGGTATAGATTCCGAATCCATTTCAACTACAGGCGTCTCCTCAGGCGCCGCTACCAAATCTGCAATTCGCCCGAAATCTCCCGGGGCCACGCCAATGTGGAAATCAGCGTCCAACTTGTCTGCAACCTCAGTTTTGAAGTACTGACCGATGGACTGCCCGGTGATGCGGCGCACTACCTCTCCGATCAGATATCCTTGGGTAATTACATGGTAACCGCTTTGCGAACCCACCTCCCACCAAGTGGCTTGAGCGGCTAAATCGGAACAACAAAAATCCCAATCGCACAATTCCTCTGTCGTGATGGCTCGACTAAAACCCGGCAATCCTGCTGAGTGGCTCATTAAATGTTTAACCAGCACGCTGTCTTTTCCATTGTGGGCGAATTCAGGCCAGTAGTTTGCCACCGGGGCTTCCAGATCAAGCTGCCCACGGTCGGCCAACATAAGCGCACAAATAGAGGCCATGGGTTTGGTCGAGGAATAAACGTTGACGATTGTGTCTTTCTGCCAAGGTCGCCGCCGAGCGATATCTTGATATCCACCCCACAAATCCACCACAAATTCGCCCTCAACTGTAGCGGCAAAAGACGCACCTACATCACATCGCTCAATAAAATTCTCCACAAAGACATCACGAACCTTGGAAAATCGTTCATCACAATGTCCGTGAATATCCACAACTACTCTCCCTTGAGTAAGATTAGATTCAAGTGAAGATCCCATTTGGACACGATGCGCTCACTTGAACACAAATCCTTCGTAACCCTTGGCAGCAACGTCGGAGATGATCTGATGGTACCCCCCACCATCCAGATAAACGGAAAAGTATCGGGGCTTCCCCGGAACATTAGCGCCCGTCCACCAGGAATCAGTGCGAGGCAGGAGGGTAGTGTGCGCTAACTCGGCAACCACGTTGTCCCATTTCTCCTCGCTTTCGGTTGTCGGCTCAACGGCCCTCATGCCCCGCTCTTTCATATCGCTTATGAGGTTACCAATCCAGTCCATCTGTCGCTCAGCGCCTAGTGGCATGTTGTAGAACACGCCGGGAGACCCGGGACCGTGAATCATGAACATGTTAGGAAAGCCCACGACGGACAAGCCGAGATAGTTGTGGAAGCGATCCTGCCATCGCTCCTTTAAACTCTCACCGCCTCGTCCCTTTGGGTTAAGACGAAGCATCGAGCCGCTGATGGCATCGAAGCCAGTCGCCAGCACGAGCATATCGATAGGGTGCTCCCCGGAACGGGTGATCACGCTTGTAGGGGTAAACCGCTCGATGGGGTCCTCGCGCAGGTCGACCAGGGTCACATTGTCGCGGTTGAAGGTCTCGTAGTAGCCGCCGTCTAAAATCGCTCGCTTCGTTAGTATGAAGTGATCGGGCATTAACTTCCTGGCGGTCTCGGGGTCGTCCACAATCTCGCGAATCTTGTCACGACAGAAGTCTGCGAGCCAGTCGTTGGCCTCCTCGCTGGTCGTGATGTCACTGTAACCATCGATGAGAAAGTCGACCCCACCGCGCTGCCACAGTGCTTCGTAACGGGCGCGGCGTTGCTCCGGCGTATCGTCCAGAGCTTTTCGTACACTCATGTCGAAAGGGAAGCCTGCGGGGCTCGCGTACATCTTCGCGACGTAAGCGTCCCAGTTCTCTCTCGCGTCCGACATATCTTCGGGCTTGACGGGTCGGTTCCCGGAAGGAAATGTGAATTGTGGTGTGCGCTGGAGCACCGTCACGTGGTCGGCCTCTTTGGCAATCTCGGGGATCGACTGGATTCCCGAGGAGCCCGTGCCGATCACAGCCACCCGCTTTCCCTGGAAGGAAACCGGCTCATGCGGCCAGCGGCCGGTGTGGTAGCACTCGCCCGCGAAGTCGAGGATCCCAGGGATGTCGGGCATGTTTGTCGTCGAGAGGGCGCCGACCGCGCAAATCAGGAACTGAGCGGACGCCCCCACCCCGGTGCTGGTCTCGACCGTCCATCGCTGCAAGGATTCATCGTAGCGGGCGTCTTGCACCCAGGTCTCGAACTGAATGTCGCGGCGGAGGTCCAATCGGTCAGCGACAAATTCCAGGTAGTCCAACACGGCAGACTGCTCCGCCTGGAGTTCGGCCCAGTCCCACTCTTTCATCAGCTCCTCTGAGAAAGTGTAGCAGTAGAAGGGACTGCCTGGAGCGTCGACCCGTGCGCCGGGGTAACGGTTGTACCACCAGGTACCACCAACATCACTGGCACCGTCGTAGACGCGCACCGAGAGTCCCATCTCTCGCAGATGATGTAATGCGTACATGCCGCTGAAGCCAGCTCCAATGATCACCGCGTCATAGTGTTCGGTGGATCCGCTCTCTCGAAGGCTGGGGCTCTCCGTCTTATTCATGTAGACCTCCTCAGTCTTTGTTTTTTGTTTTCAGGCAATAGCTTCTCATCGTCTGTTGCCTGCAGTTCTGAATTCTTAATCACGTGATTTAATCAGGTAGTCCACGGACTCAGCCCTCTCACGTAACAGGTATTTCTGGACCTTGCCGGTGGAGGTCTTGTCAATGGCGCCGAAACAGACTTTCTTGGGAATTTTGAAACCCGCCAGCTCCTTCCGACAGTAGGCGATCAGCTCATCTGTCGTCATCTCCTGGCCGGGCTTCAGGCTGACAAAAGCACAGGGAACTTCACCCCACTTTTCATCACTCGCCGCAACAACGGCAGCCTCAAGAATCTTCGGATGCTTGAACAGCACCGACTCGACCTCCAGGGAAGAGATGTTCTCGCCGCCGGAGATAATGATATCTTTAGAGCGGTCCTTGATCTGGACATAGCCATCTTCGTGCCAGACAGCGAGATCACCGGAGTGAAACCAGCCGCCGCGAAAAGACTCAACAGACGTTTCTGGGTTCTTCAGATATCCCTTCATGACTAAATTACCGCGCATGAATATTTCACCCATGGTCTTGCCGTCCCTGGGCACCGGCTCCAGCGTTTCCGGGTCAGCCACCATCAGTTCGTCCTGCAGTGGTGCACGCACACCCTGCCGGGAGAGCATCTCGGCGCGGTCATCGACGCTTAACCCGGCCCAATCCTCCTGCGGCGCACAGACCGTGCAGGGACCATAAGTCTCGGTCAGTCCATAAACATGGGTTACGCTGAAGCCCATGTTCTCCATTCCGGCGATCACTGCAGCGGGCGGTGCCGCGCCAGCGGTCATTACATGGACCTGATCGTCGATACCCTGCTTAAGATGGTCATCTGCATTAAGCAGTGTATTCAGCACGACAGGCGCACCACAAAAGTGGGTTACCTGGTACTTGCGGATAGCATCGAAGATGGCGGCCTCACGCACGTGACGCAGGCAGACATTGGTACCAGCTACCGCCGCCAGGCTCCAGGGAAAGCACCAGCCGTTGCAGTGAAACATAGGCAGGGTCCACAGGTAGACCGGGTGCGCAGTCATGTTCCAGCACAGCACGTTGGATATGGCATTCAGATAGGCGCCGCGATGGTGGAAGACCACGCCTTTAGGGTTGCCTGTCGTCCCCGATGTGTAATTCAGGGAAATCGCCTGCCATTCGTCGTCGATCTGGAAACAGCGATAATCCGGGTCTCCCTCCAACAGAAATGCTTCGTAGTCTTTTTCCTCGAGCAGGCGACCGCCCTCGTAGCTGGGGTCGTCGATGTCGATGACAATGGGCTTCCTGGGGACAAGCTCCAGCGCCTTGGCGATGGTGTCCGAATATTCACGATCCGTGAACAGCACCTTCGTTTCAGCATGCTCGAGGATGAAAGCGATGGCCTTGGCGTCCAGGCGCACGTTCAGGGCGTTGAGCACCGCGCCGGTCATCGGCACACCAAAATGCGCCTCGTAGGTCTCCGGTGTGTTGGCTCCCATGAAAGACACGGTATCGCCGGGGCCAATGCCCCACTTGATCAGCGCCGAGGCCAACAGACAACTGCGCTGATAAGTTTCCGCCCAGGTATAACGAACGTCACCATGAATCACGGACAGCCGCTGCGGATACACCGCGGCGGCACGTTCCAGAAAATTTAACGGGGTCAGGTTCGCGAAATTGGCAGGGTTTCTATCGAGACCCTGTTCATAAATATTGGTGGTATTCATTCCCTGCTGTTCTTTACTGTGTGTTTTCATTCAGGTGGACGCCTCTGATTCTGGTGGATTGCCTCAGCGTACATCGAGATCCGCGAAGTTGGGCTCACGCAGCATGCCCCACGTATCAAAAGTGTTGAGCGGGTTCTGCGTGGCGGAGCGTCCGAACCTGGTCCAGTAGTAGTTCTGCGCACGCGGATCGCTCCAAACCATGTGACTGTTGCGTTCGTCGATCATCTCGTTGTAGCGTCGATAAGGCTCTTCCTTGACGTCGATCGTCTGCTTGTCGTCAAGGATGAGCCGCTCGATGCACTTCAGGGCGTAGTGCGTCGCCATCTCCTGGATTGCCGGTATCGGCAAGCCACCGTTGGTGTTCGGACCCCACAATGTCCACAGGTTGGGGCATCCCGGGATCATGGCGCCCACGTACGCCTGGGCGCCGGTCTGCGACCAGAGCTTCTCGATGGTCATGCCGTTGCGGCCCGTGATCGACATAGGGAACAGGTACTCGGTCGCCTTGAATCCCGTCGCATAGACAATCGCATCCACGGCATGGACTGTGCCGTCCTCGGTCTCCACGCCGGCTTGGGTAATTCCGCGGATGCCATCGACGACCAGTGTCACGTTGTCGCGCTGGATGGCATCGAGAATGCTGCGTTCAGGGTCGACGATCACCGCTCGTGCCGAAAAAACGGGGTGCTCGGGAGTCATCGTCCTGACCAGTTCCTCGTCCGGGATTTTCTCCCTGAGAAATTCGATGCACCTGTCACGGGCCGCCTTGTTGGTCGGATTGACTGCGTGTTTATCCTGGAAGTCCGGATCGATCCGTTGGAAGTCACCTTCGAACGCCCCGGCGAAACCCGCCGCGATGCGCAGGCGCGTGAAGTTCGTATGATACGGCAGGTTCCGATCCAGCCAGCCCACCTGCGGCGGCAACGGCGAGCAATAGCCCGGAACGGGGAAGAGCCACTGCGGCGTCCGCTGGAAGACGGTGACTTGCCCAGCCTCAAGCGCCAGTTCCGGTACCAACTGGTAGCCGGTGCAGCCCGTGCCGATGACCGCCACACGCTTGCCAGTCGGATCAAAGTCCGAGGGCCAGCGTGCCGTGTGCCAGGACGGACCGTCGAAGTTTTGCATGCCGGGGATGTCGTCCGGCAGGTTCGGGCGATTGAGAATGCCAACCGCCGTGAAGACGGCGTTCGAGCGCAGCTTGCGCCGACCCTCCGGGCCCTCGACCGTTATTTCCCACATCGAGGTCGCCTCGTCCCACACCAGCGAGCGGGCCTCGGTCTCGAAGGTGATGTCGTCCCGCAGGTTGAACGTATCCGCCACCCAGTCCAGGTACTTCAGGTTCTCGCTCCAGGGACAGAACGCGTAAGGATAGCTGTAGTCGACGCCAAAGGTGTGCGTATAGAGCTTGCTCGGGGTGTCGACGCGCGCGCCCGGGTAACGGTTCTCGTACCAGGTGCCACCGGTACCGTCATTCTTTTCGATCACCTGAAACGGGATTCCCGCGCGCTTAAGCTGGATGGCCGCGTTGAGGCCGCTCATCCCGGCACCGATTACGGTGACCGAGAACTCCTCGCGTCGCTGCGGGGGCTGCTTCGACCACTCCAGGCCGCGGCTCCACCGATTCAGCGCCAGCTCCTCGAGCCAGAAATCGACCGATCCGGGCTTGATCTCCTGCCCCACGGTGAGGGCTATGCTGGCCGTAAGGCGATCCGAGGGACCCACATCGAATTCGCCGGCACCGCTGTCCCGATACGTCTGCAGAAAGTCTACCGCCTTGCGGCGGATGAGCGCCTCATCCTTCTCACTCAGACCACTTCCTTCGACGAACAAAAACCCACCTTCGTCCTTGAACGTGGTTTCCGCGATCTCCGGATCCCCAGTGAGTTGATAGATCAGGCCCCGAAGCACCATCGGGTCGGCAACGCTCACGGCCTCTTCAATCGTCGCGTCACTCGCCGCGAGCAGTTCCTCGCGAACCCCCGATTCTGCATCCAGCCTGTGCTCGTTAAAACCTTTGGTCATTTCATCCTTCCTTTTAATTAGTCTCAGCTCCGACTGCGCCAGAGCCGCTCGCCCGGCGTTGCGCTCGTGCGGAACGTCTCAACGCCATTTACAAGGAAGTGCTTGAACCCTTAGCGTACCGGACAGCCGGAACCGCCCTAACTACTTCAGCTCGAGGCCCAACAGATCGCCCTTGTCGCGCCACTCCTGCAGAAGCCGATTGAACTTGTTGATCCCGGGCGCATACTGCTCCGCGAAGAGACCCATATCAGAGTCCGGTTGGCCCTCGTTGTTGTAATAGCCCGGGGTGCAACCGTCGTAAAAATCAAAGTTGTCATAGGCGAGCCGGCGGATCGTAGCCACATAATCAGCCTCAGCCTGAGCAGTCGGCTCCACACTCTCCACAGACCGACCCCTCGCCTGACCGATGATGTAGACGATGTGCTGCGCCTGCTCGTCGAGCATTGAGGTGAGGTTGGGAGACAGACCGTTCTGGCCCATCCCCATATGGAAGCAGTTGGGGAAGCCGTGGCTCATAAACCCGTGAAGGGTCTTCATGCCGTCGGACCAGTGATCCGTGAGCGTCCTGTCGTCCCGGCCGCGGATTTCGAGCCCCGCTCGGCGGGTGTATGCGGTGCCGACCTCGAACCCGGTCGCGAATATCAGACAATCCAGCTCGTACTCGACGCCGTTCGCGACGACTCCAGACTTCGTAAAACGCTCGACGCCTTTGCCCTCTGTATCAACCAATGTGACGTTGGGGCGGTTGAACGTAGGCAGGTACTCGTCGTTGAAGCAGGGCCGCTTGCAGAACTGCCGGTACCAGGCTTTCAGGTCCTCAGCAACCGTGGGATCGGCAACGATCTTCTCCACCCGATCTCGAACCTGATTCATCTTCCTGAAGTCCGCAAGCTCCAGCGCCTTTGCTACCTCTTCGGGAGTAAGGTCTTTGCGATCGCGGCCGCCAGTGAAGGCCCCCAGATCGCGGAAGATCTCGGTCCAACCATCGTTGACCAGATCCTCTTCGACGGGTTTACCCGTGACTACCGCATTGAAGTTCTCGCGGCGATGCTTTTGCCAGCCTGGCTCCAGGGCCTCCACCCACTCCGGATCGGTGGGCTTGTTCCCGCGCGGACCCACTGCCGAGGGTGTCCGCTGGAACACGTAGAGATGCTGGGCCGCTTTGCCCAGGTGCGGGATACACTGGATCCCCGTGGCACCGGTCCCGATGATCCCGACCCGCTTGTCGCCGAGCTTATCAAGATTCCCATTCTCGTCCCCACCGGTATACCCGTAGTCCCACCGGCTCGTGTGGAAGGTGTGGCCCTCGAACTCCTCAATGCCGGGAATGCCCGGAAGCTTCGGCCGATTCAACGGCCCGCTGCACAGGATCACGTACTGCGCCCGCATGCGGTCATCGCGATCCGTCGAAACGATCCAGCGGTGCGCCTCGTCATCCCAGCGAAGATCCGTGACCGCGGTCTGGAAACACGCGGCCCGATTCAGGTCGTAGGCCTCGGCGATCCGCTGGGCGTGCCCGTGGATCTCCGGCGCGTAGACATACTTAAGCTCAGGCATATAGCCAAGCTCTTCCAGCAGAGGCAGGTACATGTAAGACTCGGTGTCGCACTGAGCCCCCGGATAGCGGTTCCAGTACCACGTCCCGCCGAAACCGCCGGCCTTGTCGACGATGCGCAGGCTCTCAACGCCGGCTTCCCGAAGGCGCGCGGCTGCGAGCAGTCCGCCAAACCCGCCGCCAATGACCATGACCTCGACCTCGTCCGTCAGTGGTTCACGCACAAAGCCAGGCTCGACCCAGGGGTCGTCCACAAAATGGGCGAGCTTTCCGGTGATTTCTATGTACTGGGCGTTACCATCGGCGCGAATCCGTTTATCGCGTTCCTCGCGGTACTTCTCGCGCAGGGCGTCCGGGTCGAAGTCCAGGTCTGGGTGTTCTTCAGGTGCCGTTGCCAAGTGAGTTCCTCCTCAGGCGAAAAGTTCATTTGCGTGTATTATAAGATATTACTATACGCGTTTTTAGTTATACAACAATAAATTACTGGTTTTGCGCAATCAAGATTTCTATACACTGATCCGTACTGAACGGGGCCCGCGGAGTATGTGAGCGGCTGATTTGTGGGGGGAATTGTTACCGTCAAGGCGAATTCGGGTCTTGCTCATATCCAGCACAGGGCTTTGCAGGATCAGCAGGCGTGCTCCAGTGTTAGCAAAACTCCGCGCGGGTTCCCGGATATCAAATGATGCGGCCCGCCTAGCCAAACACCTCACGCACGTGTTGGGTATCCATATACTCCTTCACTTTCACGAGCCTGCCGTCACGGATCATGTGCAGGATGTGGATGAAATTGTTGTATACCTTGCCGTTGGCCAGCTCGCCGTAGCATTCCGCCTCCATCGCCACCCGGTCGCCTTCGGCGGTGAGAACCGAGACGGTGACCCTAATGCCGTTTGGCGCATAGTCACCAATGCCCTTGATCAAAGCGGCTTTCCGAGAACACCTTCCAGAAACCCAATACCAGCTGCTTGTTTACTTCCAGATCCATCATGCTGCTCCTTCAGGGCGGATCAGAACACCAGATGACTTCAACTCCTCAGCGTAACGCCTGCGAAAGCACCTGTGTGTTCACCTGCCTCCAGAAAACACTGACCATTGACGATCACATGATCGTAGCCTGATGCGGTTTGCACGTAACGACCCGCACCGCTGGGGAAGTCGTGCTTGTATTCAGGCAGATGGTTTGCCAGCGCATCAAGGTCGATTACATTGATGTCAGCAAATGCACCTTCCCCGATGACACCCCGGTCTTTGATGCCGAAGAGATCAGCCGCATCTGATGTCAAACCGCGAATCGCATCTTCGAGTTCAACTTCACCGGTATCGCGAACCCAGTAGGAAAGCAGCCAGGTTGGTCCACTTGCATCCATGACCTGCCCCACATGCGCGCCAGCGTCTCCTAAGCCGATCGCAACGATGGGGTTTTTCAGCATTTCACTGAGGGCGTCAATGCTCTGGTTGTATTCCGGATACCAGACCACTGCCCGTCCCTTATGCTGTCTGTTAAGTTCAATAAATGCTTCAACCGGTGTCACGCCCATTCTTCTGCCATGGGCTGCTAGTGTGTTGTCCGGGTTGAAGGTGTAGTCAACGTTTTCATCCGTCAGCACAAACGCCATTTCCACATCCACCATGATCGGTTCTTCCGGATTGGCGAGTTGCGCCCGCATCTTCTCGACTTCCAGTGCCGCAACGCGCTGCTCAAACGGCAGTTTTGAGAGCTCTAGCCAGGCCTTGCTGTTGGCAAATGGCGTGCGATGATCCATGCCGAATAAATCACCGATACCTCGTGTCGTTGCTTGCGGGCGAAGCACCGCACCCTTTGCGTTTTCTTTCTCAACAAACTCAATTATCTGGCGATACAGATCCGGTCGACGGGAACTGTGTCCCAGTCCGAAAGTCACCTTGACGTTGTTCTCACGAGAAATCTCGCTCATCCAGGCAACCTCTGCACGAGTCTTCGGCAGGTGTGCTTCGTGGTCTCTCTCGCCAAATCTTGGAGCCGCCTGGAATAAGCCTTTCCCGTGTTTCCCAAGCACGCGGCCTATCGCAAGCAGCTCTTCGGTATCTGCATAAGTACCGGGCACATGACGACCGTCCGGAACCTTGTGCATATAAGTTCGGGACGTAGAGAATCCCAGTGCACCTGAGCCAATGGCTTCATCGACCAGCGCGGTAATTTTTTCGATGTCTCCAGCAGTGGCTGGTTCCTGATCGAGAGAGCGCTCACCCATGGCGTAGTAACGAACCGCACAATGACCGACCATGCCGCCAAAGTTGATGCCTTTGTCCATCTTGTCGATGGCCTGCAGATACTCGCCATAGGTTTCCCAGTTAAAGGGCACACCTTCACGGATAACGGCGGCTGGAATGTCTTCAACCGATTCCATCATGTTGGCAAGATAATCCCGGTCTGCCGGTTTGCAGGGCGCGAAAGTCACACCACAGTTGCCTAAGACTGCCGAAGTAATACCGTGATAGCTGCACGAAGATCCGAGCGGATCCCACGCAATTTGCGCATCGAGGTGTGTATGAATATCGATAAACCCCGGTGACACGATTTTATTGCTCGCATCGATTTCTCGTTTGCCCTTACCCGACACCTCTCCGACTTCCGTAATACGATTACCGTCGATGGCGACATCAGCGCTTTTCCTGGATGCGCCGGTTCCGTCGATGACAGTTCCGTTACGGATCACGAGATCATGGGACATGGTTGGCTCCTCTTGAGTTTTTGCTATTAATATCTGCTGCTGCGCTGGAAGTACTGGCGGCCGTGTGCTTGGCGACGAACTCCCCGGATCGCGCTACGGCCTGCTCCGACTCCGGAGCGACAGGGACCACACGTCTATCAGGCCGTCCAGATCGAAGCCCAGGCCCGGGTACTCTTCAGGTGCCGCTGCCATGTGAGTCCCTCCTTACTCTCATTAGTCACGTACTAGAAACGCGAACAAATAGAATTTTTTTTGCGCATATCTAATTAATCAATCAAATTATATATAATTTGCGTACAATGTCTCCGCAGACCAATCGATCCTTGACGGTGCCGTTTCCCCATAAGATCCAGCCGCTGACATGCTCCGCTCTGGGGGCTCATGAGGGGCGTAGATGGCGGACCCTGCCGACTCAGGACAAGTCACGCGGTGACCTGTCCGAGCCCTGCTTTCATGATCAGGTCGGTGTCACAATACTCGATGAGTTCGACAAACTTGCCGTCTTCGAGCCTCAGAACGTGGCAATAGGTATTGTTGCACTCCGTGCCGTTTTTGCTTCGCCCGCCCTCACCGTGGGCGAGCACGACGACATGGTCATCGTCGGCAATCAATCGATCGACGATCATCCTTGGTACTTCTTCAAACGAGTTCATCATTTTCGGAGCCAGAGTACCCTGGATTTCCTCAATACCCTTGTACGCACCTGAGATAGGTGTCGAACCGATGATGGTCCAGACCATGTCTTTGGCAAATGCACCAAACATCGGTTCGTAATTGCCCGTGGCCGCTTCCGCATATAGGCGTTCGACGAGTTTCTTGTTTTCTTCAGCGCTCATAGATTCTCCTGACGGATGATTTGAGGTCACATTTCGGGGTCTCAGCTATCCAACTGAGCAAACTGTTCTTCGAGGGTCTGACCGCGTTGCAAGCTAAAATCCAGGTATGGGAAAGGCGTGTCTGGCTGACTCACCGCGTTCAAACGGGATAGCTCATCCTGCGATAGCTTGATGTCCACAGACTGAGCGTTGTCTTCGAAATGCGCCAGTTTACGAGCTCCGATGATAACGCTCGAAACTCCCGGCTGGTGAAGTAGCCATGCAAGGGCAACTTGGGCCACGGAGGCATCGTGTTCGGCCGCGATGTCCACGAGAACTTCGACAACCTTATCGCCTTGCTCCGGGTCAACAGGTGGAAACGAAACCACTGCGCGGCGCCCCTCTTCTGGATCGTTTCCGGTATATTTTCCGCTGAGAAACCCACTGGCGAGCGGGCCCCACACCATCAGGCCCATACCCAAATCACTGAGAGCAGGAAGTACTTCGAACTCGAGCTCCCTTCCGACCAGTGAGTAATAAGACTGGGCCGAGACGAACTTCTGAAACCCTCGCGCTTCAGAGATGCCGTGGGCTTTCGCGATCTGCCAACCTGTGAAATTCGACAGGCCAATGTAGCGAACCTTTCCACTCATCACCAGGGCATCAAGTGCCGAGAGCGTCTCTTCGAGCGGCGTCGTCGCATCCCACGCATGGACCTGATAGAGATCGATATAATCCGTACCCAATCGTCGAAGACTCCCCTCGACTTCGCGCATGACCGCCTTGCGGCTGGTGCCGAGAGAGTTAACATCTCTGGTGAAGGGGTGATTGACTTTCGTAGCAATCACCGCCTCTTCACGCCGCTTACCAATAGCTTTGCCGAGCAAAACCTCGGACTCGCCCATGGTATAAACGTTCGCAGTATCAAAGAAGTTGATGCCGGCATCGAAGGCAAGGTCAACCAGACTCTTCACCTCCTTCTCATTCAATCCGCCAATCGCCGCACTCATCGGCCCCTCTCCGAAAGTCATCGTGCCGAGACACAAACGGGATACGTAAAGCCCTGTGTTTCCAAGTGCCGTATACTCCATAATCTCCTCCATTCATCGAAAGCCCAGGTCGGGCAAAAAAAGGGCTGATTGAACACTCAATCAAACCCTGCCATGAGTAAAATTTAGCCGACCATGATGCGCTGCGTCATAGCATTCTCCCGCGGCACTGGACGTTGCCATCAGCGCGCAGGGCCTCCAGGTCGAGGTCCGGTTCCGGATCCTCTTCTGGTGCCGTTACCGTGTGACTTTGCCCCCATACTCATCCTTATCGGGATTCAATATTCGCGCTATATAAATTGATAATATTTGCGCGTATATAGTTAATCAATCCAATTTATTTATTTTTGCGCATCTTTCCTTCACGAAATCGACAGTTGACGTCTCATCGCTGGCAAACTCCTCACAGCCCAGTCCTGGTGCATCACCTTGGTCTTGCCGCCGGCCCAGATTGCGACCTCGTTCTTCAAGTCTGCTCTGCCGACTCGAGGGCGATCCCCGACTGCAGGAGCCGAGCGATGTGATCGGCGGTGAGTCCTGCCTCGCTAAGGACCTCGCGCGTGTGCTCGCCCAGAAGCGGGCAGCGGCGCACGAACCCGGCGGGCGTGCGCTCGAAGCGCGCGAAGCCGCGCACGGTGCAGATCGGGCCCTGGCTGGGATACAGATTCTCCTGGAAAAAGTCGTTCGCGGCGAAGAGTGGACTGTCATACACGTCGGCAGCCCGGACCGCCGGCGCTGCTGGGACGCCTGCCGCTGCCAGGCGCTCCAGCGCATGGTCCCGCGGCAGCTTCGCTAACGCCTCGGTCAGCGCGGCCGCAAGCGCACCGTCGCGCGGCTCCATGCCCGCAGCTGTCGGCGGCCAGCGCTCCAACCAATCGTCACGTCCCAGCGCCCCACACAGGGCGCGGTAGTGGGCGTCACTCGTGCACGAAAGCACGAGCCAGCCGTCCGCGCACGGGTACAGGCGCTGGAGGGCGCTGACCCCTCGACAGTCGCGATCACCCAGCGGCGGGTCCACTCGACCCTCGTACCAGGTGAGTTCACCAGACTGGGTGAGCACGCTGGCGTTTGCGAGGCAGGTCTCAACCTTCTGACCACGACCGGTCTTCTCGCGCGCGTGCAGTGCGACCGCGATGCCGAACGCCGCCAGCAGCGCGCTTGCGACGTCGCTCACTGGGATCGCGTTGAACGCTGGCTCGTCGTCCCCGCCCTGCGCCCGCGCCAGACCGCTACGCGCCTGAATCGTTGGATCGAAGCCCGGATCGCGCGAGAGCAGGCCGACAGGGCCGTAGCTGGTAACTGAGACGGAGATGATGCGCGGGTTCACCGCGCGCAGCGCGTCGTAATCGATCCCCAGCCGCTCGAGCACGCCATGACGGTAGTTGTCGCACACCACATCCGCGTGCCTCACCAGGTCGTAGAAGGTCTCGCGGCCCTCGGGCTGCTTCATGTCAAGGGCCAGGCTGCGCTTTCCCTGATTGACACCGATAACGTCCAGCTCGTAGGCACGGAACGAGTCGCCACTGAGGGGCTCCACCTTGATGACGTCCGCACCGAAGTTAGCGAGCACGGTGCTGGCAAACGGGCCCGCGATGATGTTGCCCAGGTCCAGGATGCGGACGCCGGCAAGGGGACCCCGCGCTTCCGCGGCCGAGGCACCGCCAGACAGGGGACGGTCGGTCTGGGGTCGGTCCGTGCGGGGAGCGAACTCGGGGGGCTCCGCATCGCACATGAGGTGGCGTACCTGCCCCGGTGTCTCGCTCAGCTTGACCGGAACGCCGGGCAGCTCGACACGGCCGAGCTGCGGGTGGTCCACGCCGACGCGCATCTCGTTGGCGGCCACGGTCTCGCTCGCGAACCAGTCCTTGCGAGTGCCGACCGGCCCACACGGAACGTCGTGCTCGCGAAACAGCGCGAGCCAGGCATCGAGCGGCCGTTCGGCGAAGCGCGCGTCGAGCCGCGCGATCACGCGGCCGGCGTTCTGGGGGCTCATGACATTCGCGAACTCGCCGTCGATGCCCTCCATGACCAGGATGTCGAGAAGGTCAAGCGCATCGAGGGCGCGAACGAAGTGCTCGAAGATCAGGGTACCCAGGAAAAGCCATCCCCCGTCGGCGCACTGATAGAGTCGAAAGTTCGGGACGCTGCCCCGCGCCCCGGGCTGGCGATTAGTCCGTTCGGCCGCGCCGGTCTCTCCCGTCAGGGGTCGGGTGAGGGTGTTACTCGAGGTCGCGGCCACCGCGTCCAGGCCGGACACGCTGAGTTCCTGCCCCTGCCCACTGCGGTCCCGTTCGTAGATGCACGAAGCGATCGCGCTGGCCGCCAGAATGCCGTGGGCGTAGTGGAGCTGGGGCGTCACCAGGTACACGGGCACATCTTCCCAGCTGAACTGGCGGAAGGACGAGCCGCCTAAGCCAGCCAGCAGCGCATGGTCGGAGGGCAGTTCAGCGTAGGGCCCCGTGCGGCCGTACGGCGGCAACGTCACGTAGATCAGACCGGGGTTGCGTGCACGCAGCGCGGCAGGTTCGAGCCCGGGCGGCGCGGACTCGGCCACCAGCACATCCGCCACGAGTGCAAGTTCTTGGGCGCGGTCGGGCGAGACGCGGCGCTTGTTGCGATTCCAGCACAGGAAACCGGGGTCGGCGCCTCGGGGGTCGCCATCAGCCTGCGCGCGCAGCACGTCTGCGCCGAGGTCGGCGAGCAGCATACACGCCAGCGAGCCTGGTGGTTCCGTGCACAAGTCCAGGACGCGCAGACCCTGGAAAGCTCCGCTCTTGTACTCAATTGCTTCAGACACGTTCTTCAAGCCTCCATTAAGTCGTGGGTTTAGGCCGCCGGGGGTCAGCTAAATCGCGGGCCCGATCGCGGGCCCGATCGCGGGCCACGTCCTGAACGGCGCGAATGATCTTGTCGTAACCGGTACAGCGGCACAGATTGCCCGCCAGCCAGTAGCGGATGGTGGTTTCGTCAGGGTCCGAGTGACGGTTCAGCAGCGTCTTCTGGGGCTCGCAAAGGAACTCAACTTCTTCATGATTGATCGATGTGACAACCTGGATCTTGCTCATTTCATACTCCTCAAGCCTGGCGGGCCGCCTCGGCCGTGAACGACGTGCAAGCGTCGGGTATTCCTACGCCGTGTGTTTGGCGACGAACTCTCCGATGCGCGCCACGGCCTGATCCGACTCCGGAGCCGCAGGCGCAAACAGGGGCCACACGTGCACCAGACCGTCCCAGGTTTCCAGTGAGACGTCGACGCCGTGGGCCTTGGCCCGCTCGGCTAAACGAACGGAATCGTCGAGCAAAAGTTCGCGCGTGCCGACCTGGATCAGGAGCGGCGGCAAACCCCGGTAGTTGCCGTGCACGGGGGATGCGAGTGGCGATCGCAGGTCAGACTCCGACGCGTACTGCTGGGCCATCTCCGTCAGGGATTCGAGCGTTACGAGCGGATCGTCGACGACGCCGGGCTTCGTGGAGTCGCCCGTCATCTCGAGATCCGCCCAGGGGGACAAACACGCCCCAGCAGCCGGCAACGGATCACCCGCGTCACGCAGCGAGAACAGCGTGGCCAGCGCCAGGCCACCGCCCGCGGAGTCGCCGGCCACGACGAGATGCTGCGGCGAGACACCCTCTGCGAGCAACCAGCGGTAGGCCGCCGTCGCGTCCTCGACCGCGGCGGGAAAAGGGTGCTCAGGCGCGAGCCGGTAGCCCAGGAGCAGGCACCGGGCGCGCGAGGCGCGCGCAATGCGCGAGGCGAGCTCGCGATGTGTGGCGATGGAGCAGAACACGTAGCCGCCACCGTGCAGATACAGGACAACTCGCGCGTCCTCGGACTCGGACGTGCTCACCCATTCGGCGGGCACGCCCGCCACGTCGACGGGCTCGCACACCACATCGTCGCGCAGTGGCGTGGCCATTGATGCCTCGTCGGACTGTGCTCGCTGCTCCTCAAGCGAGGGGGGCTGCGCGGGGGGGTTCGCGAGCTGGGCCACCATGGCCTGGACAACTTTATCGTGCTCTTCGCTGGCCATAACTCACCTCCATAGCCATCCCATTTTAATTTGCGGTATACCTAGGAAGTCGTCGATCGCTCGCGTTTTCCTCATCCCACCTCCTCTCAGAGGAGATGGGAAATGCCAACTAGAAGATCGGAACGATCAATCCGCCGGCTCACCAACTGCGGAAATCCGACGGGTGCCAAGCAGAGCCGGCTTGGCGGGGTCGATCACGAAGCGCGGAGTCGGCAGGTCAGTATCGACCCGACAGCACACGGCCACATTGGGCGAGGTCGGACGCACGCTGCCCGCAAGCAGCCCCCTGCCCCAACTCGCCGAATCGAACTCGAGCTCGGCATGGCCACGGTGCGCAGCATGGTAGACGTACTCCGGGTCGACCTGCATCAGCAGACTCTCACTTTCGTGCCGAGCCAGCGTCAGCGTGTCGACGAGGTCGATATCCGCGCCGTTGATCAACTGTGGATCGCGACAGGTCACCTGCATGATCGTCGCCCCATCGCGCACCACCGTGCCAATCCAGCGGTCATGACGTTCGACCAACTTCACCTCGCCAGGAACGACACTGTAGCCCCAGCGAGCAGCCAGCTCAGCAGCGGCCACATCCGAGTCGCAGACGGCGCCAACCAGGAAGCCGCGCGGCCGGGTGCCCGCGCGTGTGACGATACGCACTTGCGCAAGCCGGAATGGTCCGACCGGGCTCTCAGGGAACTCGGTCACCGCAAACAGGGCGTAGGGAGGAAGGCTCGGGTGCAGCGCCGGCGGGATAGCGGCCAGTGCGGGTTCTCGCTCGACCTCGATGCTCGCCTGTATCAGACGCGCTCCGGGCAGCGTCCACGGTTCTGTCTCAAGGGACTTCAATGCGGGCGCGTTGTCCAGCACGCTTTCGAATGCGAGTGTTCCGTAAGCAGCCATCAGGAACCAACCTCCGCTAACTCAGACTTCTGGAAAGCCGGCATAACCTCCTTGGCGAACAGGCGCAGGCTGTCCAGCACGCGCTGCTGCGGGATCACCTCGGCCGCGTTCAGCATGAAGTTCACGCGATCCACGCCTGCAGCTTCCCACTTCTTGAGCTCCCTGATGATGTTGGCGGGGTTACCCACGGCGATGCCCTCGGGCGCGCCGCGTGCGTCGCCCGGGCCGTCGGCCTGACGGCGTGTGGCGGCGAGCAACCCGCCGGTCGGGTAGGAACTCGTCGGGTAGACCTCTTTCGCCATCGCGTTTTGACCCGCCATATACTGGAATGTGCCAATCATATTCTTGCCGATCTTGACACCTTCCTCGTCTTCCGGATGGCAGTATAGGAAGTTGACACTCGCTATCTGGTTATTCACGAACTCACCGACCGGATCGCAGTTGGCGATGCGCTCTCGGTAGGTCTTCACCCTCTGCTCCTGGGCGGCGAACGACGTGAAGCTAACACCGAGCGCACCCATGCCGCGGTCCGCGGCGTCGAACTCGGTCCCAGGGCTGGACACGGCTACCCATAGCGGGGGGTGGGGTTTTTGATACGGCTTGGGCAGGACGGCCCGGTTTGGCATGGAGAAATACTGCCCCTGGTACTCGAAGCGCTCCTGCGTCCACATCTTGGGGATGCAGTGGATATATTCGTCCCAGCTTTTCTTGGTTTCGTCAGGATCCGCCTGGAAACCACCCAGTTCGGGCCAGGTTGCCGAGCGACCGGTGCCAAGATCCAGGCGTCCACTTGAGATGATGTCTAGCACAGCTGCTCGCTCGGCAATCCGGATCGGGTGGTTGAACCCAGGCACGCAAACGACGATCCCGTGGCCGACCCGGATACGCTTCGTCTGCGCGGCGCATGCAGACAAAAACACATCCGGCGCTGAGCAATGCGAGTACTCCTCCAGGAAATGGTGCTCCACGGCCCAGACCTGATCAAAGCCCAGTTCATCCGCCAGCCGCACCTGCTCTAGTGCATTCATATACACACTGTGCTCAGTCTCGTCGTCCCAGGGCCGAGGAACCGACAGCTCGAAGAAGATACCGAATTTCATAGCGTTCTCCTTCCATATTGCGCGTTGCCATCGGGGCTGATCCGCTTTTCGCGTTCCTCGCGGTACTTCTCGCTCAGGGCGTTCGGATAAAAGCTCAGGTCTGAGTACTCTTCAGGTGCCGTTGCCATGTGAGTTCCTCCTCATTAAGATGTTCAACATGCGTGTCTTGTACGCATGTTACTATGCGCGTATTAAAAGAATCAACATAATAACTGTTAATTTGCGCATACTCTCTCGGCACACCAATTGACCCTTGGCGGCATCATTTCACCACATGATCCAATCGCCCACGATTGGCGCAGAGCCCGGGTTTTGCGAGCGAGACATCCAGCGGCGTCGGCATCTGGGCTGGCGTTCGCGACCAGTTAAGACCCCCCGACCCTGCCTGGGAGGCGCTCAGAGTTGGACCATTAGAGGAAGTGGCCAACCAATGGTTGCGGGGAGCTGGAAGGAGATGCAACCTCGCGTGGAGTGGCTCAAAAACATGGCGTGGGCCAAGACGGGGCCGGTTGATCTCAGCCGCCGGAAGCGCTCAGGACGTCCGGCACCCGCAGCGGTGACAGCGGCAGATCGCAGGAACAGACGCCGGTAGTATCACACTCCGCGTTCATGAACTCTGCCTGTGGCTTGCTGCGTCAGGCAATCAAGTGTCCCTGATCAAACGTTGACTTCGGTGTTCAGTAGAGCCGGCTTCGGCGGAGTGATCCGGATATCGCTCTTGTGGACGCTCAGGATCTCGGCGAGTTCGACCTGCTTGACGCCGGCCATTCCGGAGAGTCGGCGAAAGACCAAATCGTCCAGGTCCTCGCGCGGTGTTGGTAACAGCAGCCCCTGCAGGTTGAAACGGCCCATTGTCAGAGCCACGAACGCGAACTCGGCATTACTCTGCAGGGCACTCGCGACTTCAGTCAGCTGCCCATCACCGACTCGAAGTGAGATCCAAGCAGTGACTCCCGTTCTGAAGCTACTGATGTCGGAGACAACGGCCAGCCGGATAAATTTTTTGGCTTGGAGTCGCCGGATACGAGAACGAATGGTCGCCTCGGGGGTGTCCAGCGTGCGCCCGATCTCCCGCATAGGCATCCGGCCGTCGACCTGGAGCGTCGAGATGATTCTCTGGTCAAAGCAATCTATGTCAGCAGCTATCTCATCCGTCACGGGCCAGGCGGTGGGCGTTAAGTCTCCACTCAGCGTAGCGATATCCTCCCACGCCAGCGTTTCCAGGACCAGCGAAGACTCGAGATCCTGAATGCCCCGGACAGTTCCGATACGCTGATCCAGGAGTTCCCGCAAGTGGGCCTTGTCGCGTGCAAAGAGCGTCCCGGTCAGTTCGAAGCGGCCTGAAGTGGACACCAGGCCCTGGACCTCGGGAATCTGGACCAGCTCCTTTGCGACCAGTCCGGGCGGAACATCGCCGACGCGGATACCGAATATGACGTAATGCTCGAAGCCCATCGTACTCATCTCCAGCAGCGCCATCACGCGCATCTCTGAAGCTGATTCAAGCCGCCGGATCCTGGTGGCGACGACGTGTTCGCGGATCCCGAGGGTTTTGCTGAGGGCCCGGACGGTGGCTCGTGGGTTTAGGTGAAGTGCTGCGACCAAGTCACGATCAAGCTGATCCATTTTCAACAACTCTTGAAGTTTCCGATAATACGCGCAGCTTTACATGACGATATGGTGCGCATTAGTAAAACTCGCCATATTACGATGGTTTCGGAAACGAACGCAATCTCCCTCGACTACGCCCTCTTCGAGTGGCGAGACCACTCGACTGCTGACTGGAAACAGGCGAGGCACGCCTCTCTGTGGACGCGCACATCTCCGTAGTGCGCACGCCTGCTCAGCCCAGGTGCGAGGCAAGGAACTCAGGAACGGCGCGCATCTCGTCGGGCGGGACATCTAAATGCCCGCCGGGGTGCGCGCGCAAGCTCTTCTGCTTCGAACCCAGCCGGTCGAAAAGCTCGAAAGCCAGGTCGCGCGGGATGACCTCGTCGTCCCACTGCACCAGGAAGCGCAGGGGACACGTGACACGTGCGGCGTCGTCGGCGAGGCGCTGCGAGATAACCGACCACGTCCCCATCAGCCCGAACACGGCTGCCTGGATACGAGGCTCTGCCGCGATAAGCGGCACGCCCATCATGGTGCCCATCGACACCCCGAAGTAGCCGACGGTGCCCGCGCCGAGCGTGTCCTGCACAGCGTCGAGCGCGGCCCGCCAGTCCGCGATGGTCTCTTCCACAACTCCGGCACGGCCCCACACGCGATCAATACGACCGAGCCTCTCCGTGTCGAGATCGGCGCGCTCGCCGTGGCCAGGGGCGTCGATAGCGACAGAGGCGATGCCGTGATCGCGCGCCAGGCGACGGGCAGAGGCCAGAATGTAGTCCGCGCGCTTATGTTGAGAGCCGCCGTGACCCAGCAGAGCGAGTGGCTGTCCACTTCCGCCGGCCTCGGGCGTCCACAGGATAGCGGGGACCACGCGGCCCTCGCACTCGAGGGTGAACGCCTGCTCGCGGACCCCACGCTCAATGATCGGCTTCGCTGTCGGTTTCATTCAGTGGTCATCCGTTAGTTTCCTAAATTGGTCATGATTGGCGTGAAATCCCGGGTGCCCGGCTGACCGATATCAGCCGAACTCATTCCGCCCCAGAATCAAGGATGTGCTCAAAAGCGGACCCGCAACTCCACTCCGTAGGTCTTTGGATCAAGCCATTGGTTCCAGGTGCCGCCCACACCAGCCACTTCGATAACTCCGCCCAGGAGCTCGTCCTCGTCTGTCAGGTTGTTGATAAAAAAGTGGAGTTCCGAATCGCCGAGGGAGCCTTCGAAGCGCCCGCCAGCCGTACCCAGGATCAGGCGCACGTTGTTAATGCTGTAGCTCTCCTGCGCCACAAACTCGCGGTTGAAGGGCGTGAAGTAGTAGTCGTCAGTCCACGAGTACTCGTAGCGGAGGGCCATGGTTCCCCAGTCTCCAACAGGTCGCTGGTACTCGGCGTTAACAAAAAAGCTTTTCTCCGGTGATCGAGGGAGGTCGTTGCCCTTGAGGTTCAGGTCGACGCAATTCGTAACGGCAGGATCACATAGCGCATCATCGGTCAGAAAGTCTCCGAATTCGGTACTCTGCAGCGATCCTCCGCCTCTGATCTGGAGACCTTCAAAGGGCACGACGACGAACTCAAGCTCTGCGCCGTAAACCTCGGCGTCCGATGCGTTGCGGGTCTCTCCACCAATGTTCGCCAGGTAAATTACCGCCTGGTAGTCCTGGTAGTCGTAATAGAAACCGGTAAGGTTGACCTGGAGGCGATTGTCTAACCACTCGCTCTTGAAGCCCACCTCGTAGGACAGCAGATCCTCCGGATCGAAGGTATCACCGCAGCCGCCCACGTTACCGCCACCGGCCTTGAAGCCAGTGCTGACTGACGCGTATAAGAGAAAGTCGTCCGCTACATCGAAGTCCAGGCCGACCCTCCCGGTAGTCTGACTCCACTCGTCATCGTGACGCAGGTTCAGGCAAGTGAAGCCTGCCTGGTTGTTGTCGATTCCACCACCATTGTAGAGCACACCGCCGGGTTCAGCGGGGTACTGACCGGCGTACGGGCCGGTGGCCGGGATCTCCTGCCCCGCACCAAACAGGAAGTCGAAGATGGGCAAGAGCGGTGCGTGCACCGCCGCGGTGGTAAAATACAGGTTGTTAACAAAATCTTTCTTTTCTTCCGTATACCGCGCGCCCAGAGTGAGGCGCAGGCGGTCTGTCAGGCTGTAAGTGCCTTGAGTGAAGGCTGCCCACGCATCGACGTCCTGTTCGTAGAAGAAACCGATCTCCGGGAAATTCGGCCCGTACGATGCCGGGACGCGATAGTTACGGTAGAAGGATGAGTCAGCCCGATCGGAGAAGTAGAAACCACCAATGACCCAATCCAGCTTTTCGGTGGAGCCGCTCAACGTGAGCTCCTGAGACCAGCTATCCGCTTCTTCCATGTCCCGCGCCTCGACGTAGGGAATGTCTGTGCCGTCGAGGTCTCCTTCAAATTCCCATTCGAACGTCTGATAGGCAGTGATCGACTTCAGGGTGGAGCCGCCAAAGAGCGGCAGATCGTAATTGATCGTCAGGCTGGAAATCTCATTGCGACGTTGCGCGTCGGCCGGGAAGTCATTATAGAACTCGGTACTGCTGAGTGGCAGGATGCCTCCGAAGCTCGCCGGGCTGTTCGCCGGGAGCACCTCGGTACCGTAAGAGAATGCCGGGCCGTCGTTCTCGTCCCTTGAGTACGAGTACCGGAACAACATCTCGAGGTCGTCCGTGGGGACCCAGCGCACAACAGTGCTAAGGGAATCGTGATCCTCGCCATCCGTCTGATCGCCTGTGAACAGGTTGGTCCGATAGCCGTCGTGTTCGTCGGACGCGAAACTCACGCGGGCGCTCAGCGTTTCACCATTGATCGGGAAGGACACTCCTCCACGGACTCGCAAGCGGTTCTCGTTGCCGGCCAGGAGCGAAAGATCGCCCTCTGTCTCGCCGTTGGGCGTCTTAGTCCAGAAATTGACGGTGCCACCAGTGCTGTTGCGGCCGTACAGGGTGCCCTGAGGTCCGCGCAACACCTCGATGCGCTCCAAGTCGGACTGGATCGCACTCGAGGTGGCGCTTCGCGGGAGATAGACGCCATCCACGTTGAATGCGACCCCTGGCTCGCCCGAGGCGAAGGGGAGCTCCAGACCAACGCCCCGGACCGTTACCTGCGCGTAGCTCGTGGTTTCGGCGTACACAAGGCCAGGTACCTGGAACTGGATGTTCTGCAGGGAATCGAGATCGCTGCGTTCGATATCCGTCGTCGAGAACGCCGATATCGCAATCGGTGTTTCCTGCAAGCTCGTCTCGCGCCGCTCGGCTGTGACGATCACCTCCTCGATTGCGGACCTGGAGGTTTCCTGCCCCTGCGCCCTCTCTTGAGAGACCGCCGGAGCGCCCCAGAGGACACCCAGGCACCCCAAGGCAGCCAAGATCGATGCGTGTATTCTTAACCCCTTCTTTCCATTCATTCCGTTTATCCCCTTAATTACTCTCATACCCTTCATTACTCTCATCCCCTCCATGACTCTTACCCCCTTCAATGTTGCGCGCGGTTCTCGCAGACTGCAGGTCAATACCCGACAGCCTAAAACAGCCAACGCTACTGCAGTTGAAGCCCCGACAAATCGCCCTCGTCGCGCCACTCCGCGAGCAAGCGGTGAAAGGCGTTGATGCCAGGTCCGTACTGATTCTCGACCGGTCCGACGCCAGACTCCGGCTTGCCTTCGTTATTGAAGAAGCCAGGGGTGCAGGCCTCCAGGAAGTCTTGGCTGTCGATCGACAGGCGCTTGATGGTGTCGACCCACTCCTGCTCGGCCTGCGCGCTGGGCTCCACGTGCCGGTGTCCGCGCTCCTGCGCTTGCCGGATAATGTAGGCAATGTGCTGTGCCTGATCGTCCGCGACGGTCGTGAAGTTGGGCGAGAAACCGCTCTGTAAAAGCCCCACATGGAAGCAGTTGGGGAAGCCGTGGCTCGCGTACCCGTGAAACGTGCGTGGGCCGTCTTGCCAGTAGTCTGTCAGTGCCAGCCCGTCGCGCCCCCAGATCTCAAAGCCTCCGCGCCGCGTGTACGAGGTGGCGAACTCGAAGCCGGTTGCGAAGATGATGCAGTCCACCTCGTACTCCTCGCCGTTAGCGACGATGCCACGCGGCGTAATGCGCTCCACACCACGCCCCTGGGTGTCCACCAGCTTCACGTTGGGTCGGTTGAAAGTGGGCAGGTATTCGTCGTTGAAGGTCGGGCGCTTGCAGAACTGGCGGTACCAGGGCTTGAGCGCCTCGGCTATCTCGGGATCCTCGACAACGGCCTCTACGCGTTTGCGCACCTGGTTCATCTTCTCGAAGTCCGCCAACTCCACGGCGCGCGCAACCTCCTCCGGATCCAGCGACTCGTCGGTCTTGGTCTGAGGCAGCAGGTTAGGCAGTTTGCGAAAGATTTCAGTCCAGTTGTCACTCACAAGGTCTTCAACCGCCTCGCCCGCAAGCACGTCATTAAAGTTCTCGCGGCGCCGGTGCTGCCAGCCAGGTTCGAGCGTTTTGACCCATTCGGGGTCGGTCGGTTTGTTACCGCGCTCATCCACCGAAGACGGCGTTCGCTGGAACACGTAGAGCTCCTTCGCCGCGAGGCCCAGGTGCGGGACGCACTGGATGGCCGTGGCGCCGGTGCCAATCACCGCCACACGCTTGTCGCCGAGCTTGTCCAGGTTGCCGGTCTCGTCACCGCCCGTGTAAGCGTAGTCCCAGCGGCTGGTGTGGAAGGTGCGCCCCTGGAAGTCCTCGATACCCGGTACTGCCGGCAGCTTCGGCCGGTTGAAAGGACCGCCCGAGATAATCACGAAGCGCGCGCGTATGGCGTCATCGCGATTGGTACTTATCGTCCAGCGTACTGCCTCCTGGTCCCAGTGCAGCTCCTTAACCTCGGTCTGGAAGCAGGCGCAGGAGTACAGGTCATAGGCCTTGCCGATCCGCTCAGCATGCGCCTTTATCTCCGGCGCAAACGAGTACTTCTCGCGGGGGATGAAGCCGACCTCCTCGAGCAGCGGCAGGTACATGTACGACTCGATGTCACACTGCGCACCGGGGTAGCGATTCCAGTACCAGGTTCCACCGAAATCGCCGCCCTTCTCGAGAATGCGCAGGTCCTGGATCCCCGCCTCGCGCAAGCGCGCGGCGGCTAGCAGACCGCCGAAGCCGCCACCAATTATGACAACGTCCACCTCATCCGTTAGCGGCCCCCGCTCGAAACCCGGTTCCACGTAAGGGTCGTCCACAAAGTGCGCGAACTTGCCTTTGACCTCTATGTACTGATCGATCCCGTCCGGACGCAGACGCTTGTCGCGCTCCTCGCGGTACTTCTCGCGCAGGGCGTCCGGGTCAAAGCCCAGATCTGAGTACTCTTCAGGTGCTGTTGCCAAGTGTGTTCCTCCTCATTTGGACAGCCCAGTCGATGGACAGTCAATATGCGTGAATTAAATGATATTACTATGCGCGTATCAAAGTAAACAATCATTATTCATATAATATGCGCACATTCCCTACGCGCTCAAGCCAAGCACCACAGCTGTCTATCGAGACCAACTCAGGTGTCCCCAGGCTCTGCCGGGGAGACCTTCAGGATCGCGGCTCGGGGCTCTCAGCCACCGGCGGCGTCCAGGGCGGCCAGCACCCGTGGCGGTGACAACGGCAGATCGTGGATACGTATGCCGATGGCGTCACGCACCGCGTTGGCAGCTGCGGCGAGCGGCGCGACGATGGGCGTCTCGCCGACGCCGCGGACGCCGTAAGGGTGCCTGGGGTTTGGTACCTCGACAATGTGCGTATCGATCATCGGCAGATCTGAAGCCACCGGCATGCGGTAGTCGAGAAAACCAGCGTTCTCCATAATTCCGTCGGCGTTGTAGATGTACTCTTCGTTCAGCGCCCAGCCCAGCCCCTGGGCAGCGCCGCCCTGCATCTGCCCTTCTACATACGCCTTGTGGATGGCTCGGCCGGCGTCCTGAATGGCTGTAAAAGCCAGCACGTCGACCTTGCCGGTATCGCGGTCCACCTGCAGATCGGCGATGTTCACCGAGAACGAGGCGCCGGCGCCCTGCGCATTCAGCGCAGCGTGGCCGAGCAGCGGCCCGCCCGTCTTGACAGCGTTGGCAGCGATGTCCGCCAGGCTGAGCGGTT